>Ga0224510_10002879_pt1 | contig 10072 bp, 6 predicted proteins | sample SF_May12_sed_USG_FD_170161 | JGI IMG/M metagenome (GOLD analysis project Ga0224510, IMG submission 170161) | Sediment microbial communities from San Francisco Bay, California, United States - SF_May12_sed_USGS_4_1 | ecosystem: Environmental > Aquatic > Marine > Sediment | place: USA: California... | reverse complement strand
GGTGCCTTCTCCGGCGCGCATGCGGCGAAGGCCGGTCTTTTCGAAGTGGCAAACCGCGGGACGGTATTTCTCGACGAAGTCAGCGGGATGAGCCAGATGCTGCAGTCTCGGCTTCTCCGAGTGCTGCAGGAACGTCACGTCCGCCGCGTGGGAGGTACGCGTTACGCGGACATCGATGTGCGGGTGATTGCCGCGTCCAACTGCGACCTGGAAGAGGCCTGTCGGCGTGGCGAGTTTCGGGAGGATCTCTACTATCGCCTCAACGTGATTCCCATCGTGCTGCCGCCGTTGCGGGAACGGGATGGCGATGTGCAGGTGTTGGCGCAGGAATTCCTTGCGCGTTCCAGAGGGTGGGGGAGCGCCATGCCCGATGCCGAGCCGGCATTTTCCCCTTCCGCGCTGGCCTGTTTGAAGGCGCACACCTGGCCCGGCAATATTCGGGAGCTTCAGAATGTGATGGAACGCGTGGCGGCGCTGGCCGATGGTCCCACCATCCGGGCCGAACATCTGTCCGAGCGTATTCGTGCTGCGCGACCGGATGACTCGGTTGCGGAGGACATGGCCTCCTACAAGCAGGCCAAGCAGGAAGTCGTCCGTTCGTTCGAGCGCTCGTTTCTGCTGGATTTGCTGAAGCGCCATGATTGGCATATGAGCAATGCGGCGCAAGAAGCCGGGGTTGATCGCAAGACCATCGAGCGGATGGTCAAGCGCCATGGGCTTCGGGAGCCGTAGCAGATTCGGTCCTATCCGTTTTCCCCCATCCCAACGAACATTCTGCTACTTCTTGGGGTGTTGCCACCCATCGGGCGCCTCATTCTCCATAGTTAGAGTCTCGCTCGGCATCTCAATTGCCTGTGAATCTTGCCTATGAGCAATGCCGGACCCATATGCCCGGCGGGGACCGGTAAAGAAGCATGACCTTGCGATGACACACGACAAGATCCTCATCGTGGACGACGAACCGGAGGCCCTGGAGAATTGCCGGCGGATACTGACAGGGCATCAATACGACTGCATCGTCGAAACGGACCCGTATCGAGCGCTGGACGTCATCGAACGGGAACATCCCAAGGTGCTGCTGACGGATCTTCGGATGCCTGGGCTGGACGGGATTGATTTGCTGAAAGCAGCCAGACGCCTTGATCCTACGATAAAGGTGGTGCTGCTGACGGCGGATGCCTTCATTCAGACTGCGGTGGTATTCATGGGGCATGGAGCTTTCGATTACCTCGCCAAACCGTTTACCGGCAAAGAGTTGTGTAGCGTCCTCCGACGCGCGTTAGGAGAGGAATCGGTCGACCGTATTGAGATGAAGAAAGTTACGCCGCCACGATCTGCCAGCTGAGGTGGGGAAGTGTGCTGCCGAACCGGCGTTGCTGAGAATCAGTCCTGCGATACAAGCCGTACTTTGGTGCATTGTTCCATCTCGCGACAGTATCGGGTTTGTGGTTGTCTAAAGTGATAGACAGATCTATCTGATTGATTTTTCTGATTGCGCCAATTCCATTCTTGCGGAGACGGGATGACCAAGTCCCATTGCATGAATATTAGCCTGCGATATTCCAGTGACGGTGGGAATGCGTGGACCAGCATCAATAGCGTGGATTCTTGGCTTGAGAATTACAGGTATTGATATTGCCTAATGGCTCTAGCGCTGGTGAAGGAAAAGTTGTTTGGAACGGCCTCCGAATAACCGGCATCTCGTGTGAAATGCACTTCACCAGCCCTTATTGTTCTTGGAGCGATGAATATGCGCCGGAAGCGGCGAGGCCGAATGGAACGGTGGATGATCGTAGCGGGGTAGGGGCAATCTAAGCTAGCCGTTCGGAAGAAGGGCGGCTGCAGAAGAAGGAGGCCATTGTATGAGAGGGGTACCGGGTTCACACGGACGCCGCGCTCACAGCGTGGTTGCAAGTCTGCCGGCGGCGCTGCTCGTCAGCAGTCTGCTGACAACGCCGATGGGGCTGGCCGCAGAGCCCCACGGGCATCACGGCGATGCAGGGGCCACTGCGGAGAAGGTCATTTATCGCGAAGGTGGGTCCGTTCTGCACGACCGCATGATGGAGGAAATCAAGCGGCAGCAAGAATACATTGGGCAGAAAGGCGCGTATGCCGCCGGCTCCAACAACCACATGCTGCAACAGGGTGTGTTGCTGGTGGCGGAAGATTCGGACAAGGTGACTGTTGGCAGCGGACAGCGCTGTCCGGTGAATGCGCCTGTGAAGGAGTATCACGTCACGGCGATCAATATTGAGATTACATTGAGCCGATTTCTCGATTTCTTCCCCGGCTACATGTATGTGCTGAACGAGAATCTTGACAAGGCGAGGGCCGAGGAAACGGCAAACAAGGAGGCGCGCGAGAAAGAGAACGATCCCGGCGCCGACTCAAACGGGTTGCAGGGGGATGCCATCCAACCGCTTGTCATACGGGCCAATCAGGGTGATTGCCTGAAAATGACCCTGCACAACCAGATCAGCGATGAGCCGACCAATCTCGTGATCAATGGCTCGTCCATGGTGGTGTCATCCACCGGCAAGCCGGCAACCCCGTCGAACCACGATACGACTGTGGCGGCGGGGAAGCAGCAGAGTTTTGAGTGGTACATCAAGCCGGATACGCAGGAAGGCGCGCGCTTTTTCCGATCGCACGCCTCGCGTGAACAATTCAATCTCGGCTTGATCGGGATGTTGGTGGTGGAACCACGGGGCTCACGCTATCTCAGCCCATTTGACGGGAAGCCAATGGCCAGCGGCTGGGAAGCCATGATCGAGGATCCGAACGGCGCGGACTTCCGCGAATTCGCGATTTTCTATCATGAGGCCGGTGACGAGGCCTTCCGTATTTTGAACAAGAAGGGCGAAATGTTACCGCAGCGCGATCCGCACACCGATTCGTATCGGCCCGGCGCGCGGCTGTTGAACTATCGCAGCGAACCTCACGGCACCCGCATCGAACTCCAAGCCCACATGGGATTCTATGGCGATGAATCCATGGCCTATGGGTCTTACACGTTCGGTGATCCGGCCACGACGATTCCCCGCTCCTACCTCGGCGATCCGGCCAAATTCCGGATGGCCGGCGGTTCGGAAATTGTGCACTCGCACCATTTGCATGGTGGATCCATCCGCTGGGCGAGACAGCCGGGCAACAGTATGCTCGACTTCTCAGCTTCCAGTAATGGCCCCGTGAAGTTCCCGCTCATCAGCGACACCTCTGATCGTCTCGACGTGCAGTCCATCGGACCGACGGAGATCTATGATCAGGTGATCGAGGGCGGTTCCGGAGGCTTGCAGGCATTGGCCGGCGAGTTCGTGTTCCATTGCCACATTCCGCAGCACTATGTGACGGGTATGTGGGGCTTCTGGCGGGTCTACAACACGTTGCAAGCGCCAGGGTTCCAGACCGATGTGATGAAACCGTTGGTTGAGTTGCCTGACCGTGTCGGCCGTATGAAGACCGGCATTTCGAGCGACAAGCTTGTGGGTCAAACGGTCGATTGGTATGGCGGCAAGAAATTCGAGATCACCAAGGACAAGACGGATTGGAAAGCCAATCCGGCCAAGGTCTCCATCAAGGATTGGGTTGAGATGATGGTGCCGCCGCAGGGCAAGCCGGGTCACAAGAACACTGAGAAGGAACAGACTCTGGCTTACGATTCTACTGTCAATGATTGGGCTTGGGACGGAACCAAGGCCCTCTCTGAACCTGAAACAACGTACGAATGGGTCAACTATAAGTCAACGACTCCTGGCAAGCGGCAGGACATCCTCTTCGATCCGCGAAGTGGAAAACTGGCGTGGCCGTGGCTGCGGCCGCATCTGGGTCGGCGCGTGCCATTCGCGCCGAGCCACAGCGGGGCTCCATGGTTGGAGCCGATTCATCGCCGGGATGACGGCAGCAATTCAACTGAACCGCCGAAGCCGGGCGAGCAGGGACCCTGGAGCCTCTGCCCCGAGGGCGCGCCGCGGAAATTCTTCAATATTCACGCCATCACATTGCCGATTACGTTGAAGGCCGCGACGGCCAAGACGCCGGCAATCGTGGATCCGGACGGCTTGCTCTATGTGCTGCATGAAGAGGAAGCTGAGGTCCGAAAGAATCGGGCGAAGCAGTTCCCGCTGGTCATTCGCGGAAACGTGCAGGACTGTATTGACGTCGTCTATAAGAGCGAGCTGAAGGATGATGCACGGCAAGGATTTTCCAGCAAGACGAACCTGCATCCGCACATGTTCCAGTTCGACACGCAGGCATCGGACGGTCCCATCATCGGCTTCTCCTATGAGATGTCGTTGCGGCCGTTCACCATCCTGAAGGACGAGCATCCCGGCAAGGGGATGCCGGTCCCGATGAACACGACCATCGAGGCCGATGCCGCCAAGGGGGCGACCAGCATCAAGGTCAAGGATGCCTCAAAGTTCCACGTCAAGACGGAGCTGGGCGTGGGGATGGATGAAGTGGATGGATTCGAGTCAGCCCGTATCAGCAAGATTGACGGCAATACCATCACCTTCGAGCGGCCGTTGCAGCATGCCCATAAGAAGGGTGAAATTGCCTCGGTCGAGTGGATCCGCGAGCGCTGGTATGTGGACGCCGACTTCGGCACCACGTTCTGGCATGACCATGTGTATGGACTCGACTCGTGGGGGCACGGGCAGTATGCGTCATTCATTACGGAGCCGCCGCGATCAACCTATCATGATCCGGTCACGGGCAAGGAAATCAGGAGCGGCCCCGTTGCGGACATTCATACGACCGAACCGGTGTCCGCCCATGTCAAGGGATCTTTCCGTGAGATCGTGACACATGTCATGGATTCCAATCCAAGGACCGCGGAATTGATTACTGCCGACAATCCTCAAGCGAGGGTCGGTGCGATTTCCGTGGACGGCACGCCTTCCGCGGTCTATCCGGCCAAGCTCAATTTGTCGCCGATGAAGTTCTTGAACGGCGGAGAAGCCACGACCGGTGGCGGTTACAATATGCGCATAGAGCCTCTGTCGGTGCGGTTGGCAAACAACCCAGATCCGTCGCAGTTGTTCAACAGCAAGATTCACGGAGATCCCGAGACACCGATGTTGCGGGCCTATCTGGGTGATCCAGTGGTGGTCAGGCTGCTTGAAACGTCGGCCAACGAAGTGCATTCCTGGCACATCAGCGGCCATTGGTTCCCGATGGAGCGGTACAGCAAGAACTCCATCCCACGCAGCTCGCTGCACGTGGTGATCGGGGAACGGTACGATGCGGCCATTCCGGCAGCGGGAGGACCGCAGCAGATGGCGGGTGATTATCTCTACTACAGCGGCCGCGCGTCCCATTTCGCGGAAGGCAGCTGGGGTATCTTCCGAATTCTGGACCAGGCGGATGCGACGTTAAAGCCGTTGCCGGGCCGGGAAGCAATTCCCCAATCGGCTCAGTCTGTCTGTCCGGCTGATGCGCCGGTCAAGACCTTCAACGTGGCTGCCATCGACAAGGCGATCCGCTACAACAAGGGAACGCCCGGTGCGATGGAAGTGGACTTGGAGCGGAAGATGGTCTTGGGCAACGAGAGCGGCAAGATGTATGTGCTCGAAGGCGAGAAAACCAAAGTCGCCTCCGGCAGTGTCGAACCGAGCCCGTTGACCCTGCACGTGAACGTGGGTGATTGCATCAAGGTCAACCTCAAGAATGAAATGGCCAAGGATCGGGCCGGTTTCCACGTGGACAATTTGGCCTTTGATCCAAAGGAATCGATGGGGATCAACGCCGGCAACAATCCCGGCGACCAGACGGTCGCGCCGGGGCAAAGCCGGACGTACACGTACTATGCCCATCCTGAATTCGGTGAGAATTCGGCGCTGATTCAAGATTGGGGCAACGTGATCGAGAATCCGCGGAACGGACTCTTCGGGGCGGTCATCATTGGCCCGAAGGGATCGCAATATCGCGATCCGGTGACCGGCGAAGATCTGGCCCAGAAGAGTTCCTGGCGGGCGGATGTGATGGTGGATCGACGCCTGCCGGGGAATGAAACCAGGCAGAACTATCGGTCGTTCGCGCTTCTCTTCCAGGACGAGGACAACATCATCGGCACCAGCTTCATGCCGTACATTCAAAAAGTGGCCGGCGTGACGGCGGTGAACTATCGATCAGAGCCGACCGATTACCGAACCGAGAAAGGCTGCGCGTACAGCGAAGTCTTTGCCTGTGTCAAATCGGGCGATCAGCCCGCGACGCCGACCATTTCGGCTCATGTCGGCGATCCGGTTGTGATCCATGTGCTGGGCGCGTTCAGCGAGCAGGTTCAGCTATTCAGCGTCGCGGGCCATGAGTGGAAACATGAGCCCTACTTGAGCGGCGCGGACCTGGTCAGCACTATGGAATTCGGCGGATCCGAGGTCATCAATGCCTGGCTCCATGGCGGAGCTGGCGGACCGAACGGCATCCCGGGAGACTATCTCTGGCTCAACCAGCGTCCGGGCTATCTTGATGCCGGGCAATGGGGAGCGTTGAAGGTTCTGGATCGGAGCAGCCGGGTGATCCTGCCGTTGGACGGACAGGCGCCGGCGACACAACGGGCTGAGGACCAGATTCCGGCACAGCCCCTCCCGGTATCCATGAAGGCCAACTAAGCCTGGTTAGAGACCGGTAAGCAGGACGGGGGAATCCGGCTGTTGAAAGCTGGGTTCCCCCGTTCATTTGTTTGGCCCTGCCGTGGGCTCGTATTGCGGCAGGCCTGGGGAATAAGGTAGAAGGTGTTTCTTTGATGCAGATGTGGCGGCTTGGGTTATTCATTGGGCTGATGGCGATTCCCATTGGGAGTCTTCCTCGCGATGCTGCGGCGCTTGAGTTTTCGGCTGACCGGATCATAAAAAGCGGGAAGTCCGTGATTACGGCCCATGTCAACGCCAAGAATGACCGTTGGCGGTTCGAGTTCAGTTACCCACAGGGGGGGGCCAGCATCATCATCGTGCGGATGGACCGGCGGAGTTCATGGCTCATGTTTTCAAAACGGCGGCAGTATCTTGAAGTGCCGATTGCGAGTGACCATCGTCTCGTGGTGAGCGAGGCCATGGAAGGAGAGGTTTCGCGCGAATTTGTGGGTGATGAGACGCTGTCAGGATATCCCACCGAACTCTTCGAGGTGACCGTCAAAGAGAATGGCGATACGCGTCAATACTACCGATGGGTGACGAAGGTTCAGCGGTTTCCGCTGAAGACGGTGAGCAAGCAGGGCGAGTGGTCGGAGGAGTTTCGCCGAGTGATCTTTACCGAGCAATCTCCATTCTTGTTCGAACTCCCACAGCGATTCGATCCGGTTGCTCCACCGACAACCATGCAGCCGGCAGTCAACGACCAATGACCGGAGGAGGAACGGAGGTGAAACGATCTATTGTGAGAGGACTCTATTTGGCGGCATGTGCCCAAGCAGTCATGACAACCGGGCTACAAATGGATGCCTGGTCCTATGAATCGCGTGCCGTGACGGAGGGGGCGGTGGTGCGCGGAACCGTTACATTCAAAGGACCGATGCCGGCGCCTAAGGAGTTCGAGATGCGTCGATACCCGGATCAGATGTTTTGCGGAGCCTTGTCAGATGGAAACGGGCATCGGCTGCTCAAGGAAGTCAATGTTGCAGGGAGCGGAGGACTCAAGGATGTGGTGGTTGTCGTAGAAGGGGTGCAGAGCGGGAAACCGTTCACCTTTACGGATGCCAAAGTCGAAGCCAACGTCTGCCAGTTCCTGCCGTTCGTGACCGTCGTGAGCGATAAGCGGGAGTTGACCGTGACGAATCGGGATCCTGTGTCGCACGATATTCAGGGTTATGCCTATGATCAGTCCGGCGTGGACATCGTTTTGCACCGGCCTTCGCTCAAGGCAACCGGAACCACGGATACCGTCAACCTCGTCAAGGGACGGAAAGTATTTACGATGCAGTGCGGCATGCATCCCTACATGCAAAATTGGGGGTATGCGATCGATAACCCCTATTATGCGGTGACCGATCAAGAGGGCGCATTTGTCATCGGTGACCTGCCCGCCGGCGCCTATCGTGTCAAGGCCTGGCATCCTGCGCTGGGCTTCCAGGAGCGAGAGGTGGCCGTTCAATCGAATGGGTCAATCTCGCTCAATTTCACATTCGAAGATAAGTGAGCGCCAAATGATGTCGAATACACGCATGATTGTTATGGGGTTGCTGGTAGGAATTTTCTCGTCCAGTCTGACGGCCTGGATCTCGCCGGCTCTCGCGGGATCGCTGAAAGAGATCCAAGAGCAGGGCAAGGCGATGGGGCGAGACGCCGAGGAGATGGTGATGCACGGCGGCATGGGTGATGGGAAAGCCATCGTGCATCACTGTGCGGAAGTGGCGAAACAGGCGCAGGCCATTCTCAAGGCCTTGCCGCCTGCAGATGAACATGGCAAAGAAGCCGCGCCGTATCTGCGGGACGCGATCAAGCATTGCAATCGAGTGGCCGAGATGGGCGACAAGGTCGATCCCGGCGCCAGCTTGAATCCTGCGACCAAAGCCCGCGCGGCGGTGCGAGAGGCGATGAAACATCTTGCGGCCATGAAAGACGACGGGGCGTAGCAGCGTGAGAAGTGAAACGTTAGATGGTGGAATCCGTTGACCCCTAACTGTTCACGGCTCACGATGTGCTACTGCGGAGCGGGCGCGAGCGGGCTGACGGCGTTCTGGTCTCGTCCCGGCTGATAGCTGTTCAGCATTTTCGCGATCGTCGGCATCAGTTGTTTTTCTGCTACAAGCGGCGCTTTGATGCGCAGCCCCCGCCCTTCGTTTCGGCCGAGAGAAAAGATGTGGTGTTCGATTATGCCGCCCTGTGTGCCGTCCGAATAGGTGAAGGTCAACTGTTTTGCGGGAAATCCGGCCAGCGACATCTCCCGATCCTGCCGCCACGTCACCGCGATCGTTTTCTTGGCATAGAGTTCCGTGATAATGCGGCGATGGGCCGCGGCGAATTCATCGAGCGTCTGCCGTCTATCCTGGCTCTTCCCTTCCAAGACGTTCATGTGGCCGGAGACGGCAATGAGACTGTAGTCGATGGGAGGATAGAGTGTCACGCCGGTCCCATCGGGCAGCGGATTGCCAAGCCGCCAGGCATTGGGGTATCGAACGGAGAAGCCAAACCGGACGTTCGTATAGATTTTCCATCCCTGCGGCGCATCGTCAGTTGCTGCAGGGAGCGGAACAGAACTGACGAGCATAGCGGCGATCCAGAGAACAGCCATCATCCCGAATCTTGTCATATATCCCCTCTATTGGTCTCCGCGAGACTTGCGAGATTCGCGTGAAAAGCGGGACTCGTCTGAAATCCAAGTCGCGCCTTTTCCGCACGTCTCGCTTCGCGCGCCGCAAGCATCCACTTTCCTCATCGCGCAGACCGTGCGCAGCGAAATCCGATGGTCGCGGCCCGCTGATCCGGCAAGGCTCCGCTTCTGGTGGCTGTGCGTAGCAGCGCGGGCTTGCTCTTCCACGACCCTCCGCGTACGATTTTGTAGCGGCCATTGACTGGACCATGTGGGTTGCGGTCCGGCATGGTCATATAGTAGTCGATCCCGAACCAGTCTTCGACCCACTCGGCCGCATTGCCCGCCATATGGTGAAGCCCATAGGGGCTTCGTCCCTCCGTTCCGCTGGCGACCGGCGCGACGATGGGAATCTCGTGGACGTGATACTGTCCGAACATTGCGAGTGCCGGCGTGGGAGGTTTCTGCCCCCAGGGAAAGAGGTTTCCGTTTTCTCCTCGCGCGGCTTTTTCCCATTCGGCTTCCGTCGGGAGCCGCTTCCCGTGCGCGCGGCAAAAGTCCGAAGCCTCCGCCCAGGTCACATAGAGCGCCGGCCAGCGGGCCAGGGCTTCGGACGACAGGGCATGGATGGTTGTGGCGTGATCGATCAATTTCCGTAGTTCCTCCGGGAAGGGGTGCGGTTGCTGCCTCATCCATCGTGCGTACTCTCCCAGACTCACCTCGTCGCGATCAATCTCATATTCATCGAGCCAGATTCGGCGCTGGGGCTGCTCGGTGTCGTCATACTGGAGGTCGAGACTGAAGGGGTAGCTGTTGCTGCGGGCGG
>Ga0224510_10002877_pt1 | contig 10076 bp, 7 predicted proteins | sample SF_May12_sed_USG_FD_170161 | JGI IMG/M metagenome (GOLD analysis project Ga0224510, IMG submission 170161) | Sediment microbial communities from San Francisco Bay, California, United States - SF_May12_sed_USGS_4_1 | ecosystem: Environmental > Aquatic > Marine > Sediment | place: USA: California... | reverse complement strand
TACGACGGCGCCACCCGCGAACCCGACGAGGCCGCCGCCCTCGTCGCCACACCGCCGGTGCCCCAGGTCCTCGAGCTGCTGCGCAACGGGGCGGTGGCGGTACCGGCCGAGCACCGGCAGCGCCTGGAGTCCTTCGCCTACCACCGGGTGCTGGCCCTGCTGGCCGTGCTCGACCGGTCGCCGGGGCTGCCCGCTCCCGGCGCCCTCCAACAGCCCGACGATCCCGTGTTCAGCTTCGTTGCCGATAACCAGGCCAAGGGCATCAGCCCGGTTCCCGCCGTCACCTTCCACACCGGCCACGCCCTGTCGGCCGAGCTGTGGGACCTGCCGGACAACGAGGTGGTGGCCCGCCTCACCGAGCCGGCCCGGGCCTACCTGGGCGGCGCCGAGGTGACGTCGCTCCAGCTCAAGCGGTGGCGCCACACCGGCCCAATGACCCCATGGCCCGAGCCGTGCCTCAACCTCGCCGACCGGCCGGGCCCTCTGGTGCTGGCCGGCGACGGGTTCGGCACTTCCCGCTTCGAGGGCGCCTACAACTCGGGCCTGGCCGCCGCCCGGGCCGTCGCCCCGGTGCTCTCCTGACCGAATCCCAGATCTGGCGTCCCGGAGCGTCACCGGTGGCGGCCCGGGACACCGGATCGGGGGTCAGTACAGCAGGTAGGGCTGGCGGAGCTGGTCGAAGGCGGCGTCCTCGTCGGTCCAGGCGGCGACGATGCTGGTCGCCGGCGCGCCGGCGGCCAGGGCCAGACGGAGGCGGTCGGTGCCGGCCAGGGCGTCGAGGGTGGCGGGGCGGGTCACGAAGCCCGTCTCCCCCGCCGCCCGGGCCTGGGCCCCGACAACCTCGAGCAGGTGCACCCCGAGGGCCACGGGGCGCACGGCGGCCGGATCCGTCACCACCACCCGCACCCCACGGAGCGATCGCCCGGCCAGCGGCGGATCGGGTACGGCCGGTGTGGGTGCCGGGGTGAACGTCGCCGCCTCGAACCGCACGCCCGGCAGGCCCCGGGCGTTGAGCGTGGCCGCGGCCGCCGACCCGTCGATCCAGGGCGCGCCGATCAGGGAGAACGGCTCGTCGGTCCCCCGCCCCACCGAGGCCGACGTGGCCTCGAACAGCACGGTTCCGGGATAGACGGCGGCCGTGGCGGCCGACGGCAACCCCGGGCTGGGCGGGATCCAGCTCCGGCCGGTGTCGGCCCACCGCTGGTTACGGTGCCAGCCCGTCATCGCCACCACGTCGAGCTGGAGGCCGTCGAGCCCATCGAGCCAGCCCTCGCCCTGGATCATCCGGGCCAGCTCACCGGCGGTGAGACCGTGGACCAGCGGCACCGGGTATCGGCCGACGAACGAGGCGAAGGACGGGTCGAGCACCCAGCCCTCCACGCCGCCCCCGGCCACCCCGGTGCCGCCCAGAGGGTTGGGCCGGTCCAGGACCACGAACCGCACCCCGGCCTGGGCCGCCGCCTGCATGGCCAGGCCCATCGTCGACACATAGGTGTAGGGCCGGGCCCCTACATCCTGCAGATCGAACATCAGCGCGTCGAGCCCCGCCAGCTGGTCCGGGTCCGGGGCCCGGCGGTCGCCGTAGAGGCTGTGGACCGTCACGCCGGTGGAGGGATCGACTGTGTCAGCCACTTGGGCGCCGGCCGGGGCGTCGCCCCGTACCCCGTGCTCGGGGGCGAAGGCCGCCACCACGTCCACACCCTCGGCGGCGGCCAGGGCGTCGAGCAGGGAACGGCCGTCCACCACCGAGGCGACGTTCAGGATCACCGCCAGCCGCTGACCCCGGAACCGCTGGAAACCATCGGCCGCAGCCACCTCGGCCCCTGCCCGGACCGGCGCCGGCATCACCGCGTCGCCGCTCCCGGTGGCGATGGTGGCGTCGTCGGTGGTGATGGCGGTGGTGGCGACACCCGCCGTCGCAGCCTCCGGCACCGGTTCCGGATCGTCAGGCCGGCCGCAGGCCACGATGAGCAGCGAGATCACCACGACCAGCGGCAGGAAGTTCGCAAAGTCCTGCCCGCCCAGTGGCCCCCGGACGAACCCGTGGGCGCAACGTCTCGCCTGTTCACAGCGCCGGTACCGCATCTCATCCGACTGTTTGATCATGCATGGCCATTCCTGTTGCCACAGAAAGGGGTTGAGCGACCACGAAGCGTGCCCTAGTGTTCCACCGAGTAAACGTGTTCCCAGGCGCAAGTGATCCGGCGGTCCTCCCTCCCCTCTGGAAGTCGATGTGCATGACACCTGACGTTAGTGGCCGTCCCCGAGACCACTGATCCCGCCCCAGGCGACAAGCCTCCGACACCGGCTGGGCACGCGCCCTGCCCACCGCCGCCTCGGCCCGGCCCAGTCCGGTGTCGGCCCTTCTCCCTGCCCCCGCATCTGGGCAGGCGTTCCGTACAGCAAGCCTCCGAGGCGACGACGGGTCTTCGCCCCGCACCGGTGCAGCGACCGGCGCGGATCCGATCAACCGTCGCTCCGGCTCCCGAGATCACCCTGGAAGAAGAGAGCAACGTCGACGGCCAGTCGATCCGGTTCTTGGAGCGGTCCGAAGTGGGTGAGATCGGGATAGTTGACCAGCGTGAGGCGGGGGTTCAGATCCGCCGCCGAGCGAACCCACTCGGCCGGATCGCCTCCGTCTCCGCTGGCAGCGACCACGATCGGCATCGAGAGCGCCTCGGCCGCCTCGAACGTGCCGGCGTTGTGGTGCTCGAACACCGAGGCCTCGTGCTCCGGCTGGCACCGCAACATCACCCCGTCGCCGTCGGGATCGTCGGCGAAGCCGTGCTCCACGTAGGCGGCCAGCGCCCGGGGATCGAGCAGGCTCAGCGGCGGGCGGCTGGCGTAACGGTCGTAGGCCTCCTGGCGGGAGACGAAGCGGGCCCGACGGGCCCGGGCCCCCACGGCGATCGCCGGTGCCCCCTCGCCGGTGAGCACCGGCCCGTGGCGCAACAGGATCGGCTCGAACGTCCACGCCCGGCTCACGAGGCCGGGCCGGGCCGTCTCGCCCAGGATGATGGCGGCACCCCCCATCGAATGGCCGACGGCCCACACCGGCCCGACGGGCTGGCCCGCCTGAGCCGAGTAGTGGTCGATCACGGCGGCCAGGTCATCGGCCATGCCGCCCCAAGCCAGGCTCACACCGTCGGGTAGTCCGGTGGCGCCGTGGCCCCGGAAGTCGAGGGCCACCAACCGGGCCGGCACCGGCAGCTCCCGGCGCAGCGCCTCCACCATGGGCAGCCAGGCCAGCCCACAGAAGCCGGTGGCGTGACACAGCACGACCAGGGGACCGTCGCCTCCGAAGTCGTAGCTGGCCACCCGCACCCCGTCGGTCGAGTCCACATAGGTCGTCTGCCAGGATTGCATGGCCTCACAGGTTTCCAGGCCGGAGCCCCCGGGCCCAAGTCGGCCCCAACGTTGACACTCCCAACAGGCTACACTAGAATCACGTAGCGGTGGATCTTTGTGGATCCAGGGGGGACGGCCCCACCCGGGGAGGGCACGAACGCCGGTGAGCCAGGCACCACAGGGCCGCCAACACAGCGCCAAGGCGTTGTTGTACACGATCCTGGGCGAGCTCGTGCTGCCCGCCGGGGGCTCGGCCTGGACATCCACCCTGCTCGACGCGTTCGGCCTGCTCGGCATCACCGAGAAGAACGCCCGCCAGGCCCTGGCTCGGGTGGCGGACCAGGGCATGATCGAGAGCCGCCGCCACGGCCGGGAGGCCCGCTGGGAGCTCACACCGGCCGGCCGCAAGCTACTGGAGGCGGGGGCGGAGCGCATCTACGGCTTCGGCGCCGCGCCGATGGCCTGGAGCGGCGAGTGGCTCCTGGCCCACTGCCCCGTGCCCGAAGCCCAGCGGTCGCTCCGGCACCGGCTGCGCACCCAGCTGTCGTTCGAAGGGTTCGGGGAGCTGTCGGCCAGCCTCGCCGTGTCGCCCCACGCCGAGCGGGAGGCGCGGCTGCGTCAGATCCTCGACTCCCTTGGCCTGGTTCAGGAGTGCGTGGTGCTCCAGTGCCGCACCGCCTCCCCCGCCGCCGACCTCGACCTGGCCCGCCGGGCCTGGGACCTCGATGCTCTGGCCGCCCGTTACCGGGCGTTCAGCCGGCTCCACGCCGAACGGCCGGCCACCGGCCCCGAGGCCAGCTTCCAGGCCGTGGTGGAGCTGGTGCACGATTGGCGCCACTTTGCCTCGATCGATCCCGAACTGCCCCCGGAGCTCCTCCCGGCGGATTGGGCCGGCGCCGGAGCCCGCTCGGTGTTCCACGGCTGCCACGCGCGTTGGGCCCGCGGCGCCGTGGAGTGGTTCGGCCAGCGCGACATGGCCCGCCGGCCCTGACCCGAGACTCGCACCGACCCATCCCGGAGACGATCCGACCATGACCGACGACGCCAGCCCCGCCATCCCGACCTCCGCCAACGCCCCCCTGGCTGGCGTGTCGGCCCATGTCGACCCGTTCTGCGCTCAGCGCCTGCCCCCGCCGGAGCAGTGGCCGGTGCTCACCGGCATCGAGCGCTACCCGGCGCAGCTCAACGCCGCCACCGAGCTCCTGGCCACCGGCCCGGCCCGGCCCGGCGCCGTGGCCTACCGGCGGGGTGACGACGCCTGGACCTACGGCGAGCTGAGCGGCCGGGTGCGGCGGCTGGCCGCCGTGCTGGCGGCCGAGGGGCTGGTCCCGGGCAACCGGGTGCTGATCCGGGGCTTCAACTCGCCCGAGACGGCAGCCGCCATCCTGGCCTGCCTCCACGCCGGCATGGTGGCCGTGCCCACCATGCCCCTGCTGCGGGCCCACGAGCTGGGGGCGATCGCGGGGCGGGCCGAGCCGACGCTGGTCCTCACCGACACCAGGCTTCGGGCCGAGGTCGACGCCCTGGTCTCCGGTGTGGGGGTGGCGGCGATGGGGGCCGATGGCGGCGTGCCGGCCCCCCGGGTCCTGGCCTGGGGCGAGCCGACGTTCGACGCCGCCTGGGCGGCGGCCGAGCCGATGGGCGAGCCCGTGCCCACGGCCGCCACCGACGTCGCCCTGCTGCTGTTCACCAGCGGAACCACCGGCGTGCCCAAGGCCGCCTGTCACCTGCACCGCGACATCCTGGCCATCTGCGACACGGTGGGCGACGCCATCTACCAGCTCGGTCCGGGCGACGTGGTCACCGGCACGCCGCCGCTGGCCTTCGCCTACGGCTTCGGCGCCTTCTGCGCCTTGCCCCTGCGGGCCGGGGCCTGCACCGTACTGCTGGAACAGCCCGGGCCCGACGCCCTGCTCGACGCCGTTGAGACCCACCGGGCCACGGTGGTGTTCACCGCCCCCACCGCCTACCGGGCCCTCACCCCACTGGCCGCCGGGCGGGACCTGTCGTCGCTGCGCTACGGCGCCTCGGCCGGCGAGACCCTGCCCGCCCCAACCTACGAGGCCTTCCGGGCCGCCACCGGCGTCGAGCTGCTCGACGGGATCGGCTCCACCGAGCTGCTCCACGTGTTCCTGTCCAACCAGATCGGCAACACCCGCCCCGGCTCCACCGGCATCAACGTGCCCGGCTACCGGTGCCGGGTGGTCGATGACGACGGTGCCGAGGTGCGCCCGGGCGAGATCGGGCACCTGGAGGTGCAGGGGCCCACCGGCTGCCTCTACCTCGACGACGAGCGCCAGGCCGTGTACGTCCGGAACGGCTGGAACCGCACCGGCGACCTCTATACCCGGGACGCCGAGGGGTGGTTCTGGTACCAGAGCCGGGCCGACGACCTGATCGTCACCGCCGGCTACAACGTGGCCGGGCCCGAGGTGGAGGCGGCCCTGCTGGCCCACCCGGCGGTGGCCGAGTGCGCCGTGATCGGGGTGCCCGATCCCCAGCGGGGCATGGTGATCAAGGCCTTCGTGGTGCCGACGGCCGGCCACGACCCGGGCGACGACCTGGCCCACGCCCTGCAGGACCACGCCAAGGCCACGATCGCCCCGTTCAAGTACCCCCGGGTGGTGGAATTCCGCCATGCCCTGCCCAAGACCGGCACGGGCAAGATCCAGCGCTTCGTGCTGCGCCAGGAGGAGCTCGACCGCCAGAGCACCGGCGCGGCCGGCACCAGCGGGACGTGATCCACCGCCAGTGGTTCGACCCCGGGGCCGCCCGGCCGGACCCTGCCGGCCCCGCGCTGGTCCTGCTGCACGAGGGGCTGGGGTCGATCTCGGCCTGGGGGCGGTTCCCCCAGCATCTGGCCGACGGTACCGGCCGGCGGGTACTGGCCTTCGACCGGCGGGGCTACGGCCGCTCCGAGGCCCATCCCGGGCCGTGGCCGGCCCGCTACATGCACGACGAAGCGGCCCGGCTACCGGCCCTGCTGGCCGAGGAGGGCATCGGCGACGGGATGGTGCTGGTCGGCCACTCCGACGGCGCCTCCATCGCCCTGCTCTACCCGTCCCAGGCGCCGACCGGATCGCCCCGACCGGCCGGGATCGTGTCGCTGTCGGCCCACCTGTTCGTGGAGCCGGAGGGGGTGGCCGCCATCGCCCAGGTCACGGCCGGCTATGAGACCACCGGGTTGCGGGACCGCCTGGCCCGCCATCACGCCGACGCCGACGCCACCTTCGGCGCCTGGTCCGACGTGTGGCTGTCGGACCGGTTCCGGGCCTGGGTGCTGGACGGCGACGTGCGCTGCGTCACCTGCCCGGTACTGGCCATCCAGGGGGCGGCCGACCGCTACGGCACCCGCCTCCAGCTCGATCGCCTGGCTGCCGCCGTGCGCGGCCCGGTGGACGTCCACGAGCTCGACGGCGTGGACCACTGGCCCCACCGCGAGGCCGCCGACGCCGTCGTCGCCCTCATCTCCGTCTTCCTCGCCACCCTCCCGAAATCGCACGTTTGACTCACGCTGAGCGCGAGTTGACGTGCCAGAGCGCTGAGCTAACCGGGTCAGTAGGCGCCCAGGCCGGCGGAGGCGAGGAAGCGGCGGGGGTTGTCGACCAGCATCACGTCCACCTGCTCGGCGGTGACCCCGGCGGCCAGAAGGGCCGGGATCACGTCGTTGGAGATGTGGAGGTAGTGCCAGTTCGGCAGGGGGCCCAGCGGCAGTTCGCCGGCGATCCAGTCGATGTAGCAGGAGGCGTCGTGGCTGAGCACGAGCTGGCGCTCGAAGCCCCGCCGGCACAGCTCGGCGATGACGCCCACCCGCTGCTCGGTGGTGAGGTAGCCGTCGATGCCGAAGCGGTCCATGCCCAGATAACTGCCCTGCTCCAGGATCTTGGACAGGTAGGCCAGGTCGTCGGTGTCACCGCAGTGGCCGATCACCACCCGGCTCAGCTCGACGCCTTCTTCGAGGAACACCCGCAGCTGGTCGAGACCCCGCTCCGACCGGGCGTGGGTGTGGGTGGTGATGGGGCAGCCCGTTTGGCGGTGGGCCTGGGCGCAGGCCCGCAGGGTGCGCTCCACGTCGGCGGTGAGGCCGGGCTGGTCGGTGGCGCACTTGATCACGCCCGCCTTCACCTTCGCTCCGCCCCCCGAGGCCGTGCCCGACACGCCCTCGGCGATGTCCTGCACGAAGTGGGTGGTCAGGATGTCGACGGCGCCGCCCTCCCGGGGCGGGCGCCGGCCGCGGTAGTAGTGGGGCAGCTCGTTGAAGGTGTAGAGGCCAGTGGCCACCACGATGTTGAGGTCGGTACGGGCCGCCACCTCGCTGATGCGGGGCACGTAGCGGCCCAGGCCGATAGCGGTGGGGTCGATGATGGTGTCGATGCCCGACGCCTTCAGCTCGTTGAGCCGGTCGGCGGCCTGGGCGATCCGGGTCTCCTCGTCGCCCCACTCCTCGGGGTAGTTGGCCTGGATCTCGGGGGACAGCACGAAAATGTGCTCGTGGGCCAGCACCCGACCCAGCGACTCCTCGGGCACCGGACCCCGCACCGTCTCGATCATCGTCATGGCCGGACGCTAGCCCGGCATTCTGGTGCGAGAAAACTGCGCTGAGCGCTGCTTGGACGCGCGATTTCGGGGGCTAGAGGCCGACGGCGCCGGCGGGGGGTTCGATCCGGTCGGCCGGCTCGAACCCGAACACCCGCCCGTAGAACCACAGCTCCACCTCATAGGACCGGATGATGTTGGGCTGGCGACGGAAGCCGTGCTGCTCGCCCTCGAAGGTCACGTAGGCGTGCGGGATGCCCTTGGCCGCCACCGCGGCCACGATGGCCTCGGACTGGTTGGGCGGCACGATCTCGTCTTCCAGTCCCTGGAGCACGAGCAGGGGGCACGACAGGGCGTCGGTGTGGTTGATGGGCGAGCGCTCTTCGTACAGGTCGCGCCGCTCGGGATAAGGCCCGATCAGCCCGTCGAGATAGCGGCTCTCGAACTTGTGGGTGTCGCGGGCCAGGGCCTCCAGGTCGGCCACCCCGAACAGGTTGGTGCCGGCCGAGAACACGTCGGACCGCATGAGGGCGCTGAGCACGGTGAACCCACCAGCCGAACCGCCCCGGATCGCCATCCGGGCCCCGTCGACCTCACCGGCGGCCGCCAGGGCCTCGGCCACGGCCACCGAGTCCTCCACGTCCACGATGCCCCAGGCCCCGTCGAGCAGGCGGCGGTAGGCCCGGCCGAAGCCGGTGGAGCCGCCGTAGTTGACGTCGGCTACGGCGAAGCCCCGGCTCGTCCAGTACTGGACGCGGAGGCTGAGGGCCGGGCTGGCGTGGGCGGTGGGGCCGCCGTGGCCCATCACCACCAGCGGGGGACGCTCGCCGGCGGGGCCGCGGAACCCGGCCCCGGTGGGCGGGTAGAAGAAGGCGTTGGCCTGGCGCTCCCCACCGGCGCCGGACGGATAGGTGTAGGTGCGGGCAGTGGAGAACCAGGCTTCGCTCAGCGGCTCGCCGTCGCTGCCCACCAGGGCCTCGGCCGGGCGGTGAACGGCCTCGCTCAGGCCCGAGAGATTGAGCTCGGTGATCGTGGGCAGGCTGGTGGCGGTGGCCCCGTTGACCAGGATCGTGCCCCAGGCGGTGGCGGCCACCGCCTCGACGTGCACCAGATCGGTCGGGATCGGTGCCGGATCGCGCCCCTCGGGGCCGACGAGGGCGAGGCGATCGACTGCGGTCTCGGTGACGATCACCACCAGGCGCCCGTCGGGCAGCTCGGTCCACTGCTGGGAGCCGAACACCCAGGCCGGGGTGCCGATCTCGCCCCCATCGAGCGCGGTGAGAGGCTCGTGGCGCGACGAGCCGGGCGTCCAGGCGTGGAGGTTCCACCAGCCGTTCGAGTCAGTGGAGAACACGAGGCGGCCGTCGGCCGTCCAGTCCGGCCCCTGGATCGACTCGGTGGGCCCGCCGGCCACCACCTGGGTGTTGCCCAGGCGCATACCGGCGAACACCGGGGCCACGCACAGCTCGGAGCCGTCCCACGGCATGAGGGGATGGTTCCAGCGCAGCCAGGCCAGCCACCGGCCGTCGGGCGAGAAGCGGGGGGCGGCCACGAAATCGGCCTGGGGTTGGCCGTCGGCCCCGGCCCCGATCACCCTGGGCTCGGCCGGCCCACCCTCAGGCACCGTGCCGGTGGCGATGGCCACCAGCTCGTTCACCGCCTCGGCCCCCTCCGCGTGGCGCTCCCGCACGCACACCAACCACGGCTCGGCCGGATGCCCCCGGCCGTCGGCGTAGCGCCAGGCCCGGGGAGCCGGAGGCTCGGGCGTGAGGGCTTCGGGTTCGGCGTCGGCGCCGGGGTCGAACCGGTAGAGCCGCTGGTCGGTCCACTGGCAGAGGTACACGCAGTCGGCGCCCGGCCACCACGCCCCGCCCCCGTACTCATGCACCAGGGTGCGGGCCGACCAGGGGGCCTCGAGCAGATCGACGGTGGGGGCGTCGGCCGAGGCCCGGCCCACCAACACCGACCGGCCGCCCTCCGCCGGGCGCAGCTCGGACCAGATGACACCGGTGCCCCAGGGCGCCGGACCGCCCAGCCCCACGCTGCCCGAGGCCAGCAGAGCCGCCGACAGGGGCGAGGGCCAGGTGCCGTAGGGGGCCTCGACCGAGCCCGGCGACGGTGCGCTCATGGAGAAGCCTCCTAGCGGGCCTGGGCCAGCAGATCGGCCAGGCGGCTGAGGCCCTCGGTCATCT
>Ga0224510_10002875_pt1 | contig 10082 bp, 10 predicted proteins | sample SF_May12_sed_USG_FD_170161 | JGI IMG/M metagenome (GOLD analysis project Ga0224510, IMG submission 170161) | Sediment microbial communities from San Francisco Bay, California, United States - SF_May12_sed_USGS_4_1 | ecosystem: Environmental > Aquatic > Marine > Sediment | place: USA: California... | reverse complement strand
GCATGCGTGGGCTCCGGCGCGGGCACGATGCCTTCGGTCCGAGCGAACTTCACGGCCGCGTCGAAACACTCGACCTGACCGATCGCCTCTGCTTCGACCAGTCCCAACTCGTAGAGATGGGAAACGAGTGGCGCCATGCCGTGGTAGCGCAAACCACCGGCGTGGATCGGGTCCGGGATGAAGTCGTGACCGAGCGTGTGCATCTTGACGAGCGGTGTCATCCCAAGGGTGTCGCCGAAGTCATACCGGTATTCACCCTTGGTCAGCGACGGGCACGCTGCAGGCTCGACGCACCTGATGGTCGGGTTCATCTTCCCGGCCAGCTTCTCGCGCAAGAACGGGAAAGAGAGACCGCCGAAGTTCGATCCGCCACCCGTGCACCCCACGAGCACGTCTGGTGACTCGCCCACCTTGGCGAGCTGGAGGAGGGCCTCCTCACCGATGATCGTCTGGTGCATCAGCACGTGGTTCAACACCGACCCCAGGGCGTACTTCGTATTCGGGTCCTGGGCGGCCATTTCGACCGCCTCGGAGATGGCGATGCCGAGCGAACCGGTCGAGTTGGGATCCATGGCCAGGATCGTGCGGCCCGCCTCGGTGATCTCCGATGGCGACGGATGAACCGTGGCCCCCCACACCTCCATCATCGACTTGCGGTACGGCTTCTGGTCGTAGCTCGCCCGCACCTGCCAGACCTCACATTCGAGCCCGTATTGCGCCGTTGCGAATGCCAGCGCCGACCCCCATTGCCCCGCCCCGGTTTCGGTGGTGAGCTTCTTGACGCCTTCGGCTGCGTTGTAGAAGGCCTGCGGAACGGAGGTGTTGGGTTTGTGCGATCCAGCGGGGGAAACGCCCTCGTACTTGTAGTAGATGCGAGCAGGGGTATCGAGGAGCTTTTCGAGCCGGTGGGCCCGGAACAGCGGGGACGGCCGCCACAGCCGGTACACATCGAGCACCTCCCCCGGGATGTCGATGTAGCGGTCTCCCGTGACCTCCTGCATGATCAGCGCCATCGGGAAGAGCGGCGCCAGATCGTCGGGTCCGATCGGCTGGTGGGTGCCCGGGTGCAGTGGGGGAGGAGGCGGCGCCGGAAGATCGGGTACCACGTTGTACCACGTCGTCGGCATCTCGGATTCGTCGAGCAGGATCTTGGTGTTCTCGGCCATGAGCGTCCTCCTGAAGGTGATCCACCCGGACGCTAGCCGTCGGTAACTCGGTGTATCAGGCGAACCCGTGGTGCATCTGACAGAGGTCGTGAAATCTTTTCAACACGGCGTCGGGAACCTCTTCAAGTGTGAAGGCGTCACACCGATAAGGGATGCACGGAGGGTCAGATGGCACAAACACAATTCGAGCGCAGGAACCGGGTGATGGCGGCAGGCGATCTCGTCGCACTCCTCCCGGTGCTTCTTCTCATCGGATGGGTTCTCGTCAGATCACTCGTCTGAACGGAGAACCTGCCGACTGGTCGTGAGGATGCCGTCGCGATCGTGCCCGATCGCGGGCGGACGCGGCGAAAGGTGAATCCTCGTGATGATGTCGGGCAGCCTTGGTGAGTGGAGCGTGGAAGACCTGCTCCAAATCGCCAAGATCACGCACAAATCGGCCTCCATCGATCTGGTGGGAGAACGCTTCGCCGGGGCCGTCTACCTACGTGACGGCGCCGTCGTGGACGCCGAAGTGTTCGGACAGCCCGCAACCGGAGGCGACCGGTTCTCGCGAATCGTCGAGGCCATCGGCCGACTGGTGGGTATCGAGGACGGCACATTCGAGTTCGGTACACGCGACCTTCCTCGACCGCCAGAACGGCCGATCGAGACCAAAGCGATCTTCGCGGCGATCGAAAAGGACCTCTTCCGTGAGAAGCGGCTCACGGATCTGGGGGTTTCGTCGGGGGAGGGTCTCGCCTTGAACCGTCACATCGGCGACCAGCTCTCCCTGAAGCCGGCCGCCTGGCAGCTGATCGCGGATCTCGTGGAGCCTTTTTCGATCGACGCGTTGGAGGCCCGGGTGGGACGTCGAAAGGCCGTCGCCACCATCCTCACGCTGGAGGCACTGGGCGTTCTCAAACGCAACGCGGAGATTCTCGCTGGCGACTGGACGGACCAGGCACCTGTGATCAACGACGACGGTTGGGCCGACATCGCCGATGAGGATTCGAGGATCGATCCCGCCCCAGATGAAGCCGGCGGTGACGTGAACGATCCGAATGTCGAGGGTGTCCAGGATTCTGACTCAACCGATCAGGAGGCCGGCTGGGGGACCGAGTCTTCGGCGGAATGGCCGGTCGTCGAACAGCACTCAGAGCCGGATGAGGTGGATGACCCGGTGACCTCCGAGGACGCGCTCATCTCCAGTGAACCGGTCGTCGAGATCTTTGGGATCGGGCCGATGCACGAGGTCGTTGCGCCTTCGGATACGACGCTCGTCACCGGCGTTCTGGGAGACATGAAATCACGGTTTCGCGTTAACAGACGTCACGTCTCCGACTTCGAGGACCCGTCGGGCTGAGTTCAGCTCAGCGCGGCCTCGAGTCCCGCCAGGGCCTCGTCGGCCAGGGACTGGAAACGACCGTGCAAGAGCGGTTCGGTGACTCTCATCCACCACACCAGCTGGATGTCGGCGACGTAGTCGATCGCCGTTCCGGCGGCGGTGGTCCGGAACGTGATCTCGTCGATGGCGGTGAGCGTCGCTCCGGTTCCGCGGAGAACGATTCGATGGGGTCGCTCGAAGGTGGTGGTCGTGTAGGTCATCGGAATCGTCCTCGTTCCGAACACCGCCTCCACCGCGTAGGTCGCACCGGCTCCGACGCCTCCCTCGATGGTCTGCGACGATCGAGAGACGCCCGGATCCCACTCGGCGACCCTGGAGAAATCGGCCACGTACTCGAATGCGTCTTCGAGGCTCGACGGAACGGTGATCGTGCGATGGAGTCGGGGCATGGGTTCTAACGTAGTCCCGGTATGGCCCTACCCCCACCCCCACGATTCGACCCTTCCGGATGGGGCAACTCCACTCCGCTCATCATCGGAGTGGCGGGTGGTTCCGGTTCCGGAAAGACGACGATCGCCGAAGCGCTCATCGAGGCGATCGACGGAGTGGCGTATGTGAAACACGACGCCTATTACAAGCATCGTGTCGACCTCACGTTCGAGGAGCGCACCCGCCTCAACTACGACCACCCGAACTCGCTTGAAACCGACCTGCTGGTGACACACCTGGAGACCCTTCGGGAGGGGCTGCCATTCGCACAGCCCGTCTATGACTTCTCCCAGCACCTACGGAGTGTCCAAACCGTGACCGTGGCGCCGGCCCCGGTGGTGATCCTCGAAGGAATCCTCGTGCTCGCGGAGCCCGAGTTGCGGGCGCTCATGGACCTGCGCGTCTTCGTGGACACCGATGCCGATCTGAGGTTGGCACGCCGTCTCGAACGGGACATCCACGAGCGTGGCCGTTCTCCCGAATCCGTGCTCGCCCAATACCTCACGTCGGTGCGTCCGATGCACAACGAGTTCGTCGAACCCTCGAAACGTCACGCCGACATCATCATCCCCGGGGGCATGAAGGTCGGGGCGGTGGCCACGATCATCGAGTTGATACGGGCGCGGATGTGACGGCGCTTCCGGTGGAAGCTGGGCCGCCAGTTCGTTTCGGAGTGTGGCTCCACCCCGACGCCGCGGTCGATCGGCTCGTAGATGCCGTGGTGGCCGCCGAGTCGGCCGGGTTCGACGAGGTGTGGATCGCCGACGAAGGAGTCGCTCGTGATCCGATGGTTGTGCTTGCCGCCGCCGCACAACGCACGTCGACCGTCCGGCTGGGCGTCGGGATCACATCGCCGGTATTGAGGCATCCCGGAGCCGTTGCGGCCACCGCATCCACGATCGCCGAGTTGTCCGATGGACGTTTCGTTCTCGGCTGGGGGGTGGGCGGAACCGAGTCGCTCGATCCATTCGGTCTGGCGTACGAGCGGCCGGTCGCCCTCATGCGGGGCGCGCTCGAAACGGCTCGGGCGGTGCTCGGTCGCCGCGAGACCGCGCATTACTCACCGCCGCCGCACGGCCTCCCGGCGACCACCGTGCCGTTGTTCGTCGGGTCGCGGGGGGAGCGGATCAACCGGCTGGCGTCGGGACTGGCGGACGGCGTCTTTCTGTCGGGGTTCGCCGCATCGGACCTGGGCCCTGTGGTGGGCTGGGCGCGGTCGGTACGCCCGATCGACGTGGCGATCTACCAATCGGTGCGATTCGTCACCGATACCAGGGGCGATCCGACATCGGTCGGAGGCGGCCCGGGGGCCATCGCCGAGGTGTTGGGGGGTCTGGCGGAGGCGCATGCTCCCGCCTCGATCGGTATGGCGCTGGTCGATCACTCCGACCCCGTCGAGATGGTCGGATGGGCGGCCGGGGTACTCGATCAGCTCGGTAGGTAGTCGCCGAGGACCTCGAATTCGGTCATCACCGACTCCCGGAACCACTCGCCCATACGGGCATCCACGGCTTCCACGTCGGCGGGCGAGATCCTCTTCCAGAGGTCTTTCGATTCCCACCAGATGACTGCGGTGATGAGGTCGCGGCGGTCGACGTCGCGCCACACCTGCTTGCGGGCGAAACCCGGTTGCCGGGTGAGGTATTCGGTCCACACGGACTCCTCCACCGCCAGCCAGGTCGGCTGGTCTGCCGGGTCGACCTGGAATGTGAGCATCTCGACAACCATGGGTTCAAGCTATCGCAGTAGTCGGAAAAATGTCGCTCTGGTCAACATTTTCCCTCCCGAACGGCCTCACAACGGTCCGGGCCGTTACTAAGTTTGGCCGACCATCCGACGAGGAGGACCTGCGCGTGGCGGCGGCCCTGTCGTTCCGAGACATCTCGATGACCTTCCCTGACGGGACCGAGGCTCTGCGTGACGTCTCCTTCTCTGTGGACAGGGGCGAGTTCGTGACCATCGTCGGACCTTCGGGATGCGGGAAGTCCACGCTTCTCAAGATCGCGTCCGGTTTGCTGGCCAACACGGGTGGAACGGTCGAGGTTGATCGGGAGCGGATCGGCTACGTGTTCCAGGACGCAACCTTGCTTCCGTGGCGGACCGTCCAACAGAACGTTGAGTTGTTGTGCGAACTCCATGGTTTCGATCCCGCCGATCGCAGACGCCTCGCCACCGACGCCATCGAACTGGTGGGGTTGAGAGGCTTCGAGAACCACTATCCGAAGTCGCTTTCGGGTGGCATGAAGATGCGCGTCTCGCTGGCCCGGACCCTGACGCTCGAGCCGCCGGTTTTCCTTTTCGACGAACCGTTCGGCGCCGTCGACGAGATCACACGGGCGAGGCTGAACGAGGAGACGCTCAATCTCTTCGAGCGTGAGCAGTTCGCAGGCCTTTTCATCACCCACTCGATCAGCGAAGCGGTGTTCTTGTCTACGCGGGTCCACGTGATGTCGGCTCGTCCGGGGCGGCTCGTGGCCACGTACGAGATTCCGTTCGAGTATCCCCGGAAGCCGGAGTTGCGGTTCGATCCCGAGTTCGCCCGGATCAGCGGTGAGGTGGCCGCATCGCTGGAAGGAGCCCACACGTGAGCATGCCCGATACCTCTTCACACGATTCCCAAGTGCCCGACATGACGGAGCCGCTCGCTGCCGCGGACAAACTGCGCAAGCAGTCCGTTCAGCGCGGGGTGGCGGCCACCGTGGTCCCGCCGATCTTCTTCGGTGTGCTTCTCGTGGGTGTCTGGTATCTGGTCAGCTACGGCATCCTCGAGGAGCGTCAGCGTTTCCTGCTCGAGCCGCCGCACGCGGTGTTGACCGAAGGCTTCCTCAACGGAGCCAATCTCGCGGAGATCCTGGGTGGGCTCTGGTCTTCCACCAAGGTCGCCCTGATCGGGTTGAGCGTGTCGATCGTCCTCGGGATGTCGCTCGCCGTGGCGATGAGCCAGACCAAACTCATCGAACGGGCAGTGTTTCCATACGCCGTGACCCTCCAGGCCATCCCCATCCTCGCAATAGTCCCGCTGATCCAGTTCTGGTTCGGCACCGGCCAGTTCTCGCGGGTCATCGTGTGTGTGATCATTTCGCTCTTCCCGATCATCGTGAACACCCTGTTCGGACTCCAGTCCGCCGAACGCGGTCATCACGACCTCTTCACCCTTCATCACGCCAGCAGATGGACTCGCTTGACGAAGCTGACGTTCCCTGCCGCCACGCCCGCGATCTTCGCCGGACTCCGCATCTCCGCCGGGCTGTCGGTGATCGGTGCAATCGTCGGTGACTTCTTCTTCGGGCGCGGCGAGGTGGGAATCGGCCAGCTTCTCCAGAAGTACGCAAACAGACTCCTCGGCGAGCAACTCCTGGCCGCGATCGTCATGTCTTCGGCCCTCGGCGTGGGCGTTTTTCTCTTCTTCGGATGGCTGCAGAACCGAGCAATCGGGAAGTGGTACGACGGTGGTGGCGGCGCCCCCACATGACACATCCGAAGTTGGACAGAGCAGAAAGAAAGAGGAGGAACCACATGAGACGTTCGAGAGCCTGGCTGGGCCTCTTGACGGTCGTCGCTCTCGTAGCGGCGGCGTGCGGCGATGGAGGTACCGCGGACACCGATGCCGCGCCGGAGACGACGGCGGCAGAAGCGCCTGCGACGACGGCGGCGGAGACCCCAGAAACCACGGCGGCTGAAACCCCGGAGACCACGGCCGGGGAGGCAATGGCCTCCCTCGCCGACGTGTGCCCCGACCCCATTGTCATCCAGACCGACTGGTTCCCCGAGGCGGAACACGGTGCGATGTACCAGATGGTGGGTCCGGACTACACGATCGACGCCGGGCTGAAGACCGTCACCGGGTCGTTGACCTCGGGTGGAGAGGACATGGGCGTCGACATCGAGGTTCGCACCGGCGGCCCGGCCATCGGGTTCCAGTCGCCATCGACCCAGATGTACACCGACGACTCGATCACCCTGGGTTACGTATCCACCGACGAGGCGGTGCTCGGCTACGCCGACACGCCGACGATCGCCGTGGTCGCGCCGCTCGAAAAGAACCCCCAGATCATCATGTGGGATCCCGAGACGTATCCTGACTACAAGACGATCGCCGACCTCGGTGCCAACGACGTGCTCATCCAGTACTTCGCAGGCGGCGTGTTCATGGACGTGTTCGTGGCCCAAGGGATCCTGTCCCAGGACAATGTCGACCCCTCCTACGACGGATCGCCTGCGCGCTTCGTCGCGGAAGGCGGCGCCATCGCCCAACAGGGATTCGCCTCGGCCGAGCCGTACATCTACGAGTTCGAGGTTCCCGAGTGGGGCAAGCCCATCGCCTTCCAGCTGATCCACGACGCTGGCTTCGAGCTGTACAGCCAGCCGCTCGCCATCCGTTCGGGTGACCTCGAGACGCTTCGTCCCTGCCTCGAGCACCTCGTGCCGATCGTGCAGCAGGCCGTGGTCGACTACGTGGCCGACCCCTCGACGGCGAATGCGCTGATCGTGGAAACAGTCGAGACCTTCCAGGACTTCTGGGTGTATTCCCAGGGTGTGGCGGACTTCTCGATCCAGCAGCAGAAGGATCTCGGCCTCGTCGGCAACGGTCCTGACGGAACCGTGGGCAACATGGACGAAGCGCGGGTCCAGGGTGTCATCGATCAGATCGTCGGAGCCGGAATGACAGTTCCGGACGGCCTCACGGCCGCCGACATCACGACGAACGAGTTCATCGACGAGTCGATCGGCCTCGGTTGAACGAGGAGGGCCCCCGACCTTGATCGGGGGCCCTCCTTTGTTGGCGTAGACGTCCGGTCGTTCGGGCATACTCGAGGCATGTACCGCACGACCGCCGATCTCGAACGCCTCATCGACCATCTCCAGTCTGCACCTCGTGACGAGGGTCTCGTGGAGATGGTCGTTCGACGGCCTGACATCGACTTGCGAGAGGTAGTCGAAACCGGAGTGCTCGATCCCGTCGTTGGGCTCGTCGGTGACAACTGGGAGGCTCGGGGCGCGCCCAATACCGCCGACGGATCAGCAGACCCTCTCGCCCAACTCACCATCATGAACAGCCGGGTGGCACACGCTGTGGCGTTGCTCGAGGAGCGCTGGCCGCTGTGCGGCGATCAGATCTTTGTCGACATGGACATATCCCATGTCAACCTTCCCGCAGGATCGCGGCTCCAGATAGGCGCGGCCATCGTGGAGGTGTCGCCCACACCGCACACGGGTTGTCAGAAATTCGCATCACGTTTCGGTGCCGAGGCGCTCCGGTTCGTGAACGTCGGGGTTGGCCGAGAGGGGCGATTCCGCGGACTGAACGCCTTCGTGGTCGAAGGTGGCTCGTTTCGGAAGGGAGACCGGGTTCGGAAACTCACCGGTGGATGACACTGTGGGTGCGAGTCTCGGCCACCATCCGGCCGCCGCGGACAACCTTGCGTGATCCCGGCCCGTCCGCGACGGCTGATCGAATCGTCGGGGAATCGATGACGAGCAGATCGGCGTGTGAACCGACGAGTGTGCCTGCCCGTGCCAGGCCCAGGGCCTGGCGGACATTGGTCGATACGGTCTCCAGCGCCTCGTCCGGCGTCAGGTGAGCCGCCATGACCATGAGTGTGGCCGTCTCCAGGGGATCACCGCGGCCAACCGTGTTGAACGGATCCTGGAGGTTGTCGGCGCCGGCGGCAACGATCACCCCGGCGTCGCGGAGGGCTTGAATCCCTGGGAGACCGCGCGGTGTCGCGACCCTCTTGGTCCGGGATTGGAGGAAGAGGTTGGTCTGGGGCAGCGTGACCACCGCGATCCCTGCCTCCGCGGCAAGCCTCGCGACGTCGCCCTGCACAGACTCGGGCTGCATGCCATGGCTCACACAGTGACTCGCGGTGACGTCCAGGTCGAAGTTCGTATCGATCACGAGCCGCGCGAGATATGACAGGAGCGACACCTCGGGGTCGAGTGTCTCGTCGGTGTGAAGGTCGAGGGGAAGGCGGGCCTCCCGCGCCACATCGAGGCAGTAGCGGGTGGCGACCTCGCCGTCGGGGTCCAGGTGAGGTGCTCCGCCGACGACGTCGAAACCGGCGGTGATAGCGGCTTCCAGCGAACGGCGGTTGTCGCGGCCATCCTCTCCGGTGAGCGGGCGGCTCGGCAGCGCCACGAGTTGGAGGTCGACAAGGTCGGTGTACCGGTCGCGCACTTCGATCATGGCCGTGACGGCCCTCGCACCGAACTCGCCGCTGCAGTTGACATGGGTGCGGACGGCGGTTGCGCCGTTGACGAGAAGACGATCGAGAGCCCGTGAAGCCCGGCTGATGATGTCCTCTTCGCTGAATGTCGCTGCCGCCTCGGCCCAGGCCGCAATCGCTCCGCCCAGGTCGCCCCGGGGGTTGGGGATCAGGTCGGCGGTGAGCGCCTTGTCGAGGTGGGCGTGAGGCTCACCGAGTGCCGGAAGCACCAGCCAACCTTCGAGGTCCAAGTCAGCCGTTCCGCCTTGCGCCGGGCCGAGCGATTCGATCCGCCCGGAATCGTCCACGCCGATGTCCACCCGCGTGCCGTCCGGAAGCCGCCCATTCGTGAGAAACGTGGTCACGATCGGAGAGTACCGAGAAGCGTTGTCCCCCGGAGCGAAGCGAGGGGGGAAGGGGGTTTCTCGACGCGGGAGTCGGGTTTCTTGGGTGTCACCTGTCGTGGGAGGGCGCCGTTGCGAGTCTCCTGGTGCCGGCGGGTTGCGAGTGTTCACCTCGCACGGTGGTTCCGCGTTGAGCTTGCCCCCTACCTGCCATCGGTCGATGGCAGGGACCTTCCCCCACTTCGTGGGGGACAACTTCTGGTGGTCCCCCGGAGCGGAGCGAGGGGGGAAGGGGGATTTCTCGACGCGGGAGTCGGGCTTCCTGGGTGCCACCTGTCGCGGATGGCGCCGTTGCGAGTCTTCCAGTGCCGGCGGGACTCGGTTGTTCACCGGACCGGGTTGTCCCCCGGATAGGGGGGAAGGTACCTGCCGGCCGAAGGCCGGGAGGTAGACATCCCATGGGGGTGAATGTCAAGCGGCGTCTTGTTGGGGTGTGGGTTGTCGGTGGGCCCAGGCGGTGTGTTCGTTGTAGGGGGTGTGGGTTTTGAGG
>Ga0224510_10002874_pt1 | contig 10084 bp, 2 predicted proteins | sample SF_May12_sed_USG_FD_170161 | JGI IMG/M metagenome (GOLD analysis project Ga0224510, IMG submission 170161) | Sediment microbial communities from San Francisco Bay, California, United States - SF_May12_sed_USGS_4_1 | ecosystem: Environmental > Aquatic > Marine > Sediment | place: USA: California... | reverse complement strand
TTACGCAGACCGTCATAGCATTTGCCCACCGGTCCGGAAGGCCCGCCCACGATCAGGTAATCATTGGCATCGGCTCCCGGGCAATCTTCGGGCAAGCTGTCATCCCAGCTGTCGGTGACGGTTTCCTGGACGAGCGCGAGACCCGTGGTCGAATAGTCGAGACGCACGTCATCGAACAGGACCTGGTTGTTAAAGCCTGCTGCGACCTGTCCTGCGAGACGTATGACGAGCGGGTAACCGAGATTGGCATCGCCGGCATCCGCGGTGTACTGCACAGTCGACGTCAGGAATCCATTGCTCGGCGCCAGGGAACTGTTGTCCTCTGCGAGAACAACAAATCCATCGAGCGGGTGATTAACACCGAGCTGAACCTGGTAGCCAGTTCCAAATACGCTGTCTGGAGTAACGTTTTCACCCACCTGCACGGTCAGCGTGTAGCTGCCTTCCGCCAGGACGTCGGTGAGTTCCTGCTGCACGCTGCCGCTACCCAAACTGAAGCCACTGAAAGTGCCATCGAGGATAATGTAGCTGCTGACGCCTTCGGGTGCATTGGCTGCATTGCCCGGCTGGAAGATATTGCCACCGTCTGTCTTGGTCCAACCCGGCATGGGGTTGGCAGTGAGGCGCGAGCCGGGTTGCTCGAAGCCGGCATTAACGACGTCGATACTCGACGCTTCCCTGTTCACGACGCGATAGAGGCGCACGGGAACGCGTGCGATGCCCGGTTCCCAGGGTTCTGCCGCCGCGAGGCGCGGGTCATTTTCGGCACGCGTCACGCCATAGTAGACGATGCCGGATATGCCGCCGTTGACGCCGGGCTCATACGGTCTCTTGCCCCATTCGTAGACGCTGGTCTGGCCCAGGAAGCCCTGGAACCCGTGCGTCAACACCTGGCCGGTTTCGGTGCGTGTGAGAGCGCCGTCTGCCTGAACCTGGGGATTGTAGACGTGACCGGTCGTGCGTACGTCGCCTCCGTGGTCCACCGTTACGGTCAGGCCCGTCGCCTCGAATCGTGTGTAATCAACCTCGGCCACCAGCCAGTTGAAGAACGGGAACACCTGGTCGAAGGGCACGAAGCCTTCCAGATCGGTGGGGAAGGACTGGTAGACGCTGCCGTCGCGCCAGCGCAGGTTTACGGCCTGCTCGGGGAGCGGGCCCTCGCCGTCTTCGCGTATGCCGTTGCCGTTCTCGTCCAGGAACACGTGGTTTTCCATTCGTGCAAACCAGTTGAAGACGGGAATGTTGCCTACGTTACCGGTGAAGCTAGGGTTGAGCGGATCGGGAAAACTGACGCTTCGATAGGCGATCACCTGGTCGAGATAGGAGTCCCAAACGACAATCTGGTAGTCGCCGTTCGGCACGTTCGGAATGGTGAAGTTGGCGGTCGTCCTGCCGTCGGGCTGCTCGATAAGATCGGCCTGCACCGCCGCGATATTCGGGCCAAGTCCACCATTGGAATTGAGACCTATCCAGGGTCGGGTATGGGCGAGCGCGTCGTAAGATTCGCTATCCCATAAGGTCTGCACAGGCGGGCGCGACATGTGGAAATTCGTAACGGCGCCCGTGATCTCGTTTGAACCGGTCCTGCCCAGGTTGATGCTCTCGGGGCTCACGAAGCCGACGAATGCATGCACACCGACTGGCCCGAACTCCGAGAAGTAAGGCGGCTCGCCCGCCTTCACCCAGGCATCGATGACCTTGGTGCCCTCGATGGTCGAGGTCTGCACCCAGCTGTTGGCGGGATCCTGCGGCGCCGTGGTTATGATGCCGTACTTCGCCGGGAACAGGTTCTTGATGAGCACCTGGCCGACGAGTCCCGCGGCCTGGTTCGCCGGGGTATCGGGGCAACTCAGTATGACGCCCGGCAGCGGCGGTGCGCCACCGAAACAATCGAGCGCATTCGTCAACGGATTGCCGTCGGCGTCCTGGCTCATCGCACCTGCGGAGATACCGTAGCGTCCGCCAGCGTCCTCAAGGGTAATCTGGAATCCGCCGAGACCTGCCTCGTTTGCGTCTACTGCGCCGTTGGTCGGGCCGTTGTCGTTAAAAATAAAGATACTGATCTGCGCGTATGGCAGCGGCTCCTTGTTCACATTCACAGTGACCGAAGTAGCGCCAGGCGGTATCTGTGCACCGCCGACCGTGTGACCGACGCGATAGAGATCTTCTACGTCCTCAGCTGGATCGAGATCCGTTTCAGCAACCGCGTCAGCCGGCAGAACCGAGACGTAATAGTGCCTGGTCGGGTCGAGTGCAACCGAGGTAAATGGCGTCTGTGTTTCATCGGCGCTGCAAGCGGTGGCGCCAACGCAACCTTGCGCGACTACCGGCATGTAGCTCTTGTGGAAGGTGGTCGCCAGCGACTCGCCCCCCGGTACATTCGGATCCGGATGCCACGTCGTATCTTCTTCCACCGTCCAGCGGTAATCGGTCACTGGCGTGCCGTCGGGTTCCTGTACGTTGAGTGCGATATTGGATGCGGGATTAACTGTCAGATTGACCGTTGCCACTGCACTCGCCGAACCGGCGGGACAAGCGCCCGCTACCAATGGGCGATCGCAGGATATGTACGTGAATACTCCGGATGCGGCCGCCGTAAAGGACCCGTCAGGGTTCAGTGTCGCGGTACCGCTTGCCAGCACGGCGAACATCGGGTCGCCATCGGCGTCCATATCGTTGCCCAGCACACCAGGGGCGGCGACCGTAATCGCCGAACCGATATTGTTGGTGTAAGTATCGTCTGCGGCTGCGGGGAGATCGTTAACGAAGGATACGTTCAGCATGACCTGCGCGCCGTAACTGCTCGTTGCACCGTCGGCGCTGTACGTAAAGCTGTCGGGACCCGAGTAATCCGTATTCGGTGTATAGGTGAAAGAACCGTCGCTGCATATTCCGGGCGTGGTGGTTGTGGTTGCAACACACTCCAGGGTACCGTGGGCGACGCTGCTCACCGCTACAGCGTTGGAGAGACCGGTGTCGTTAAACAGCACGCCTGCCCCGGCACCTACGTTCAATGGTGTGTCTTCAATGACGATGTAGACATCATTAGCTGCCGGACTGGGTGGTGGTGTAACAGGCGGCGGCGTACCGGTGCCTACCTGTAAATTCGCCAGCGACCCGCCGTTCGGCAGGTTCTCATTGCTGAAAGTCGGCATACGATCGAACAACGAATATGTATGGTTCGCGTTCGGCATAGCGATGACAGCGTCGAGGGTCTTGCCTGCTGCCAGCAATACAGCGCTCTGGTTTCTCAGCTGTCCGAGATAGGCATTACCGTCCTCGGCGATCAGTCCCATCTCGACACCGACGATCGATGGCGTATGCGAGCGCAATCCCGCGTTCAGGAATCGCAATAACGCGGTATCCGCCGGATCACCGGCCGGCAGATCCACTGTCGGCTCGCCGTTGATCAGGAAATACGTGGGGTTGTAGTCGACAGTGCAGGGATAGCCCGCTGTCATATTTTGTTCGTATTCCGCCAGGGGAACGCAACTGATACCCGGCATGGCTGCCGCCGACGCATCGACACGGGCGTTTTGAATCGGGTCAATTTCGCTCAGGAGTAACACGGCCTCGGCGTCGTAGGCATGACCGTAAGCCTCGGCCACCACCACTCCGGCATTCACTTCCGCGACGACCAGTGCGCCGTACAGGCCCATCGGTACCTGGATCGACGGGAAGGTACCGCTCTGGTACAGGTAGGTTCCTGCGCGCAGGTTGTTCCAGGTGTAAGTCTCATCGGCGCCTGCTGTTGTCTCGTGCGTGAACGATTGCACTCGATCGGGGGCGCTCGCCATCATCACCGGTGCACCGTCATTCGCCTCAGACTGCCCCGGTACGACGATTGAGACCGGGACACTCAATGTGTTCCGTACGTGGACGCGCAAGGTCGAGCCTTCGAATGCATTGATCTGCGGTCCGGGTGCATCACTGTCCGCGGGCAGCGCACACGATGCGAATCCGGGGCTGCACAACGCGAAACCCCACATCGGGATTGCGCCACCGCCAGGCAACGCTTTGTCGAATGCCTGTGTTTGCAGGTAAACATCGACATCTGCGGGGGTCGCAACGAAGTTCAGGCGTACGTCGTCGAACAAAACCTGATTGTTACCGGATGCAGCGACCGTTGCAGACAGCCGAATCGCGAGCGGCAGGCCGAGGTCGGCATGCGTATCGGAAACTGTCAGTTCAGCGCTCGATGTCGCAAACGAATTGCTGGGAGAAACAGGCGTCGGGTCATCCGCGAGCATTCTGAATGTCAGACCGTCCATTACCCCGAGTTCCACCGCGTAGCCGTCTCCAAACACACTGGCGTCCGTGGCGTTTTCGCCAACTTCGACCTCCAGGGTGTAGGTTCCTGGCCTGAGAACGTCGTCGAGAACCTGCTGGATATAGCCACTGCCCAGGTTATAGCCAGCGACCCCATTGAGGATCAGGTAGCTGTTCGAACCTTCGGGTGCGTTTGCAGCGAGGCCCGGGTTGTAGATCTGACCGCCGCCGGTCTTGATCCATCCGGTCGACGGATCGCTGCCATTGACAGCATCGTCGAGAACGCCGTCCGGCCCGGCCGGATACTCGAAGCCGGGATTGACCAAGGCGATCGGCGCAGCATTCGCTACGCTGGCAAATCCAGCGATCAGCAGGACCGCCGACAGCATGGCGAGCGGTGTCAGATTCATTCTTGTTGTAGGTCTCATTAGCCGTTCCTCGTTCAGGAGACGCACTTGGGCGTGGCCGCGTTCAGTATTTGCATTCGGGAAGGTCAATCGCATGGCTATTCTCCTTCGCCTTAATCAGTTATCGGGATGCCAGGGGCTTCGACGATCAGCATCGTCATCATCCCGCCCGGAAACACGTCGTTATTCACCAGCTCCCGTTCGTTATGCGAGTGCCACATGTAGGTGAACCCGGCGTTCGGATTCAGGCCGCCTTCGCCCGGTGGCAGACTGCCCAGCGCGCCGAGATAGGGGCTGCCGCTGTAGAAGCCGCCAAAGGCGAGTGAGCTCAGACTTGGCAGGTCAACGGGGATGGGTTCGTTGTGATCGGCACACCACTCGCGATAATTATCGTCAGTCGCGACGTTGTGATAACCCTGTGCATCCGGCGTGCAAGCGCTGCCGCTGTCGTCGCCGTCGACGTGACCGTACATGTCCCAACCGAGATCTTTACCTGTCCATTCGAATATCGCGTCGACGGTGCCGCCCGGTACCGAGGGAATCGTGAACAGCAGTGGTCCGGCAAGCTCACCCGTTCCGCCGGGCCCGCTCGTTAGCAAGCGGCCGTCGCGCGCGAGCACGCGTGCGTGATTACCGTGCGTGTGGAAGGGATGCATTTCGCGCCCGCCACTCACGAGTCGGATCAATAATTTTTCGCCGGGGTGCATGCGCGGCAGAATGTTGTAGGGCTGGCTTGGCAACAAGGCGTTGCCCGCAGGCGCCATCGTGTCTGGCGCCGCGCGCCCGTTCATCAACCAGTACTCCGAGTGGTAAGCACCGCTTGGCAGTACGATCGGGCCGGCGCCGCCAACCTGGAGTTCCGCCGCCTGGTGAATATCCAGGTCCACTTCACTCAGAAGGAACAGGTATTCGCGATCGAAGCAGGTATCGGGGTGGTCGTAGGCGCATCCCGGAGCCGCCGGCCGGACAATAAGCGCACCATAGAGGCCCATCTCGACCTGCAGGTCCGGCTGTGTCCCGCTGTGATACTGGTAGGTCCCGGGCTGGCCGGCTGTAAAGGTGTAAGTCACGGTGCCGCCAGAGGGTGCTTCCTGCGTCATGTCACCCGCAACCCCTTCATCGCCCGCCACAACGGAAACGTCGTGACCGGGAAAGACGATCGATACGTTGCCGGCAGCGACCGGCAAGTGATTGCTGAGCGTAACTTGCACTGTTGCACCCTGCGTTACGATCAGGGTCGGGCCCGGCAGCTGCATCTGGCCTGCGCCATCAACGCTGTAACCCCAGGAGTAGACGGAACCGCCATCGGCGATCGCGATGTAGCCCTCGCTCGCGGTCAGGCTGAAGTTCGTGCCCGTCTCGCCGAGTATCGTGCCTTGCGCCGATGCAGAGACCAGGAGCGCTGCGAGCGCCGCGAGTTTCGTGCATGACCGGGCAATCCCGGCACCGATCAGTTTTGATTGGAATCTGGTCATCGCCGGTCTCCTAATTGATCCGTATTTCGGTCATCATTCCGCCGAAGTTCTCGGTGTTGTTCGATAGCCGATCGAGGTTTTGTGAGTAGAGGAAAAATGTGCCCGGCGTGGACGGCGCGACGATGATCACGTCGGCTGACTGGCCGCCACCCAGTGTCAATGAATTGGTCTTGTAATAGAGGTTGTTGCCCGCGCCATCGCGCAGCAGGCGCGCATCCAGTCCTATGACTTCCATGGGCAGGCCGGTCGTACCCACCGTGTAGAATTCGGTGATATTGAGGTTCGAGATGCGCAACAGGATTCTCTGGCCGGGCGCCGCCGTAACCAGGCTATCGATTGGCTGCGACACGTGCGAACCGCCAATCGGGTCATCGGTCGCCGGCAGCGCGCCATCCACAACCGTGTCCGGATAGCCACGCCCGTTTAGCAGGAAGTAACGATCGTTCATACCAGCGAAGGGCAGCGGCTGCACGTTCAGGCTGGCGTCGTGGAAATCCGGATCGAATGAACCAATCTGAATCGGATACTCGACATCGTAGCGCGTCGTGCCGTCGCCATCGTTGTAGGCGTAAGTAGCGCCCGTCGCATGCGTTACGGTATTCGCTGCCGGCGGCGGCGTTGTTCCACCGAGGTCGACGTTAGCGGCATTGCCGTTTCCAAGAAACGCGTTAGCCCCGACAAATGAATCATAAAGGCTGTCGCCGGCCGCCAGTTTATTCTGCCGCGGATGGACGAACAGATTGCCGAGCATGCCCATCTGCATGTGCTCGGTTGCCTCGACGTGGCAGTGGTACATGTAGGTGCCCGCGTCCTTGGCGTTGTAGTAGTAAGTCAGCGTCGCGCCCATGTTGATCGAGATCGAGGAATCGGGAACGCCGTCGAAAATTGATGATGCCTGCGGAAATCCGTGCCAGTGAACGGTGTGCGGATCGAACAGGTCAGGCCGCATTGTCATGCCGACGTTGGTTAGCGAGAGGAAGAGTTCATCGTCTTCGTCTACCACGATCGTCGGCGCCGGCGCGTTAGCAGCCAGCATGCCCTGCTCCATCACCCAGCCAGGGTAGTTGCCACTCGCCTCAGAAGGCGCGCCGTCGATGCCCGGCAACGGCAGCCTGTGAAAACTGAAGATGTACTGCGGGTAGCCGTCAGCCATCGTCACCATGCCGTCGCCGGCCGTCAGGTGATCGCACTTGATGCCGGCTTCGCGAGTCGCGTCGTTCGAGTCGGTATCGGGATGCAGCGTCGTGCTCGTCGGGCACTGCGTTCGAATGTTGCTGTCCTGTGCACTCGCCGGGAGCGCCACGAAAAGCATCGTGAGCACGCCCACGATTAGTCCGCTGCTCAAGATTTGTTTCGTGTAGCCCTTGTTGATTGCATTCATGCTTGCACCCCACACTTCTCGAATTTGAATTTTTTCTGTAGCGACTGCGCAGAGTTTCTCCAAACAGTTCGCAAACGCTCTTGTAATTTGTAGCAAGTTATGGATTTTCTGCGGCTGACGCAGCGGGCGTATGCGGGTAATTTGGATGGGGAACACCCCAATTTGCGGTAGGGTTTTACTGCAGCGGGAGATTCGCACGACGTGCCTGCAGGCACGCGCTGGCCAATAGCAAGAATAGCGCGAGCAGGCTCAGTGCACCGCCACCGCCACCGCCGCCACCGCCAGGCGCGGCACCGGTCACCGTGACCGTTCGCGTTATCGGGGTTGCGGCATTACCCGCACGATCGCGAACATTGTAGGTCACGATATAATTGCCGGCGACTGCAGTGCTGACGGCGCCGGTCCTCACAATGGATCGGCTGATATCACCGTCGATGTTGTCCTCTGCAACCGCTCCCGCATCTGAATACACACTGCCGGATGACACGGTCACTGTTGCAGCACCCAACAAGGTAAGCACCGGTGGCACGGCATCACCAAAGCCCAGGTTGCCGAAACCGTCATTGAGGAAAATACCTGCCCCGGCGAACATGGCACCGCCCATCGCAAGATCGACACCGCCAGGATCGCCGACGTCGGTCATCCCGAGTTCGGTAACTACGCCTGCCCTGGAGTCAGCATCCACGATCTGTTCGCGATGCAGACTGAATCCGCTGCCCGTCGCTGTCCAGATCTGGTGCACGCCGCTGGCATTGATGAATACCAGGTCAGTGCGTCCGTCCCTGTTGACGTCTCCCGCATGAATGTCGTGGGTCGCTGATGCTCCCAGTAGCGCAAACGCAGCACCGAAGCCACCGGCACCGTCATTGATCAGTACCGGGTTGGCCGGCACATCCCCGGCTCCGGATGAAACGCGGCCGAACGCGAGATCAGGTCTGAGATCCCCGCCGAATTCCCCAACGGTGACCGCCACCGCATCGCCGATTGCCAGGCTATCGCCTTGCGTGAATCCAGCGCCTGCATTCTTGATCCAGACCTGGCTGTCACTGCCCGTGTTGGCAAAAACGATGTCGTCGCGCGCATCGTTGTTGAATTCTGCGACAGCGACTGCGTGGCTGTTTGCAGTGCCGAGGACCGTGTGCAGCGTAAAACCGCCGAAGCCGTCGCCCAGGTAGACCGGATTGCCTTGATTTGTCGCGAATACGATGTCCGGGTATCCGTCGTTGTTGAAATCGCCTACCGCGACATCCCGGCTGCTTGATAATCCCAGGGTCGCCATTGCTGTGAAGTTGCCGGCACCGTCGTTGCTGTAGACTCTGTCGGCCTGGCCACCACCGTTGGCGACGACCAGGTCCAGCGTGCCATTCCTGTCAAAATCCGCGAGAGCGACGCCTTCATTGGCGGCATTGTCTGCCAGGGTAAGCGCAGTCCCTGCAAAATCGCGGAAACCGCCACTGAGGTGAATCCGTATTGGCTGCCCGGCTGCGGTTCCGGCGACCAGGTCAGCCACCCCATCCCCATCAACGTCTCCTGCGGCTAACGAGCGGACCTGATCGTTACCCAGCACCTGGACCGCGCCGAGACTGAATGCCTCGGCAACGCCGACTGCAACCTGACTGGAATTATCCGCAAGGTTCGGATCGATCGGCGTCGCGTCCGCGCTCAAGGCTGATGCGAAGACAACAACGTCGCCGGGACTGCTTGTCACCGTGGTGAACACCATCGTTGCAGATCCGCCGACGGGAAGGTCTCCCACTGAGCAATCAAAATCGCTGACCTGGCCAACAGCGGCCTGGATCGTACAGGTGCTTGTGGACGATATGCTCAACCCCGACCCGACGAAGCTGCCGGTGAGTGCAATGCTGGTCGCTGCCTGTGGACCAATGGCATTCCTCGCCGTCAGTGTCCAGCGCAATTCATCATTCAGCATTGCCGGATCCGGGGCGACACTGATTTCAAGCGATACGTTAGCGCGATCAAGCGCCGATATGCTGAGCTCAAAACTGGTCTGTGCCGGACTCGACCCCGGCTGTCCATCCGAAGCCGTTACAACAATGGTATAGGGATCGTTGTCACGCGCATCTTCAACCTGCGGCGTCCCGGAAAAAATACCTGTTTGCGGATCGAAACTCAGGTTGTTACTCGGGGGTAAACCACTTGCCGCAAATGTAAGCACGTCGTTGTCCGCGTCGGAGAAGTTGGCCGAAACGTCGAGGTTGAATGGAGTCGCTTCGATCGCGACCTGATTTGCGATAGGAGTTTCGACGACAGGGCCATCATTGCCGGCCGTGACCGTGATCGAGACGGTCGCCGGGGCACTCGTGAGTGCCGCATCACTGGCCGTGAACGTGAAGCTGTCTGCACCGTTGAAGTTCGCATTCGGTGTGTAGGTCAGGTTGGGCGCGGCACCGCTCAGCGTGCCATTGCCAGGTCCGCTGACCACCGCGAACGTCAGCGGATCGGAGTCCGGATCGGTCCCCGTCAGCGTGATCGATACCGCCACGTCTTCTGCCGTCGATACCGATTGCGCAGTCGCGGTCGGTGCTGTGTTA
>Ga0224510_10002871_pt1 | contig 10088 bp, 8 predicted proteins | sample SF_May12_sed_USG_FD_170161 | JGI IMG/M metagenome (GOLD analysis project Ga0224510, IMG submission 170161) | Sediment microbial communities from San Francisco Bay, California, United States - SF_May12_sed_USGS_4_1 | ecosystem: Environmental > Aquatic > Marine > Sediment | place: USA: California... | reverse complement strand
CGCGGCGGCCGATGCTCCGTGAGCGATCGGGATCATGGGAACAGTCTCAAGCAGGGCGTTGTTCGCATCCTCGTACGCCGCCTGCCGTGCCACGGGGTCCTCAGTCTGGGCCCCGATCTTCAGCGCGTTGGTGACCGAGGTGTCGATCGTGCCGAACTGCAGGTTCGCAGGGTTGTTGAAGTGGTAGTCGAGGAAGTTGGTCGGATCCGGGTAGTCGGCGCCCCACCCAAGCAGGTAGAACCCGTTGAGCAGACCGGCCGACGAATTGTCGATGAAGGTCCCCGACTCCTGGACCTGGATGTCCGCCGTGATGCCGATGTTCGCGAGCTGCGTCTGCAGCTCGACGGCGACCAGGCCCGGGTCGGGCAGGTAGCCGCGCACGACGTCACGGTAGTAGATGGTGGTGCTGAAGCCGTTCGGGAATCCGGCGTCGGCGAGGGCAGCCTTGGCCGCTCCTGCGTTGAAGCCGTACCAGTCGTCGCCTTCACAGCCGTAGGTGATCTCGCACGGCGTGAAGTGCGAGGCGACGGTCGATCCGCTGGGATAGAAGGTGTCGACGATGCGCTGCCGGTCGATACCCTGCGCGATGGCCTGGCGGACAGCGACGTTGTCGAACGGCGCAAAGGTGTTGGTCATGCCCACGTAGAAGACGTTCAGCGCGGGACGGTTCTTCAACGCAAGGTTGGCGTCGCCCGAGATCGTCCCGAAGTCATCGGGGCCCGGGTTGTCGATGCCGTCAACGGTGCCTGCCTGCAGGGCCAGCAGTCGCGCCGCCGACTCGGAACTCCACTGGATGATCAGCGTCTCGGCGATGGCCTTCTCGCCCCAGTAGGAGTCGTTGCGCGTGAGGGTGATGTGATCACCGCGGACGTGCTCTTCGAACTTGTATGGTCCGGTGCCGTTCGGCCGGGCCAGGATCAGGTGGTTGACCATGTTGGCCTCAAGCCAGGCCGTGTCATGGATCGCGTTCGAGGTGAAGGCGAGCTTCGACAGGAAGGCCGGGTCGGGGAAGCACAGGCTGAACTCGACCGTCAGCTCATCGACCGCCTTGATCTGGCTGAATTCGCCGCCGTAGGCGCAATCCGCCGGCCCGTCCGCGGGATAGCTGGTCGCCACGAACGGCGCCATGCTCTCCGGCGTCGACGGCTCGGCGCTTCCTGATGGCTCCTGGCTGGTGCTGGTCGTAGAGCACGCCGCGACCACGAGGCCGAGTGCCATCAGGATGGAGAAGGTTCTCCATCGTTGCATTGAAGTCCTCCGCTCTCTTCTTCCGCTGCCAATCTGAACCGATTCGCTGCCGCATCCGTGTGCTGCAGCCTAACTCTAGCGGCGTCGGGCCCACAAGGGGCGACCGCGCCGAGATCAATGCGCCGCCCGCGCCTACACTTCTGCGGAGGGCTCGTTCGGCGAACCTGTGCCTGAATCATCGAGTGCCGCCGCGGCCGCACTCGCCTCTGCGGCGTGCTCGGCCGCCAGACCTGCGGTCGCCGACTGCGGTGTGCCGTGGCGGACCTTGTCGGTCGCCATGTGCGCGACCCCGATGTCGCTCTGCAGCGCCTCCTCCGCAAAGTGACACGCGGCGCGATGATCGGTGGCCACGGTGCGCAACTCCGGATCCTCGGTCCGGCACTGCTCGGGGCGCCCGAGACGCTCGTACAGCCAGCACCGGGGATGGAATCGGCAGCCGTCCGGCGGGTTGGCCGGCGACGGTACGTCGCCGGTGAGAATCACACGCTTGCGGCGTCGCTCGGCCTTCGGATCGGGAATCGGCACCGCCGACAGCAGGGCGCGCGTGTACGGGTGCCCCGGGGCGTCATAGATCGCCGATGGTGGTCCGAGTTCGACCAGCTTGCCGAGGTACATCACCGCGACCCGGTCGCTGATGTGGCGCACCACCGACAGGTCGTGTGCGATGAACAGGTAGGTCAGACCGAACTTCTCGCGGAGCTCCACCAGCAGATTGAGCACCTGCGCCTGGATCGATACGTCGAGCGCGCTGATCGGCTCGTCGCAGACGATGAACTCCGGCTCGACCGCGAGGGCCCGCGCCACGCCGATGCGCTGGCGCTGTCCGCCGCTGAATTCGTGGGGATAGCGGTCGGTGTAGTTGGGGTTGAGTCCCACCAGAGCGAGCAGCTCGCGCACGCGTTCGATGCGCGCCTTGCCGGCCGCAAGGTCATGCGTCTCGAGCGGTTCGCTGATGATCGAGCCGACCGTCATGCGCGGATTCAGGCTGCTGTATGGGTCCTGGAAGATGATCTGCATGCGGCGGCGCATTTTGCGAAGCTCGCCGCGCGACAGATCCATCAGGTCGTGGCCGTCGAAGCGCACGGTTCCGGCGGTCGGATTTCGCAGGCGGATCACGGCGCGGCCGGTGGTGCTCTTGCCGCAGCCCGACTCGCCGACCAGGCCGAGCGTCTCTCCCTTGCGGATCTCGAAGCTGATGTCGTCGACCGCCCGCACTCGGCCGGACTCCCTTTGAAAGATGCCGCTCAGGATCGGGAAATGGACCTTCAGACGGTCCACGTCGATGAGGGTCTCGCCGATCTGGCGCGCAGGCGTGGCGGGGTCGGTTGCGGCAGCGGTCACTGGATCCAGCCTTCCGGTTCGGTGCCAAAGCAGCGGGCCATATGCCCTTCGCCGTCACGGGGGGTGAGCTCGGGCTCTTCCGAGCGACAGCGATCGTGAACGTACTTGCAGCGGACCGCAAAGCGACACTCGCTGGTCGGGTCGATCAGGTCCGGCGGCATGCCCTCGATCGTCCGCAATCGCGCCCCCTTGACCTCGTCGAGGCGCGGCAGCGAGTCGAGCAGGCCCCAGGCGTAGGGCATGCGGGGAGCCTCGTAGATATCGTCGACCAGCCCGGTCTCGACGATCCGTCCGGCGTACATCACGTTGATACGGTGGCACATGCCCGCCGCGATCCCCAGGTCGTGCGTGATCAGGATGACCGCGGTCCCGAACTCGTCGGAGAGGGACCGGATCAACTCGAGAATCTGAGCCTGGATCGTCACGTCGAGCGCCGTCGTCGGCTCGTCGGCGAGGAGCAGCATCGGGTCGCAGGCCAGTGCGATGGCGATCATCACGCGCTGACGCATGCCGCCGGAGAACTGGTGCGGGTAGTCGCCCATCCGCTCGCGGGAGCGCGGGATGCCGACCTTGCTCAACAGCTCCACCGCCCGGTCGTCGGCCGCCTTGCGCGAAAGGCCCAGGTGCGTCTTGGCCGACTCGGCGATCTGATACCCGATGGTCAGGGTCGGGTTCAGACTGGTCATCGGATCCTGGAAGATGAAGCCGATCTTCTTGCCGCGCAGCAGGCGCATCTCCTCGTTCGACAGCTTCAACACGTCGATCCCGTCGAAGATGATCTGGCCGCTGACGATCTTGCCCGGGGGGCTTGCGATCAGACGCGTCAGCGACAACGCCGTCACGCTCTTTCCGCAGCCGGACTCGCCGACGATGCCGAGCGTCTCGCCATAGTCGAGCTCGAAGCTCACGTCGTCGACAGCGTGCACTACCCCGTCACGCGTGTAGAAGTGCGTCGAGAGGTTGCGCACCTCGAGCAACTTCCGAGCATGGCGCCGATTGTCGGCGAGCTGCTCTGCCAGCCGGCGACCCTCCTCGGTCGCAACGCTGACATCGTCGGGGAGGTCCGTGAGCGCAGGGCCGCCTGCCACCCGGCTCGGGTCGTCGGAGACGCTCACCTTACTGCTTCCCCTTCAACTTCGGGTCGAGCGCATCACGCAGGCCGTCCCCGAGGAAGGTGAAGCTGATCAGCGCGGTCGCGACCGCCAGCGCCGGGAAGATGACGAGGTGCGGGCTCGACCGAAGGAAGGGCTGCCCGTTCGCCACGAGGCTGCCCCAGCTGGCGCGCGGAGCCTGGGCGCCGATGCCGATGAAGGCGAGCGTCGCTTCGGCCAGAATCGCGCCCGGGATGCCAAGCGTGACCGCCACGATCATGGGCCCCATCGCGTTCGGCAACAGGTGACGCGTGACGATCCGGAAGTCGCTCACGCCGATCGCACGCGCCGCCTCCACGAACTCGGTCTCCTTGAGGCTGAGCAGCTGGCCGCGGACGAGTCGCGCCATGCCAACCCAGGCCGTCAGGCCGATCGCCACGAACACCAGCAGCAGCCCGTTCATCGCCTTGCCGAAGAAGGTCTCGCGGAAGGCCACGCTCAACAGGATGATGAAGAGCAGGTCCGGGAACGCGTAGATGACGTCGGTGAAGCGCATCAGGTAGGTATCCACGCGCCCGCCGAACCATGCAGCGGCGGCCCCGATGGGCAGTCCGATCAGCAGTACCACGGCCTGCACCACGAGTGCCACGGTCATGCTGATCTGAGCGCCGTCGAGCAGCCGGCTGAGGAGGTCGCGGCCGAGGTTGTCGGTCCCGAGAAAGAACTCTGACCCAAAGGGTGCGATGGGGCGGTTGTTGTTGGCGAGGATCTCCTGAAGGTGCTGCGCCTGGTACTCGTACGGAGCGATGAACGGTCCGAGGATGGCCAGCGAGAAGAAGGTCACGACGAGGACGCCACCAACCACCGCCAGGCGGTTGCGGATGAGGCGGCGCCAGGCGTCTCCCCACAGGCTGGCGCTGCGGCGCACGGCGACGGCAGGCTTCTCGAGCGCCTCGGTGCGGTTGGGCATGCGACTCTGTGCTGCCTCCTAGCTGTAGCGGATGCGAGGGTCGATGTAGGCGTACAGCACGTCGACCACCAGGTTCAGCACGGCGATCGCCGCAGCGTACAGCATCGTCATGGCCATGATCACTCCGTAGTCGCGCTGACCAATGCTGGTCACGTAGTACCGACCGATGCCCGGCACGCTGAAGATCGTCTCGATGATGAACGAGCCGGTGATCAGGAAGGCGAGGAGCGGCCCGAGGATGGTGACGACCGGGATGAGCGCGTTGCGGATCATGTGAACCACCACGATGCTTCGCTCACGCAGTCCTTTGCTCTGTGCGGTGCGCACATAGTCCTTGCGAGTCACCTCGAGCATGCTGGCCCGGGTGAAGCGGGCGATCTGGGCGATCGGGAAGAGCGAGAGGGCGATGGTCGGCAGGACCATGGTGTCCGGCTCGGCCCAGCCGTCCCAGCCGTGGGTCGGGAACCAGCGCAACGTCACGCTGAAGAAGACCAGCAGCAGGATGGCGGCCACGAAACTGGGCGTGGCGATGCCGATCACCGAGACAAACGTGGCCAGGTAGTCGGGGATCTTGTTATGGCGTAACGCGGCGATGACGCCGAGGGGGATGCCGAGGATCACCGACAGCAGGAACGCCATGATCCCCAGGTGGGCGGTCGTCCCGATGCCGTCAGCCACGATGTCGTTGACCGATCGGTCGATGTACTTGTAGGACGGGCCCAGGTCGCCACGCACCATGTTGCCGACCCATGACAGGTACTGGATATGGATCGGGTCGGAGAGGCCGTACTTCTCGTTGAGGTGGGCGATCGTGCTCGCCGAGAGCTTCTTCTCACGATCCCACGGGCCGCCCGGCGCGGCGTGCATCAGGCTGAAGGTGATCAGCGAGACGACGAAGAGCACCGGGATGATCCACAGCACTCGTCGAATGATGTACCCGAGCACGGGCCGATCTCCTAGCGGCGGGTTGCCTGTCTGCCGACGGCCGCGAACTCCGAGGTTGCCCTCGGGGGTCGCGGCCGTCGGGTGGGCCGGCGGACCGGCCCACCCGACAAGTTGACCTCCCTAGCTTCGCACGTCGCGAAGGATCAGGCGATGGTCAGTGCGAGGCGATGGTCACCTTGTAGTAGAACAGCTCGCCGGTGCTGCTGTCCTGACTGGTCGGGACCAGGTTCTGGACCCAGGGCTTGATCAGCGTGAAGCGCTGACCGAAGCGGAGCGGAATCAACGGCGCGTCGGCCATCATCAGCTCCTGGGCCTGGTTGTAGAGGGCGACCTGCTCGCCAAGGTCCTTCTTCACGGCAGCCTGCAACAGGAGGGCATCAACGTCTGGGTTGCAGTACGCCATGTTGTTGTTGCCGCTTGCGCAGGAGATCAGGTCCGTCAGGAAGTTGTTCGGATGCGGGTAGTCCGCACCCCAGCCGAGGCGGAAGATGTCGAACGGATCCTCGTTCAGACGGGTCAGGTATGCGCCCCACTCGAGGCCGACTGCCTCAACCTCGACGCCGAAGGCAGTACGCCACTGCTCGACGAGGAAGTCAACCTTGTCCTCATGGTTCGAGCCGCTGTTGTAGCCGACCTGCAGGTTCAGATCCGCTTCGGTGAGACCAGCCTCGACGAGGCCGGCCGCGAAGTCAGCCTGAGCTTGGGCCACGTTGTACGGGATGAACTCATCCGCCTGGTAGCCGGGCATGCCCGGCGGAACCAGGCTGTTGGCGACGAGGCCGATTCCACTGAACGTGGTCGCGATCATCGTCTCCTTGTCGATCGCCTCGCTGAAGGCTCGGCGGAGCAGCTTGCTCTTGGCAAACGGACCGTTCGGATCCTTCATGTCGAAGCCGAAGTAGTAGATCGACAGGACGGCGCCTTCGAGCACCTGGGCCGAAAGCTCCGGGTCATCCTGGATGCGCGGGATCTCCTGGGTCGGAACGCCGCCGATGTCGAGCTCGTCAGCCTCGTAGGCCGCCAGGCTCGCCGCCGGGTCGTCGATCATCGAGAACTCGATCCGCGCGATCTTGACCTCGTCGCCGTTCCAGTTGGTGTTCGGCTCGAGGACGATGTTCGAGTTGTGGTTCCACTCGGTCATGACCATCGGGCCGGAGCTGACGTAGCCGTCGGCCTCGCCCCAGGTCATCCCGGCCTTCTGCGGCACGGTCACCCAGAGGGTGGCGATGTACACGAAATAGGACGCCGCGTGGGTCAACTTCACGACGAAGGTCTTCGGGTCCGGAGCTGAGACGCCGAGCGTCTGCAGCGCCGCGTCGATCTCTGCGTCGGTCGCGGTCGCGGTGTCGATGGCCGAGATCTCGTTGAAGCCAACGACATCTGCCATCACGTAACTGTAGCCGGCCGCCTCGCGCGGGTCGGACAGACGCTGCCAGCTGTAGACGAAGTCGTCAGCGACGATGTCCTCGCCGTTGCTGTACTTGTAGTCACCGAGGTGGAAGGTGATCTCGGTGCCGTCAGCGCTGACGTCCCAGTCATCGGCGATGCCGGGTGTGACTGAGAGTTCCTCGTCGAAGTAGGCCAGCGGGAAGGTTGTCGAGCGCAGCACCTGGATGGAGGCGCTGTCGGTCGCCTGCGTTGGGTCGAGCGACGGCGGCTCATTGCCGATGTCGACGCGGAGAACCTGCTCCGCCGGCGGCGCCTGGGACGCCGAGGGCTGGGTTGATCCCGACGGCTCGGTGCTCGAGCTGGGCGACGTGCACGCCGCGAGCACGAGACCAAGGGCCACCAGGGCACCCATGGACTTCTTAAACCACATACCTTTTCCTTTCGCCTTATTGGCGTGTTGGACATGAGTGGAGCGAGCCGCGTTACGCGGCTGATCGATTCGAACGACCTGCCATGGCGACCGACATCCGGCAGCCGGTACAGGTGTCGTTCCGCGCGACCTACCGGGTTCCGTCCTCCTCTCCTCCTTACCTTGGCCAACGCTGCGTTGGCTGCCAACTACGTTTCCGCCACACGCGGGCGCACCGGCGCACAGGCGCCAATGAGCGTTCCGCCTGGGGCTGAGCCAGCCAATCATTGCCCGCGGCACAAGGCCACGTCAAGAACCGCTAACCCAATCCCGCTGCGACGGTTCGCCTAACACTACCCGACGCGCACGGCGCGAGTTCATTCGGGCGAACCGAGATCGGTCAGGGAATCACGGCGAACGCGCGCGCATCGGCGATCGCGGCGATCGCCACACCGGCCCCGCGCATGGTGAACGCCCGCCGTTCGCCCGGCAGCAGCGGCTCGCCATCAGCGGGCTCCACGACGGCCCCGACGAATGAGCCGTCGGCGCTGAAGAAGGCGACTCCGACCGAGGGCGCGTGGCGGCGAAGCGAGCCGACCTGCTCGACGAGTGTGCCGGAGACCTCCACGATCCCGTCACCCAGGTCGCGCCATGCCACGTCGGCGACCTCGACCGGGATGCCGGCCTCGTCGTCCATGCCGCGCGTCGGGCAGTACTTGATGTGGGTCACCAGGTTGCCCGGCGTGCCCGAGCCGGCGATCTGTTGCGCACCCATGATGTAGACCGCGGAGTCCCCCGGCGCGATGACCGCAGGACTGGGAAAGAAGCGACCGGCGCGGGTGTACACGGCGTCGCCGCCCTCGTTCCATTCGAGGCGGACGACCGGCGTGTAGAGCTGCTGCGGTTCGTAGTCATAGAGCGTGTTCAGGAAGGTGATCGGCTCCTCGCCGACGTTGCGCAGCTCGAAAAACATGCTGATCTGTCCGCCGTTAAGGAAGACGTGCTGGGTCATCTCGCCGCGAAACGGCTTGACCGGCCCTGGCGCCGAGGGGATCTCAAAGCGGAGCGAGATCGCTTCCTCATGGCCGGCGCTGACAGACGGCTGCGGACTCGACGGAAGAGGGGTCGTTGCCGGACCGGTCGCGCAGGCCGCGAGGAGGATGACCGCCAGCGCGACGAGGGGCGCTCCGCGGCGGTCGAGCCGCCGCTCCGTCACCGGATCAGGCCCGACACCGGCTGAGGAGCGACGGGGAGCTTCTCCGACGGATCGCTGGATGCGATCGGCCCGGATGCCGGCAACGAGATGGGCGGTGCTGCCTTCCAGCGGATCCACCACGGCACCTGCGACGTGGCGGCCTGCGGTTCTGGATCGTTGCTGGCGCGCTCGAGCACGCCCGGCCAGGTGCGCTGCTGCAGCGCGACCGGGCGGTCCGCCTCGCGAGCAGTGGCCACGGCGAACGCCATGACGACCATCGCCGCACCCGCAGGCAACAGCCGGGCCCAGCGCACGGCGCGGGTCGCCCAGACCGGGCCCGCCTCGGCGACGAGGGCGCGCCGGCGAACCGCCTCCCAACTCCGATCCGAAGGCGCATGCCCGGCGACACGTGCCTGCAGCGCGCGGCGCAGCTGCACCACCAGCGCGTGGTCGAGTCCGACCTCCTCACGGCAGACGGTGCATGACTGGAGGTGGGCGAGATGGGGATCGGAGCGCGAGTCGAGCTCCTCCCCGAAGCGGAAGCGCTCGAGCAGTTCGCGACTGACCCTACGGCAGCTCATGGCTCGCCAATCTCGTGCTCCCATGCGCGGGCGCGCGCCGTGCGGCCGGCACCAGCGAACGGAGCGCGCGCAATGCGTAGTGGAGGCGCGACTTCATGGTGCCGACTCGACAGCCGGCGATCTCGGCGGCCTCGGCCAGGGAATAGCCATGCAGGTAGTACAGGATCACCGCGGCCTGCTGCTTTGGTGGTAGCCCGTCGATCCCACGCTGCAGCACCTCGATGATCTCGCGCGACTCGGCGACCTGGTCGGGGCGCGACGAGAGGTCGGCGACGAGGTTCGTGATCAGCGCGGTCAGCGGCTCCGAGATCGCCCGTCGCCGGGCGATCCGGCTGTAGCACAGGTTGGTGGTGACGCGCTGCAGCCACGGCAGCGGCGAGACGTCGAGCCGGAGCCGATGTCGGACGCGGTAGGCCTTGACAAAGCAATCCTGGAGGACCTCCTCGGCCAGGAACGGATCGCGCGTGATCGCCAGGGCGGTCGCGTAGACCGGTCGCTTGAAGGCGTTGAAGAACTCCTCGAACGCGTCGAAATCGCCCGATTGCATGCGTTCGACGAGGCCATCTGGCTGCGTCGTATTCACTGGCACCCCGTCTGCGATGCGCCGATCGCTATCCATACTACCCGCCGCGCTGCGGGCGGGTTCAGCCCGCTTCCCCCGCAACGGGGTCCGCGACGAAGCGCAGGTCCGGTCGTCGGGCCGCCGTCGCCTCGTCGAGGCGGCCGACCGGGGTCGTCACCGGGGCACGACGCAGCGCGTCAGGATCGGTGGCTGCCCGGCTGGCCACCAGGTGCATGATCTCGACGAATCGGTCGAGCGTCTCGAGTGTCTCGGTCTCGGTCGGCTCGATCATCAGCGCCTCCTCCACGATGAGTGGGAAATAGATCGTGGGCGGATGAACTCCGTGGTCGAGGATCG
>Ga0224510_10002870_pt1 | contig 10090 bp, 12 predicted proteins | sample SF_May12_sed_USG_FD_170161 | JGI IMG/M metagenome (GOLD analysis project Ga0224510, IMG submission 170161) | Sediment microbial communities from San Francisco Bay, California, United States - SF_May12_sed_USGS_4_1 | ecosystem: Environmental > Aquatic > Marine > Sediment | place: USA: California... | reverse complement strand
TGGTTCCCGATCGGCACCGACATCATCAATGTGATCGTCGAGACGAAGCCCGACGGCTGCAGCGACTTCGGCGTGATCGACGCCATCGACCGCTTCGCATGGCACATGGCCAATGTCGACGGTGTCCGCGAGGTCATGAGCCTCGCTGGGGTCTCCAAGGTGGTCAGCGCCGGCTGGACCGAAGGCAGCCTGAAATGGCGAAACCTGCCGCGCGACGAGCGCCTGCTCGCGCAGGCCCAGAACTACATCGAGACCAGCACGGGATTGCTGAACCGGGACTGCAGCGTCATGCCGGTGGTGCTGTACCTGTCCGATCACGGGGCCAAGACCATCGAGCGCGTTGTCGCGACGGTCAATGATTACAGGGCGAATGAGCCGACCGCGGGCGTGACCTACCGCCTGGCCACGGGCAATGCCGGCGTCATGGCCGCGCAGAACGAGCTGGTTGTGGACAAGGAGTTCGCGATCGTCGGCTGGGTGCTTGCGGCGGTCACGATCATGTGCCTGGTCAACTTCCGCTCCGGCCTGGGCACGATCGTCGTGATCATTCCATTGCTGCTGGCTTCGATCCTGGTCTACGCGGTCATGGCTTTCGCGGGGATCGGCCTAAAGGTCGATACGCTGCCGATGGTTGCACTGGGCGCCGGCATCGGCGTCGATTACGGCATCTACCTGTTCAGCCGGATGCGGGAATTCCTGCGACGCGGCGCGGATGTGCAACAGGCGTATCTCGGTGCACTTCGAGTGACCGGTGCTGCGATCTTCTTCACGGGCACCGCGCTCGCAATCGGCGTCGCGCCCTGGGTGTTCTCGCCGCTGAAGTTCCAGGTCGACATCGGCATGATGCTGGCCTTCATGTTCCTGGCGAACATGCTGGGTGCGATGCTGCTGCTGCCTGCACTCGGCGCTTGGCTGCTGGGAAGGAAACCGGCCGCCGGCTGAGACGGCAAATCAATCGAATGCAGGTCGCGAGCGCAGTCGCTTGATGTCCTTGCGCTGGCGCTTTCCCTCCAGCCGGCGGGTGCGGGAGCCCCTGGTCGGCCGGGTGGGCTTGCGGATCTTCGGGACTTCCCGTGCACGCTCGATCAACACTGCGAGCCGGCCAATTGCGTCGCGCCGGTTCGCTTCGCGGCTGCGATGCCGGTGTGCCTCAAGCACGATCTCGTCGAGCAGCGTCAGGCGGCGGCCGGCCAGCGTGCGCAGCCGTTGCCTGGCTGCGTCGTCGAGGAGGGTAGTCGCACCGACCGGAAAGCGCAGCTCGCAGGCGGTGGCGACCTTGTTGACATTCTGGCCGCCCGGACCGGGGCTGCGCACGAAGCTTAGGGTGTACTCGCTTTCCGGAATTTCGAGTCGGGCTCGAGTGTCGGCATTCATCGCGGCATCAGGCGTTCAGGTCCGGGATCAGCTCGCTTTCCAGCCGCAGGATCTGGTCCTTGAGCATCAGCTTGCGCTTCTTCAGGCGCCGCAACTGGAGTTCATCGACATAGAGGTCCATCGACAGGCGGTAGATTACGTCGTCGAGGTCGCGGTGCTCGATGCGCAGTTCGCGGAGGCGATGCATCCGCTCGAACAACTCAGTGTTGATATTGTCGTCGTCGTCCGTCATGCCGGCTCGGCGTCGGTCTCGAATTCAGGGAACGGCGGCCCCGACCAAACCGGTCGGACCGACCCCGGAAGCTTAGCTAAACGTCCTGGTGGATTCCACGGAATTGCAGGGTCATGAAAGTCGGATCCGACCGAGCCCTCGAGGCCGCAGCGAATAGCGAGTGAAATAGCCTGGTCGGCATTGCGGATGCCGCCACCGCCGGTAATGACCTCGATTCCCCGGCCGCCGGCGGCCGCGAATTCGGCGCAAAGCTCGCGTCGCGCGCCGCCCGACAGCGGATACCGCATCGGGTGTGCGATTACGGCGCTGCCTCCGGCCGCCACGATCCAACCGGTGACTTCCGCGAGCGACGGCCACTTCGCAGCAAAATATCCCGGGCGACCGCGCGCCAGCCAGCGATCGAATGCGGTCGTGATATCCCGTGCGGCGCCGAGCGTGACCAGCGCACGGGCGAAATGCATCCGGGTCGGCAGCCGGCCCGCGCCGCGCACGAGAGCATGCGCGGCATTGCCCGGGGCACCGGCCGCGTCAAGACGGGCAGCTATTTGCAGCGCACGCTCCTGCCTGGTGGCCTGCAACTGGAGCAGGCCGCCTGCCAGGGGCGCGGCCAGCGGATCGAATGCGAGGCCCAGCACGTGCAATGTGCGCCCCCTCCAGTCAGCCGACAATTCGACGCCGGCAACCAGGATGACGCCGAGCGACTTCGCAGCCGCGGCAGCCTGATCCAGGCCGGCCACCGTATCGTGGTCGGTCAACGCCATGAACCTGACACCGCAGCCTGCGGCGTGGGCAACGAGTGCGGCCGGATCCAGCACGCCATCGGAAGCCGACGAGTGCAGGTGCAGGTCCACCAGCGACAGCGGATTCATGCCGCCCTCGGTTCCAGTCCGACCGTGTCGACCGTGGCGCCCGTCAGCACGACAAAGCCACGGCGCCGGCTGAATCCGTCTTCGGTGTAGTCGAAGACGTAGGTGCGCCGCCAGGCAACCGGTGCATCGGTATGCCGGACCAGCTTCAGGCTATGGATGGATACCGTGCCATCGAGCATCTGGACCTGGGCGCTCGTGCAGGTGTCCAGCGCGACGCGATTCGCCAGCTCACGCGCGGCAAGGCTCGAATGCCAGAACGCACCAAGTATCGCGAGCAGCACGGCGGTGAGCAGGATCTCCCAGCTCATCGCAGCAGCGCCAGCCAGTCCGTGCCTGGATCAGCGTAGGCGACAAAATGCGGATTCAGGATGTCATCACCCTTGTTGTAGGAGAGCGGCTCGCCGTCCAGCCGCAACACCTGGCCGCCGGCCTGTTCGGCCACACATTGACCTGCGGCCGTGTCCCATTCGCAGGTCGGGCCCAGTCGCGGATACACGTCGGCCAGCCCTTCCGCAACCAGGCACATCTTGAGCGAACTGCCGACCTGCACGAATTCGTGCGGCCCGATCCGTTCGAGAAAGCCGTCCAGCGAGCTGCCACGGTGCGAACGGCTGCCAACCACGCGGACCGGGCCGGGGCCGCGCGGCACAACGTGGATCGGCCGGCCTGCGGCAGTAGCATCGGAACGAAATGCTCCGATTCCCTCACACGCGTAATAATCGCGCCCGAGAACCGGGGCGTGCACGACGCCAAGCACCGGGCGGTGATCGTGAACGAGCGCGATGTTGACCGTGAATTCGCCATTGCGCTGCACGAATTCCTTGGTGCCGTCCAGCGGGTCAACCACCCACAACCAGTCCCATGCCGCGCGTTTCGCGTATGGCGCCCGGCCCGATTCTTCCGAAAGTACCGGGATCTCAGGTGCGAGCCGGCGTAGACCGGCCAGTATCAGCCGCTCTGATTCCAGGTCGGCTTCCGTCAGTGGCGAGCGGTCATCCTTTTCCGTGACGCTGAACGACGACGCGTACACGCCGAGTATCGCGTGACCGGCCTCGCGGGCAAGTGCGGTTACGTCGAGCAGCAGGCGATGCAGGTCGGGGATCATTGCGTCTCCGGAAAGGCGCGCGTTATATCATAGGCCCGTGAACAGCACCGCCGCGGCCCCGGACTGGTCGTCCATCGATACGGTGTTGCTGGACATGGATGGCACGCTGCTCGACCTGGGCTTCGACATCCATTTCTGGCAGGTGTGGGTCCCGCGCCAATACGCGGCAAGCCGGCGCCTGTCGATCGCCGAGGCGCGCCAGCTGATGAAGCCGATCTTCGAGGCGACCCACGGCACGCTCGATTGGTACTGCATTGACTACTGGAGTCGTGCGCTTTCACTCGATATTGCCGCGCTCAAGCGTGCAGCACGTCACCAGATTGCATGGCTGCCAAGAGCGCGCGAATTCCTGGCCGGACTGCGTGCTACCGGCAGGCGGGTAGTGCTGGTGACCAACGCCCATCCGGAGACGCTTGCGATCAAGGACGCGCACCTCGGGGTTCGCCGCGAATTCCACGCAGTCTATTCCTCTCATGATCTGGGCGAGGCCAAGGAAAGCGCCGCATTCTGGCCGCGGCTTGCCGCACAGGAGCGATTCGACGCAAGCCGCACGCTATGTGTGGACGACAGCCTGCCGGTACTGCGTGCCGCACGGGCACACGGCATCGCATGGCTGTTTGCGATTCGCCGGCCTGACAGCCGGTTTCCCTCGCGCGTGGTCGAGGATTTCCCGGGTGTCGATTCGGTGCACGAACTGGCGCAGGGTCTCGCGCCACGGAGTCCGGAGCGTCAACCGGCGGGTGGCGCCTGAGGCCCGCTGCCGGGGCCGCCGCCATGCCGGCGCCTGCGGCGCCTGCGCTTCTTGGCAGGCGCGGCATCGCCGGCGGGAGCGGGAACCTGCGCCACGGGCGCAATCGCCGGCTTGCTTTCACTGCGCTCCACCCGCACTGCCGACTGCGCATGCGGCCTGCCCGCACGCCGTTCCGGCCGGCCTTTTTCGTGGCCACGGCGATGGCGCGGGGGCGGCGGACCGTCTTCCTCGTCGTCATCCTGGCGCGGTGCCAGGTAGCCGGATCTCAAGCGCGGAAGTTCTGCCGGGTCGAAGCTGCCGACCGGGATGCGCTGGCCGATGAACGCCTCTATCTCGGGTAATGACTCGACATATTGCTCGCAGCCGAAGCTGACCGCGTCGCCCGCCGCCCCGGCGCGCGCAGTGCGACCGATGCGGTGCACGTAGTCCTGCGCATCCTGCGGCAGGTCGTAGTTGAACACGTGGCTGACGTCCGGTATGTGCAGCCCGCGCGCGGCCACGTCGGTCGCCACCAGCACCGCGAGCTTGCCTTCGTGGAATTCGCGCAACATGCGCATGCGCTTGCGTTGCGGCACGTCGCCGGACATCGCGGCCGCCACGATGCCGTTGGCACGCAAAACGCGCTCGAGCCGCTCCGCAAGCCGCTTGGTATTGACGAATACCATCGTGCGCGTCGCTTCGGTCTTCCGCAGGTTGTGGACCAGCAGCGGCGCCTTTTCCTCCATGGCAGGGTAATAAATGACCTGGCGTACGCGATCGGCAGTCACACGCTCGGGCTCGATGCGTATCAGTTCCGGGTCATTCATATGCTCGTAGGCGAGTTCGAGCACGCGGTGCGATAGTGTCGCGGAGAACAGCATATTGAGGCGAAATTCGGGTGCCGGCAGGCGGCGCAGCAGGTAGCGGATGTCCTTGATGAAGCCGAGGTCGAACATGCGGTCGGCCTCGTCGAGGACCATCACCTGCGCATGACGGAGGTCGAAGACGTGCTGCTTGAAGTAGTCGATGATGCGCCCGGGCGTGCCGATCAGGATGTCGACGCCGGCCTGCAGGTCGCGGCGCTGCTTGTCGTAGTCGACGCCACCGTAAGCAAGACCCAGCGCCAGTTCGGTGTACTGCCCCAGCACCTCGGCGTCACGATGAATCTGGATCGCGAGTTCACGCGTCGGGGCCAGAATCAGCGCGCGCGGCGACGTGCCGGGCCGCTCCGCGGAGGCGGGGTAGCGCAGCAGGTGGGTGAACAGCGCGACGAGAAATGCCGCGGTCTTGCCGGTGCCGGTCTGGGCCTGGCCCGCCACGTCGAGGCCGGCGAGCGCTCGTGGCAGCGTCTCCGCCTGGATCGGGGTGCAGCGCTCAAAGCCCGCATCAGCGATGCCGCGGGCCACGGATTCGGTAATTGCAGGCCGGTGAACGAGATATCCGAGAATTGCTGTTCTGTCACTTGTTTACTACTGTGGCATTCATCTCTTGAAAAATGTCCTCCGACGCGCTACAAAAGGACCTGAACACAGCGGTCCCCCGCTGACTACCGCATTCACCGGCACTCCGGAAGCGTCCCGAACAGGACCCCGGCATGTGCTGACACCCTGACAGGCAGCCAGAGTTCCAGCGCCAGAACCCTTATTGTGCCGTATCGGGCGTTCGCCCGTCACAGATCAACCCTAAATTGAGGAGAAACCCCCGCGTGAGCGGCAATATCGTCCACACCACTGATGCAACCTTCGAGTCCGATGTACTGAAATCGGACCTGCCGGTCCTGCTGGATTTCTGGGCCGAATGGTGCGGCCCCTGCAAGGCCATCGCCCCGATCCTCGAGGACATCGCCCAGGACTACCAGGGCCGGGTCAAGATCGCCAAGCTGAATATCGACGACAACCGCCAGACGCCGGTCAGGTACGGCGTGCGCGGGATCCCGACTCTGATCCTGTTCAAGAATGGCGCGCCCGAGGCGCAACAGGTCGGGCTGGTCGGGAAGTCGAAACTGGCGGCATTGCTGGAGCAGCACCTGTGAGGGGCTATCTCGGCAACCAGTCGCGCAATCGCCAGAAGGGCCACCGCAATCGCGGCGGTGGTGGCGGACCGCGTCATGGCAATGAGGGGCTTCCGGTCGACGATCATGTCGACGGCTCGGAAGGCGACACGATTTCGCCGGAGGAACTGGCCGCATCACGCAGCGCCATGAATCTGACCGAGCTGAAGAACAAGCCGGTCCACGAACTCGTGACGATGGCCGACTCCATGGGACTCGAGAACATGGCGCGCCAGCGAAAGCAGGACGTCATCTTCTCGATCCTGAAAGCGCACGCGCGTAGCGGCGAGGATATCTACGGCGACGGCGTGCTCGAGATACTGCAGGACGGTTTCGGATTCCTGCGCTCGGCCGACAGTTCATACCTGGCCGGGCCTGACGACATTTACGTCAGCCCCAGCCAGATCCGCCGCTTCAACCTGCGTACCGGAGACTCGATTTCCGGGCTGATCCGCCCGCCCAAGGACGGCGAGCGGTATTTCGCGCTGTTGAAGGTCGGCGAGATCAATTTCGACACACCGGAAAGCGCCCGGCACAAGATCCTGTTCGAAAACCTGACGCCGCTGCACCCGACCAAGCGGCTCAAGCTCGAGCGCGGCAACGGCTCGACCGAGGACCTGACCGCTCGGATGATCGACCTGATGGCGCCGCTCGGCAAGGGCCAGCGCGGCCTGATCATCTCGCCGCCTAAGGCCGGCAAGACGATGCTGCTGCAGAACATCGCGACCTCGATCACCTGGAATCATCCCGACCTCTACCTGATCGTGCTGCTGATCGACGAGCGGCCAGAGGAAGTGACCGAGATGACGCGCACCGTGAAGGGCGAAGTCGTCGCGTCCACGTTCGACGAGCCAGCCAGCCGTCACGTGCAGGTTGCGGAGATGGTCATCGAGAAGGCCAAGCGACTGGTCGAGCACAAGCGCGATGTCGTGATCCTGCTCGACTCGATCACGCGCCTCGCGCGTGCCTACAACACCGTCGTGCCGAGCTCCGGAAAGGTGCTGACCGGCGGCGTTGACGCGAACGCATTGCAGCGGCCGAAGCGCTTTTTCGGCGCAGCGCGCAATGTGGAGGAGGGCGGTTCGCTGACGATCATCGCGACTGCGCTGATCGACACCGGCTCGCGAATGGACGACGTGATCTACGAGGAGTTCAAGGGCACGGGCAACAGCGAAATCCACCTGGATCGCCGGATCTCGGAGAAGCGCGTATTCCCGGCCTTCAACATCAACCGTTCCGGCACGCGCCGCGAGGAACTCATCACGGCGCAGGACGAACTGGCCAAGATGTGGATCCTGCGGAAATTGCTGCACCCGATGGACGAGCTCGCGGCGGTCGAGTTCCTGATCGACAAGATGAAGGACACCAAGACCAATGCGGACTTCTTTGATTCCATGAAGCGCGGATGACCGACGCGCTGCGCCTTCTGAGCCGGGGCGACCCGGTGATGGCGCAGCTCATCCGCCGCGCCGGACCCTATTGCCCGCAGCCTGATCGCCAGCGCAGTCCGTACGAGTCGCTGGTCCGGGCCGTCGCCCACCAGCAACTGACCGGCAAGGCCGCCACCACCATCCTCGGCCGCTTCTGCGCACTGTATGGCGGTGAAAGCTACCCCGCACCCGAGCAGCTGGTCGCAACACCGGACGAACAGCTGCGCGCCGCCGGATTCTCGCGGGCCAAGGCGGCATCGCTGAAGGACATAGCCGCGAAGACGCTCGATGGCACCATTCCCGAACGCCGTGTACTCAGCAGGCTACCCGACGAGGCAATCATCGAGCGGCTCACCGAGGCGCGCGGCGTCGGCCGCTGGACCGCCGAGATGTTCCTGATGTTCACGCTCGGCCGGCCGGACGTGCTGCCGGTGGACGATTACGGGATCTGCAATGGATTCAGGATCGCCTATGGCAAGCGCAAGCTGCCGAAGCCGAAGGTGCTGGCGAATTTCGGCGAACGCTGGGCCCCTTACCGCACGACAGCCTCGTGGTACCTGTGGCGGGCAGTGGATTTTTATCGCGAGAAAAAGCAGCGGGCGGCGCAGGAAAAATAGGCCCGTATGCAGGTTGGAGGAGAGATCGATGCGGCTGTGGCTGCTCGCGAAGATAGCGCCAGTATGGTCGTACGCAGCTAAAGATCGGTAGAAGATGTGAGCATTCTTGCTCAAATCGCGATGCGAATCCTGGTGACGACCACCGGATTGGTCGCGGCCGCGCTTGCGCAAGCCGGGCAGCATGCTTCGCAGCCGCCGCGCCCGCTCGGCAATCTCAGCAATGCGACCGACAAGTGCTACGCGATGCACAGCCGTGGCGGCGTGGTGACCGGCGAGGTCGAGGTCACCATCGTCGTCGATGCCCAGGGGCGAGTTGCAGGCGCTTCGAGCCCGGCGGGAACGGAGGATCACCTGGCAGCCGCGGCGCAGTGCGTTGCGGTGACGATGCGCTACGAACCTGCGACCCTTGATGGCGAGCCCGTGGCTGGCAAGGTGACCATTGACATCGGGTTCCCGAATCCGCCCTCCCTCCGCGAGCCGGCGCGCAAAGCCATCGAGTATTGCCAGCCGGCGATCGATCCCCTGGCGACCCTGAACCATGCCTATGAAGGTGAGCTGGACTTGCTGGTTCGGGTCGGCAAGGACGGCCGGGTCGTTGAAACCGTGTTGCCGGATGGCCTTCTGCCATGGATGGATGAAGCCGCGCGCTGCGTCGCCGGCCGGCTCGCGTTTTTCCCAGCGCGCCTGCACCTTGTTGCTGTCGAATCGTGGGCCACCGTACCGGTGGACTTCAACCTCACGCGAAATCCGCACGAGCGCGTGAGGCTGGACGCCCCGACGGTTCGCTCGAGCGATGAGCAGATCATCGATGCTTATCGAAAGTGCTATCCGCCCGGTCGCGATGACGAACAGGTGATCAGCTATCGGATTACCGTCACCAATGGCGGCCGGGTGCGCAAGGCGGAAGTTGTGCGCAGCAGCGGCGACGAGGCGCTTGACCAGGCCGGGCACTGCATCCTGCGCAATCTGGCCTTCGCTCCCGCCCGCCGCAACGGAAAGAATATTGAGGCGACGCTGACCTGGCCGGTCCTGGTCCGGCCGCCAATCTAGCCCTGGTCGTCCGGAAACTCCTCGTCGAGGATGCGCACCAGCTCATCGTCGACGCGATCACGGAACAGCGCGAGCAGGAAGCCGAGCGTCGCCTCGACTACGATCTCGTCCTTGCCGATTGTGACGGTGCCGGTCACATTCGGATGTTCAATATTCAACACCTCGCCCTGCCAGCTGCATTCGGCGTCGAATTTCTTCGACAGCGCCTTGGCCATGCGATTGACTCGCTCGCGCGCGGCCTTTGCCGTCAGTTCGTGGGAGCGTCGCAGGTGGATGCGACTCATGTGCGAGCGATCGCGCGCCAGCCGATGTCGCGGCGGTAATTGATTCCGCGCCAGCACAGGCGATCGACCAGGGCATAGGCAGCCTGTTGCGCAGTGGCGACGTCGGACCCCAGGCCAACGGCGCAGAGCACCCGCCCGCCCGCCGTCAGCACGCGTCCGTCATCCAGACGGGTGCCCGCGTGAAATACCTTGCCTGCCAGACCGGCTGCCTCGTCGAGGCCCGCGATCGCATCGCCCTGACGGACATCTTCCGGATAGCCTTCCGCGGCAAGCACAACGCCGACCGCGGCCCGCGCATCCCAGTTCGCTTCAATCTCATGTAGCCGGCCTGCCAGCGCGGCCTCGCAGA
>Ga0224510_10002869_pt1 | contig 10091 bp, 11 predicted proteins | sample SF_May12_sed_USG_FD_170161 | JGI IMG/M metagenome (GOLD analysis project Ga0224510, IMG submission 170161) | Sediment microbial communities from San Francisco Bay, California, United States - SF_May12_sed_USGS_4_1 | ecosystem: Environmental > Aquatic > Marine > Sediment | place: USA: California... | reverse complement strand
CGACGACACCGGGGTCGTCGCCCGTCGAGCCACTGCCGTTGCCGTTGCCGTTGCCGTTGCCAACGTTCGCCGACGGGGAGGTCAAACGGCGTTCGGCAAACGGCGAGGGAACCCCGGTCCAGACCTTCTCACCCTCAGGACCGACATGGATCACGGCCGGATCAACCGCCTCCAGCTGCGGCAGCAGCTCGGCCGGCGGGGAGTCGCAGTTCAGGGGCACGCTGATGGCGCCCAACCCGATGGTCGCCACGTGGAGGTGGACGAAGTCGGGATGGTTGCCGGTGAGCAGGGCGACCCGGTCGCCGCGGCCGACACCGGCCTCGATCAGCGCGCGACGCCAACGGGCAATCCCCGATCGGAGATCGCCGTGGGTGATCGTGCCGGCCGGAGTGACGAGCGCCGTTGCCTCGGCCGCATGGCGTTCTAAGTAGTACGCCAGATTCCGCTCGACGGTCGCGGTGCCGGAACCGCTCGTCGAGCCATCGGAATCCCCCGGTGTCTGATTCATGCTGTCAACGCCGCCTCGGACGCAAAACCCATTCTGTACGCACCTGTTCGTCAGTCGAAACGGACCTGAGCCAACCCAAACGGCAGTGCAGACAGACTAGCGAACAGAGATATCCGTGACCCATCCGGCGGCGTCAAATCGCCCGTCGGCGCAGGATCATGTACGATCGCCGAAAATCTCCTGTCCGTTCGGCCGTGACTCCGGACGTTTTTGGCGCTAGAAAATAGGAGGGGATATCCAAGGCTCGGGGGGCACGAGTTCACTTCGTCTCTTGGGATCGGTCGGCCGACAAAGCGTTGTCGTTCACCCGTTCAGTATTGTTGGACGCCCGACTGCTTGTTGAGGAGGAGGAGGAGCTGGATGGCGGAGAGTCAGGATGTGATCGAGCGTGACGAGGACCAGGGTATGGATGAAGACTCCGACACCGCCGATACCGCTACCGACGGCGCCTCGTCGTCGGCCACGACGACGATGACCACGACGGCGATGATCCTCGATCGAAGCCGCTGCCAGCTTCGACTGCCGTCCAACCTGGTCACGGAGAGTCTCCGCTTCGCCCACGCCCTCAAGTACAGCCGCAACGGCATCGACGGCACCGGCGCGGCCGACTCCGAGCTGGTCACCCAACTCCGCGCCGCCGGCATCATCGTCGGCGACGACCTCGATCCGCTGGCGGCGGACCTTCTCCGGGTTGCCAATCAGGCCAGTCTGATCATCAACGTCGAACTGCGGTACGGCGCCGACGCAAGCTCATCGACCGTGTGGGCCACACCCCGCCAGGCGGTGGTGTCGTCGTCACTCGATCCCGCTTTCGCCGAGTTCCGTCCGGTCGACGTGATGCAGCTCCCCTATGTGCTCAGTGAACTCATGGTGGCGCGCCCGCCGCAGAATGTCGGTGAAGCCCCGATCTCGGTGGCCACCCAGGCCGTGGCCGAGGCCGAGGCCGTGCTCGACGATCCGGACCGGGCTGCGAAGATCCTGGTCGACGCCGGTCTGTCGTCCGAGCAGGCTCAGCGGGTACTCGACTTCCAGGACGCCGACGTTCGCCGGTGGCGGGTCAACTCCAGCTGGTCGACCGACGATGGGCAGGAATCGTCGGAGCTTCGAGGCATCGACGCCGGCGGCAACGGCCAGTGGCTGGTGGCGATGACCGGAACCCGGGAGGATCGGGGTCAGTTGACCTTCACCCCTCAGGGCCACGGCGACGTGATGCGTGCGCTTCGCTCGATCCTGCCTCGCAGCTGGGTCGGCACCCCGCTCAAGAACCCGGGGATCTAGACACGGCGTCAGGCCATGAAGAAGAACTGCACCACACCGGCGGCCAGGATGGCCAGCATCAGAAGTCCGAGTGTGATGACAATCGATGGCCGCATTGGATCAGGGTACCGCCTGGCTACTGACCGTGGTCGCCGTCAGGGCGGGTGCGGCTGGGTCCCTGCACCTCGCCGGGTTTGGTGGTGAGCGACACCGGCGAGCTCTGTCCGGAGCCCACTCCACCCTCGACGGGCCGCAACGTCAACTGGTCGCCCTCGGCCAGGTGCAGCTCGGCCGCCACCGAGCCGCGGTCGACGGCGAGCGCCAGCAGCCCGTAGGAGTCGACGAGCAGACCTACTCCCCCGGTCGGGATGTCGCCGAAGGTCGCGACCCGGACCGCATTGCGGGGCAGGCGGCCACCACTGACGGCGATCGTCGTCGGCCAACCGGCGATGTCGACTGGGTCGACGTTGAGCTGGGCGTTGCCGAACCGGTCGATCCACAGGACCTCGGCTCGCAGAGCGCCGTCTTCGTCGGGCTCGCTGATCGGTAACAGTCCGGGCATGAGGAGGGCGGGATCGATCGGCGTGCCCAACTCGGTGAGCGGCACGCCGAGGCAGAGGTGGGCGGCCACCGGGGCGAACACGTCGCGGCCGTCGAACGTGGAGGGAACCGTGGGGTCGAATCGTTCGAGGTGGTAGTCGGTGTTGTCGAGTACGGCGGCCGTCGTGGCCCCGCCGACCATGGCGACGGCCGGGGCCAGCAGACCGTTGTCGGGCCCGACGAGATACGCCTGGCCGTCGGCCACCTCGACGACGACCGGGCGACGGGTGGTCCCCACGCCGGGATCGACGACGGCCAGGACGACGCCAGGTGCCATGTACTGCACCGACCGGGCGAGGGCCAGGCCACCGGCCCGCACGTCGTGGGGGGCGATGTTGTGGGCCAGATCAATGACTCGGACGTCGGGAGCGGCCGAGCGGATCACCGAGTGCACGACGCCGACGAACTCGTCGTCGAGCCCGTAGTCGGACAGGAAGGTGATGGTGTTGAATCGCACGTGGTAGCTCGTTCCCGGGTCTCCGGCTCGTGGCGCCGTCAACCCCGACCGAGTTCGATCGAGCGGTCGGTGGCGGCTCCCACCGCGGCGGAGAACGCTGCTCGGAGGCCGTGGTCCTCCAGCGCGGCCAAGCCGGCGGCGGTGGTTCCGGCCGGGGTGGTCACGGCAGCCCGCAGCTCGACCGGATCGGTGCCGGTCTCGGTCATCAGCCTCCCGGCGCCGTTGATGGTGTTGACAGCCAATTTGGCGGCTATCGGACGGGGCAGGCCGTAGCGAACCCCGGCGTCGGTCATGGCCTCGGCCACGAGGAAGATGTAGGCCGGACCCGATCCCGACATCCCGGTCACGGCGTCGAGCTGGGCTTCGGTGACGACGACCGTCTCCCCCACCGCGCCGAGCACCTCGACGGCCCACTCGAGATCGGCGTCGGCGGCATTGGTTCCCGGGGCCAGACCCGACACGCCCGCCCCGACCAGAGCCGGGGTGTTGGGCATCACCCGGATCACCGGTGTGCCGGCCGGGAGGGCGGCTTCGATGGTGGCGATCGTGATCCCGGCGGCGATCGAGATCACCCTACCGGGTGCTGTCAGCCCGCCGCAGACGTCGACGACATAGTGGGGTTTGACGGCCAGCACGGTGTCGACGCCGGGATCGGTGAGCGGGTCGGCCACCACGTTCACGCCGGGCAGCTCATCGGTCAGCCGATCCCGCTGTTCGGCCAGCACCTCGACGATGGTCAACTCGGCCGGATCGGCCCAACCGGCCTCGAGCAGACCACCGACGAGCGCCTGGCCCATCTTTCCGCCACCGACCATCTGCAATGTCCGACCCTGGCTTTGTCCCATGATGTCCGAGCGTAACCGCCAAAATTTGCAGCCAGGACGGTACCGAGTACCACCTGACGCGCGAATTTCGGAGGGGACGGTCAGACGGAGTCGGTCCGGAACCGCGAGGCGAAGCCGATGCGGAGCGCCGGTTGGAAGAACTGCTCCACCCACTGGTAGATCGATCCGAGGATTCGATCGAGTTCGCCGGGGAGGGCGTCGATCCCGACGATCGTGTTGTCGAGCTGACAGTAGAGGTACACGGCCTCCTCCGGGCCGATCACGAATCGTCCGCCGATCATCCGGGCGTTGCGTCGCAGCAGGTAGGCGTAGAGTTCCGCCTCGTTCTCCTGAGGGGCCGCCATGAAGTAGGTCTCGGCGTGCAGTGTGCGCTGGCGGAGCTGGAGCCAAACGGTGGAGAACTCCTTCTCGTCGCCCAGCAACCGCACATACCAAGCCCTCTGATTGTGGATGTCGGCTTCGACCGTGTCGACGACCGGGTTCCCTGCCATCTGCGCCTTCAACCAACGGTCGATGGTGTCGAACCGCTCCTGGATCTCGTCGTCGGTTGGCGGGGTCACGGGCACGGAGCCAGGGCTCCCTGGGCCAGGTCCTCGTAGAGGCGACGGAGGCGGGCGGCCGACGTCGACCAGGTGTAGGTGCGGGCCCGGGCCGCGGCCGACACCGAAAGGCGGCGGGCCAGCACCGGATCCTCCAGGATGGCATTCACCCACGCCGCGTAGTCGGCCGGATCGCGACCGTCGACCAGATAGCCACTGTGGCCGTGCTCGACCAGGGTCAACAGACCGCCGACCGCCGAGGCGACCGTCGGTGTGCCGCACGCCGCGGCCTCGAGCGCCACCAGGCCGAACGACTCCGACCGGCTGGGGACGAGACAGACGTCGGCCGCCCGGTAGTAGGTCGACAGCAGGTGATGGGGAACCGGCGGTTTGAACTCGATGCGGTCCCGAACGCCGAGTTCGTCGATCAGCCGGTTTGTGCGGATCACCTCGGCGTCGCCCTTGTCGCCGCTGGCGCCACCGACGATCCACAGTCGGGCGTCGGTCCGCTCGATCCGGGCCAGCGTCTCGATGGCGACGTCGACCCCCTTCAGCGGCTGGATACGGCCGATGAACAACAGCAGCGGGCGCCGGTCGTCGGTGCGCAACGCCCAGCGGGCGCCTGCCTGGTTGCCGGGTGAGAACAGGGCGTGGTCAACACCGGGCGGGACGATTTCGATCCGTTCCGGATCGCAGTCATAGAACTCGATGAGCTGGTCGGCCTCCGCCTCGGCGTTGGCGAGGACCACGTCGGCGCAGCTCATGATCTCGGATTCGGCACGGGCCCGCGATTCGGGTTCGAAGTCGCCGGCCTCGGCCTTGACCCGGGCCAGCGTGTGGAAGGTGGTGAGCAGCGGCAGGTGGAGCTGCTGCTTGAGCGCTCGTCCGGCCACCCCGGACAGCCAGTAGTTCGCGTGGACGACGTCGGGTTCGAAGTCGACGAAGTCCTTGGCCACCCAATCGGTGAACTCGTCGACATGTGCGGCCAGGTACTCCTTCTTCAGCACGGGTGGCCCGGCCGGTACGTGCACGACCTCGAAGCCCGGTTCGACCAGCACCTTCTCCGGCAGATCGTCGGCCCACCGGCGGACGTAGACCCGGCAGACGACGCCGGCCCCGGCCAGCCCGGATACCAGCTCACGCACGTACACGTTCATCCCACCGCCGTCGCCCACACCCGGCTGGACCAGGGGCGAGGTGTGCAACGAAAGGAAGGCCGCTCTGCTGATCACCGTAACCAGGTTAGAGGGTGGCCCTCGTCAGCGGCCAAGCAGGCTCGCGTCCGTCGCACACGCCAGACCGCCGAAGCCATGGCCGGATCAGTCGGCGGCGGCCGATTCACCGGCACCGGCGGCCAGGAACGACCGGTAGACGCTGAGCAGCGCCTTGCGCTGTTCCTCGTTGAGTTCCGGGGCATGGCGGATCGCCGACTCGAGCGTCGGTTCAACCACTGCGTCGCCGTCGAGCATGCCGGCCCGGATGTACATCGTCTCGGCCGAAACCTGCAGCGCCTTGGCCAGCTGCTGGAGAATCTGGGCGGACGGCTTACGGAGGCCCCGTTCGACCTGCGACAGGTAGGGATTCGATACGCCCGCCACATCGGCCAGGCGACGCAACGACATCTCGGCCAGTTGCCGCTGCTCCCGGATGAATTCGCCGATATCGGGGGCCCCGGACTTCCCGTCGGACGCGGCCTTTTTGTCGGACACGGTTTTGTCGTCGGACGGTGTGGTCTCGCGGCTCACCAGTCCAACATACCGGCACTTCGGCGCCGGGCGGGGCCGACCCGATCGGCCCTGGTCAGTGTTGTCAGCCTTGGAGGAGGGAGTCGACCGTGGCCTCGCCATCGCGGTAACGGCGGGCGATCTCGTCCTGGATCCGGTCGATGCGGTCGTGCAGGGTTCGGCGTGACGACGACAGATCGATCTCGAAGGTCCGAAGCCTGTCGAAGAGATCCGCCAGCTGACCCGGTTCCAGGTTCTCGACCCGGGCCAGATCACCGGGTGAGGCCACCTGGTCGAGATCCTCGATCAACGCCAGCGCGATGTCGCCCGGCTCGAGCACCTGCACCATGCGCGACGGCATGGTGTGGGGGACGTCCTCCAGATCGGCCGGCGACTTCGCAGTCGTGGACTTGACGCGATCGGCGTCGGTCAGGATGTCGGGCATGTCGAATAGAAGACCCGATGCGGAGGTCATCTGTGGCCCGTCGTCGGGGTCGGGTTCGTCGTCGGAGAAACCGGCCGCGGCGCGGCGTTCCCGTCGGGCCACCTCGTGGCCGACGATGTCGAGGCGTCCCTGGGTCACCCGGCGTACGAAGGAGATGTCCCCTTCGGCCTGGGTCAACTGGACCCGGAGGTCACGGAGTCGCGGCAGTTGTTCGGCCCGGAGATTGTCGAGCATCTCCGGCGCCATCAGTCGTTGCAGATCGGCGTGCATACTACTGGCCAGGGTACAGGAAGCGTGCCGCCCCCGGAGGGACGGGCCGCCGACGCTAGTGGACGTCGGGCAGCAGGACCAGCAGCAGGAGCCAGAGCGGAGCGACGATCAGGTAGGAGTCGAGGCGGCGGAGCGCGGGAGCCCAGATGCTGCCACGGGGCAACAGCGCTGACGCCAGGTACTGACCGGCGACGCAGCAGACTGCGGCCACCGCCACGAACATCACGACGGTTTCCGAGCTGAACGGTTCGGGCTGGATCAGAAACAGGAAGAATGCAATCACGCCGGCGGCGATGAGACCGGCCATCGGCCCCTCGACCGGGTTGAACGCACCGGATCCGACGAGGAAATCACCGACCTCGTAGGCGCTGACGAACAGGATCAGCGCAATCAACACCGGCAGGTTGCGGTAGGCCATGGCGCCCATCGAAGCCGATGCCAGGCCGACGGGGATGGCGGCCCGGATCAGCACGTCGAACAGTTGTGCCGACGTTCGCCGGTGACCCCGGTACAGGATCAAGTACGCGGTCAGGATCAGCAGACCGACGATCAGGCCGATGACGACACCCCATGGCCCGTAGAACCCGGAGACACCGACGACGAATGCGGCGATCGAGGTCCAGGTGCGGGTGGCCGAGTTCTTCGGGAACCAGGCGAACCCGATCTGCAGACCGGCGAGGGCGGCCACGACGGAGGTGACCACCGCAACGGCGACCGAGGACACCGCCGAGTTGTCGTAGTTGAATCCGAGTAACGCGCCCCCGATCAGGAAGGCGAACCACAGCACGCCGAGGGTCACCTTGGGGCCGTCGGTGAAGTAGGGCACCGCCCAACGGTTGGCCGCCCACTTGGCTTCCCGGGCGCGGTTGCCCTGGACCTCTTTGGCGTCGCGTTTGCGTCGACCCTTCGACTTGACCTTCTGCTTCGGCTGGGGGCGTGACGAACGGGGGTCGGCCCATTGGTCGGCCACGGCCCGCCGGTGATCGGCTCCGGGGCCGGGTTGGGGCGCGCGGCGCTGGGCCTCGGAGGTGTAGTCGCCCTGGCCGAACGGGGGCTGTTCCGGCGATCGGTGTTGCGGGATTTGCCGCTGTGGAACTCGCTGCTGCGGGATTTGCTGCTGCGGAACTCGCTGCTGCGGAACTCGCTGCTGCGGAACTCGCTGCTGCGGGATCTGCTGATCCGGAACTCGCTGCTGCGAGACTCGCTGCTGCGGGATCTGCTGATCCGGAACACGCTGCTGCGGGACTCGCTGCTGCACAACTCGCTGCTGTGGGAACGACCGCGTCTCGTTCTGTGATCGCTGGGGCCGCTGGGGTTGGGGGAGGCTGGAGGGCCGCTGCTGCGGCTGCTGCCCGGACTGGGGGCGCTCGGATGGCGCCTGAGGTCGAGGAACGCCGGAGGTTCCCTGCTCGACCGGCTCAGCCGACCGGGGCTGCGGGGGCCGCTGGCCTTCGCGGCCACTCAGCGGGTCGGGCAGGCCGGGGTCCGGACGCATACTGGGCCGGCGAACGACCTCGGTCGGGATCGTCGGAGGACCACCGTCGCTCACCGGACCCAGCGGGTTGTCGAGCGCTCGGCGCACCGCTTTCTCGAATTCGCGCTCCGCAGCGTCCTCGGTTTCTCTCATCAGTTCGCGTTCCCCACTACCCGCCGGACACCGGGGGCAGCACGGCCACCTCGTCGTCGGCATCGACCGGCGCCTGCCGATCGACGGGATTGCCATTGAGCCAGACCTTGCTCCCGGCCAGGATCTGCTGGAATGGATCACCGAATCGTTCGACGGCGGAGTCGAGGACGTCGCCTACCGTGTCGCCCGGCACTTCGACACTGCCCGCGCCCGCCGATTCGCGGGCTTGAGCGAACAATCGGAGAACGGCCACGGGAACCATTGTGCCATGCCACCCGGAAAAGGCACCGTCGACGTCTATGTTTTGAACTGTGCATGACGTCGTCGTCGTTGGATCCGGGCCCAATGGGCTGGCCGGTGCGATCACCCTCGCACGGGCCGGACGATCGGTGCTGGTCCTCGAGGCCAACGACGAGATCGGAGGAGCGGCCCGATCCCTCACCAACGCCTCCGGAGCCGTTCACGACTTCGGCTCCGCCATCCACCCGCTGACCGTCGCGTCGCCGTTCATGCGCACGATCGACTGGGGCGGACACGGCCTCCGGTGGATCAACCCGGAGGCCGCCGTCGCCCACCCCCTCGACAACGGTGACGCGGCGGTCGTCTGGCGCGACCTCGACCGAACGGTGTCCGAACTCGGGGCGGACGACGGCGACGCATACCGCGCCCTCTACGGCAGGCCAAGCCGTCGCTTCGACGACCTTCTCGCACTGACGACCAAACCGCTGCCCGGCCTGGTGCGTGAGGGTTTGCAGCGACCGGTGCTGGCGGCGAGGCTCCTGCGGCCGCTCGCCGCTCCTGCCTCGTTGACCGCCCGGCGCTTCCACACCGATCGGGCGAAAGCCATCATCGCCGGTCACGCCGCCCACTCCGTGGCGCCGCTGAACCGGCCGCTCACCTCCGGATTCGCCCTCCTGCTCGGATCGTCGGCCCACGCCGTCGGCTGGCCGTTTCCCGCCGGTGGCGCGGGGGAGATCACCAGGGTCATGGCCGAAGTGCTGACGTCGTTGGGCGGTGAGATCCGAACCGGTCACCGGGTCGCGTCCACCGACGATCTGCCCGAGTCCCGAGCCGTCCTGTTCGCCCTGTCGCCCCGCCAGATCAGCAGGATCGTCGGCCAGCGGTTCTCGAGGTCCTACCGGCTTCGACTCAGTCGCTTCCGCTACGGGCCGGGCGTGTGCAAGGTCGATTTCGACACCTCCGAACCGATCCCGTGGACGAACCCCGCCGTGGCCTCGGCCGCAACAGTGCACGTCGGCGGCACGTTCGCCGAGGTCGCGGCCGCCGAGCGGACGGTGGCCCGAGGCCGTCATCCCCGAACTCCGTTCGTGCTGCTGGCCCAGCACACTCTGTTCGACCCGTCGCGCACACCGGACGGTCGCCACACCGTGTGGACCTACTGTCACGTCCCGAACGGATCGACCATCGACATGAGCGGAGCGATCGAGGCCCAGATCGAACGCTTCGCTCCCGGCTTCCGCGACACGATCATCGACCGGCGGGTGTGGTTACCCGCCGACCTCGAGCGGGCCGACGCCAATCTCATCGGCGGTGACGTCGCCGGCGGCTCGAACGTCGACCACCGGGCGCTCCTTCGTCCTTGGCCGACGCTCAACCCGTACCGCACCAGCGTGCCGATGTTCTACATGGGATCGGCCAGCACCCCGCCCGGCGGGGGTGTGCACGGCCTGGGCGGCCACCAGGCGGCACACGAGGTGCTCCGCTATTTGACGTAGGTCACATCATTTGACGTGTGTCGCCGGCGAATGCTTCCCGACCGAGGCTTGCACGGCCGCGCCCGGCGGGCTAACACTGAGAG
>Ga0224510_10002868_pt1 | contig 10095 bp, 10 predicted proteins | sample SF_May12_sed_USG_FD_170161 | JGI IMG/M metagenome (GOLD analysis project Ga0224510, IMG submission 170161) | Sediment microbial communities from San Francisco Bay, California, United States - SF_May12_sed_USGS_4_1 | ecosystem: Environmental > Aquatic > Marine > Sediment | place: USA: California... | reverse complement strand
GATGGCGAGCTGCGCCGCCTGCTCCGGGGCCGGATCCCGGGAGCAGACCGGATCGACACCGTCCGCCGCCTGGCCGCCGACCTGGGGGCGGTGGTGCTGGCCAAGGGGCCAACCACGGTAGCCGCCCACCCCGACGGCCGGGTGCTGGTGTCAACAGCCGGCGACCAGCGGCTGGCCTCGGCCGGCACCGGCGACGTGCTGGCCGGGCTGGTGGGGGCCGGCCTGGCCGGCGGGCTGGAGCCGTTGGCCGCCGCCGGCCTCGCCGCCGAGCTCCACGGCCGGGCCGCCCACCTGGGTTTCCACCGGGGCTTCGTGGCCGGCGACCTCCCCCTCCTCGTCGGACGGTGGCTCGAAGCCGCCGGTGCCCCTGTGGGGTGGCAGCCATGAGCCGGGCCTGGGCCGACATCGACCTTGGGCGCATCGCCCACAACACCCGGGTGCTGCGGGAGCTGGCGGCGCCGGCTGAGGTGTGCGCCGTGGTCAAGGCGAACGGGTACGGGCACGGGGCGGTGGAGGTGGCCCGGGCCGCCGTCGCCGCCGGCGCCACCCGGCTGGCAGTGGCCCAGGTGGCCGAGGGGATGGCGCTGCGAGCCGCCGGGTTGGTCGTCCCGATCTGGGTGCTGTCCGAGCCCGACCCGGCCGAGATGGCCACCGCCGTCGCCGCCGGTCTGGAGCCCGCCGTCTACTCGCCGGCCGCCATCGACGCCGCCTCGGCCGCTGCCGCCGCCATCGGCGAAACCGCGTCGCGAAATCCGGGCGTTGAGTACGAACTACGTCGCGAAACCTCCGAAAAACGGGGGCTTTGCGACCCAGAGCGGGCGGAGGACGGCGGCTTGCCAGTCCACCTCAAGATCGACACCGGGATGCACCGGGTGGGGGCGGCGCCGGGCGACGCCGTGGCGCTGGCCCGGCGGATCGTGGAGGCACCGGGGCTTCTACTGGGATCGGTGTGGACGCACCTTGCCTGTGCTGACTCCGTCTCGCCCGCCGGCGAGCTGCTGGCTGCCGTCACCGACGCCCAGCTGGCCCGCTACGAGCGGGTGCTGGCCGACCTGGCCGCCGCCGGGATCGACGTGCCGCTCCGCCACGTCGCCAACTCGGCCGGCACGATCGCCCACCCCGCCGCCCGCTACGACGTGGTCCGCTGCGGGATCGCCCTCTATGGGCTCCCACCGGCACCCGAGATGGCGGGATGGGCCCCGCTACGACCGGCCATGTCGTGGCGGACCCGGGTGTCGTTCGTAAAGCGGGTGGCCGCCGGGGAGTCGATCAGCTACGGGCACCGCCGCACGCTGGGTCAGGCCACCACCGTGGCCACCGTGCCCGTAGGCTACGCCGATGGCCTGCCCCGGGGCTTGTGGGCCAACGGCGGCTCAATGCTGGTGGGGGGCCGGCCCCGCGCGATCCTGGGGGTGGTGACGATGGATCAGACAATGGTCGATTGCGGTGACGACGAGGTGCAGGTGGGCGACGAGGCCGTGATCATCGGCCCTCAGGGCGCCGGGACCATCACCGCCGACGATTTGGCTGCGGCCATGGGCACCATCAACTACGAGATCTGCACCTCGATCAGCCCCCGGGTCGCCCGCCGATACCATCCCGCCTGACCTCGATCCCCCCCACCCATCCGGCGAACCGTGGCGCCAGCGCGCAATCCAGCACCCTGGCTCGGCGCCACCGATCGCATCAGAGGAGGGTGCGGAGGGCCCGGGTGACGGCGTGTTGGGCCAGAAGCCGGAGGTGCATCAGGTCGGCCTCGACCTGGCCGGTGGCCACGGCCACCAGGGCGTCGCCGTCGGCTGCAGTGTGGGCTGGGACCAGTGCCCGGGCCAGGCCGTCGTGGCCGCTCTGGGCCAGCAGGTGGCAGCCGACCTTGTCGACGACGGCGTTGGTGACCACCACCCCGATCGTGGTGTTGGTGGTGGTCACGGCGTCGGCTCCGTCGGCCGAGGCGGGGCGAAACGGGGGGCCGGGGTCGGCCACGGTGGTGCCGTCGTCGACCCAGCCGTAAGCGTTCGCCGCCAGCAGGGCGCTCACGATCACGTCGCCGGCCCGGATCGTGGCGGTGACGAGCCCGCCGGGGCGGGTGGTGTCGGGCCCGCCCCACTTGCCCACGGTTGCCCCGGTGCCGGCCCCGATCAGGCCGAGGTTGGCGGCGTGGTCGGACAGGCGTGGCTCGACCGCAGGGACGGGCTCGGATACCGAACCGGGTTCCGGGTCGGGGCCGGCCCCCTCGGATAGTGAACCGGGTTCCGGGTCGGGGCCGGTCCCCTCGGGTAGTGAACCGGGTTCCGGGTCGGGGCCGGTCCCCTCGGGTAGTGAACCGGGTTCCGGGTCGGGGCCGGCCCCCTCGGGTAGTGAACCGGGTTCCGGGTCGGGCCCGGCGGCCTCGGGTAGTGAACCGGGTTCCGGGTCGGGCCCGGCGGCCTCGGCTGCCGTCCGGCCCTCGGCCGCCCCCGGGCGCACCGAGGCGTCGCCCACCCCCAGGTCGTACAGGCTCATGCCCACCACGATGGGCACGGTGGCGGTGTTGGTGACGAAGCCCCGCCCCTGTTCCTCCAGCCACTGCATCACCCCGTCGGCGGCGGCCAGCCCGAAGGCCGAACCGCCCGAAAGCACCACGGCGTCGATCGAGGGGATCATCCGCCACGGCTCCAGCAGGTCGAACTCCCGGGTGGCGGGCGCCCCGCCCCGGATCTCGCCCGAGGCCACGGCCTTGCGGGGCAACAGCACCACCGTGCACCCGGTGCGGGCCTCCCCGTTCGTCCAGTGGCCGACCCTCACCCCGGGTACATCGCTCAGCACGGCGCCCAGGCTAGGGCAACCCTACGGGTTGCTTGGAGTTTCGCCTGCGGTGAACCATCGAGCGACCCCGGCCGGCCCGGGCCTGCCCGACGGTCAACCAGTGGGGGCCAGGGGGTCCGGCAGGGGGAGGGGAGCGAGGTCGGTGTTGGCGCCGCAGATGACGACGCCGACGTGTTCGTCGGCCGTCGGCCGGTAGCGGCCGGCCAGTAGGGCCGCCACCGGCACGGCGGCGGCCGGCTCGGTCACGAGGCGGAAGCGGTCCCACAGCTCGGCCCGGGCCGCCACCACCTCGGCGTCGGTCACCAGCACGCTGAGGGCGTCGGCCTCGGCCAGGCACTGCCAGGCCAGCTCGCCGATCTGGGTGGCGCCCAGGGCGTCGGCCGCCACCCCCGTGACCGCCGCCCGCACCGGCCGGCCCGCCTCCCGGGCCCCGGCGAAGGTCGCCGTGCCCTCGGTCTCGCACGCCACCACCCGGGTGCGGGTCCCCAGCCAGGCGGCGATCCCGCCCGACAGGCCCCCGCCCCCGCACGCCACCAGCACCGTGTCGAGTGGGCCGGCCTGGCGCTCCAGCTCCCGGCCCACGGTGGCTGCCCCTGCCATCACCGCCCGGTCCTCGTAGGCGTGGATAGGGGTGGCCCCGGTCTCGGCCTCCAGCTCCCGGCTGGCGGCCAGGGCGTCGGCGTAGACGGCGCCCACCTGGTGGACGTCGGCCCCGTACCGCCGCAGCCGCTCCACCTTGGCCGGCGATGCAATCGTGGGCACGAAGATCGCCGCCCGGTACCCGAGCCGGCTGGCGGCCCAGGCCACCGCCGCCCCGTGGTTGCCGCCCGACGCCGCCACCACCCCGGCCGGCCCGATCGGGTTGGCCAGCATGAAGTTCGTCGCCCCCCGAGCCTTGAACGACCCGGAATGCTGGAGTAGCTCCAGCTTGAGGCTGAGGCGGCCGGCGCCGCCCAGCTGGGCCCCGTCGACCGCCAGCACCGGCGTGTGGCGGACCATACCGTTGAGCCGGTCGGCCGCCTCGAGGATGTCGCGCTCCCATGAGCCCGGTCGAGGTTCCATCGCCGGGGGAGGCTATCGGGAACCCTTCGGGTTCCTTGCGTTCGCCTGGCGGCGAACTCCGATCGGGAACCCTTCGGGTTCCTTGCGTTCGCCTGGCGGCGAACTCCGATCGGGAACCCTTCGGGTTCCTTGCGTTCGCCTGGCGGCGAACTCCGATCGGGAACCCGTCGGGTTTCCGCTGGCCGTTGGCGGGCTGTTGGCGAGCGGCCGGCCCCGTGGGCGCCGGACGGTGTTCCGGCAACCCGCCGTAGCCTCGACTCATGGAGGAATCCGCCTGGCTCTGCGCCCAGACCGATGATGCCGAGGGCACCCGGGCCCTGGCCGGCGCCGTGGCGCCCCATCTCGGCCAGGGTGACGTGCTCGTGCTCACCGGAGACCTGGGGGCGGGCAAGACGTGTTTCACCCAGGGGCTGGGGGCCGCCCTGGGCGTGGCCGACCGGATCACCAGCCCCACCTTCACCATCGTGAGCGAGTACGAAGGCCGGCTCCCGCTCCACCACCTCGACGTCTACCGCATCGATGACCCCGACGACACGCTCGATCTCGACCTCCCGGAACTGCTGGAGGCGGGGGTGACGGTGGTGGAGTGGGGCGAGCGGATCGACGCCGCGCTCCCGGCCAGTCGGGCCACGGTGGAGCTCCGCTTCGACGACCGCGACGGCGACCCCGACAGCCGCCAGCTGCGGATCGGGCTTCATGGCCCCTCGTGGCTGGCCCGATGGCCGGCCCTCGCCCGCGACCTCGAACCCTGGGCCGTCCCGTGCTGAGCGCAGCCGCCAGGGCGACCACCCCGGAGCTGACCCCGGCGTCGATGCCCGAAGGGGAGGCGGTGGCCGGGCGGCTGTGCCTGGCCGTGACCTCGTCGACGTCGGTGGTGGGGGTCGCGGTGGGCCGGGCCGGCGCCCCGGCGGCCGAGGCGGTGGCCAGCGTGGTGGCCACCGACCGTCGCCACGCCGAGGAGCTGACCCCACTGGTGGCCCGCACCCTGGCCGACGCCGGCCTCACCCTCGACCAGATCGAGTGCTTCGCCGTGGACGTGGGGCCCGGCCGGTTCACCGGCCTCCGGGTGGGCCTGGCCACCGTGCGGACGCTGGCGCTGGCGGCCGGCCGGCCCGTGGTCGCCCTGTCGAGCCTGGAGATCCTGGCCGCGGCCGAACCCGACCGGCCGGTTGTGGCCGTGGTCGACGCCCGGCGGGGCGAGGTGTTCCAGCAGCGGTTCGGCCCCGACGGCGCCGAGGGCCCACCGGTGGTCGGCCGCCCCGAGGTGGTGGCGCCCAGCGCGGCCGGGGGCGACCAGTCGGGGCTCGTGGTCGTGGGCGACGGGGCCGACCGGTACCCGGCGTGGTACGGGGCGGGGCTCCGACCGGGGCGGGAGCCGTCGGCCGCGGTCATGGTGACGCTGGCCGGCCACCATCTGGCATCGCCCGGCCACCTGGTGGCCCCCGTGTACTTGCGCGACCCCGACGTGCACATCAACGTCACCACCCGCCACAGCCCCCGATGAGCAGCGGCCCACCACCACCGGCGGCCCCGGCCGGGGCGGCCCATCCGGCCCGGGTGCGGCTGCGGGAGCTTCGCCGGCGCGACCTGCGGGCCGTCACCGCCATCGAGGCCGACCGCAACCGCGACCCCTGGTCCCGCACCCTGTTCGCCGGTGAGCTCGACCGGGCGGGCGACGACCGCCACTGGCTGGTGGCCAGTGCCGGGGTGACCGTCGTGGGGTTCGGCGGGGTCATGTACGCCGCCGACGAGGCCCACATGCTGAACCTGGCCGTGGCCCGCAACTGGTCGGGCTGGGGCATCGGCCGCCGCCTGTGCGAAGCCCTGCTGGCCGGCGCCGCCCGACGGGCCGCCAGCGGCTTCACCCTCGAGGTCCGGGCGTCGAACACGGTGGCCCAGGCCCTCTACGCCAGCCTCGGGTTCGATTCGGCCGGTGTCCGCCCCGGCTACTACCCCGACGGGGAGGACGCCGTGATCATGTGGCTCCACGACCTCGCCCCGTACGCCGATCCCGGCGTCGACCTCCTCGCCCCGGCCGAACTCGGTCCCGCCGCGACGGGGCCCACCGGCCTGGGGACGGACCGCAGCGTCGGTGAGGTGGTCCATGAGAAGATCCCGCCACCCGTCGGACACGAGCCGGCTCAGCCGCAACGACCCCACTGAGAGCAGCAGCGCCCCATGGAGATGACGAGCACCACCATCCTGGCCATCGAGACCAGCTGCGACGAGACGTCGGCCGCCGTCGTACGGGCCGAGCGCCCCATCGGTGCCGGAGCCGGGAACGGCGGCGCCCCGCCCCGGATCGAGGTGCTGTCGAACGTCGTGTCGTCGCAGGTGACCGTGCACGCCGAGTTCGGGGGTGTGGTGCCCGAGGTGGCCAGCCGGGCCCACCTCGAGATGCTGGAGCCGGTGGTGGGCCAGGCCCTGGCCGATGCCGGCCTGGCCTTCGGTGGCACGGGAACCGGCCGGCGGCCGGCCGTCGACGCCGTGGCCGCCACCCGGGGCCCCGGCCTCATCGGGGCCCTGCTGGTGGGGGTGAGCTCGGCCAAGGCCCTCGCTCTGGCCTGGGACGTGCCCTACGTGGGTGTCAACCACATGGAGGGCCACCTGTTTGCCACCTTCCTGGAGCGGCCTGACATCGGCCTGCCCCTGGTGGTGCTGCTCGTGTCGGGCGGCCACACCATGATCGTGAAGGTGGACGAACCGGGCCGGTACCGGATCCTGGGCTCCACCGTGGACGACGCCGCCGGCGAGGCCTTCGACAAGGTGGCCCGCTATCTCGGATTCGGCTACCCCGGCGGGCCGATCATCGACGCCCTGTCGGCCGAGGGCGACCCGGCCGCGATCCGCTTCCCCCGGGGCATGCTCGACGACGGCCTCGACTTCTCCTTCAGCGGCATGAAGACGGCCGTGATCAACTATGTCCGCCGCCATCCCGAGGCCACCAACCCTGATCTGGCCGCCAGCTTCCAGGAGGCCGTGGTGGACGTGCTGGTGACCAAGGTGCTGCGGGCGGCCAAGCGCCACCGGGCCGCCGCGGTGGCCCTCGGCGGCGGGGTGGCGGCGAACTCCCGCCTGCGCCAGCGCTTCGCCCAGGCGGCCGCCGAGGCGGGGCTCGATCACCTCGTGCCGTCCCGGGCGTACTGCACCGACAATGCCGCCATGATCGCCGCCGCCGCTCATTGGCGCCTGGCGCACGACGGCGCCACCGGCCTCGACGCCGGCGCCGATCCCTCGCTCCGCCTCGCCACCCTCTGAGCGCTGGCGCCCGACGGCGCCTGAGCACTGGTGCCCGCGCCGGCGGGGCCGCTGGTGCGGGGATTGGCGGCGATGGGGCTGGCGACGCCGGGATTGGCAGCGGCGATGCCGCCGACGCTGGGATTGGGGGCGTGCCCGCCGGCGGCCCGGTTCGCCGCCGCCCGGGCGGCCCGCAGGGCCCGGGTGACTTCGGCCGTACAGCCGGCCTGGCTGGCCCGCACCAGGGCCCGGAGACGGCACAGGCGGACGTCCACCGCTTTGCGTCCGAGGCCCAGCTCCCGGGCGATGAGGGCGCTGGGCTCATCGAGGATCCAGGCCCGGAAGGCCAACTCGGCCGACAGCCGGCGGCTGGCCTCGGTTCCGGGCAGCCGGTCCACAGCGGCGGCCACCGCTGCGGTCAGGTCGAGCGCCCCGGCGACGTCGTCGGGTGATCCCGCCGTCCCGGACCGGACCACCCGGCCGGCCGCCGCCACCGACACCACAGCGGCCGCCGCCGCTGCCCGGTCGTCCCGCCCGGCGGCCCGCCACAGCCGCTGGTGGGTGTCGAGCACGAGGTTGGCGGCGATCCGGGCCGGCCGCCGGTCGAGCCGGTGGCACGCCAGCGTCTCGCCGAAGGCACTCAACACCTCGTCACGGGTGTCGGCCATCGAGGCGAACGGACGGGGTCCGGCGCAGCGCCGGTGCCAGGCCCGCCACGCAACCCCGGTGAGCCCCGGCCGCAGCTGCACGATCAGCGTGCTGGCCGCCGCCTGGTCGCCGGCCTGGGCCAATCGCACCAGGGCCGCCTGCATGGCGTCGGTCCGCTCCCCGCACCGGGGGGACCCGAGATCCTCCGCCGTCCACCCCACCAGCGCCGGGTCGTCGTCGGCCCAGCGCCGCAGGGTGCGCCCGCCCCGGGGCGAACGCACCCAGCGGAGCCAGGCCCGGGTGATGTCGTCGTACACGCTGCTCTCCTTCACCTCTCGGCGCCGCTGCGGTCGGTTTCCGGCGGCGCCCGTCCATCGACGCGCCGACCCCTCCCGCCCCAGCTACCGCGGCACCTACCGGATGCGCTCCCGCCTGCGGTTTCTCGCATGCGGGACCTCCCGGTAGTCGATCCGGTGGGTTCGGCGGTAGCCCCATGCCCCCGCCGCCGGGGCCCGGAACGTCGGGACCTTCGGCACTCCCCGGCTCCCCGGCGGAGGGCGTACGTTCAGGCCGTAGACAGAGTCCACCCACCAACCGACCCGAAGGACACGGAGACGCCGAAGATGGCCGAGCACCCGATCCAGAACCGCTCGCACCGGAGCACCGTGGAGAACATCGGCGACCTCATGACCGGTGACCTGATCGCCGTGGAGGCGTCCGACGCCGTGGGCGCCGCCCGCCGCCTGCTGCTGGAATCGGGGCTGCACGCCCTCCCCGTGCTCGACAGCCGGGGTGAGGCGGTGGGGATGATCACCGGCTCCGACCTGGCCGACGTAACGGCCAACGAGGCCGTGGGCACGATCATGTCGGGCCCGCTCGTGAGCCTGGAGTACACCGCGTCGGTGTCGCAGGCGGCCGCGGTGATGCGCAACGAGCACATCCATCACCTGGTGGTGACCGACAACGGCGAGACCGTGGGCCTGCTGAGCAGCTACGACCTGCTCTACATGCTGGTCGACGACGGCGACGCCTGACCGGGCTGACCCGACCATGACCCCGCCCGCTGCCCCCGCCGCTGCTGCCGGCTCGGGACCCTCGCCGGTGGCGCCCCTCCAACGGGTCGTGATCGGCCTCGACGGGTCCGCCCTTTCGGTGGCTGCCGCCGCCTGGGCCGCCGCCCGGGTGCCCGAGGGCGGGGCGGTCCACCTGGTCCACGGCATCCGCCCGGCGGCCGAGTTGGTGGCCGCCGCCTTCCAGTCCGACGGCGAAGCCATCCGCCGGGCGGCCGAGGCCGACCTGGAGGGACCGTGGGCCGAACCGGCCCGAGCCGCCGGCCGACCCGTGGTGACCCACATCGTGGAGGACGAACCGGCCCACGCCGTGCTCCGGGTGGCCGCCGCCGTCGACGCCACCGCCATCGTGGTGGGCATGCACGGCGCCGGCGCCGGCCACCTCCCGCTGCTGGGCGCGGTGGCCCGCAGGATCCTCCACCGCTCCAACCTCCCGATGGTGGTGGCCCACCCCGACGGCCCCGGGCCGGTGGTACCGCCGTCGGGTCCGCCGCTGGTCGTGGCCGGTGTCGGCTACGGCGACGCCAGTGATCTGGCCGTGCTGTGGGCGGCCGACTACGCCGCCGCCCGGGGGCTGCCTCTGGAGCTGGTGCACGCCGTGCCCTTCCAACCGATGTTCCCAGCCGACTCCCCCTCCGACACCCTCGCCTCCTATCTCGGCCCCGGAGTCGAGGCGGCATGGGCCCGGGAGGACCTGGAGCTGGTGCGGGAGCAGGTGCTGGACCGTCACGCCGATCTGACGGTGACGGTGCGGGTGGCGTCGGGGTCGGTGGTCGACGCCCTGGCCGCGCCCGTCGGCTCTCTGGTGGAGCTGGTGGTGGCGGGCAAACGTCACGGGGCCCGGCTGGCCCGCATGACGATCAGCCCCCGGTTGCGCCAGCTGATCGTGGGCGCGGCGGCCCCCGTCGCTGTGATCCCCTCGACCTCGCCCGTGCCCGCGGTCTGAGCGGGCCGGAGGGGACCATCGACCCTCCCGCCGGTGCGGAGTCGGTGTCAGGCTCAGGATGAAGACGGTTCCCGGGGAGCACGTAATCAACCGGCCGGAACGGCCCCACCCCCGGCGGACCGAGCCCAGGAGGTGAGCGTCATGCCTGCAGGCAGAGTGCTGCGGATCGAGCCCGGTCGCCGCACCGTGCGCATCCAGCGCCGGGGACGGACCGAGGAGCTGGAGCTGATCGACGTCGGGTCGGGCGAGGCCGCCGTCGACGTGGTCACCCGGCCCGTGCGTCTCGTGCGCCGGTGGCTGACGGCCCTGGCCGCCGGGGACCGGGAC
>Ga0224510_10002867_pt1 | contig 10095 bp, 6 predicted proteins | sample SF_May12_sed_USG_FD_170161 | JGI IMG/M metagenome (GOLD analysis project Ga0224510, IMG submission 170161) | Sediment microbial communities from San Francisco Bay, California, United States - SF_May12_sed_USGS_4_1 | ecosystem: Environmental > Aquatic > Marine > Sediment | place: USA: California... | reverse complement strand
AAAAACTTCATTGTCAATGTTGTGTTTATTTAGATACAATACTAAACAAACTGCAAAAAGTAGCCGAAATTGCGTACACGCCCAGTATACCTGAAAAAGAAATTACTCCTCCAAATCATAACGCTTGAGCTCCAAGTGAACATTTCATGACATAAAGCACTTCCCATAACAATTCATGAAATTGCATATCACACCAAGCTTAACATAGACCGTCTCTGTAAAACAGCCTCTGTTTTACTTTTTCTTGTTAATATCATGTTATACAATTTATTTCTAAATGGTTTATAATGCATTAATAACAAATGTAAATCTAACTTTAATTGGCTGTTTACATTCTGAATCATTGTTTAACAAGTTGTAAACAAAATAAAAACACTAAGAATGTTGATTGACAACATTATAATATTTCACTGAAACAGCACAAGTTTAGTATAACATGTATTTAAATCCAACAAAATGTTTGTCTTGTTTGTCAATTTTTGTGTGGAAGTGAATGGCACGAGGAAGGTTAACATTAACTAGATAAAAACAAGCAGCAATATAAAGGTATTCAACAATTATTGTAAAAAATCAACATAGCTCCAAAAGTAACGAAAGTAACATAGGTGCATTTGTTTTACAAACATACAAACCGTGATACTTGTGTTATTGTCTCAAACACATTCAAATACTTAAGTCTGAGTATTTAACGTCGGGATATCATTAGAATGTGACTTAGATAAACTTAATTGTATTTAAATGGACCCGGAAACACGTTATCCTCCACATTACAAAAGGAAAGCAATACTTTTTACAGTAAATATTTTGCGCGAATGTTAAATGTATCATTTTGTAGATGATAATGAACAGAAACAACGGACAAGAAGACTTCACCAGCAAAACGTTGTCGGACTATGCAGATGGTTTCGGTGACCCTCGGACTGAGTTCTGGATGGGTGAGCATTTTTGTACGTTTTAGACACCACCTCCAATCACTGGAACAGTAACACAAGTGTTTCCTATTAAAAACGTTTCCGAGCATCTTCCGTAATTTGTCTGTTATTAAACAGATATAAAAATGGTACGAAACGGTAGGCGCATTTTTTCAAAGTTTTTTAAGCATTTGATTTAGAAAAAAGTATGGTGAACAATATAAACAATTCTGGTCAAAAGATTTAGACCTAACACCTTTAAGGATGATTAAAAAAAAATTCGTAAACAGGAACCCTTTTCTTTTGTCCTGGTATCAACACTATAAATTAATGAATCGGCTGGCCAGACTATTTGCTGAAATTAAAATTTCAAGTTAGAAAGAAATTTCAAACAACGTCAAATATAATATATTATGTTATTTTCATTACTTATATGTTTATATTTAAGACTCTTAAGAAATACATGTATAGTTATGTGTTAGAGTGTTTGTGCTACATGTAAATAAACCATTTACAGCCTCACAAGTGATTGACTCGTTATAACATTCCAGGTCTTGAGGACATGCACAGTCTCACGAGTGACGGGCGGAGATACCAACTTCGTGTGGAGCTAGTCGATGCGTCTGGAACACACTTTTACCAGGTTTTCTTCAATTGTTACGAAAATACCCACTAAAAACGTTTTATTTGTTGTTTTTGGGCCGTTTTTCGGTAAAGACATTAACATCCAAGGGCTGGCAGTCCGCAGTGTTAGCGTTCTTGAAAGTAACGGTAATGTTCAGGTATCTCATAATCGTCTGTCTGGTTTCCTACAATGGCACATGTGCCCCAATATAAGAGACAAACATGTGATTTGACACACGTGCTGGGATTTACATGCATCATGCTGGCAGAAGTCAGCTCCAGATCAACCTCTTACTTGTGACCATACATAATAATTTTTTTTTTTTTATATTATTATATTCGGGTTAACTTCCGGTAAAGTATTTTTAAATTAAGAGAACCTTTCCGAATTCATGTGACTGCATGGTTGTCACTTGATTAAAGAGTGTATGTCCGATTCTGTCACTAATAACAGTTATGTAGGAGACACAAAAATAAGTGTATCGATTAAAAAAACTAATGCCAACAAATGCACTTTAAGCGAGATATTTCTAACTGAAATATTAAAATTATTCTCAGCGTTTTAATAGTAGTAAGGGGCAGGTAATCCAGAATTACAATTTGCCTGTTGAGTGCAACAATTTAAATTTAGAGTCCGACCAATCAGAACCCCTCGGTCATTTCTTCGAAAAACGACACTCTCCGAAAAAGTCCGTAAACTTCCGAGACTAGTTTAATCAAGAATGGAGTCATCATTGTAGGTAAACAATAACCGAGATTTATGGGCAATCAACAATTTATTCGGTACATATCGTGAATACATTTGTTGGCGTATTTTGCAATATATTTCTGTATTATGTTATTATTTTATACTTTTTGACCATAAATTACTACTTTATATTAAAAGATTTAATATAAAGCTGATAAATACATGTAGCTGATTAAAAGATCGGACATATCCCCTCAGTTTCTTTCCCATTCAGTCGTCGAAAGCTGAAAAATCAAACATTTTAAACATATTTTATTTAACTAGATACAAAACAGCATTTTAATCTTAATCAACTTATATTTTCCTAGCATAAGTATTACCTTCTATGTATACAATTCATTTACCATGATTTAATGTTTCGGCGTACCCGTCTAAGCAAGTACATAATCGTTTTACTTTAATTACTTAAATAACTTAAATTATGTCATCCAAATGCCATATTGTTTATTTGAGATTCGTTTTATGTTACCAGGTATACGATGACTTCCTAATCGGTCCACTCAAGGACTTTACGTTGCATGTCGGGCAATCGCATGGAACTGCAGGTATGAATATAAAAATAACATACACTATCTAGTTATTTTATAGCATACATTCGGTAGCTAATTCTTGTTTATAAAAATAGCATACAGTCAGTAGTAATTTCCTGTTAATGTAGTGGCTCTTGTATAACCTTTACTCCGAAACATATAACATTTAAGGTATGCAGTTCCTAACTAAAGCACACATTTGCAGCAATACAGAAGCATTACAAACCTAGTAACATTTAAGAAGTTTACATTTACAAAGTAATGACCAGGTCGCTTTTTACATTGTTTAATTTTTTAGTTATACAACAATATTGAACAATTTAAACTCTATTTATATTAAGGGGATGTAAAAAAGTTAAAAATGATTTCCCTTTACATTATCATTAATTATTGTATCATTAATGCAACAGTGTTTTTAAAAACTCTGTTGTTTAAAAGTTTCTATTTAATATAACATACTGTAATTTTGCTTGTGTAACTAGATTTCATTGCAAACTTATACATTTTTATATTGCGGTGCCCGTTAGGTATTGTAGACCTTAAGCGTATGATAGACAGTATACACTGAGATATAAAACGTAATCAGAATATTAATATCAACAAGTTTAATCACAAGGCAATTGAAATACAATTACATTTAATAAGCAGCGTCCAGACCGGAAAAATGCCGAGTGTAGGAATATGTATAGAGATTTAAACAAACGTTGCTGTAGTCTGTTGGTGTGACACACATACGCATAAAAGAGAACATTTTCGAAAGCCTTTTTCCTGCTGCCAATGTTTGCGGAGTATCAACATTTTGTAGAACACTTATTTATCCTCTAAAGATTGACACATCGTGTAAACCTTGTTATATATAATTCGACTGTTGAATGCCATACTGGGCTATCAGCATTTAACATATATAAGCGGATAGCCCCTTCTTGCGTTCAACAGATCACAGTTCAAATCAACCTGCCATGTAGACTATAGAGTATATGCATGCTCATGAATTTGTTAACTTCATATACCCTATGAATATGAAATTTACTGGGTTTGAAATGATCTCCATACTTATGAAATCTCGCTCTCTCTTTCTCTCTTACTATGATTAACCTTTGCTTATCGAGTACACTAGTTATCACTTCATATTAACATTGATTTATCCCTTTTAGGCGACTCACTTAGCGGACACAGCGGATTTGGCTTTTCTTCCTTGAATCCCGTCACCGATCGAGACTCGAACCCAATTTCGTGCGCCGAATACTTGCACGGCAGTTGGTGGTTCCATAGCTGCGCGGATTCGTGCCTCACCTGCGACTATCTGACACCGGGGACTGCGCATTGCCGATCTATGTCTTGGAACTCAGTAGAGTATTGCGTCTCACTCCGTGCGGCGTCCATGATGGTCCGACCGATGTAACACCATGATGACAATTGACTTTTTGACACAACGTTTTTAATTTTAATTAAATCAGGACTCGTTATCACAGAAATGAATAAACATATTGCCAACAGATAAACTGAACACGGACACAAGGGACACTTTATGATGGCCTACAATTGAATATTATTTCCACCTGAACGTTTTAGTACACAAGAACATACTATTATTGCATACGATCGAACTCTTGTGATTTTAATTCGTAATGTATGACACGTTATCGTGACATAAAATAGACGTATTTTGTAAGTCGATCAACTTTATTCTGACCTATATGCAACCGACCAACTGAGTTGACCAAACACTGATCAATTCGTTATCTTGTGAACACTTTTGATCCTAACCCTTCTTTTACGTTTAGTGATCAATAAAATTGTTTTAACAGAATATCAATACTTTATTTTAGATTATCATTCTTTTCATCATTAAAACAATAGTGACTAAATCTTTCGCAAAGTAACACTTCTTGTGGCAACTAAGCGAATTGTAATTAGTTGTTGTTCGTCCACAATACATTCCAGGCTGGTTTTTAGTTAACTTTAAGTATGTATGACGTTTTGTAGCCAGGGACGATGTTTTCTTCGCCAACAATTGTTGACTTAATTATGTGTTCTGTAAACTTAAATGTTATTGTCTTAACTTGTGTATGCCAAAAGCTTCAGAAAAACGGCCTATTTCAAAATCTTAAAGAGAAATAGACTTACATGCTCCTAGTTGATAACATGGACCTAGCAATTGCTATTATTTTAATAAAACGCATGTTGTTGACAAATGAAATAATGTTAAGTGTTTGTGTTGCTTATTTTGACTTTTGCACCGACCGGCGACATAAACATTAACGATCTTATATGTACTTAATTAAGCAAATTACATTATTGTTTGCGACATACTTCACTAAAAATGAATAGATTCTAATGCAAAATGTTTGTCATGTCACAATGATTAAAATATATAAGAAAGAAGAATATTATATAATACTCGATGAAGGTTTGAGTTAAATTATTGGAACTGAATAACAGTTCATGGTACTGGGTTTGAGTTAAATTATTGGAACTGAATAACACTTCATGGTACTGGGCTTGAGTTAAATTATTCAAACTAAATAACAGTTCATGGTACTGGGTTTGAGTTAAATTATTCTAACTAAATAACAGTTCATGGTACTGGGCTTGAGTTAAATTATTCTAACTAAATAACAGTTCATGGTACTGGGTTTGAGTTAAATTATTCTAACTAAATAACAGTTCATGGTACTGGGTTTGAGTTTAATTATTCAAACTAAATAACAGTTCATGGTACTGGGTTTGAGTTAAATTATTCAAACTAAATAACAGTTCATGATACTGGGTTTGAGTTAAATTATTCAAACTAAATAACAGTTCATGTATATCTCAGGGAAGTCGAATACTTAAGAATAAAGATGGATACACGTTGTCAATCGAGAATTACAATTTAAATAAGTGTGCCTTGAAAGTACATAAATACCACAGCAAAGTTTAAATACATACGGTTACTTTTTGTTAAATATAGCCACATTTAAAGTTGGAGAGACCACTTTTTTTCAAACTAGACTTAGGCGCCTTATATTGCAAAAGTTTAATTAAAAAAAGTAAATTATACTATGGGAATTCTGGAGTTTAAGTGACCGAATAATTATTAAAAGTTCCCACTTCAAATTCGCACACAGAACAACTTTTCAACACACTTTGGATAAAAATGTGTATTTAAAATTGTTAAGACACTGGCAGAACTGAACCCTCTATGATAAAACAATTCATTATCACGCCAACACGTTTATGTAATTATCGCATATAAAAGAAGTGTAAAGACGCATTTTGTCTGGTTTTCAATTTCTTTGATCATTTTAAAGTCTAAAAACTAGTAGGGTTTTGTAACTTATCCTTCTAGCTAATCGTGTCAACACAAAGTGACTGTTTTATATACTAGTAATAAATGTAATCTAAACATTGTTATGATTTCCAGCACAACCTATACATATTATTATATATGGCGGCTCTTTCAAATCACACCTGTCCCATATTAATGCGTTTCTTAGCATTGCATAGTATTATTGTAATATCTAAGCAGAATGAGTGTTGTACTTCTTTAGTACCTTAATTTCTCTGTTTCGTTTCCGTAGGTTCTCAGTATCACAATAGGACCAAAACACTCTATAGCAAATGCGTCAACATAAGACAATCGTGGCGTATTTAACGTGCCCTAAAACGTGTTTTACTTAACGTGTCTTAAAAACGTGTTTTACTTAACGTGTCTTAAAAACGTGTTTTACTTAATGTGTCCTAAAAACGGGTCTTACTTAACGTGTCTTAAAAACGTGTCTTAAAAACGAGTCTTACAAACGAGTCTTACTTAAAATGTCTTGCAAACCTGCCTTAGTTATCTTTTTGTTCAATCGTGTCATTTCAATCGTCGGGCGCCGTAGAATCGTACGATTTATTTGTATAACAGACGTCGTACGGTGCCCGTAAACAATTTGTGACCATAGCATTAAATAAATGATCCAACACTTTCACAGCAGAAATAATTGACAGTTGTAATAATAAGCGTTATTTTGTGGAAGATAAAATAGAGTGACGATTGCAACAGTGTTCTATTGATTTACACATAATTCGATCATGTTTTAGAATTATACTAGATAGCACATTATTCGACGGAATATAATTTTTACATAGTATTCTATGAGAGGTTAACGGACATATATTGCAGATGTGTGATAGGTACGTTCTTTAACGGACACATTTCAGATGACGGAAGGCCATCCGTTACTATAACGCATCCATGTATCAGTGGTTTAAGGATACGACAAAAATCTGTAAAAGTGCCTTAATTAACGTTTCTTATAAACATGTCTTACTTAACATTTCTGAAAAACGTGTCTTACTTAAAGTGTCTTATTAAACGTTTCTTACAAACATGTTTGCTTTTATTAACGTGTCTTTAAAATATGTCTTACTCAAAGTGTCTTTAAAGCATGTCTTATTTAACGCGTTTTTAGGCCAAGTCTTATATAACGTATCTGACAAACGTGTATATATTATCGTGTTTAAAAACGTGTCTTACTTTACGTTTCTGAAAAACGTCTCTTACTTATTGTGTCTTGAAAAACGTTCCTTTCTGACCGTTTCGTAAAATTGTGTCTTACTAAACGTATTATTATTTTAAAATCAGTTCATGTTAAATATTTGTAACGTTTTGTTCTGTTTGCTTCATGTTATGCTAACTGTATTTATTTTTGTGCGGGCCATATTGCTGTTGTGCTCGTGCACTTGACTCAGTCTCCGTTGTCTGGAACATTTTTTCTTTGAAACTCTTTCAATTTATATAATTGTTAAACAGAAAACAATGTTACAACTTTCTATTTCTTTTTTTTATTTCCCATTAAGGCAATACAGGCATGAACAGAAAACAATATTACAACTTCATATGTTTCTTTATTTTAATTCTCATTAAGTTTATACATGCGTGATGTATTTATATTATTTAATTTTACAACATGCAGTTTAATACACATACCATGATGCTGAAACACTTCTCTAATAAAAGTAAACATTTGCCGGACTAGAGACAACACAGTGCCCTAAACGTGCGGCATGTTATTGAATACACACATCATTAAACACACATACGTACTTATATGCATTCACTAACGTTAATGTAATCCGGAATACATTTGTCAAACAATAATAGCGTAGACGTAGTTCCATCGTGAACATGAATTATTAATCAGCCTATTTAAGCAGAAAGCCTGAGAAATAACTACTATAATCTTCACTTCCTTCAATGAAATTTTTGGTTTCTTTGGAAACCACGTGCACTGTATCTCCCTTATTTAAGGTGAGCACGGCCGTTCCTGACGCGCTGCTAAATTTATTACTTTGAGAATGAGTGTCTGGATAAAGACTCAACTGAACAGCTCCATTAACCATGAGCTGAAATGTTCCTTGATATGTATATCCCGAGTATCCGTACAATCTGATGGTTAAGGAAAACACATAGACGCCATTGACGGGAGCTGTGAATGTTCCCGAGCTCCCGTCATAGGCTCCTCCCTGATTTGTTGTTATCTTGTTGAAAGTAATCACATGTCCGGCAGGCTTATTCCACACGGTTGCCGATAGTGTCGCGTAAAACGCTATTTTATCTGAAACATTGACAAGTTAGCGTAAACATTTAATACTACACTAAAACTTATAATATGAGTTATTTGCAACGCTTTATCAAACAAAGACAATTACTTTACTTAATAACAAACGCTAAAGATTTAAACACAAGCAAACCTGTTTTATTGGAGTGGTCGCTCGCCACGAAACTGTTCACCATCTCTCTGATATCTGCCTGTTCTTGCTTGGCAGAGGCGGCATCATCCCGTGCCTTCTTTAATTCCTCTTCTAATAGAACCATCTTGTTCTTGTTGGCTAAAATCGCGTTTTCAAGTGTCTGCAACTTAGTCAGTTTCTCGTCAACGCCATTTAACCTGTCGATGCCTGCTGACACCGCATCGGTCAGCGAGTTGACCTTGACATCCGTGGCTTTAACTGTCTGCTCCGTCCCCACAAGCCTCTCCACCAACTCAAAAAGCGTTGACAGCCACGACTGTGGCTCTCCGGGGTGGGCCGCGCAGACGGCCACCAACACCAGCACAAACAACACTTTGAAGGGCATCTTATTGTTATACTAGACTCTAGATGTAGCAAAACATAGAACGTGTAAGCTCAACGCAGTCGATCGTCTAAATAATTCTGACAAGCGCGCTCTGTTAACGTTTATATTCAAAGTTTGCCCTGGAACTACTTTTCTCTCTCCCGCGGAGGAATTGCAAAAGTATCATGTTTACAGCAGCAGTTGTTATCTTCATAGAAGGAATCCTCATATTGGTGTGAGGCCAATATGTACCAATTTACAGGTACACGCCACATTTTATTATGAAGTTTAGAAAAAAGACATAGTACAGTTGTATCAAATGTACAGTTTTTGTCACGTATTTGCTACTAAACATCTACAACGTAATTCATGTGTTGGAAATTATTTATATTCAAAATAACAACTCACCAATAAACAACATCAACAAAAACAAAGCAAAATATAACAAAAAAATCATGTTGATGTATATGGTTTCAATAAAATTAAGTGGTAACATAATGTAAGAGAGAAATAATCAGCAGAGATGACGTTTTATAATTCGACACTGTATTTTGCCGTTTAAAGTCATGTAGCGTGTTAAAGTTTTTAAGTGCATATTTCTCATACTTTGTTCTAACTTGTTTTTCCTAAATTGTTGACATTTCTTACAGAACATAAATGCTTACTCATACCTCAAATACATTACGTTTTAAATTATATAAAGCAATTTAAAGGTACACGTATGCATAGCAAAATAAAATTGTTAAAATGTTTTGAAAACACATGCCGAATATAATTTATTTAATAAAATAACAAAAACTGATTTTTACAAACTGCATGTTATATCATCTCATGCAGTCAGTTTAAAACATGATTTCATGTGTGTGTATATGTCGTGATTGTATCCGCATTAAATGTATCTTATGCGCTATCATTCGACATAAACAGACGACTACCTTTTATTAGGTTAATTTGATCAGTTTATGTGGGTCTACAGAATACTGAATTTACTACGCTCGACACTTGAATGAATCATTATATGAATTTTCTAGGAAACGTAATACTCTGGAATGTAATATACTTGTACAGCAGCAAAGCTTCCCCTACTCGTGCCCGCTTTTCATTATTTACAATCGACGGCACCAGACAGGTAGGGTTTAAGATATATTCGTAGCAGTAGAACATATGAGTTGCAAGGCCAGAGAGGGGGGGGGGGAC
>Ga0224510_10002864_pt1 | contig 10098 bp, 9 predicted proteins | sample SF_May12_sed_USG_FD_170161 | JGI IMG/M metagenome (GOLD analysis project Ga0224510, IMG submission 170161) | Sediment microbial communities from San Francisco Bay, California, United States - SF_May12_sed_USGS_4_1 | ecosystem: Environmental > Aquatic > Marine > Sediment | place: USA: California... | reverse complement strand
GCGACGGCATGGAGCTGACCGGCAAAGGGTTCGAGCATGATATGAAAACCGGCTCCTACTCGGTGGGCGGCCGGGTCAAGGTTGTGCTCCGGTAGGAAAACATCGATAAACAGGAAGGAACACGGTCATGGCAATAAAAGATATTCCCCTGCGGGAGCGGATCATCCTGGCGCTGGACGTCGATTCGCCTGAGAAGGCCAAGGAACTGGTCCGGCGGACCGAATCGCATCTCGGGTACTACAAGGTTGGTTTGCAACTGTTCATGGCCGGTTGGTTCGACACCGTTGACTGGCTGGTGGCCAGGGGCCACAAGGTGATGCTCGACCTCAAGTTCTTCGATATCCCGGAAACCGTCAAGCTGGCCGTGGCCCAGATTCGTAACCACGGGGTGAGTCTGGCTACCATCCACGGCAACGATGCGATCATCCGGGCCGCGCTGACGGAAAAAGGCGATCTGCAACTGTTGGCGGTGACGGTTCTCACCAGCTTCGGCGAGGAGGATCTGCGGGCGATGGGCATGACCCAGTCCATCGAGGATCTGGTTTACTACCGCGCCAAGCGCGCCTTGGAACTGGGCTGTGACGGCGTCGTCTCCTCGGGGCTTGAGGCCGGCCGCCTGCGCGACGGCCTGGGTGACAAGCTCCTGCTGGTGACCCCCGGCATCCGCCCCGGCGCCAACGTCATGGACGAAACCGACGACCAGACCCGGGTGATGACCGCCGGCCGCGCCATTGCCAACGGCGCCGATCACGTGGTGGTGGGCCGTCCCATCGCCAAGGCCGCCGATCCCATTGCGGTGATCGCGGCCATGCAGCGCGATATAGAGCTATCCCTGCGCTAATTTCGCCATTCTCCTTATTGGCTCAGGATGACGATGACCATGCTTGTGCATTCCCTCAATATCGGGCGGCCGCAGCCGGAGAATTTTCACGGCAAGGAGGTGGTTTCCGGCATCTGCAAGCAGCCGGTGGCCGGGCCCCTTGCCCTCACCTTTACCGGCTTTGCCGGCGACGGGGTCGCCGACCACAAGCATCATGGCGGCACCGACAAGGCGGTCTGTGCGTACAGCGGCGAGCATTACGGTCACTGGCAGGCAGTGCTCGGCATCTCCATGCCGCCGGCCGCCTTTGGCGAGAATCTCACCCTCCTCGGTCTGGCCGAGGGGGATCTCTGCATCGGTGACTCCTTCCGGCTCGGCAGTGCCGTGGTGCAGGTGAGTCAGCCCCGGCAGCCGTGTAAAACCTTGGCCGCCCGCTTTGGCCGGGCCGACTTCGTCAAGCTGGTGGTGGATGCCGGGAAAACCGGCTGGTATTTCCGGGTGCTGGAGGAAGGGGTGGTCGCGTCCGGCGACCGGTTGACGCCACTTGCCGAGGACCCGTTACGGGTGACGGTGGCCGAGGCCAACCGCATCTTTCATCACGACCGTCGCAACCTGGCCGGCATCGAGCGGGTGCTGGCGGTGGCGGCCCTTTCCGCGTCATGGCAACAGTCATTCCGTGAGTTGCTACAAAAATGCGGGAAGGCCGATTGATTTCCCTCTCATCCGGACGGCGTCCGCCGTCCTCTGCCGATGCATCGCCCGAAGTGCGAAACGATCAACGATGCATCAGGATCATCGTACGATAAAAGTTGCTTGTCGCAGGATGTCGTTGCGGATGGCGATGCCGAGTTCCTCCGCCTTGACCAGGTTGATGCCGAGAAAGTAATCCGCCGTTTCGGCAGGGATATGCGAGGCTGGGGTGCCTTGTAGGATTTTATCGGCGATCCGGCTTGCCTGCCGTCCCATTTCCGTGGAATCCGGTGCGTAGGTGACAAGCGCCCCGTTTCTGTGCTGGGCGGTGGGTGAGGCCACCGGCAGTTTGCGCTTGGTCGCCGCGTCGACGATGGCGGCGGCATTGTCGACAATCAGGCGTGAATTCGTCAACCAGATGCAATCCGCCGCCGGCGGGATGTTCTGTAGCGTCTTGGCGAGATCGGCCTTGCCGGCAACATCGGCGGTAATAATGGCAATACCGTGTTTGGCAGCCTCCTGCCGCAGGTCCTTCAGGCTGAGACGCGCCGGCAGGTCCTGCTGATGGAAGGGGACGAAGATCGTTTTGATCGCCGGCGCGCATTCCAGGAGAAAGGCCAGGGTATTCGGGGTTGAGCCGCGCACCATGACGCCGGTGATATTGTTGCCGCATCGGGTTTTTGGGGCGATGAGACCGGCCTCCACGGGGGAGAAAACCGGGGCGAACAAGATCGGGGTGCCGCTGCCGGCGAAGATGGCGTGTGCTGTTTTGGTGATCGGAGTGGTCGTGGTGTAGAGGAGGTCGATATCCTGCTGCTTGAGGAAGGCCAGACGCGTGCTGATCTGTTCCTTTGGGGTCGGGCCGTCGTAGAGATAGGTGATGTTCCGGCCCTCGTGATAACCGGCGGCCGCCATCCCTTCCTTGAAGCCTGCCACGAGGGGGTTAAAGTTGTCACCGGCGCTGACGATGGCGACGGTGAAGTGCTGCTGCGGGGTGGAGGTGTTGCTGCAGGCGGCACAGGCGAAAACGGCCAGCAGTATGAAGTTGAGGATGCCTTGATGGCGCATGGCGATGCTCTCTGTCGGGTTTGGATTTGGGCGGGGATGGTGCGCCGGAAAGGACGGAAGTCTAGCAGGTATTTAGCAGCCGCGCAAGCAGGGTATGATTCTTGCCGTGGCTATTGGTGGGCCGGGTCAGGGGGAGGCGCGATGGCGGAGCGGGTTACAGCGGCCTGTTGCAGGATGTTGTCCGGCACAGTGACGCCTGTCTGCTTGGCGACCTCAAGGTCGACCATCAACTGGTATTCGCAGTGTTCGATGGGCAGTTCCGAAGCGGGAACGCCTTGCAGCAGTTTGTCCGCCAATCTGGCCACCTGTTTGCCTATTTCATCGAGATTTGGACTATAGGAGAGCAGGAGGTCGTTTTCAAAGCGGGCGGTTGCCGCAACCACCGGGATCTTCCGGGCGGTTGCGGCGGCGACGATTTGGGCGTTGTTAGACAGAAGAAAGGGGGAGTGAAGCAGCCAGAGGGCCTCTGCCTCGGGCGGGATATGTTGCAGGTAATCGGTGAGGTCGGCCATGGTATTGATCGCGGCGGGGACGATCTTGATCCCGGTGGTTGCCGCGCTTTCCTGCAGATCCTTAAGCGACAGCTGCGAGGTTTGTTCGTTGACCGGGAAGGGGACGGTGATGGTTTTGAGATTCGGCATGGTTTCCTGCAGCAGGCCGAATGCCTTGGGGATGCCGCCGCGGATCATGACTCCGGTCATGTTCTTGTCGGGCTTGAGCAGCGAGGTGGTCAGGCCCGCCTCCAGCGGCGAGAAAACGGGACCGAAGACGATGGGTGTGCCGCTATCCTTGAATATTTCGTACGCCTTCCGGGTCACCGGGCTGGTGATGGTGTAGAGGAGGTCGATGTTCTGTCCTTTCAGGGAGATGAGGCGATCGACCACCTTTTCCGGCGGGGTTGGGCCGTCGTAAAGATAGATGACACTCTCTCCCTCAAGGTAGTTGAGGTAGTTCAGCCTCTCTTTGAAACTCTCGATAAACGGGGCGAAGCGGTCGTCGGTGTGGACAATGGCAATCCGGTAAGGCTTGAACGGCGGCGGTTCGGTGTCGCAACCGCCTGCCAGCGCCAGAGTGAGGGCAAAGATGAGCAGATATGGAAAAAGCAGTCTACGCAGCATGGTTAGCTCCGGTGCCGTTCTTGTCTGTCGCATCGTTAGTGGGGCGGTGGCGAAAAGGATGATTCGATAGCGCTGGTTGCCGGTTTTCCCTTCTTCCACCCGCAGGATAGCGGCAACTCAGCTATTCCGAAGATAATAGCAATTCTTAGGAGGGGCTGTAAAGAATCTTTTTACGGTTAGGTGAAAAAACGGTGTGAAGGGAGGCGGTTGCCTAGAAGAATGGCGTATAGCGGCAGAGTAGTTGCAGGATCAGCAGCCCGTAGAGGCCGGCGATGAGGTCGTCCAGCATGATGCCGATGCCGCCGTGAAACCGCTGATCGGCGATGTTGACGGGGAAGGGCTTGAGGATATCGAAGAAGCGGAACAGGGCAAAGCCCACGACCATGGCCTGCCAGTTGAGGGGGGCGCCGATCAGGGTGATCAGCATGCCGGCGATTTCGTCGATGACCACGCAGCCGGGATCCGCCTTGTCGAGAATCTTTTCCGCCGAGCCGGCGATGAGGATGCCGAAAACGATCAGGCCAGCCATGATCATCGCATAGTGATTGGGGGTGGTGCGCACCAGCAGGAGGTGGATCGGCAGGGCGACGAGTGTTCCCCAGGTGCCGGGCGCCTTGGGCAGGTAGCCGGCGCCGAAGCCGGTGGCGAGAAACATGATCAGTTTATCCATTGTTACGCATCCTCGTTGAAATCTTCCGGGCCGGTAGTCCGAACCACGTCGTACACGGCGCGCAGAGGGATCTTCCGGGCCTGGGCGATCCGCCTGCAATCCTCGTATTCAGGGGTGAGGTGGATGCCGGCCGGGGTCTCTATCCGCTTGGCCCGGACCCTGCCGTAGATGGTTTCCACCCACCCGCCCCGGCGGGGCAGGGTGAGCCGCTGCTCGCTCCTGAAGCGAAGGCCGATGGCCGTGGTCTCGGTAAGGATCAATTGTTTCAGGCCGAAGGCGACGGCGGCGTCGCCGATCACCCGCAGCAGGAAGCCGGGGCGGCCCTTCTTCATCTGGATGGGGATCAGGGCCACGTCCAAGGCGCCGGCCTCGAAGAGCTGTTCGGCGAGGTAGGGAAACCCTTCGGGGCTCCAGTCGTCGAGGTGGGTTTCGATCACCTCCACGCTTTGTGCCTCGTTCACCCGTTGCCCTTGGCCGATGATCAGGCGCAGCAGGTTGGGTTGGCCGTTGTTCTGCTCGCGCTTGCCGCAGCCGTAGCCGACCTTGCCGACCACCATCGGCGGCATCGGCCCGAAGCCGGCACAGAGGGCCTTGACCAGCGCCGCGCCGGTGGGGGTGACCAGTTCCCGGTCAAAATCGGTGCCGTACACCGGCACCCCGGTCAGGATCTCGCAGACCGCGGGGGCGGGCAGCGGCAGGCGGCCATGGGCGCAGCTAACCCAGCCGCGTGGCATGGGCAGCGGCGAGCAGATGAGTCGGTCGATGCCGAGATGGGCAATGCCGATGGCGGCGCCGACGATGTCGATGATCGCATCCATGCCGCCCACCTCATGGAAATGGACCGCCTCGACCGCGCAGCCGTGCACCTTGGCCTCTGCCTCGGCGAGGGTGCGGAACACCTCCGTGGCGCGGCGGCGGGTCGGCTCCGGCAGCTTGCTCCGCTCCAGAATGGCAAGGATATCGGCCAGGGAGCGGTGCGGGTGGCCGGTTTCGTTAATCTCAATCTCAAGGAGGGTGCCGCGCAGTGCGCCTGTCTGTCGTTCCCGGCAGGAGAGGGAGAAGCCGGCGAGGGCGAGTGATGCCAGTTGTTCTTCGAGGACGGCTATCGGCAGGCCGGCGTCGATGAGCGCGCCCAGCAGCATGTCGCCGCTGATCCCGGCAAAGCAGTCGAGGTAGGCAACGGTGTAACGGTCAGTCATCGTTTCCCTCGTGGTGGTGGCCCAAGTTGTTCAGCCAGGTGAGGATGCCCCGGCGGTAGAGATAGAACGGCAGGCTGATCGCCAGCGAGATCAGCAGCAGGATCGCCAGGGTGCGGTAATCTCTTTCGTAGACCTGCGCCCCCTGGTAGGAGAGGAGCAGGGTGCCGGGCATCCGGCCGATCACGGCGATGAAGAGGAAGACCCGCCAGGGCATCAGGCTCAAGCCCAGGATATAGGAAAGCGAGTCCTTGGGGAAGCCCGGAAAGAGGAAGAGGACAAAGGGCACCACGAAGGCGTTTTTGTACAGCAGCTTGTTGAAACGTTGGTAGACGCGGCTCTGGTGAAAGCGGCGGCGGAAGTTGTCGCCCATCAGGCGGGCAATCCCGAAGGCGAGGCCGGAGCCGATGGAGAGGCCGATGGTGGAATAGATGAAGGCGCCGAAGCCGCCGAAGAGGTAGCCGCCCAAAAAGCCGCTGGCCTCGCCGGGGATGGGGGCGAGGATCACCTGCAGGATCTGCAGCACGATGTAGAGCAGCGGCGCCAGGGGGCCGTAGGAGAGGATGCGGTCGCGCAACTGATCGATATCGGCCATCAACCCCTTGAGGTCGAAGAGCAGTTGGCGGAAGAGGGGATGGCTTTGCAGCAGCACGAAGAGGATGGTCAGCCCGCCGAGCAGGGCGGCGATGGCCAGCCATCGTTTCTTTCTGTCAAGCCACGCGCTCATCAGCCCAGACGTTGCCCGGGCTTGATGGGGTGGCCGGCCAGAAAGGCCTCGATCGACATGCGTTTGCAGCAGGCCAGTTGCACCTCGCGGATCAGCAGGAAATCCTGGCCGGTGGCGATCAGCAGGCCGTTCTTGTCGGCGCGGATGACGGTGCCGGGCGGATCGGTTTCCTCGCCGGGGCGCACACTTGGTTTAAAGAGTTTGAGCTGTTCGCCGTCGATGGTGGTGGAGGCGGTGGGCCACGGGTCCAGGCCACGGATCAGGCCGCTGATCTCGTCGGCGGATTTCTGCCAGTCGATGATCCCCTCCTGCTTGCAGAGGAGCGGCGCCAAAGTCGCCTCGGCGTCGTTCTGTTTGGTGGGGGGGAGGTTGCCCTCCCGCAGTCGGGCAAGGGCCTTGATGATCAACTTGCCGCCCAGGTCGGCGAGCTTGGCCGCCAGGGTCTCGGAGGTGTCGTCGGCGGCGATGGGGATGGCGCCGGGCAGCAGGATATCGCCGGTGTCCAGCCCTTCATCCATCTGCATGATGGTCACCCCGGTGGCCGCTTCGTTGTTGATCAGCGCCCATTGGATGGGGGCCGCGCCCCGGTACTTGGGCAGCAGCGAGGCGTGGACGTTGATGGTGCCGTGCCTGGGCAGGTCGATGAGCGGTTTGGGGAGAATGCGGCCAAAGGCGACCACGATAATCAGGTCCGGCTTGTAGGCTTCGATCTCGGCCAGGAATTCGTCGGTCTTGATGGATTTCGGCTGCAAGACCGGGATCCCGGCCCCCTCCGCCACCACCTTCACCGGCGGCGGGGTCAGCTTGCGGCCGCGGCCCGCCGGCCGATCGGGCTGGGTGACCACCGCCACCACGTTTTCCTGGTGGGCGAGCAGGTATTCCAGGGTCGGCACCGCAAACTGCGGGGTGCCCATAAAGACGATACGGTAGGAAGAGGTCATTGTGGCACCGGGGGAGGTCAGACGACGGGAGTCTTTTTTTTCAGCTCCGCCTCAAGTTGCTTTTTGCGCTTCTTCTTGTACAGGGCCCGCTTGAGGGAGCTGATCCAGTCGATGAAGAGATGGCCGTTCAGGTGGTCCACCTCGTGCTGGATGACCCGGGCATAGAAATCCTCGGCCGTGAAGTTCAGCGGTTTGCCGTCGATGTCCTGCGCTTCCACCTGGATCTTGGTGAACCGCTTGACCTTGGCGGTATATTCAACCACGCTCAGGCAGCCCTCTTCGTCGGTTTCCTCGCCTTCGCCGTTGGTGATCCTGGGGTTGATGAGGACGATGAGGTCTTTTTCCTTTGCGTCGCTGCCGGTGATGTCGATCACCACGATCTGTTTGAGGACGCCGACCTGATTGGCGGCAAGCCCCACGCCGGGCGCATCGTACATGGTTTCGGCCATGTCGGCGACCAGTGCCTTCAACTCGTCGTCAAAGGTGGTGACCGGTGTCGCTTGCTGGCGCAGGATCGGGTTGGGATAGGTGAGAATTTTCAGTAAGGCCATGGTCGCGTGTAGGGGGTCCGTTGCAATCGCCGCCGGCAAGGGAAGGTTGTCATCCCGCCACGGCAGTGAAAAAAGACGACTATAACATGTTTTCCGGATCAACGTCCACCGTCAATTTGACCGCATTTTTATCCCGCGCGGGCGGATGTTCGGTGCAGAGTCGGGCGCAGAGTTGATGGAGGGGGTCGATGGCCGCGCCCTTGAGCAGGATTTGCCAGCGGTAGCGGCCCCGCAGCCGGGCCAGGGGCGACGGCGCCGGGCCGAGGACGGCAAGGCCGGGCTTGCCGCCGGCCAGTTCGGTGCCCATGCGGGCCAGGGTTTCGGCAGCCGCGCGCACCGTTTTTTCGTCGACGCCCTCGAACTGCAGGTTGATCAGCCGGGAGAAGGGCGGGTATTGCAACAGCTTGCGCAGGCCGAGCTCCTGCTGGTAGAGGGCTTGGTAGTCGTGGCCCTGGGCGGTGATGACGCTGTAGTGGTCGGGTTGGTGGGTCTGGACGATGACCCGGCCCGGCTTGTCGCCGCGGCCGGCCCGGCCGGTGACCTGGCAGAGGAGCTGAAAGGTGCGTTCGCCGGCCTTGAAATCCGGCAGGCCAAGCCCGGCGTCGGCCCAGACGATGCCCACCAGGGTGACGTTGGGGAAGTGGTGGCCCTTGGTGATCATCTGGGTGCCGATCAGGATATCCACCTCGCCCTGATGCACCGCCCGCAGGGTGGCGAGAAACTCGTTGCGCTTGGCGGTGGTGTCGCGGTCGAGACGGGCGATCCGCGCCTTGGGAAAGAGTTCGTGCAGTTCCTCCTCCAACCGCTCGGTGCCGAAGCCGATGCCCACCACCTTCGGGGATTGGCAGTTGGCGCAGAGGATCTTGCTGGTGGTGGCATAGCCGCAGTAATGGCAGATCAGCTGCTTGTTGCCCTTGTGCAGGGTGAGGGTGACCTGGCAGTTGCGGCACTGCACGGTATGGCCGCACTCCTGGCAGATCATCGAACTCGCGAAGCCGCGGCGGTTCAGAAAGATCAGGGCCTGGTTGCCGTCGGCCAGGGTCTGGCGGATCGCCCGGTTGAGCTGGTTGGTAAAGAGCGGCGGGTGGCCGGAGACCGTCGGCACCGCGCGCAGGTCGACGACCTCCACCGTTGGCATGGGCCGGTCTTCGATGCGGCGGGTGAGGTTGAGCAGCCGGTACTTGCCGTTCTGGGCGTGATAAAAGCTGGTCACCGAGGGGGTGGCCGAGCCGAGGAGCACCACCGCCTGTTGCTGACTGGCCCGCAGTACCGCGAGATCGCGGCCATGGTAGCGGAGGTTGTCCTCCTGCTTGTAGGCCGGGTCGTGCTCCTCGTCGACGATGATCAGGCCGGGGTCGGCCAGGGGGGCGAAGATGGCCGAGCGCGCGCCGATGGCGATCCGCGCCGTGCCGTTTCGCAGCCGTTGCCACTGATCGTAGCGCTCCCCGGCCGAAAGGCCGCTGTGCAGCAGGGCCACCTGGTCGCCGAAACGGGAAACGAAGTGGCCCTCAAGCTGGGCGGCAAGGGCGATCTCCGGCACCAGCACCAGCACCGAGCGGTCCTGCGCCAGGGTGGCCTCGGCGGCGCGCAGGTAGACCTCGGTCTTGCCGCTGCCGGTGACCCCGTGCAGGAGGAAGGGGCTGAACGTCCTGGCGGCGACCGCCGGCAGCAGCGCCGCGAGGGCGGTCTGCTGTTCGTCGGTGAGGGTTTCCGGTTTGGGGAAAAAGAGCGGTGGCTCGCCGAAGGGGTCGCGGTACACCGGCCGTTCCGCAAGCTCGATCAGCCCCCTGGCGGCAAGGGCGCGCAGGCCCTGCCGGGCCGAAGGGTAGTCGCGGGCCAGTTCCCGTTGGGGGTGCCATTGGTCGGCCGGCAGTTCCTGCAGCAGGGCCAGGGTTTTGCGCTCGCTCGCCTTGAGGGTGGCCGGCGTTGCTTGCGAGGGGATGAGCCTGGCGCAGAGTTCGCTCTTGGTTTTGACCGTGTCGGCGCGGAGGACGGTATCGATGGAGAGGAGGCCTTCCTTCTGCCACTTGCGCAATCGGCGCTCCTCCTGCCGCCAGATCCTGCGCACCGTGCTGGCCGGCAGTTTCCCATTGGCGAGCAGGGCGGCGAGCCAGTCGGGCGCGTCTTCCTGGTGGGTGGCGGCGGTGATGGGCAGGCGGCCGGCGTCGGTAATGGTGACGGTGCGGCCGCTCTCGGTGGTGAGACCGCCCGGCAGCGCCCCCTTGATCACCTCGCCGATGGGGTGGAGGTAGTAGTCGGCAAGCCAGCGGAAGAAGGGAATCATCGCGGCCGGGAAGAGCGGTTCCGGGTCGAGCAG
>Ga0224510_10002863_pt1 | contig 10103 bp, 5 predicted proteins | sample SF_May12_sed_USG_FD_170161 | JGI IMG/M metagenome (GOLD analysis project Ga0224510, IMG submission 170161) | Sediment microbial communities from San Francisco Bay, California, United States - SF_May12_sed_USGS_4_1 | ecosystem: Environmental > Aquatic > Marine > Sediment | place: USA: California... | reverse complement strand
GATAACTCTATAAAGAGCCTGATTTAGGTATTGATGTACATGTATATAGGACTTAACAAGATCACCTAAACTTTCGCTTTCGCATATTAGGTATCTGTAAACTGTATACAATATTGTTTACCTTTGTACCTTATTATTATTTAGTACTTTGATGCAACTTGTTTATTCGATTCACTTTTATGTACATAGTTCTGTAATTATATTTTGTTGAATTTATGCTCTTCGATTACGGAGGAAATAAATAAATAAATATATAATGCTTATTATTTGTTGTTACAAATGTTTGTTATATTTTTCAGATGGACAGTCGGTGAGCACGTTTATCGTCCGGGTAACACGCTAGACCAGGCCGCAACCCAGTGGTTTGTTAACTACTAAACACTGCAATTGTGATACAACCATTGAACACAGTAACTGTAGTACACCATAGTGCCGTTCTGACTTCGGGTTTAATAAATAACACGCAATTTAAAAGACTTACGCAAATTATTTTAACGCAACCTGGATACGTTTTAAACGTTTGTTGTACAGAAGCGACCGAGGCGGAATGGTATATTGTCAATTATGTTAGAAGACATAGACATTTGATTTTACAATTGTGTACTTTGACTTTATGACTTGTTAGTTCGTGTATTATTGCCAATTTAGATGGTTTTAATGGTTAAAAGGTATGCACTGCCCTTGCGCTCGCTTGAACAATATATCCGAAATGTATCATTATGTGCATGTACATAGTTTCTGATCATCTGTGATCTTTGGTTGTATGATGATTTTGAGAAGAGCTTCGCTCATGCACTTGAGGGCTTCAGAAGTGTGAGAATGTCCATTACCACTAAATATCATAATCGACAAAACCTATGCAATTAATGCTTTCTATAATAATAGCTGTATGTTAATGCTCCGTTTCAGTATAAACATCATTGAACAGTCGTGTGTGACCACAACACGATACACGTTACTGCTGCTTGCAACCATTTGGAGAAATATCATTCGATTTTGCACAAATATACTATTTTAAAACCGACTCAACTGTATTTCCCCCAGCCCTTATTATTAAAAAAGTCATATAAAACATATAGATCTAATATAATATAAGAAGTTGGAGCTTACGCGTTTAATTTTAATTTTACTAATGTAGGTGTTTTTCTACACTGATGTGTACACTCACGATACCACTTAGTATGCTGTGTAACATTGTTAATTTGTATCATTATGTCTACTTTACACAGAGTGAAGCAACTTCTTTTTAGAAGCGCAGTTCAGAGTCCGGCATGCGGTATTATAACGTATTCTGAAGTGCAAGTAGTTTGTATAATATATGCATATATCGAGTTTCCCTTTTATCTGCTGAAGAGTGGCGTGGTATGAACATGTTTATAGTCTTATTTAAGTTAATGCATTTGATTCTCTAAACATATGAAAATTGACGAATCGATAGACAACCAACCTAAAAAGTATCATAACTCTATACTCTTAATAATCCTGAGGCAGTATATTTAAGGCCGTTGTACATGTGCATTGATCGCTGTTCAATTTATGGCATATGAAATAATCTACATTTTGTACATGTCAAGCCAGACAAAGGCATGCATTGCATCTGAAACTGCTTACCTGTAATTCTGTACTTACTTGTAAAAGGAACGCAGATAAGGCAACACATGATGTTACGTGGGAAGCTGCCGCGTAGCCTAGCATACACCGGTACACCCGCTTCTATAAATAAAGAGCACAATAAAATGACCAAATATGGAATTAAGAATGCTTTACTTGGGTACGGGCATTTTATATTAAACTCATATACAAGTTTATAAATAGTTTATAAATATCGGTATCATTGTTATTTAAGTGGGAATTGTTTTGTACGTTATATACAGATTAGACAGGGTCACGCTATAACCAGGTGGCCGTTAGGGCAGGTTCGAGTGTACGACGGTTTTCAAAGTAGATGGACAGGTGCTGTACCACGTGTATTTTCCACCAAACCATTAATTAAACAATAATAATAGAACATGTATCAATGGGTATAAGACCAATAAAATATCTTAAAGGAAATATGTGTGAGCCCGGTTTGGGCAAAATTGCCCTTAAAGGGACACCCCTGTTGACTGGTCCTGTAAATAACAAAAAGGTTTGTTTTTGGAAAACATATCTTAACAATAACTAACGCTTTTGTGCCACCGATACATATCTGGTGGTACCTTAATGCACCCTTTGTCGAATGGTAGTTCGTTAAAAAGGTAATTTGTGTGTTGATCTGGGAAAAGAGTTACAACAAATAAATAACTATTTTAAAATGAGTTGCCAACCGATGGATGACATGTCATGGTACCGCAAGGCAGGTTTTGAAGCTCACACAACGCTTGCAACAAGAACTAGTTGGCTTTCAAAAACAAAATGTTCCGTGTCACACGACCAGAACGCAGGAAAGCTCATTCAAGTCAAAACCTAACTAGTAAAGTACAGGGGTATATATATTTGCCCGCAAATTGTTTTCCTGCCAGCTCGCCTGTCTGCATGACATCTAGACGTATGTCATGTTTATACGCAACTATAACTATCATAATTATATGAGACAAACAGCGGAATATCGGTGCATCAGTGTTTTTCAGATAAACATATAAGTTATTTTATTTTTCAATTCAATAATAAAGCCAGCTATCTGTGTAAATTAAAATAATAACATTATTATTTATAATTAAACGACGCACGTATAACATAAGTTTAGTCTATAAACGTTTTCAGTACAATTAAATGCATTTGAACGAAACTATTCTTTGCAATCATACTTAAATCTCTGTTTGTGGTTTTCAAATGCAATAAACTATTTTCTTTACTGACTACGACCTAAGATTGCACTATTTATTTCTTACTTTGTATTACCAAACTTGTTTAAATTAATTGTCTAGCGAAAGTTTCCCCAAATCAAAATTCATTAAAACTACTTTTTTTTAAGGTAAGACATGAAGACTGAGATAATAACCATCCTTGCATCTTAAAAAAACACTGAGAAATTTAATACCTGTCTGACAATAAATCCGAACCCGTTGGTTGTCTTTGTTGCCACAGAATCGTTCAACACACGCGCGCACGTTTTATATGTTCATTCGTCACATTGGAAACATCGTTTTATATTGTAATTCATTATATTGAAAGTCCACGTTTTACATTTTAGTTCACCTAGTAAATTACGTATTCTAAGTTAATAAGATAAAACAAAAAATAAATTTTATATATAAATTCAAATCATCAAAATTCAATTTACTTTTAAGTTTACTTAACGTTCTCATTATTTTCTTAAACTAGGTTTATTGTGTATGAATCTTGTCAACATTTACCAAATTGATCTAAATTGAGAATTAAATGGTTTGGCCTAATATGTATCCCTAAACGGTAGTACGTTACAGTCTAGGATAAATGACAGGTGAACTTTAAACCTATAAATTATTTATAATAAGTAAAAAGAACCATTGGCCTAGTGTAGTGAACGCTGTATACGTACTTAGAAATAAACATTTGGTTATATGGTTGATACACACATTCCTAAAATATTTAATGATTGCTTGATTGAAAAACATATTTAAGGGTAAATATAAGTTGTATCTAGTATATTAGAACAAAGTATTATCATTTGAGTAACAGTAAGAATACAGAAGAAACGCTGACAATCGGAATTGCAGTTTTTTCACAAGAGAAATAATCCCATTAGTTTGAATAGTTAAACCTAGCAAGAGTTATCTTCTATGGTATGTTATCGCACAGGGTTTACACAATAAAACATAAGCATGTGTTCAGTTTTTGTTCTCTCCGCAAACAATAATTATATTTTAAAATTAGATAAATAAATTAATGTAAATATATTCAACTATTATATTGTACGGTGGCATAAGGGTGACATGGAGAAATATTTAAAATACTGGCCACGTAATAGCTTTACGTGCGCACGCTGTAGCTTTTACGTGCGCACGCAATAACGTTTACGTGGCCACGCAATAGCTTTACGTGCGCACGTAATAATTGTCTAATGAAAATTCTCGTTATAGTGGCCATTATAACGAGCATTTTCATTGGACAAATATTACGTGCGCACGTAAAGCTATTGCGTGCGCACGTAAAGCTTTTGCGCGGCCACATAAACGTTATTGCGTACGCACGTAATAGCTACTGCGTGCGCACGAAAAGCTATGGCGTGCGCGCGTAAATGCTTCTGCGTGCGTACGTAAAGCTATTGCGTGGTCACGTAAACGGTATTGCGTGCGCACGTAACAGCTACTGCGTGGTCATGTAATAGTAGCGGTATTTTAAATATTTCTCCATGTCACCTCTATGCCGCCGTAGTTTTCCCTGAAGTTTTATAATCATGTTAAAAGTACACTTTTTATAGCATGCTTAAATCATTTAAACGCTTTTAGCACAGAGTGCAGCGTGATGGATCGGTGTTTATCTAAGGTATACAAGCATTCAGCCGCAACATATGAAGCTGTTATTGGTTACACACATACTTTACGCATGACATGCAAGGATGCATTGGTAAAATCTTCCGGCTTGCAAGACTGATCCTGTTTATAATTAGTTGTACCAATACGTGTACAGTAATTCGACCAAGTGTGATTTGTTGATGACAACATGAATAACATATTTCTATTTTCTCTTGTACTTATATTATCAGCTGTGCTGGAATCCCTGGGAGAAGCATGTAAGTTGATCTTGTTTTACATTTTTATATCTATTTATTTGTCGGAATTGTAGAATATGCTTTCTAAATGCGCGCCTGTATATCTATATGCATGCAATTAACATATTCTGTTCCTTTTATGAAATCAAAAAGGTAGAACATAATGCGTTCCTTATGTTACGTTCATGTGATGTTCGGCAACTAATATGACAGATGGTATATTTTAATATTAGAATTGGGGAGAAACAACTACAATATAACGACAGATTAGGCAACTTCAACATTAACAAATGCTTTTTGCGCATTTTGCGGAAAAGTAGAATGTATTCCTACTGATTATGATTTAAAACTTCATCAAAGTACATGTTCTTGACCATTTATAAATAAATGTAATTAGTGAAAAGGGAAATATTTCCATCAAGCCCGCTTGCGATGAGCTCGATATAGCCGGAACATTTTGGGTTCGGTGTTTGTGTATGCGTCCGTCTGTCCGTGCCTGCCTCCGCCTAAGCGTCCGGATTTGGCTTGTCCGTGCTCTACTTTAGTTATGGGTTACAGACTCATATTACTTGATACAAATTTTACCTTGATATCTCAAAGGATGGGATTAAAGGTCGAGGTCAATGGTCTAATCTCTAACTTCACCAATTAGGTGTGGTCAGACTTAGAGGTCAAATGTCAACTAATTTTGCCATAAATGGATGGTAATTAGCACAAGTGTTTCCTTTAACGAAACTGAGTGTCACAAGAAAAGATCTTATTGAAACCATGCAAGGTGTTGTCAATCTTGATGTTTGTCAGGACTTTAACCTCGTCAAGGATTTCTGGATTTTTGAATAACATGGGATCAATGTTATCTTCGATGAGAGAGAGAGTGTGTGTCGCAAGAAAACATTAGATTTGGCAGACATAGATGTCAAAGATTAAAGTTGGTCGAATTGTGTTTCGCCCTTTCGGCAACCAATATCTAGTTATGCAATCGATTGATTTAAACAAAAGCACATTATCTGTTAATGAACAGGTAACTGCTACGGTAATTGGACCCACGTCGCTACAACAAATAAACAAGGGGTGGCAACCTTTGGGTCGAAGGCTGATTTGGTTACCAAAGCAACACAGGGCTTCGATTTTCGTGTCGAGCTGAACGATGGCTATTTCACCAGCCTGCAAAACTTGCGCACTCTTGACGGCAACCTATGTGGTCAAGCATTGTTCCACATCAGCAAAGCGTCGTATTCAACCTTTCAATCAAACGTAAGAAACAAGAGATGTTATGCTAATGTCTGATTAACATAATACCTTGCTTACTAACTTTTTTAATGACGCACAAATTCATAGAGCACAATCAAGGTTAATTATGTACTAAAATACCGTTAATTTTATTATATTTTTTATTTATTTTTTTGAGCATCTGGAGGACAGCTGCTTAAAATAGGAAATTATATGCCAAACCATAATGTGCCCAGTGTAAACAAATTGAACAAATAGTAAAGTGTTTTCGCAATCTTGCCACTAACAAGTTGGCTTATGAGGAAGGTATAATTTTCGAATAGAACTTATAACGGGCTTTTCGTATTTGAATGCATTAATCAAATAAAATGTTGTATGTCAAAGGCCTACTGGTGGTGTTTGAATCTCTGCTCAACCGGTCAAGTTCAGATGATGCGTTACCACGTAGGATCCCATTACTTCGTCAGTACAAACAAAGTTCAGTACGACATCAAATGGTTTGCTAGGTTTGTTTTCCTTTACAATAAGTTTAGCAGTTGCATTATTGTTTAACAGCAAACTGGGCATCCGTTTAGTTAAAATACACATTCTTGATATGTACGAGGGCTGTTCAATAAATAATGAGACTGTGCTTATAACTTTTTGATTTGCCTTGAATTGGAATAAAAGTCATTATTATTGTAAAATATAACTTATTTCCTACTAAATGTCCACATTTTATAGGTTTATGACAAACAAATAGAAACAACATCATTTGCAATTACCATAGTAACGAACTACCGCCCCCGTTCAAAATTTTGTGCAAATGGAATTTTTTATATATACAAATAAAGTCACACGATTATAAACATATTTAAAATAAATCTTACAGAACATTTAAAGGATGTGTTCCCAAGATATATTGTAAATATTAGGACATTCAAACATGTGGTTATTGAAATATGAGCGTTGAAAGAGAACTGCTTACAATGAAGAAACGTCAACATTGAAATGCATTTTGCCACTTAACAAATAATCACATTATTATGCTGTGTTTGTTATGACAAAAAACAATTAAAAAACTATATTTTTCTGAGTATTACAAAACTATAACACATTTTCAAAACATAAAATGCTAAATCTATCATTTAAAACAATTATCATACATATATTAGCAAAATAGAAAAGACAGAGTAATGTCAGACAAAAAAGACGTCACACAGGCATTAATAGTTTTACACTTAACAAAGGGACATTTTTGAATAGATAACTGTAGCCGAGACTTGAGTTTTAATACAAGAACTTGTATTTAAAATGTTAAAACTGTTAACAGAAAAATATCGTTGTTTTAACAAACAACTAAACGCGACATTAATGTGTTTATAAACATTTTATGATATGAGTTTATGATGACTGCTTCAATAACGTCGTGACGTCAAAAAGTGGGGGCGATAACGGCAACATGGTCATTTTCATAATCGTTTGATAAAACTGTCTTTGGAGGTCTACTTCAAAAATGATTGATCTTAATGCTGATAATACTTGTGTCTTTGTACCTTGTAACAGGTAAAAGTTATGAGCACAGTCTCATTATATATTGAACAGCCCTCGTAGTGTGCTACAATGTATGTTTACTATGATACCCAAAATAGATTTTCTGATTGATAATTATGTGCATAGTTTCAATTTAATAGACGTTAATAATTGATTTTAACATCCGGACTTTCGTCTAATTCTGTTAATTTGATATTACGTATCTAAAGCGTTAAGTATTTAGATACAGAAATAATTAAATTTGTCGTCGGACGCTTTAAAATCATTCTCTATATACTTGACTAGATCAAGCGGTAGTGTTGTGTATAAAAACACAGCTAGCGGTGTAGCTGTTGAAGGAAGTGTAAATGATGTCATCCGTGACGTCACCCATGGTGCTAGCGTTCGCGGCGTCATTGAGAGCATTGGTCATTCCGCACCGATGGAGAATGTTCAGGTTTGGTAGCGTGTATGGTCAGTTGTATAAAACCATATTATGTAATGAATTGCTTTCTTTTCACAAGACTTGTATGTATGCTTTGTTAATTCAATATTCGGGTTGTATATTAAAAATCAAATTCATTTCGTGTCATAAGAAAAGTACTACTTTTATTTTCTAGGTCTCAAACGCAGTGGACGAACTCGTCGTTGGTCAGTCCATATGGCATGTAAGCCAGAAGCTGGTCAACCCAAATGTGGAGTTTCAAGGGAACGATTATTGGTGGATGACGAATTGGGCCACTGACGGCACTCTCGCTGCGTCTCGCTGGAACGTTGGAGATCATGTGTCTAGGTCAAATACCGGGGCAACTTATGACATGACTTGGTACATATATTGATAATCATTCATCATGACAGTTGGTAAGATGTAAATATATTATTCAGCATTTGCCAGGAGTGTTGTTATGATATGAACTAATAACCGAAGACGAAAGAATCCTCACTGTTGGCGTCACATTGACTGATATGGTTCTTAACGTCCCACATATTAGAAAGTACACATACGTACATGTATTAAATTTGCAAAACCCAACATATTTACCAATACATTTAACACAGTAGTCTTTGAGTTGAACGTGTTACAGTATTATTTATTAAAAAACTTATTAATTACAGGTATACTGAATAGATAATCCAGATTTTGATGACATTGTAACACATTTCTGTGTTCAGATATTCAGATTCATGTTGGCAACGAGCGTATAGCAATGACGAAAATGGCAACGCTGACCAGGGTTCTATCGCACACGTAAAATCCGCGATCGAACTCGGTCATCGACGGCGTGTCAATGGAACCTGATGATGTAAGGATTCGAGGTGGGCACGTCACTGAAATGATGCTCAACAAAGTCCTTAAAAAGAGCAATGACATAAAGATCATTGACCCAGCAGGTGTGTGGGACTGGGGACTTATATCAACGACAGGTACCCATCGATTGCTGCGACTTCAGCTCGGAGCTGCAGTGGAGACGACAGGTAGTCGAGCCACCGCTACTAAGTCTGCTGCCTGGTACATTGACACAAGGCCGTGTGTCAAGGTCCTCGAACACTCAAAGACGGGCGAGGTCACGTTCGGGTCCAAGGCTGCGCTGGTTGAGGCAGTGAGAAAGGGAGCTCAAGTTCGCTACGTTATGCAGTTTGATTCAGACACGACAACGATTCAAGAAGCTGACAACCTCGCAATCAGTGGGGACAACGTTGGAGCTATCATGTTCGATCATTTAGCCTTCAATGCGTTGCTAATTCCGCCGCAGAGTTTGACTTCCAACCCAATCCGTGCTGGTGGTTTACCATTGCTTCAACCACTGGCAACGTTGCAATGTCCAGGTAAGAAGTACTTAAACTTGAAGTGTATATTACTTTAAACATAGGCTTCCTTTATACATAATCAAAGACGTCTTTTGTTTAAATATAAATAATCTAATTGGTGTAGAAATGTAATTTGACATTGATATATTTGATCCAGTGAAATCGTTCTGGAAGCGCATTCTAAAGAAAAATGTAAAGGACTCAAGCAAACATCGAAAGGCTATTACATGCAACGAAAGATTTAACGCGAAAGTATACACTTTCTTTCAACTTTCAAATAAAGACAACTTTTGGGGCACAGTGAAAAAGAATTTAAATGTGGCAAAATATTGTTATAGTGCAATACGGCTACTGGGGTACTCCGTATCGAGGCAGTTTCCTTACCGATGCAAATATTGTGATAAACTGTCAGACAGTTATGTGACACATGCAATTTGGTTTTGTGAAAAGACAGCAAATATTCGACAAGACTTAATTTGCGAAATATATTTTGCACTAGGAACAAGGCCTTTTCAACAATTCATAGGCAGTCCGTTACTTGCTCAGTGCAGACAGTTAGCACTTATTGCTACACGCATAGAAAATGGGATATTTGTTAATCCTAAGCTTTTGTCATTGTTGTTTAAACTTCGCCTTTAAATGCAATCTTAACGATGTTATTGTTATATTGTATGTTAGCTGAAAACTGTGTACTACATTAATGTTCATATTTCAAGAGACATATTACAATACAAGATTGTTTAACACTATGAATACCGCTAACTTTTTATCTTTTTATTTTCGTTTTCGTAACTTAAAGATAAAGGGTAAAGCAGTTTATCATAATAAGATCCTTACATATTTTTTCTTATAGAAGGAGAAATGATAACTCTATAAAGAG
>Ga0224510_10002862_pt1 | contig 10104 bp, 8 predicted proteins | sample SF_May12_sed_USG_FD_170161 | JGI IMG/M metagenome (GOLD analysis project Ga0224510, IMG submission 170161) | Sediment microbial communities from San Francisco Bay, California, United States - SF_May12_sed_USGS_4_1 | ecosystem: Environmental > Aquatic > Marine > Sediment | place: USA: California... | reverse complement strand
GGTGACCGCATCGACGACGGCCGACGCATGATCGAGGGCCTGGTCGCGACCCACATGCCCCATGTCGGGTAGCCCGAGGGTGAAGGCGTGTGCCGCCGATGACGTTCCGATCGCCTCCGCTCCGAGTGCCTCCAGCACCCGGGCCGACCCGAGATCCCAGGCGTTGGCCAGCAGGAACGGGTTGCCCGGGTCGTGGAGCTGCCGGAAGCTACGCCCCGCTGCGGCCGTCACCCGACCGGTTCCGCCTGGTAGCCGACCTGGCAGAACCCGTGATTACAGTAACCGCCGGGATTCTTGGCCAGGTACTGCTGGTGGTACTCCTCGGCGTAGTAGAACGGGCCGGCCATGGCGATCTCGGTGGTGATGCCACCGAATCCGGCGTCGGCGAGCTGCCGCTGATACACGTCACGGCTCTTCTTGGCCGCTTCGAGCTGCTGCGGTGAGTTTGTGTATATCGCCGAGCGGTACTGGGTGCCGATGTCATTGCCCTGACCCATGTGCTGGGTCGGATCATGGTTCTCCCAGAAGATCTTGAACAGGGTCTCGAGGCTCACCTGCTCGGGGAAGAACACGATCAACACGGCCTCGGTGTGGCCGGTCATACCACTACAGGTCTCCTGATAGGTCGGATTTGGTGTGGTACCCCCGCTGTAGCCGACGGCGGTGGTGTAGACGCCGGGTTGCTGCCAGAAGAAACGCTCAGCCCCCCAGAAGCAGCCCATCCCGACGATGAGGGTGTCGGTTCCCTCCGGGAAGGGACCGACCAGCGGATTGCCGTTGACGTAGTGGGCGTCGGGTACGGGCATCGGATCCAGGCGTCCGGGCAGGGTGTCTTCGGGAGCCGGGACTTCGAGCTTTTGTGGATCTACTCGGCGGAACATGGGCAAACTCCGTTCGGTTCGGGTCGGGGCGGCCGGTCGTCATGCGAAACGACCACACCTTTTCACACCCTACTCAAACCACCGTCAGGTCGACTTCGTTCCCCCCGGCCCGATCTGATTTTCGGGCACTCCGACCTGATTCGGGACACAAGACGGCCCGACCGCTGCCTGAGAAGCCTTCCGCCGCGAAGAACTCAAGCATCGATCGGGCCTTACCTCGTATAGTAGCGGCAAACTTGTCGATCCAGATAGTCGGGATTGCTACAAAAGATGCAAACTCGGTGCCGCATGCGACTGTTTGATGAAGAAACCGTTGCCGTTTAGGTATCAGATGGCTCAGCGGGCGGATCAGGGGTGACGCCGCCCAACTTGTTCTTCGCTTCGCTGAGAGCGATACGGGCCTGTTCCCGGAGCAAAGCAGCCTCCTCGGGTGAGGTGTCCTCGAGACTGTCGGCCTGGATCAGCAACACATCGGCCAGCGCCACCAGATCGACGACCGACATCTCCGTCACGTTGTACTCGTCGCCGGTCGACGTGGTTGTATCACCCTCGGTCGTATTCGGCGGTTCCGGTCCAGCCGCCGCCTGGGCGCCGACCACTCCCCTGATGGCTCCGTCGATCGTCGAGTCCATGAAGATCCGATCGCCGTTCACGGCCACGATGCGTTGCAGCTCGGGGATGGCGGTCTGGCTGTTCGACTCGACGTAGACGGGGCGAATATAGACGATCGTGTCGTCGACGAGCACGATACTCATCTCGCCGAACTCGACCTTCGCCCCTCGCTTCTCGAGAACGAACGCCGTCATGACCGGGCTCTGCCGGATCTGGGCGTGCACCAGATCGGGCGCGTCGATCTGGCCTGGCGGCAGGGTGGCCAGGATCAACTCGCCGTAGTTCTCCGGATCGGATCGGGCCATCATCAAGCCGGTGAGTTCCGGCCGGGTGGTGTTGCTGTCGACGCCGGACTGGGGCACGAACGCCCGCTGCAACACGAATTCGGCCTCGGTCGCGCCGGGAGGTCGGGCCATCAAGTACTGGGGCACCATGGGCGGCGCGGCCACTGTGTCGCTCTCCTCGGATTCGGCTTCGATCTGGGGTTGGGCGGCCACCGACCAGGCGAGGTTGCCCTGGATGAAGTCGACCGGATCGTCAACGACGTAGTCGGACCACATGTCGGTTTGAACCGTGAAGAGGTCGTTCGGGTACCGGAAGTGGCTGCGGATCTCGTCGGGCACCTCGGACTGGTCCGAGAACAGGTCGGGGAACGCCCCCCGCCAGGCCCGGATCATCGGATCGGACTCATCGGTCACGTACATGTCGACGTCGCCGTTGTAGGCGTCGACGACGACCTTCACCGGGTTGCGCACGTAGTTGTAGCCCCTCGACAGGTCGGCGCCGACGAGTTCGGTCGACACGGACTGGGAGTAGGGATAGTCGGAGGTCGTGGTGTAGGCGTCGATGATCCAGTACACGTGCCCGTTGGCGACGATCGGGTAGGGATCGTTGTCGAACCGCAGGAAGGGGGCCATCTTGCGCACCCGGCCGATCACGTCGCGGTTGTAGATCACCCGGGATCGGTCGGTGATCGTGTCGGAAATCAGTGGATCAACCTGCCGGAAACGCAGCGAGAACGCCACCTTTCGCAGCAGCGAATCGATCGGGACTCCACCGGTGCCGTCGTAGCTGAAGAACTGGGAACCGCTGTCGGTCGGGTAGTCGACCTCCTCGCGGGCGTTGCCGACGATGGCATAGCCGCCGAAGCCGTCGCCGTAGTAGATGCGGGGTTGATCCAGATCGACATCGAGCGCCTCATCGACCTCGATGTTCGCCAGCCCCCTGATGAGGAAGTCGAGGGCCCGGGTATCGGTGGGACCTCGGGACGCGCCGTCGTCGTAGGCGGCGGCCATGGCCAGACCGTAGCCGTGTGTGAAGATCACGTGCTGCTGTTCCCACCCCTCCCCGACCTCGTTGACGTTGAGACCACGAGCCGACAGCACCACCGGTCGCTGCTGGCCGTCGATCATGTAGCGGTCGACGTCGAGCGGTGAGGTGAAGCTGAACAGGCGACGATCGGCCTCCGAGCGGACCACCTCGTCGACGGCCAGCACCTGATCGACGATCGGCACGTTGTCGAGCACATCGGAGTATTCCTCGACGTCGTCGCCGCTCAGACCTACCTCGTAGTCGAGACTGACCCGGGTGAGACGATCGCCGTCGAGTCCGTAGGCGAAGCGGGTGGCCTCGATGTTGCGACCGACGAACTCCTCTTCCCGGGTCGACTGCACCGGCGCCACCCGCAACCGCTGATAGGCGATCGGGAAGGCGTTACCGATGACGAAATGCGACACCAGCCAAATCCCGAGGGCCACCATCGGCAGGCCCCATCCCGGGCGACGGATGTTGTACAGGATGAGGGCAGCACAGAACAGCGAGATCAGGGCCAGCAGCTTGAACGCAGGCTCCTGGATCAGCACGTCGGTGGCGAGCGCCCCGTCGAACGCCCCCCGGTTCGAGGTGACGAGGTGGTAGCGGTCGAGCCAGTAGTCGACGGCCCGCATGATGGCGAGCAGGGCCATCAGCACCGAAACGTGCAATTTGACCGACGTGGTGACCCGCTGATCGAGCACCGAGGCCCGGATCCCACCGTTGAGGTAGTGGGCGATGAGCACGACGATCAGGGTCAACACCAGAGCGGCGAACAACCAGTCGACCAGGAACGAGTAGAGCGGCAGGTCGAAGACGTAGAACCCGGCGTCGCGGTTGAACAGCGGATCGGTGGTGCCGAAATCCTGGGAGTTGCGGAACAGCAACCACGTCTCCCATTGGGCCGACGTGTTGGCGCCGAATATCAACGCGAACAGGGCGGCCAGCCCGAGACGAACCCGGCCGGCCTGGGCGCCGACCATCTCGTGATACCGCTCGACGAGCTCCTCCTCGGCCGAGCTGGGCCGAACCGGCGGCTTGAGGCGATCGGCGAGCACCAGGTTCCCCCAGAAGATGAGGAAGAACAGCAGCCCGAACAGCACCGCCATGACCAGTTGGGTGCCTACATGGGTGGTCCACACCGAGCCGACGCCCAGCTTGTCGAACCACAACCAGTCGGTGTAGACGCCGGCGATTCCGTTGGCGGAGAGAAAGAGGGCGAACGCGGCTCCGGCCACCAGGGCGATGACCAGACGAAGACGGGACGACCCACGACGATCGCGAATTGTGCGCATTACACCCCGAGGGTAGTCGCCGTCAGGGCCAGGCGTGCGCGCGCGTCGACCTCACGTCGACCTCACCCGACGCCGACTCAGTCGGCAACGACGAGGCACCGACAATTCGGCAAGGCCAGCGGCCGCACGTGACCGCTCGGGAACTTCTCACCTTTGACGAGGCCGGTCCGACCGGCGTTGATCTCACAGACCGGATCGGGGTCGTGGCGGGGGTCGAGCAACCAGATCACGTCCGAACCAGCCGGGATGGCCCCGTAGAGGCCGATGGCGAACGACTCGTAAAGGGCGTCGTCGGCGAGATCGAGCAGTCCGGCGTTGCGGAAATCCCGGTAGACGCTGCGAATCGGCTCGAAAAGCTTCTCCCGATCGTGATCGGTCGAGTGCTCGACCTCCCGGATGACGGGAATCCTCACCTTGTCGACGATGTACTTGGCCAGTTGTTTGACCAGGTTGTCGAGGACGCCGGTGGGCACCTCCCGGCGGCCACCGGCCTTGGCGCCGGCGAGCGCCACCGGGGCCAGGCCGTCGCGTAGCGGGTCGAGGTACCGTTCGATCTGGTCGGTGAACTTGGGCAGTTCGGACACCTCGACGGCGCCCCGGCCGACCCGCAGGCGGTCGAGCACCTCGCTCTGGTCGTCGTTGAGTGCCCGCCTCAGCGAGCGGTGGAAATCGTCGGCTCCGGCCAGCGCAGCATCGCGGGCCGACACCTCCGAAGGAAGGCGGCCCCGATACTCCTCGTCGATCAGAAGGTCACCCCGGTTGCCGTCCATGTCGGTTCCGGTCTCCCGTGACGCCACGGTCACGAGGATCTGGTCGGACAGGTCGTCCGATCCGTCGCCATCCTCCCGGCCGGCCGCTTCCGCGGCCTTTCGAGCGAATCCCAGGTCGGCTTCCGACAATTCGATGGTGTTGAACCCCTCGATGAGGCTCAACTCGATGGCCTCCTCGTCGGAGTCGACCGTCGTGGCGTCGTCCGACGGCTGGTCGGCGGTCTCGGCGTCGTCGGTTTCGCTCTCGGAGACATCGGATTCCGCGGTCTCCGACGACTCGTCGTTCTGCGGGGTTTCCGCGTCCAAGCCGTCGCCATCGATCGGCTGAAGATCGGTCTCGGCATCGGCGGCGCCAGCCTCGTCGACCGCGTCAACGACCACGGTGGCCGAGGCCGCCGTCGACGAGGTGCTGCGCTCGCCGGACGGTCCCGAATTGCGCCGCCGGGTGCTTTTCTTGCTGCTCCGGGATCTCGAGTTCGAGCGCTTCGACTTGGGACCTGTGCCTCCGCTGCCCGATCCGCCCTGGACGGCCTTGGCCGATCCACCGGATCCACCGGAGGTGTCCACCGAGTCGTCGTCGGCCGTCAGGTCGATGACCTCTTCGACCGAATCGTCTTCTTCGCTGTCATCGTCACCGCCGTCGGAGGCGTTCGTCTTCGACCGTGACGGGTTTCGACCCGACGGCACGCCTCCCGGCTCGAGCTGCTCGTCGAGTTGACTCACCAGTTTCTCGACCTGGGCCGAGGTGTCGGCGTCGTCGACCTCGATCTCCGGCGTGGTCGGCGGTGACTTGACCGACGCCTCGTCGAGGCGTGTCGAGAGATCGTCGAGCTCCGACCGGGCGACGACGAGCGCCATGACCAGCCGATCGCGGGTCGAGAGCATCTCCTCCAGATCAGTGCGGATCCTGGTCCGCTCCACGACGAGCTCAGACAGCAACTGTTGCCGCAAGGCCTCGGCGTCGGCCACGATCTGCTCGGCCCGATCCTGGGCCCACTTCTCGTCGGCGACGGCCCGCTCCTCGGCGTCGGCCATGATCTTCTTCGACTCGGCCAGCACCATCTCGCGGTGCTGCTCGGCCTCGGCCCGCATCGTGGTGGCCGACTCCTCGGACTCCGCCGCCACCTTGGCCACGAGCTCCTCGGCCTCGGCCTGCTTCTCGGCCACCAGCCGACGGGCTTTGCGGCGGGCGTCGGCCAGATCGGTTCGGGCGTCCTTCTCGATCTCCTTGGCGTGACGCTCGGCCCTCTTCACGATGTCGGAGGCCGCCGACCGGGCCGACTCGAGCACCCGGGCCGTCTCCTGGCCCAGCAGCTCGATCGCACGGTGTTCGTCGAACGTCGAATCGACATCGACGTCGAACTCGTCGTCACCCTCCGCGTTTCCTCGACCGGATCGTTCGGCGGAGCGGCCCTGGGCGGGACCGTCGACCGAACGTTGAACCAGTTCCAACTCCAGGTCACGCACTTCGGCTCTGAGGGTGTCGTTCTCCTCCTCCAGCTCCTCGATCCGATCGAGGGTGGTGGTCCGGGCCAGGGCGGCCAGTGCGTCTCCCCCGTTTTCGGAGAGAGCGGAGGCCAACCTGGTCAGGTAGTGGCGAACGGCGTCCTGGTCGTAACCGCGAAAGGCGGTGGGGAACTCAGCGGCGGCGATCTGCGTCGGAGCGAACTCGTGGTCACTCTGCATAGACATACCACGATGCTACGACGCTTGAAGCTCCGAGTGCTGGACCCTTGGCAAAGCCCGCTTATCAGGCGTCAGCCACGATTCGCGGTGGCGAATTCATCGATCGCGTCGACGTCGCCACCAAGGCCGGCAAGCGCTTCGAGCGCCTCCTCGACGGTGGCGACGGGGATGATGTCGATCTCGCCGTCGGCCCGCTCGACCAGCTCGGCCAGCTCAGGCTCACCGAGGGCTTCGGGCACGATGAAGGTGTCGACACCGAGATCCCGGACCACCGCCGTCTTCTGCAGGGCGCCGCCGACCGCGCCGACCTGACCGGCGGCGTTGATCGTGCCGGTCACCGCCACCGTCCGCCCGCCGGTGAGCTCACCCTCGGTCAACTGGTCGAGTACGGCGAGGGTGAAGGCGAGGCCGGCCGAAGGGCCGCCGACCGAACCCGAGTCGATCTCGACGAGGAAATCGAACTCGTCGTTGAACTTCAGTCGATCGACGGGGCGGATGCCGAGGAAACCGGTGCCCGGCTTCTCCGGATGATCGCCGAGGACGACCTGGACGTTCTTCGTCTCCTCGGCTCCGAACGGTTCGACGAGCAGGTCGATCTCGTCGCCCGCCACATGGGAGCCCAGGATCTCGACGAGCGTCGCCGTATCCGGGGTCGGTTCGCCGTCGATGGCCAGCACGGAGTCACCGGGTTGGAGGATGCCATCGGCCGCCTCGCCGGCCTCGATCTGCTGGACGATGACGGCGTCGGCCTGGACCGCGTCGTATCCCAACTGCTCCAGCGCAACCGCCACCGCGACCCGCTTGGAATCGTTCATGAGTTCGAGGTTGAACTCCCGATTCTCCTCCGGCGTGCGGTCACCGAAGATGCTCTCCTCCGGCAGGACTTGGGCGTCGTCGTCCATCCGAAGCCACAGGTACTCCCAGAAGTTGGGTCGGTTTTGGAACCGGACGGTCAGCAGGAGCAGCTCACCCTCGCTCGGGTATTCGTCAATGCCGTCGACGGCGAGCAGCGGCTCGGTGTCGCGGGCCGAACCGGGCACCAGGGCCACGTAGGGAACCTTGAGGAGCAGACCACCGATGACAGCGGCGACCACGACGAAACCGACCATGCCGAAAACCCATCGCCGAATGGAGCGACGGGCCTCTTCGGGGGTCTCCGGCCGCCGCGGCGCAATGAGCGGCGGAACCGGGGCCACGGCCTCGTCGGGGCTCGGATCGGGGCTCGGATCGCTGGCGGTGGAGGATGCGGCTGGGGACGATGCCGGCGGTCTCGATTCATTCTCGGGCCGGGGTACACTGACCTCGTCGTTTTCCATCGTTCTCCTATCGGACCAGCCAGCCTAAAAACTACAGCGGCGAACCGAAAGACCCGTGAAAATTGACGCCAAAGTTGCCAAGGGGCCGCGGCCGGGAGACCGCATCCCCTCGCTTTGACCGACTCTGAGATCAGGACCGAACGGGATGGCCCAGCTCACCCAGCATCAAACAAAAACCCACGAGGCTCGGGTTCGAACACCGTGGTGGCGCCGGATCACCGCCGTGTTCACGTTGAGTTCGATGGTGGTGCTGGCCGGCCTCTTCCTGGCCGGACTGATCACGCTGACGCTGCTGATGGTGCTCTATCTCCTGGAGCAGGCCATCGCCTGAGAACCGGTGTCGGTGGCCGGATCAGCGACCGAACAGGCCCCGCTTGGACCCGCTGCCGTCGTCGGTCGACGTCGTGGTGGCCGATCCCGACGCTGACGACGCCGAGCCGGTGGCCACGGGAGTTGGCTTGTCGGACGAGCCGTCGCCGCTCGACGCCTCGGATCCACCTCCGTTGGCGCTGATCGTCAGCTCACCGTTCGCCGAACCGGTGCTCGAGCTGTGGGTCGAGCCGTTGGCCGACCCGTTGGCCACGCCGTTGGCCACGTCGTTGGCGGTCCCGCCGTCGTTCGCGGTGTCGGCCATAATGCCCAACTCACCGAAGCCCGACTCCGCCAACTCCACGCGGTAGTACGGCTTGTACTGAAAGACCACTTCCTCGAGGCGGAAGATGCGGGCGTGCTCGACGCCCTGGTCGTTGCGCATCTGTTCGACGAATCCCACGGCATCATGGATGTCGTCGGTTTGGTGGTAGCCCGGCTTACCGTCGGAACCACGATAAATGACCATGTGTGACATGGATGCTCCTCTGTTGGTCTGGTTCGGCCCCCCACCAACCTTCCGGTTCGGAGCAGGAGACATGCGGCGGTCGCAACCGACCGCCCCCAGCATTCCAGATCGAAGCGGCAAAGAAAACCCCATGGACGGAACCCACGAATGTCGAAGCATCGCCAAAGCCGGGCATACTGGCGACCGCCGCGTCGTCGAGAAGGGGCTCACCGCTGACGACCCCCGGGCCAGGGTGCTGGCCATCGGAGCCGCCGTCCGGCTCGAGATGCTCGACGTCGAACGGATTGTCGGATTCCTGTCCGACGAGAGCCACGACGTGCGCTATCGAGCCCTCGAGGTTCTTCCGAAACTGTCCGATCGAGCCGACGGCACCGACGCCGTGATCGCCCAGCTGGCCGATCCGGAGCTCGCCGAGCTGGCGGCCTTCACCCTCGGTGAGATCGAGCCCCGGGGCGAGCCCGGGCGACGGGCAGTCGATGCACTTCGCCGGCAGGCCACCGGACACGACGATGCGCTCTGCCGCGAATCGGCGGTGGCGGCTCTGGGCGCGCTCGGTGCCGGGATCGACGCCATCCTGGCGGCGTGTGACGACATCGCCACGGTTCGCCGTCGGGCCGTGCTGGCGCTCGCACCGTTCGAAGGGCCCGCCGTCGAGGCCGCACTGATCAGGGCCCTGGAGGACCGCGACTGGCAGGTCAGGCAGGCGGCCGAGGATCTGCTGTCGGTCGACGCGGGGCACGACGGCGACGACTGAGCGCCGCCGCGAAAGGGTCAGACGTCGCCGACGTCGACGATGTGCTGGGCCTCGAGTCCCCAGCTCGATCCCTCCGACCAGTCCTCCCGCTTCCAGATCGGTACAGTCGCCTTCAAGGTGTCGATGCCGAATCGGGCCGCCTCGAACGCCTCACCTCGGTGGGGCGAGGACACGGCGACGACCACGGCCGCCTCCGTCAAGGGCACCTCGCCGATCCGGTGGAGCAGGACGATACGGGCCAGATCGGGCCAGCGTTCGCGGGCCCGGTCCACGATCTCGGACAGTCGGGGAACGACCTGGGACTCGTAGGCCTCGTACTCGAGTCTGGTGACACCGTCTCGTCCGCTGGAGTGGTCGCGGGCCGTGCCGGTGAAGACCACCACGGCCCCACAACTCGGATCGACAACCCACTGCGAAGCCTCCTGCACCGGCAGCGGCGACGAGGACAGCCCCAGCCAGGTGTCGCCCGAGACGGGCGGTTCGAGTGGCTTGTGGACCGTCTCCGGATCGGTTGGCGCCGGAACCGGCGACTTGGTCGAGAGATCTTCCACGCCGCCAGCCTATCCGGCCGCCGAAGCGGCGGGCTCGGTCCCTCCCGGTCCACCTCGGAGACCGGGGGAGGAATACGACCCAAACGGCCC
>Ga0224510_10002858_pt1 | contig 10109 bp, 6 predicted proteins | sample SF_May12_sed_USG_FD_170161 | JGI IMG/M metagenome (GOLD analysis project Ga0224510, IMG submission 170161) | Sediment microbial communities from San Francisco Bay, California, United States - SF_May12_sed_USGS_4_1 | ecosystem: Environmental > Aquatic > Marine > Sediment | place: USA: California... | reverse complement strand
GTTGATCACGCCGCCGGCAATCTCGTCTCCATCCCAGGCGATGAGGAACAGGGACGGGTCGAAATCCGGCTGGTCGAGCCACTCTTCGAAGCTCGCATCCGAGGCGTCGAAGCCGCCCCAGTGATCCATGAACGCCTCCGCATCGGCGTCCCAGACGCGGCGGTAGCCCTCGCGGTCCGATATCGGTCGCAGCTCGAGGCCTTCGGGCATCGGCGGGATCACGACAGCCTCGAGGGTCGGTCGCAGCATTTCGAAGAAGTAGCGAACCGGCTGATAGCCGTTTGCACGCACGAGCGCCACCGCGCCGGGGCGTCGTTCATCGGCGAACGTGCCCATCACCCGCTCCCGATCGGTGTCGTGCACCGCCGACATGCCGCGCAGGTGCGCGACATTGCGCGCGAGGATGGCACTGCCAACACCGCGTCGCCTCCACACCGGGTGCACGTGACCGCGGGTAAGGTACTCGCGCAGGCCGTCGGTCGTGTCGACCCAGAAGGCCCAACCGTAGCCCACCACCTCGCCATCGACCTCGGCCAGCACCAGGTCGTTGGCAGGATCGAAGTGCTCGCTCGGGTGCGTCAACCATGTGGTGAGGAACGCCGCGGACGCTCGCTCATCGATCTCGTCGGCCACGTTGGACGCGGTGAAGACGCGCAGCATCTCCGGCACATCCGACAGGCCGGCATAGGGACGCAGGACGAGGCCATCCGGTAGGGTGCGCATCGGTTCAGCCTACTCGCTTGAGCTTGCCGGTCCGCTTGGCATAGCGCTCGGCACGGCCGAATGCCCAGAGCCCCAGCGGGATGAAAACGATCCCCATCAGGGCGAGGGGCCACACGTCGCGAAGCAGATCCGCTGTCCCCACGCCGTCGATCAGGCCCGCACGCACGCCGTCGAGTACGTACGTTGCGGGCGAGAAGTTCGAGGCCACCTGCATCCAGCCGGGCAGCACGTCGATGCTGTAGTAGACGCCGCTGATCAACAGCAGTACCGACTGCAGCACGAAGGTCATCTGCGCTCCGCGCTCGACGTACATGAGCGGCAGGATGGCCGTCATGATCCCGATCCCGATGAACGAGACCGAGCCGAGCACCATGAAGACCGCGGCGGTCCCGAAGTTGGCCTGGCTCAGGTCGAGTTCAAAGAAGAGCGCGAGCACGACGAGCACCACCACGGTATGCACGAAGCCGAAGATGACCGCATAGAGCGTGGAGCCGAGCATCTGGGCATAGCGGCGCACCGGTGCCATGAACGTGTACTCCAGCGTCCCCTCCCAGCGCTCCCAGCTGACCGTCTCGGCGATGAAGCTGAAGACGACCGACAGGTAGTTCCAGAACACGGCACCGATCACGAGCGTAAGCAGGAGCCGGGTATCGTTCTGCCCTGCGCCGATGAGCGACACGGCCAACGCGCCCGCCACGGCATAGACCAGGAATGCGACCTCCCAGCCCCAGTAGCGCTTTGTCAGGTTGAAGTTCCGCTCCACGAAGGCGAACGACGCCTTCAGTTCGCGGGTCATCAGGGTCATCGCTCTAGCCCTCGTCGTTCTCGTCGTTCTCGTTGTCGAGGTCGTCGTCCAGGGAGCGTCCGGTGAAGGTCATGAAGACGCTCTCCATGGTCGGCTCCTGTCCGTGGCGCTCCGCCACGAGGACCTTCAGCGCCTCGGGCGTCTCCTCCACCACGATCCTCCCGTCGTTGATGATCGCGATTCGGTCGCACAGCCGATCGGCCTCCGCCAGGTCGTGCGTTGTGAGCACGATCGTGGCGTCGTGGCCATCGCGCAGGTCCTCGATGAAGCTCTGCACGTCGAGCTTCGAGCGCGGGTCGAGGCCGGTCGTCGGCTCGTCGAGCAGCAGCAGGGTCGGGCTGGTCAGCAGTGCGCGCGCGATGGCGACCTTCTGCTGCATCCCCCGGCTCATCTGCTCCAGCGGACGGCCGAGCCGCTTCTCGCTGATCCCCAGCCGCGCCAGGATGGCGATCGCCTGCTGCCGCGCCGACTTCGGGTCCATGCCGTACAGGCGTGCGGCGTAGGCCAGGTTCTCGAAGGGGCTCAGCTTCTTGAAGAAGGCCGCGTCCACGCTCACCCGGTTGATCAGTCGCTTGACCGCCATCTCGTCGCGCTCGATGTCGTGGCCGAACACCTCCACCTTGCCGGTGTCGAGGGTCAGCAGCGTGCTGACCAGCCGAATGAAGGTCGACTTGCCGCTCCCGTTTGCGCCCAGTACGCCGTAGATCTCGCCCCGTCGGATGCGCAGGGAGATGTCCTTCACGGCCGTGACGGGCTTCCGCTTGCGGCCGACCAGGAACTGCTTGGTGACGTGCTCGACGAGCAGCGCGGGCACGCCGTCCTCGGGCAGCGTGCGACGGGTGCGTGACGGCGGCGCAGCCGGTACCGGGGCGCGCATCGGCTCGGTCTTCGGTTCTTGCAGGAGACCGGTCATCTCGGGTTCCTCGTCGTGATCTGTCGTCACCTTGCTCGGTTGGATACCTCTCCATTTCATGCACAGAGCCGCGGGTCCTGCGCGGTCCGCGGCTCCTGCTCCTCGCCCATGGCGAGCATCAAAAAACCGTGGACCCAATCTGGCCCACGGCTCGTGGCGTGTGCTTGGCGGCCGTGCCGCCTGGCGTCAGCTCGAGGGGGGCGCAGATCTCCCGCCGTCGACACCGCCGGGTGCCGTCTCGGGGCGCTCGATTCGGGCGCTGCTCGGGAGTCTCATGGCTGTTGCTTGGTCCTCGTGGGAGGTTCCCCGGGCGGCACCACGTGACAACGGGGCAAGGTCGGGGCCGCCGCGGGAGGATACGGCCGCCTTTCCCGCCGTGTCAAGCCGAACGGGGGGCAGCAGCCGGGGGCGGGCGAAGCTCTCGAGCTGTGTCGCGAGGGCAGTTCCAGGCTGGAACGACTGTACGCGGCGCTGGCAGTTGTCGGCGGCGGAACGGACAACCTCCGTCTGCCCGGCAGTCGCTGGCGATGTCGCTGCCCGTACCAGAACGACCCTTCGCGTCCGGCTGGACCGGTACAAAGGAAACAGACCGGCGACGAATAGGCCATTCGGCACTCCCCGATCGGCGGGGCGCCGATGGTACGGTTCGGGCGTTCGACCGCAGCATGCGAAAGGACCAATCGGTCATGACCCTCAACCGTGGGCTGCTCTTCTGGGGCCTCGCCCTCATCACCGCCGGCGCGGTTGCGTTGGCTGCCCAGCAGGGGTACCTCGACAAGGACGCGCTCCGCGACCTGTGGCGCCTCTGGCCGGTCATCCTGATCGTGATCGGCGTGTCGGTGGTCGTGTCGCGCACCCCGTTCGCGGTCGTCGGGACGGTTGCGGCGGCGCTGGTGGTCGGTGGCGCTGGCGGCGCACTGATCGCCGTCGGGCCGACGCTCTCGCTCAACTGCGGGACCGGCGACCCCACATCGCTCACCTCGCGCAGCGGCGACTTCGGGAGCAGCGCCGGGGTGGAGCTCGACTTCAACTGCGGCACGCTGAGCGTCGCCATGACCGATAACTCGGCGTGGACGGTGGCCAGCGGCCAGCGGGGCGGGGATCCTGCCCGTATCACGGCGAGCAGCGATCGCCTCGAGGTCCGCTCCCCGGACAACGGGCGCTGGTGGGACGGCGGGCGTCAGCGTTGGGAGGTCAGCCTGCCGACTGATTCCGTATACACGCTGAACGCGTCACCCAACGCGGCCGATACGACCATCGACCTCGGCGGGGGTCGCTTCAGCCGCGTCTCGCTGAACCCCAACGCCGGCTCGCTGACGCTTGACCTGACCGATGCCGATGTGGAGCGCCTGGAGCTGTCGTTGAATGCCGGTTCGGCATCCGTCACGATCGGGACGGCAATGAACATGCGCGGCAGCCTGAGCGTCAACGCCGGATCGATCCAGGTCTGCACGCTCGGCGGGGTGGCGGTCGAGTACACCCTGGACTCGAACGTCGCGTTCTCGCACAACCTCGACGGATCGGGGCTGGTGCGGGTGGGCGATACGTGGTCGACCTCCGGTTACGCCTGGGCGGCCCAGCAGATCCGCCTCGAGATCAGCGGCAATGCGGGGAGTTTCACCCTGAATCCTGAAGGAGGCTGCGGATGAATCGGCGGCTGTATCGGTCCCGTCGCGAGGAGATGATCAGCGGTGTCGCGGGCGGCGTCGCGGAGTACCTGGACCTCGATCCCTCGATCGTGCGCGTGGTGTGGGCGGTCCTGGCGATCATCACCGGGGGCGTCTTCTTCATCGTCTACGTGGTGATGTGGATCGTGGTGCCCCAGGCGCCGGAAGGCGCGGAGCCCCCAGGCGCCGGCGGGGCGGACTCGGCCGGCGCTGCTCCGTCGTCGGGCTGGGTGCCGCCCTCCGGCTGGGCCGCACAGTCCGCACGGCGGGCCTACCGCCACTCAGGTGGTGGATCGTGGGTCTTCGGGCTGATCCTGATCGGGCTCGGGGCCTACTTCCTCGCCCGTGAGTACCTGCCGGACCTCGACGTCGATCGGCTCTGGCCTCTGGGGCTGGTGGTCCTCGGCCTACTCTTCATGCTGGTCGCCTTCCGTCGTCGCGACTGACGGCGACGCCTCACGGCGGGACCCGAGCAGGTCGCGCCCCATCAGCGCGAAGGCAGCCGCCAGGACCGCCACGACCGTGCCGACCGCCAGTTTCAGGCTGTCGGCAGTAATGAGTTGCGCGCGCTCGCCCTGCGGTGGAGACGGGAACTGGAACGCGTAGTTCCACGGGGCCAGGGCGCGGGCCGCATTGATGTACCAGTCGGGCATGACCAGCGCGGCGCCGAGCGGGAAGACGAGCGCGCCCGCCACCACGACGGCCACCAGGAACCCGATCGCCAGGGAGCGGTAGCCCCACGACCGCAGTCCCTCGTCAACGAAGTAGGCCACGGCGATCATCGAGAAGAGGACCGCAGTGAGGTAGTGGTACTGGAAGGTGGCCCGCTCGATCCGGATCCACGGCAGGTACTGGAAGGCGAAGGCCGCGGCTACCAGCGCGAGGGCCAGCGAGCGGCGGCGCCAGGCCATCAGGGCGCCCCACAGCACGGCCGGGACCCCTGCCCAGAAGAGGACCGGATTGCCACCGTTGTAGATGACGGCCATCTGCCGCTCGTCAAAGGAGTGGCTGTAGAACCAGACCGGCTTCAGGTCGAGCGGCCAGCTCCACCACGGCGACGAGGCGGCGTGGCCCGCCTGCAGGCCGAAGTGATAGCCGAACATCTGTGAGTGCAGTTCATCGAGCGACCAGCCGTATCCCGGTCCCTGTGCCACGGTGGCGATCCCGTGGCCCAGCTGCAGGTACGGGATGTAGGCCACGAAGTAGACGAGCAGCGGGATCACCAGCAGGGTCGCGCCAACCCACGGCCAGGCGAACCCGCCGAGCTCGCCGGGGAGGTACCAGCGGCGGTCACTGGCCGGGTCGCGCAGCGAGCGCCACGCGCGGAGGACGATCAGCAAGGCGCTGATGCCTAGCATCAGCCATGCGGGCCACGCCGCCTGCGCACCGCGCGCGAGGATCGCGAAGAGGAGTTCGACCGCACTGCGCGGGTCGCGCCCCTCCACGGTGCCGTAGGCCATCGTGAACGCCAGGCCGATCCCCCCGGCCACGACACCGATGGCCGGCAGCGCCGCCAGATCGCGACCCGTGAGGCGCACCGGGCGCTCCCAGACGAGGACCAGGGCGAGTCCGAGCGCCAGCAGGCAGACGACCAGGAACGGCCACGGGGCACCGATCGCCCCCACCACCGTGATGAAGGCGACGCCCGCCACCAGCAGGAAGCGGCCGAGGCCAGAACGTGCCAGGACGAGGACCCACAGGCCGAAGAGCGCATACCAGCCGACCCACTTGCTGGCGGCGGCCAGGCCGATGAGGACACCGACCAGCGGCAGGGCCCACCACGCGCTGCGCACCCAGCGACCTGCCCAGACCTGCCAGAAGACCAGGTAGGCGGCAACGATGAAGGTGGCGACGAAGATGTCGTTCATGGCGATCCGGCTCATCACGTAGCTCATCCCGTCGATCGCCACGAAGGCGGCCGCCAGCACCGCGATCCGTCGGCGTCGGAAGAGGGTCGCGGCAAGCAGGTAGATGAGCCCGACCAGGATCGAGCCGAAGACGATCCCCGCGATCCGCCAGGCGAAGGCGTTGCTGCCAGCGTCGATCGCAACCAGCCCACCGCCGCCGGCCGTAATCGTCGAGACGATCAGGCGGCCATGGTCGTCGCCCTCCGCGTGGTCGGAGATGTCGAAGCCCAACGCCAGCGGGTCACCGGGGAGCGGGCTCGTGTCGAACGCGGCGAATCCGACGCTCTGTGAGCCGCCATTGCCGTGCGGCATGACGGCCCACGCCTCGGCCTTGCCGGTCGCGGGATCGGTCCCCGCGACATAGACGATGTTGGCCACCCACTGCCAGCCGATCAACCTCGGCGTGCCCGGCAGCGGCACCGTGTCGATCTCGGACAGCTTCTCGTCGAACACGGTCAGCCCGCCGGCGACCGGGCCGTGCTCGTCGTCTGCGGGGAGCGGGCCGACCGGGACCCAGACCTGCGTGTCTTTGCCGCGCGCCTGGACCATGACCGGCCCGGTCGGAGGAGCACGCAGAATCACCCGCCCGTCGCTGCCGATCAGCCCCGTGTCGAGTTCGAGGGAGGCGGCATCGAGGGCCACCAGGCTGCCGCGCGCCAGGTCGATGGCCACGACGCGCGCCGGAGCGCCGTCATCGCCGGAACCGGCCGGCACGTAGCCGATCCCACTGGCAACCAGGCTGGAGGTGGCTATCCGGGCGCCCGTCTCGCGCTCCACCTCGGCGATCCCGTCGGTGCCGCGGAAAAGGATGATCGGCTGCCCCTGCGGCACCACGATCTCGCTGATGCCGGCCAACGCGGTCTCGATCAGGGCCACGCCCGGCGGCGGCCCCCGTTCACCGAGCTGGCCGAGGAATGCGCCCAGGTCGAAGACCGATACGCTCCCGGTGTCGGCCAACCCGACGAGCAGCCGGTTGACGTCCTCGTCGTACGCAAGACTGGCGACGGGGCCGCTCATCGTCCAGCTCGACACGACCGTGCCCGACGTGACCTCGCGCGCCGTGATCGTCTCGTCTCCGGCCGAACTGAAGACGATCGAGGCAAGGCGCCCCTCGGCGCTGCGCTGGGGCGCGACCGCCAGTGACGTGGCCGGGACGTCAAGCTCGGTGCTGCCGAGCACCTTGTTCGGGTCCGCCGCCACGATCCCGGCGGCGATCAGGTACTTCGCCAGCGGCGGGTGCGTCCATTCATACGTGTCGCGGGTCCAGCCCTCCTGCCAGTCGGCGAGCATCTCCGTTGCCGTCCGTGCGTGGTAGACCTCGTCGAAATGGAAGTGGCGCGGGAAGTCGAGGCGCCAGAGCCGGAAGACGAGGGCGAACAGCACGAGTCCCAGCAGCAGCACCGCATCCAGCCGGTCGAGGCGCCGCGGCGGCTCCGGTGCGTTCGGGTCGGCAGGATCGCGGCGCAGCCAACGGCGCAGGCGGGAACCAGGGGCGGGCCGCTCAGCGCGCACCGGCTCGTCAACCGCAATCGGTGGCAGGACCGGTCCTGGGTCTGCCGTGATCCGATCGGCCGGCGGCGCCGATCGGATCGGGGCGAGCGCCAGATCGCCCGCGCGGACCGCCATCCCGGCCGACTGCAGCACCAGCCACGCGAGGACGACCACGATCCCCGCCGACAGCAGGTAGATGCCTGTGTCGTTGAACAGGAATTCCCCAAGGAACGCGTCGCGCGGCATGGGCAGGCCGTCCAGCCCCGGGTTCATGACGCCCCCTCCCGCCCACGACCAGTCTGCCGTGTAGACCCAGTAGACGTTGGCGAAGAACGAGACGGTCAGGGCCGCGTAGAGCACCGCCCAACGCCGCCCGCGCAGCACCAGCGGGGCCGCCAGGGCCAGCGCCGGGAAGAGGTACCGCTCATGGACGCGGGTCGGCAGCGCATAGAAGGCGACCGCCAGCACCAGGGCGCCGACGAGGAGGCCGGCCGGATCGTCGCGGCGCGCGACCTGCCACAGCGCGACGAGGGCGGCCAGCGCGAACAGCACCGTCCCGACCAGCTGCCAGGTGACCGGGAAGGTGCCGAGCATGACCGCGATGCCCTGTCCGTCGGGGCATGTCGGCGGGGCGACGTCGCAGCCCCACTGCAACGTGTCGCCGAGCCCGCTCCACGGGTTGCGCCACAGGTTGAAGCCGTTGATCGAGAGACCCTTGTAGGTGTCCGCCGCGTCGAGGAACTTCCCGATCAGGGAGTGGGCACGGTCGGCCGGCGCCCAGACGGCCAGCCGGAACGGCAGGATCAGCACGACCAGCGAGCCGAGACCCGCCGCCAACGAGGTGAGCACTCGCAGCGGGTCGCCGCGGCCGTCGTGGGCTGGGTCCGACGAGGTGCCGAAGACGTGCCGCTTGATGCCGACGATCGCCACGATCGGGATCAGGAAGGCGAACTGGAACTTGATGAGCAGCGCCAACACCGCGCCGACGGCTGCCGCCTCGGTCCAGCCGCGGGCAAGGAGGTAGAGCGTCGCAAGGATGGCGAGCGCGCCCACCGAGTCGACCTGGCCCCAGACCGATGCGTTGAAGATGGTGCCGGGATTGAACAGGTAGACCGTCGCCGCGATGAGGCCGATCCGTTCGCCCCCCAGGCCGCCGAGCCATCGGTCCCCAAAACGGCGGGCGTAGATGAACAGGAGCCAGGCCACGCCCGCGTCGGCCAGGATGCCGGGCACCTTGACGAGGCCGGGGGTGATCGACAGGCCGAAGATCGGGCGCAGCCATTCGCCGATCGAGCCGAGCAGCCACAGCACGTACATGTAGCCGGGCGGGTAGTCGCTGAAGTAGTCGGCCTGGTAGAACTCGCCGGGTCCGCTGGTCGCCAGCCGCTGCGCCCACGACGAGAAGTCGCCAACGTCGATCCGGAAGCCGGAGAGGGGTACGTAGATCCCGCCGATGAAGGCACGCAAGAGCACCCCCATCACGATCAGGAGGATCACCAGCGTGGCGGGATCGAGCGGCAGGCCGCGGTCGAATGGCCTCGCGCCCCGCTCCCTCACGGAGTCGCGGGTCATCGGTGGCGGCACCCGGTCAGGGGCGCCTGCGGTCGTACGCCAAGGTGGGCCGGAGTATACATCGACCCCTTGACGGTTCCGCTTGCCAAGCGGTTGCGCTACGGTACGGCGGACCCGCAACAAGGAGGTCGCGTGACCCAGGACCAGAAGTCGTCCCCCGATCCGACTCCGGCACCACCCGGCGACGCCCGGCCGGCGCTCACCTTCTTCTTCCCGGCCTACAACGAGCAGGAGAACATCGAGCGGACCGTCGAGCGGGCGCTGGCCGAGATCGGCCCGCTGGTCAGCTCGATCGAGGTGCTGGCCATCGACGACGGCTCAACCGACAGCACGCCGGCGCTGGCCGATGCCTTGGCCGCCGCTGATCCGAGGGTGCGCGTCCACCACCAGCCAAACCGCGGCTACGGCGGTGCCCTGAAGGCGGGCTTCGAGGAGGCGCGGGGCGAGCTGATCTGCTTCTCCGACGGCGACCTGCAGTTCGACCTGCGCGAAATGAGCCGACTGCTCGACCGGTTGGCCGACGACCGCAAGCCGGTGGACGCGGTGATCGGCTACCGGATCAAGCGGCGCGACCCGTTCCATAGAATCTTCATCGCCAAGACCTACAACGCCATCGTGTCAGTCGCCTTCGGCCTGCGGGTGCGTGACATCGACTGCGCCATGAAGCTGTTCCGTCGCGAGGTCTTCGACGGCCTGCGGCTTGATGCCGAGGGCCCCTTCCTGTCGGCCGAGTTGCTCATCAAGCTTCGTGCGCGCGGCGTACGTTCTGCCCAGGTGGGCGTGAACCACTACCCGCGTGCGGCGGGCTCCAACACGGGGGCGAGCATCGGCAAGATCCTGCGCACCTTCCGCGATTTGGCGGTGCTGCGCTGGGCGCTGTGGACTCGCCGGGCCCACGTCCTCGGGACGCGCACGAAGGCCTAGCTGCCGAGCTCCTCGCGGGGAGGGCCCTTCTCGCCACCGCCGAGGTCGACGTCGAGCGAGTTGATGAACTCGCGGAAGACCGCCAGCTTCTCGTCCGGGCCGTCGCC
>Ga0224510_10002857_pt1 | contig 10109 bp, 9 predicted proteins | sample SF_May12_sed_USG_FD_170161 | JGI IMG/M metagenome (GOLD analysis project Ga0224510, IMG submission 170161) | Sediment microbial communities from San Francisco Bay, California, United States - SF_May12_sed_USGS_4_1 | ecosystem: Environmental > Aquatic > Marine > Sediment | place: USA: California... | reverse complement strand
GGTTTCTTCTCTTTTTCCGATTCTCCCTCCTCTTGTTCTATGTTATGTGTTTCATGCTCTATGCTTTGTATTTCATGCTCTATGTCCTGTGTTTCATGCTCTATGATTTCTTGTGTTTCTTGTCCCATGACCTCATCTGTGCTGGTTGTAGGGGATCCTGAATCAAGTTCAGGATGACAAAGTAACGGAGGCTCTTTTGTTTTTTTAGATTCTTCATGTTCCATGCTACGTATTTCATGTTCCATGCTATGTGTTTCATGCTCTATGTTTTGTGTCTCATGTTCCATGCTTGATGTTTCATGCTCAATGACTTTTTGTGGCTCAGGCATGAGTCCTATTGATTTCATGAACGCAGCATCGCAAACAAACTCTTTGTTTTTTTTGAAGCATCGAGATTTGTAGTATTCCAGCATTTTTTCCGGGTCGTTACTAGGGTCATTCTTTTTTCCGGGGGTTGGGATGGGATCTTTCCATTCTCCTGTTCCATCGGGATCTCTGGCTATTGTTTTTCCCCTGGAAATTTCTTTTTCACCAAAGGTGTAGGAATCCATGAGTTCTCCTTGAGCATTGAAAAGTTTGATTGTGTCTCCGTCATTGTTGAGATAGAAGCTATCGTAATTTTGGATCACAAGCCATCCTTTGGGTTCGATGATGGTGTCTTCTGTGTTGGTGTGGTCAGCATCGATGGTTCTTGTGTGAGAGTCGGGTCCCATTTCATCTGTCACAAACCAATGACTCACATCAACTGGATGTGAGCCATTATTATACAATTCAACCCATTCATTTCCCTGTGCAGGATCAGGCATGAACTCATTGAGAACAACGATACCTTTTTCAATAGAATCATTTTCCCATTGTCCCATGGTGATGATGTTTGGTGAAAATTCTTCTTCGTCAACCCATCCGTGAGAGGGGAGTGCAAAGTTTGTTTGCCATGCTGTGAAAAGAATGTCAAATTCACAACTCAAGCCCTCAAGTTTTTTGTTCAAACTTTCTGGAACAACAACTGAGAATTCCCATTCATCTGAATCGATGGGGGACAGAAAGTTTTTTTGATAGGAAAAATCACTAAGGTTTCCATTGAACACAGTTTCATTGTTTAGCTTCACTTTCATTCTCAGTGTTTCGCACAACAAGTCACTCCCATCCTTTTTCACAAACTTAGAGTTGTATTGAAAATTCATGGTTCCTTCGTTTTGAATTTCGAAGGATGTTTTGAAATTGTTTGCTGGAGAAGTATCTGGAAGTGCAAACACGCCGTTGTATCCTGAAACGTTTGTGTCAATCACCATGTCCAAGCTTCCAGCGGAAGCACCAATATCACTGGCACTGATTGTTTCTATGTCTTGAAACATGGCTTCGGAAAACTGAAACGATGTTGCCCAGAGAAACATTGCGCACAAAAGGGGCATCCAATTTTGTTTTTTTAGTGTGTTCATTTGTTTGATTTTCTATTGATGATTTCTTTTTTGATTTTTTTTACTTCTTCAAATGCAATCCATGTTGCTGGAACAAAAAAGATGAGAATAATTCCAGTGGTTGTTTTTGCAAAACCGATGAGATGTCCAAGAAGAGGAATGGAGAAGAGGGTTTTTCCAATGACAGATTTTTGATTGACGAAAAGCAAATCCTCTGTGTTGTTGTTGTCACCTTTCGTTTTGAATTGAACAGCTTTTTCATTTGGAATGGTTTCAATGATTCTGTGTGTGATGATTGTGCCACTGCTGTCTGTGAATGTGATGACGTCATCTTTTTGGTATTCTTCCATTTGCTTGGTGATGGTGACGCTGCCAGTTTTGATTGTGGGTTCCATTGACCCGGATTGAATGATCACGAGATTATATTCAAATTTCGGAAGAATCAAAGAAAGCAAAAGAAATGCCACAAGAAAAGTTGCCACAGCAATGAAAGTATTTTCGATTATTTTTAGTATTTTTTGTGTTCTATTGTTCATACTATCCATCGGCTTCAGGCTTTACTTTTTAGAATGAGAGGTGAATTTAAAACCAATAAAAACATGTCATTCTGATCCGCCAACTGGCGGACAGAATCCCGGTATAATACCAGGCGTGTGCTAAGATATTGGGATCCTGAACCCCGTCCAAGGCGAAGCAAAGCAAGTTCAGGATGACAAGCAACGGGGGGTTTTTGTTTCATGCTTCATGTTCCATGCTCCATGTTCTCTCTCCCTCAGAAATCTAGGAATAAATTTCTGGGGGAGAGGCGAGTGATTTCACTCGTCCCTCTGAAATGACTAAATATTACAATTCTGTTCCTGCTACTTGAGATAGCATGAAGTCGATATCAAATCTACATTTGTCAGTCATGATGTTGTTTTGAGCATCTTTGCTAACTTCATACATAACTTCATAGCCAATTGTTTCTCCAGCTACTAATTTATCTAGGTTGATTCCATCAGTATTTGTAAGAAAGTTTGGAGTAGTGTATGTTGTTGTGTCTTCTCCTCGAGTAACCTTTACAGACAATTGAATAAATGGACACAGCTCACCATTTTCTGCGTCATCTCCTTGCTCTGGTTCAGCTAGTCCATTTTCAGATCCTTGGATGCTAGACGCAGGAACTTTCATTGTTAGGTTTCCATTGATTGATCCGTTGTTTTTCAATGTTCCACTAGCAACTGTTCCTGTGGCTCCAGGATACACATTGTTTATGCTAGTTTGAGTTTTTGAAAGCAAAAGATCAAGCTTTCCAGCAACAATTTGATTTCCTTGAGCTACTTCACTGTCACTCCAAAGAGCGAAAGATCCAACTCCAGCCACAACTGCTACTGCTGCAATGGTCATGAAACTCATTAAAATTCTTTTCATTTTGTTTCACCTCCTTTCATTTGTGTTTTTTGATTAGAGCTTATTCAAATTCTTTGATTTTTTGAAACAAAAAACCAGCTACTGCATGTCAGGCGTTAGCCTGGCACAAAATAGCTGGTCCTCTGGGGTACTCTATGAAGTTTTCGGGATATTTTTTCGATCTTCTAGAGATTTTTGCTCCTTGTCCCTTTCATGTTTTTTAACAACGATATCCTCCTTGATTCATATTCTCTCACTATTGAGATTGCATGTCAAATTTTTGAAATTATGGTATAATTCCAATTGAAGAATAATAACAATAAAAACAAAAAATATGAAGAGTAAATATTATGTTTGGATATTGGTGCTGTTGGGGCTGGCACTTGCAACCCTTGTATTGACCATGACAATTCAGGATAGATATGACGACACTGGAACCAATGTCATGAAAGGTGAAGGAGTGAAAAAGGAAAGCAAAGAAGAGGCTGAACCTGTTGAGGTCAATCTCATGGGAGAAGGAGTGGATTTTGATTCTGATGTTTTGGAACTCACTGATGAAGATGTTGAATTGAATGGATTTGAAGAAATTGATTTTGAAGCAATTGATGATTCAGAGGCTAAATTATAACTAAAGAAATAAAATAGAAAAAATATGAACAAAAAAATATTACTAGCATTCATTTTTTCACTAGTGCTGACCCCTGGATTTTCAATGGCTCAAATGATGAATGGATCACAAAATTCTTTAGGTGAAGAAATAGAAGATGTGAGAGCGCAAAAAAAAGAAGAAGCGCAAGCAAAAGCTCAAGAAAGAATTTGTACGCGTTTGGAGGGAGTAATTCTGAGAATTGAGGAGAAAACCAATCAAAGAAAAGAAAAAAATGAGGAGAAATTGCAAAAAAGACTTGAAAAAAATGAAAAGGTCAGAGAAAACAACTCTAAAGCTCTTCAAAACAAAAGAGAGGCAAGAGACAAAGCAAGAGCCGCGTTCTATGCCAGTTTGGAATTAAAAGCTCAAAGTGATGAACAAAAGGAAGCTGTGAAGAAATTCAAATCAACAGTTGAGGCGGCGGTTGTTGCGCGAAGAGCGACTGTGGACGAGGCCATTGAAACAGCAAGAGACGGAATTGACAGCGCTGTTGAGTTGAGAATCAAAGAGATTGAGGCATTGATGGAAGAATTCAAGAAAGATGAATCAAAGTTCATTAGTGATGCAAAGAATCAGTGTGATGAAGGTGATGATTTGGATGAGGCAAGAAATCTTTTGAAAAATTTCAAAAATAATTTTGAATCTTCCAGAAAAGAGTTTAAAAATGAAATGAGTGGACTTGCAAAAATGAATGAGGTTGTCAAAGGGCTGAGAGATGCAAAAAAAGAGACCGTTCAAGCGGCAGTTGATGAATTCAAAGAAGCTGTTGATGCAGCCAGAACAGAGCTCAAAAAAGCTTTTGAAGGAGTAGATTTGAGTGAATAATATTGTGTGGATATTGACAACTTTGAGGTAGTAGTATACTATTAACTGGTAATTAAGTTTAAGTCTACGGACCTGAATGAGTTTGGGTTTGTGTCCGTGTATATTTTTTGTAAACTGATATGTTAAAAATAAGATTTTCAAGAGTAGGAAGAAGGAATAAAGCTAAATATAGAATTGTTGTTCAGGAGCATACATATGCACCAACCGGAAAACATGTTGAAATTCTAGGAAGCTGGGATCCTCACATCAAAGAAGGTGTTTTCAAGAACGATAGAGTTCAACACTGGATTGATAACGGGGCGCAAGTTTCAGATTCAGTATTTAACCTTTTCATTTCACAAGGCGTGATCAAGGGAGAAAAGAGAAAAATGAATATTTCTTCAGGAAAAAAGAAAGAAGGCGCTGAAGTAGAAGGAAAAACTGAAGAGAAGAAATAAACTAAGTTAAGAGAAAGTCCGCCCAAGGCGGATCAGCCCTAGGGCTGAAAATTTGATAAATAAATATATTTTCGCAGACAACAGGCATCAACATAAGACCTGTCGAGAAAATTTTTTGTGTTAAACCAAATTTTTGGAGAGACACTAAATTTTAGGAAGTCTGCAATTTTTGCAGATTTTTTATTTGGATAAACAGGTTATGTCAGAATTATCTAAGCGTAATTCGTATGTAATTTGATTAAATTAGAAATATGTTAACCAGACAACAAAAACATGAGATAGTTGACACACTAACTCAAAATCTTAAGGATTCAAAGTCAGTAGTATTTGTTGATTTCAGAGGTCTTAGCGTAAAAGAAATGACCAGTCTGAAAAGAGAGTTGAAAAAAGAAAATTCAAATTTGAGTGTTGTTAAAAAGAGCTTGATTGCAGTTGCTTTGAAAAATGCTGGAATCGATATGAATGTTAAAGGATTGGAAGGGCAAATCGCAGTTTCAATTGCCACTGAAGATGAAGTTTCATCAGCAAAGATCATCAGCAAATTTGCAAAAACCGCTGAAGGATTGAAGATTATTGGTGGAGTTTTGGGAGACAAGGAAATGAGTGAGAAAGAAGTCAATGCATTGGCAAAACTTCCTTCAAAGGAAGAGTTATTGTCAAGATTGGTTGGAAGTTTGAAATCACCAATGAGTGGATTGGTAAATGTTTTGCAAGGAAATCAGAAGGGCTTGGTGTATGTCATCAAAGCTATTGCTGATAGCAAAAAATAGTAGTTAATTAATTTATTAAATATATTAAGTAAGTAATTAATTTTTTGATTAATGAGTTGAAGGACTGATTGATCAAGCAAATGATAAATATATGACAGAAGAAAAAAAGACTGAAGACAAAAAAGAAGTAGAAGTTCCTAAGAAATTTCAAAAACTAGTTGAAGAAATCGAAAAAATGACTGTTTTGGAACTTTCAGAACTAGTTGAAATCCTTGAAGAAAAATTTGGTGTTAGCGCTGCTGCTCCAATGATGATGGGAGCAATGCCTGCTGCTGGTGGAGAAGCTGAAGCTGCTGCAGAAAAGAGCGAATTCAATGTAGAGCTTATTGCTGCTGGAGACCAAAAGATCAACGTGATCAAGGCTGTTAGAGAAATCTCAGGATTGGGATTGAAGGAAGCTAAGGACTTGGTAGACGGAGCTCCTAAGGTAATCAAGGAGAAAGTAAAGAAAGAAGAAGCTGAAGAAATGAAGAAGAAATTGACTGACGCTGGAGCAACTGTAGAGTTGAAATAGTTTCAAAGCAATTTTTGAATAAAAAAAAGCCACCTCGCAAGAGGTGGTTTTTTGTTTTGGGAGGAAAAATGGTAGAATAAGGATGTGGTGAAATAATAATAGATAAATAAATCTACTTGTGTCATTTCGGAAAGTATAATTTCTTGGGCGAGGAACGAGTCCTTAGAAATTAACTTATCCGTAATCCATACTCAATTAAATACAGTAAATTAAACGTGTTCTGTGATTATATGAAGTGTGGATTCCGGATAGGTTATTTTTCTAAAATTCATACTTCATTTTGAAAAATACACCTTCCGGAATGACAGGAATATTAAGTAATACTTCTTTATTCTAAAAATATATGAAAAAAATATTAATAACTCTGTTTCTTTTGGGGGTGTTTTTTCTGCCAGCAAAAACTTGGGCGATGGAGAGTATTGTTGCCTTTGATTTGGAGTTTCAAATCAATCGAGACAGCAGTGTGAATGTGACGGAAAGCATTCTGTATGACTTTGACGATTTGCAAAAGCATGGGATATATCGAGACATTCCATATAAGTATCAGGCACGAGGAGGGAATTATTCTTTGCGCCTCAGAGATTTTTCAGTAACGGATGAAAATGGAGTAGCATATAATTTTTCAAAGAGTTCTTCTGAGGGAAACGTTTCTCTCAAAATCGGGGATGCGGACAAATTTGTGACGGGCAAAAAAACCTATGTGATCAGATATAGGGTTGGCAGAGCGTTGAATTATTTTGACAATCACGATGAGTTTTATTGGAATGCCATTGGAAACGGATGGACCGTTCCGATTCAGAAAGTGAACGCCAAAATTGTTTTGCCAGAGGAGGCAAGAAACATCAAAACTGATTGTTTTGTGGGATTCTATGGAAGCACGGAGCGTTGCCAATATCTTCAAGAAGGAAATCTGATTGATTTTTCCAGCAGAAGTCTTTCTCCGAGTGAAGGGGTCACTGTGGTGGTTGGATTTCCAAAAGGAGTAGTGATTGAGCCTACTCAGACAGAAAAAATTCTCGAGACAATCAAGGACAATTGGATTGTGGGACTTCCTTTTGTGACATTGATCCTGATGACATTTCTTTGGAATTTCAAAGGAAAGGATCCCCAGGGAAGAGGAACGATCGTTGCGCAGTTTGGTTCTCCGGATGATCTCACTCCACTGGAAGCGGGAACTTTGGTGGATGAGACGGCACACAACAGGGATTTGTCAGCAGAGATTATATATTTGGCAACAAGAGGATATTTGAGAATCAAAAGAATTGAAACAGGTGTCTCGATTTTCAAAAAGAAGGATTATGAGTTCACAAAATTGAAAGATGGGCTGGTAAATGATTTTGATGCAGACATCATGAAGGCAATTTTTGGAGAGAAAAGCGTGGGAACAATAGCGAAAATGTCTGATCTCAAAAAAGACTTCCATGCGCACTCTAGAAATATTATGAAGAGTAGCTATGAATCTTTGATAAAGAGAGGATATTTTCCAAAAAATCCGAAGACAATCAGAACCTCCTATTCTGTTGCCGGAATTGTGTTGATTGTTTTGGCTTTCATGTTGGTGGAACTTTTTGGCACAATCGGATTGATTTCCATTGTTGCTTCCGGAATCGTCATTTTTGGATTTGCTTGGATCATGCCGATCAAGACTGAGAAAGGAGTTTTGGCAAAAGAACATATTCTTGGCCTCAAGTTGTACATGAGTGTGGCTGAAAAAGATAGAATAGAATTTCACAATGCCCCTGAAAAAAGTCCGCAGCATTTTGAGAAGTTGCTTCCCTATGCCATGGCGCTTGGTGTGACAAAGGAGTGGGCAAAACAGTTCGAAGGCATCTATAGTCGAGAGCCAGAATGGTATAGTGCGGGTCTGGCTTCTGGATTTTCCGCAGATGATTTGGCAGAAGACATGAAGAATTTTTCAGCAGCCACAGCCTCTGTTTCTTCTCAGGCTTCATCTGGTGGAAGTGGGTTTTCTGGAGGCGGCGGAGGCGGCGGATTTGGAGGCGGAGGCGGTGGAAGTTGGTAAGCTTGAGTTAAAAGTCCGTAAAGCTGAAAGTCTGTAAAGTCTAGAGCATGAAACATGGAGCATGAAACATGGAGCACATAGCATAAAACATAGAACATAAAACATAGAACATGGAGCATGAGACAAAATGCGACCCCTCCTTTAGTTCCTCCCCTTGACCCGTCTTCATTGAGCGTTTCGCCAAGGCAAGGGGGAAGGGGGGGGTAAAATAGCATAAAATTAAACGGCTCACACGAGTAGTGTGAGTTTTTTGTTTTTTGGCTGAAATAAGCCATATTTCACATGGCATATAACATGTATCACACATTACCGGATACATGTTTTTGTTATATGTTATATGCTACATGTTGCATGAGCACGGCTATTGACATTTTGGTCAAAATATGCTAGTATTATTGGTTAATTTGAAAAGTAAATAGAAGTCCTACTTGGCTGTTTTTAGCCATAAGGCGATCCGAAATGAGTTTTCGGGTGATAATTATTATTACACAATTAATGCGTAATTTTAGTATTATTGCGACCTTGCTTGTAATTTGGACAATGTTGTTTCCTCAAACAATTCTAGCGAGTGAAGATATTAATACTAAAACAAAAATAGAATTCAAAACAAAAATTAGTGAAAACGTAGAAAAAGTACCATATAACTACGAGGGTTATGAGCCCATTAAAAATGAGTTGGTTCAAGTAGAAAAAACTGATAGAGAAAAAAGATTGGATATGTGGAAAACAAAACAAGCTGATAGATGGAACAATTTGCCGAAGGGTAAGTTTACGATCAATGCTTCTGCATATACTGCTGCTGCTGATGAATGTGGAAAAAGCGATGGAATCACAGCTAGTGGTTTGAAAGTTCAAGAAAAAAGAACTCTTGCTTGTCCTCCTGAGTACCCATTTGGTGCTAAGTTGGAAATTGAGGGTTATGGAGTGTATACTTGTGAAGATAGAGGTGGAGCTATTAAGGGTAACAAGTTTGACATCTATGTTGAAACGAAAGCTGAAGCGTTTGCCTTTGGTAGAAGAAATTTGACTGCTCAGTTTGTTCAATAAATTCTTGACAAAAGGCTCATTATAAGCCTATAATCAAGGACTAATGAGAAAAAATTAATAAGCCAAAATAATTAGGATATAAGGAAAAAAATATGAAGAAGAGAATCGTGGGAATAGTAACAATGTTTGCAATTGCAGCGGCTTCTTTCGGAGCGACAAACAATGCTCAAGCTGATGTTATTATTCATGCTCAAGAAATGGAGGTTTGTAGTTATGACAAACATTCAACTTGTATGGTGGAAGATACCACAACAATCAATGTACCTGTTGCAGGGAAATATACTGTTAGAGGATATATTGGAAGAGGAACTAATACTAGCGACACATGTCAAGCACATGAAGATTTTTCAATCTATGTGAATGGAACATTTCTTGCAACGAGCAAGGACAAAAATTCATGTGAGCCAGGAAGTAAAAACGTGTATACAACAGAAGATCTTGGTTCTATTTCGCTAAACGCTGGAGCAAATAAAGTGAAAATGGTGCATGCATATCCAGTGAGCAAATATGGAAGCACAGGAGAAGCAGAAAGTGTTTCAGTTGCACTGCTTTTTAGAATGCCAAACCTGAATGTTTCTGTGAACATTGACAAAAATGACAATGACAATGGAGATGACACACAAAATGTGATCAAAGGAAGCAACGCTGCTTTCAAGATCAAAGTTACAAACACAGGACAAGCAACACTAAGCAACGTTAAAGTTGTGGATGCTGAGGCTCCTGCTTGTAGCAAGACATTCTCAAACACTTTGGCTCCTGGAGCAAGTTTCACATATACTTGTTCAGATGCGAACGTGACTGCTGCATATACAAACGTTGCAGTTGCAACAGCTACTGGTTTTGATGGAGTTTCAAATGTGAACGTTAATCATTCTGACACTTCAAAAGTAACAGTGACAAGTCCAAGTACGGTCTCTATTCAAATTGACAAGAATGACAATGACAATGGAGATGACACACAAGAAGTTGTAAGTGGTGGAAACGCTGCTTTCAGAATCAGAGTTACAAACACAGGACAAGCAACACTAAGCAATGTT
>Ga0224510_10002854_pt1 | contig 10113 bp, 6 predicted proteins | sample SF_May12_sed_USG_FD_170161 | JGI IMG/M metagenome (GOLD analysis project Ga0224510, IMG submission 170161) | Sediment microbial communities from San Francisco Bay, California, United States - SF_May12_sed_USGS_4_1 | ecosystem: Environmental > Aquatic > Marine > Sediment | place: USA: California... | reverse complement strand
ATCGCGTCGATGGCGGTCTGAAGCCGTTGCTCGGTGCGCCGGGTCTGAGATCGACGTGATGCAGCCTTGGAGATCGTCGAACCCCGGCGCCCTCCGAGAATGGCTCCCAACAGGTCGCCTGCACCCGACAGGATCTCCTGCTGCTTGCGGGCGCCGACGTCGCCCTCGAGATCCTGCACCCGCCGCTCCGCGGTCGAGATCTGGTTCTGGATCCGGTCGATCTTGGTCTTGTGCTTGTCCCGCAGCTTGGCGATTTCGGCGTCGGCCGCATCCTCGGCGGCGTCCCTGCAGCGAACCACGAACTCCTCCTCGGATTCCCCGACCCGTGAGTAGAGCTTCAGCGCCGCGTTCTTGAAGACGGTGACCTTCCGCTCGCGCACCAGATGGTCGACGAGAGCGCCGGAGAGTGAGGTCCAGAAGGTCTTTGTGTCGATGGGGTTGTCCGGCAGCCCGTACGGCAAGGCCGGCGCCTCGATGATGAAGTCACGATCGTCGTGGTCGACCGCATAGAGGTTGTCGGCCGTCACAGTCTGTGCAAGCGGGAAGATGACCGCTTCGTAGATCTCGCGGTGATCGACGCCGGCCGCGGTGTCGTCGTACAGAAGATCGACTGTGGCCACTGCTCCGGGCTTCAGGGTGTCTCCCGGGAGATCGAGCCCTTCCCTCCACGGCGCCGCCGCGTCGACGTACACGACCTCGATACCTTCGGCGACGGTGGGGGCCACACTGGTTGCGTCGTCGGGAAGGTCGGGTTCGGGGGTGGCGGCGGTGGTGGATTCGGCGGGATCCCGGTCTGGGCCCAGGCGTTCTATCTCGTCGCGGGTGAGGGGGCCCGCGAGATACGACATCGCCCACCGAGTCGCGAAGACTCCGGGCGACGACGACCCGGTCGAGTGGAGCACGAACTGGCGCTTTCCCAGACCGGAGATGAGCTGGTCGAACCGGGCCACGTCCACGCCACCGGATGCCGACGACAAACCTTCGAGGATCCGGGCCTTGTCTCTCTCTGTCTGAAGCCGTCCGATCATCCACGTTCCGGCGTTGGACATCGCCTTGTAGTCGAGGTCCACCGGATTCTGGGTGGAGAGCACCATGCCGACGCCGAATGCCCGCGCTTGTTTGAGGATCGTCAGGATCGGCTTCTTGGATGGGGGCTCTGCAGTCGGAGGGGCAAAGCCGAACACCTCGTCCATGTAGACCAGTGCTCTGAGGTCCGAAGTGCCGGACTGGCGCCGCATCCATGCAACGAGTTTGGAGAGGACCAGGGTCACCACGAATTGACGCTCGGCGTCGGAGAGGTGGGCGAGATACACCACGGCCGTCTGGGGAGTCCCACCGCGGCTCAACATGACATCGATGTCGAGCGGCTCGCCCTCGAGCCACGAGGCGAACGCCGGGGATGCCGCCAGACCGTTCAGCTTCATAGCCAGGTCCGTGCGATCGCTCTCCGGGAAGAACGTATCCAGCTCGAACACGCCGAGCTTGCGGAATGGAGGCTTGAGGACCTGGCCGATCACCCGGGCGAGGTCCATGTCTGTTCCCGACCGCCATCCGGTCTCGATGATGGTGGCCAGGAGGATGTGCTCCCGGCCGGAGACCGGGTCGCTTTCTACGCCGGCGAGTGTCAGCAGGGACGAGACGTACCCTTCGATCTCGTCCCGGTGGCCCTCCGGGTCGTCGTCGAAGGATCCGGGTGGGGCAGCGAGTGATCCGAGGACGTTGAGCCCGACTCCGGCGCTCGACCCGGGTGTGTAGATCGTGACCCGCTCGGACGCCGAGAGCGACCGCATCCTTTCGGGGCCGAGTGACCACGACTCGAGCCCTGACTTCCACGTGTCGGCGGTTCGGGTCGCGAGTTCCGACGTCGAGATCCCATCCCGCTTCGCCTCTGCCGGGTCGACCCAAGGTTCGAAGTCTCCGGGAGCGAAATCGGGGAAATTGAGGGCGAGGTTTCCCATGTCACCCTTGGGATCGATGACGAGACACGGGATCCCCGACGCCATCGCCTCTTCGATGAGATCGATCCCGAGACCGGTCTTTCCCGACCCCGTCATGCCTACGATCACCCCATGGGTCGTGAGATCGTCCGAATCCACCAGGACCGGTTCGCCGGTCCGATCACCCGAGGCCGGGTCGATCAGGCCACCGAGATAGAAACGTCCACGCTCGAATTCCACTCTTCACCTCCGATGACCGAGATCGTAACGACCGGCCGCCCGGCTGGAGATTGGAGCCCCGCGACGGTCAGTCGTCCGACCACCGGATGGCTTCGTCGATGAACCGCATGTAGGGCACCTCCCAATGGGCGCCGTCGTCGGCGACGATCTCGACGGATGCCATGTTCATCGAAGCGATCCTGCCGGACACATCGGTGAGCTGGACCTGTTGGCCGATCGAGAACCTGTCCTCGACATGGCGCCCGGCCGCGATCTGTTTGGACAGCGGGAGTGTTCCGAGGCCGATGCCAAGACCGGCTGCGAGCGAGCCGGTGAGGATCACACCCGCCACGATGATCATGAGGATGTCGGTTTGAAGCCCCATCTGTTTCATGGCCAGCAGCACCCCCACGACCACGATCGAGGCAAACGTTATCCCGCGGGCCCGCATGGCCAGCAACTCCGACCGCTGCTTCACGGCTTGCTCAACCACCACCCCTGCGAGCTTTGCCAGCACGAACGTGACGATCACGACCACTGCGCCGACGAGGAGCTTGGGCATGAACGAGATGGTGCTCACGAGCAAGTCCTGGCGGATGACCTCGTTGCGACCCGACAGGATCAGGACGAGAGATACCACCAGAACGAGCAAGGCGAGGCTGTTGGCGATGGTCCGTCGCGACTTGGCGTCGAGGGTGTCGCCGAGCCTTCCGCGCTTGAGAAGCGCAGACACGACCAAACGAGCCACCACGGCCATGGCGATGGCACTGCCGACTTCGATCCCCAACCTCATCATTCGGCGGCGAGTCTACGGGCTCCGACGGTCTGCGCGCCAAACTGCGTCCGGTGTCAGTCACCGCTCTCGGGATCAGATTCGGGATCCGGCGTTGTGCCGTTCGTCTGACCTCCGGCGAGGTAGTGGGGGATTGCCCGCCCGAACGCAACGGTGAGATCGAGCACGGCGCCCATGGTGTCCGAGACCATCTTCTGCATCTGCAGGGTCCTCACGAGGGGGCCGCTGAGGTCACGGGACATTTCGCCCGCCCATATCTGTTCCAGGACCTCGAGGTACTCGGGATCCGAGAGGATGACTTCTTCGAGTTCGTCCGCTTCGCCGTACGCAAAGCGGAGGAGTTCGGTCTGGGTGAGACGTTCACTCACGTCGGATCACCCACCAATCCGCCGAGGCCGTCGCCGAGAGTCTCCTCCAGCGCCTTGCGGGCGCGATGGATGCGAGTGCGGACCGTGTTGATCGGAAGCTCGAGGAGTTCGGCGATCTCCTCGTAGGAACGCTCGTTGTATTCGCGTTCGATGAGAGCGCCACGGAGGGCGTCCGGGAGCGCGGCGATGGCCTTGCGGACATCGTCGATCCTCGCCGCCCGGAGAACGTGCCATTCGGGTGAGCGTTCGTTTGGAACATCGTCCGAGAGCACCGACGGGATCTCTCTGTTTCGAGTGACGGAGTTGAGGGCGAGGTTCCGGGCGATTCGATAGATCCACGCCCGAACTGGGCCTTCGGAGCGGTACTCGCCTGCGGTCTTGAAAGCACGGAGGAACGCCTCCTGGGCGATGTCTTCCGAGAGGGCATGGTCGCGGGTGATACGGAATGCCGCACCGAAGACGAACGCCTGATGACGCGCGACGAGTTCTCCGAACGCGGACGGATCGGAGGATGATCGGCGAAGGAGTTCGACGTCATCGGCGGCCCCCTGCTGGAAGGTCATGTTCTCGGTGGGCACAGATCCCTGTTTCCTGGTGTTTCTGTCCTCTGGTGTGATGACACCGGTGACGGCCCGAAGTTTCGCGGAACTTCGTGAGCTATCGACGGGTCAACAGGGTAGGGCTCCGTCGCCCGGGGTGGAGACGGAGCCCACGCAAGGAGGGACTGCGGACCGCTACCGCTCGACAGCGGTGAAACGCAGGCTCTCACCGGGTTCGAAGTCCAGTGTGTACTCGATCGTCTCCGTGCTCGTCGACGTGTGGAGGGGATACCGATTGTCGCCGTAGACGTCGAGCCCGAGCGTGGCGAGCACGGCCCGCCGGTCGCCCGGTTCCAAGCTCGGGTCGATGCTGGCGATCGCCAGGCCCAATGCGCCCATGATCTGTTCTGACTGATCCTGATCCGGTGTCGGCGTTGCCTCCACGATCACCGAATCGTCCGTTGTGACGACGCTGAGATAGAACCCGAACACCACGGTCGCCCTGCCGTCGAGTTCCATGCCCGTCCCGGCGGCCGCCTCGTCCCACCGGGTTGCCAGGTCGTCGCTGGGAGGTGGTGGAGTCGGTGCCGTCGTCGGGAGCGGAGGCACGGTGGTCGTGGTGACGTCGGCCTCGGGCGGGGCGGCGACGGCGGGTGCCTCGCCGGAACCGAGTGTGGCCACCGTCACTGCGGTCCCAATCGCCGCTGCACCGACCATCATGAGTGTCTTGGGCAGAATCGAGACCTTCTCGGTGCGGATGAGCTGGATGGCGCCCCGGAACCCCGCCTCGTCGGCGACGCGCAGACCGATGGTGTCGCCATCAGCCGCGAACCGGTAGGCGCCGCGAGCAGTCCGCTCGAAGGAACAGGCCGTTCGGTCCCAGGACCCGAGCGTGTCTCCCGCAGATTCGATGAGGACCGTCTGGTCGTCGATTCGAACGACCACGTCGAGGCTGTGGTCGGTGGTCTCGAGTTGTGCGGGGAACGATCTCATGGTCATCCTTGACAGAGCGGTTGTCCTTTCCAGTCGCCGCAGACCGGCTTGGCATTAGCGGTCTCGTCGGCGGTGTCAAGAGGGTGGTTGGAGGGTTCGACCCGGCCCCCGGCTCACACCGTCTGTACCATCTGGCGGGCATGAGCGAAGCCACCGAAGCGGGATTCGGGCCGAACGTCTGGCTCGTCGATGAGATGTACCACCGTTTTCTGGATGCTCCGGAGAACGTGAGCGAGGCCTGGAGGGAGTTCTTCGAGGACTACCACCCGCACTCGTCGTCCGCACCCGCGGCCCAATCCTTGGCTGCGGCGGTCGACCTACCGGCTGCGCCGCCTGACCGTCCGCCGACGGTTCAGCCACCACCCGAGAGCGCCCCGGACGCGGAGCCACCGGCCGGTTCGACCCCCCTCCGTGGAATCACCGCCACCATCGCCCGGCGGATGGACGAGTCGCTGGCCGTACCTACGGCGACCTCGGTTCGCGACATGCCCGCCAAACTGCTCGAGGTCAACCGGCTGATCATCAACAACCAACTCCGGCGCCTCACCCAGGGTGGCAAGGTGAGCTTCACCCACATCATCGGTTACGCCGTGGTTCGCGCACTCGCCGAGGACCCGGCGATGAATGTGAGCTACGCCGAGGTCGACGGCAAGCCGTTCGTCGTCGCCCACCCGTCGGTCAACCTCGGCCTGGCGGTCGACGTCGGGAGGCCGGACGGCACACGGGTGCTCCTCGTCCCCAACATCCGCGGTGCCGAGACGCACGACTTCAAGTCGTTCTGGCTCGCCTATGAAGACGTCATCAACAAGGCTCGGAACAACCGGCTGAAGCCCGACGACTTCGCGGGCACGACCGCGACGCTCACCAATCCGGGGACGATCGGGACTGTCCAGTCCGTTCCGCGACTCATGCCCGATCAAGGAGTGATCGTCGGCGTCGGCGCCATCGCCTATCCCCCCGAGTATCAAGCCGCCGATCCCCGGTACCTGGCCCGCCAGGGCATCGGGCGCGTGCTCACGGTCACGTCCACCTATGACCATCGAGTCATCCAGGGGGCTCAGTCCGGGGAGCTCCTGAAACGAATCCACTCGCTGCTCCTCGGTGAAGACGGGTTCTATGACGGGATCTTCCAGTCGCTCGAGATCCCGTACACGCCGGCACGGTGGGCAGTGGACGACAACCCGCCTATCGGGTCGCCGAGCTGGGCCGAGAAACAGGCGAATGTGTTCCGGCTCGTCAACGCGTACAGGGTGAGGGGCCACTTGATCGCCGATCTCGATCCATTGCGCCAGCAGAGACCCCAGATGTACTCGGAGCTCGACCCGCTGCACCACGGCTTGACGATCTGGGATCTCGACCGTGAGTTCGCCACGGGCGGGATGCGAGACAACCAGGTGGCGATGCTCGGCACCATCCTGTCGGTGTTACGCGATGCGTACTGCCGGACCGCCGGCATCGAATACATGCACATCCAAGACACCGACCAGAAGCGATGGGTTCAGGAGCGCGTGGAGGCTCCTCGCGTCGAACTGGAACGGGAGGAGCGGGTGCGGATCCTCCGCAAGCTCAACCAAGCGGAGGCGTTCGAGAAGTTCCTGCACACCAAATACGTCGGTCACAAACGGTTTGGGCTCGAAGGGGCCGAGAGTCTCATCCCTCTCCTCGACGCCGTGTTGGGGGCGGCGGCGGGAGACGGAATCGATGAGGCCGTCATCGGCATGGCACACCGTGGCCGGCTCAACGTGCTGGCGAACGTGATTGGAAAGGGATACGACCGGATCTTCCGTGAGTTCGAAGGCGACATCGATCCAGGAACGACCGGTGGTTCGGGTGACGTCAAGTATCACCTCGGAGCCTCCGGCAAATACGAGTCGGAGAACGGTCCGGTCGGGGTGGAAGTCGTCGCCAATCCGTCCCATCTGGAGGCGGTCGACCCGGTCCTCGAGGGCGTCGTCCGGGCCAAGCAGGAGCGCATCGGACCTGCGGGCCATGCGCACGTTCTCCCGATCCTCATCCATGGCGACGCCGCCTTTGCCGGCCAAGGCGTCGTCGTCGAGACGTTCAACCTCTCCCAACTTCGCGGATACCGCACGGGGGGGACCGTTCATATCGTCATCAACAACCAGGTGGGCTTCACTACCTCCACGCTGGATGCGCGATCGAGCTTCTACGCCACCGACGTGGCCAAGACGGTGCAGGCGCCCATCATCCACGTCAATGGAGACGACCCCGAGGCGGTGGTACGGGTCGCCCGATTCGCCTTTGCGTTCCGGCAGGCCTTCAACAAGGACGTCGTGATCGACATGATCTGTTACCGCCGTCGCGGTCACAACGAGGGTGACGAGCCGTCCTACACCCAGCCCCTGATGTACAAGATCATCGAGGGTCACCGCTCGGTCAGGAAGCTGTACCTGGAGCGTCTCGTCAATACGGGTGTCATCGACATGTCCGAGGGCGAACGGCTTCTCGAGGAGTTCCGCGGCCTGATGGAGGAGGCGTTCCACGAAACCCGGGAGTCGCGACCCGGATCGGTGATCGGAGATGTCGCTCCGGATGCACCGACGAGGTTGGATACGGGGGTGGACCGGGCAACGCTCGACGAGCTCCTGGCCTATCTCACGAATGTCCCCTCGGGATTCACCGTCCACCCGAAGCTGCGGAAGATGGTGGCGGATCGTGCTTCGTCGCTGGAGTCGGACTCTGTCGACTGGGGCACAGCGGAGGCACTGGCCTTCGCGTCGCTGGCCCGTCAGGGCGTGCCCATTCGCCTCGCCGGCGAGGACTCCCGGCGCGGGACCTTCTCTCACCGGCATGCCGAGCTCACGGACTACGAGACGGGTGAGAAATGGACACCGCTCCAGCTGCTCACCGCCGACCGGACCCGGGTCCGGATCGTGGATTCGCTCCTCAGCGAGTTCGCGGCGGTGGGCTTCGAGTACGGCTACTCCGTGGAGTGGCCCGAGGCCTTCGTGTTGTGGGAAGCGCAGTTCGGTGACTTCGCCAACGGCGCTCAGGTGGTGATCGACCAGTTCGTCGCCGCCGGCGAGGCCAAGTGGGGCCAGACAACGAGTCTCACTCTTCTCCTGCCCCACGGGTACGAGGGTCAGGGACCGGAGCATTCGAGCGCTCGTATCGAACGTTTCCTCGAACTGTGCGCCAACGACAACCTCCGAATCGTAGTCCCGGCGACTGCCGGCCAGTACTTTCATTTCCTTCGCCGGCAGGCGTTGGCCCGACCGGCCAAGCCTGCGGTCGTATTCACTCCGAAGTCGCTACTCCGAACCAGAGAGTCGTTCTCTGACGTGGCTTCTCTGTCGACCGGCGGGTTCTCCCCGGTCGTGGGAGACGAGGACGTCACCCACGGAGCGGCGCGGGTGGTTCTGTGCGCCGGGAAGATCTATCACGATCTGGTTCGAAGCCGACCGCCGGGCTCCGGCGTCGCCATCGTTCGTGTGCCTCAGCTCTACCCGGTGCCCAGCACCGAGTTCGCCGACCTGGTGGCCCGCCATCCAGGCGCGGAGGTGGTGTGGTGCCAGGAGGAGCCCGAGAACTTCGGGGCATACCGGTTCTTGCGCCCCCATCTCGGCCAGGTGTTTGGGAGGGAGCCCGAGTATGCGGGCCGGCCGGAAGCCGCCAGTCCCGCCACGGGATCGGCCAAGCTCCACCAGACGCAGCAGGCCGCCCTCGTGGCGGCGGCACTCGGCACTCGGCGAGATTCCGTGTAACGCGTCGAACCGGGCAGAGACTCTCCTCCTGACGGGCTGGAAGCGGTATCCGCCTGGTTGGAGCAGTCGGAAGGTTGGGACTCGGGAGTACCGCTGGGGCAGCGGAAGGAACGGGAACTGGCTCCGCCAGCAGAGGAAGTTGACCGCCTGGCTGGCATGCGCCGGAGGTTGGGACTCGGGAGTCACTGCCAATCCAGGCGGTCAATCTGATGTTAGGTCGGGTGCTCTCCTACACCATGAGTCGCTCGCCCCAATCGACGCTCAACCCTTGATCTACCGGTGTCGATACCCTCCGTTCGATGGAATTGCTGCTCTCTGCCCTCGTGATCTTTGCGCTTCGTCTCGTGGACGTCAGTCTCGGAACGATGCGCATCGTCTTCCTCGTGCGTTCGAAACGGGGACTCGCTGGAGTTGTCGGCTTCTTCGAGTCGCTCACCTGGGTCATTGCGGCGGGGCAGGTGTTGAGCGGACTCGACGAGCCCTTGAAGATGGCTGCGTACGCCGGCGGTTATGCGGCCGGCACGATGCTGGGCTCGTCCATCGAGCGGTGGCTTGCCATGGGGAACGTGCTGGTGCGCATCGTTGCACCCGTCGACTCACCGCACGCCTACGAGGCTCTTCAGGAAGCCGGCTATCCCACCACGGTGATCAACGGCGAAGGAAGGGACGGAGCGGTCCGAGTCGCTTTCTCCGTACTTCCCCGGCGTTCGGCGCGCAAGGCCCTCGACCTGCTGGCCGCGGTCAATCCCGACGCCTTCGTCACCATGGAAGATGCCCGCCTGCCGGACCTGGCCACCCGGAGATCGGCTGCATCGATCAGGAAGTGAGCGGCGTGTCGCTCAGCGGTCTCCCCAGGTAGCTGGCTTTCACCGGGACGCCATTGCAGACCTCGAGTTCCCAGATCGCTCCCTTCTGACAGTCGATGACCCCGTTCGATCCCGCGAGCTGGGCACCGTCGTCGGAGATCTGTTCCAGAAGGGCGACAATGAGGTCGCCGTGGGTGCACAGCGCCGCATCGGTCCCCGCCACCGACGTGATCAGTTTCATCGCCTTCGTCGCCGCCGTGCCTTCTGCCAATGCCTCGGTGCGGTTGACCTCCAGATCGAGGGCTTTGGAGAGGGGCTTGACCGTTTGGAGGCATCGTTTGTAGGGGCTCGAGTGGATCGAGCCGACGCCGCGAGCCGCCAGAAAGGCGGTCAGGGCCTTCGTCTGAGCTCTGCCTTTGGGGCTGATCGGACGGTCCCGATCATCCTTTGCCCAGGTGGACCGGTCGCCGGCGTGGGCGTGGCGAATCACGTAGACCGTGCCACTCCGAGCGATCTCGATCAACCGGGGGTCCTCCAGCAACTGCCGGTCTCGCTTGTACGTCAACATCTTGGCGGCTTTGGTGATCGGGACCCATCGAGTCTCATCGACTTCGCGCCCCGGACGGAAGCCGTCGAACACCACCGTCCGGGCAGCGAAGTAGCGGACGACCTTCTGCCGGCCGCTCGACAGGCGGTACTCCTGATCCTCGAGGTGGGTGACCAACCGACCCCG
>Ga0224510_10002853_pt1 | contig 10113 bp, 10 predicted proteins | sample SF_May12_sed_USG_FD_170161 | JGI IMG/M metagenome (GOLD analysis project Ga0224510, IMG submission 170161) | Sediment microbial communities from San Francisco Bay, California, United States - SF_May12_sed_USGS_4_1 | ecosystem: Environmental > Aquatic > Marine > Sediment | place: USA: California... | reverse complement strand
GCCGAGGTCAGCCCCGACCTCATCGTCTTCAATCCCTTCATGCCGCAGAGCCAGGGCCCCGACCTGATGGACCACATCAAGACCAATCCCGACACCAAGCACATCCCCCTGATCCTGCTCACCCAGGAGCCGGTGCCGGCCGAGGCGCATGCGGAACTCAACGGCCGCATCCGCGCCATCCTCGACCGGGGCGTGCTCGGCGAGGAGGAACTGCTGCAGGAGCTGAAGGAGACCATCCAGAGATGCGACCGACAGGGATAACGATAACGACCGGCCCCGGCACGGAGCCGTTTATACTTTGTGAGAATTTTTCAATGGAGCAAGGCAATGACAACCGAGGAGGAAGGCGGCAGGAAGATCCTGATCGTTGACGACAACCGCGACAACCGCGAACTGGTGGTGAAGGTCCTCACCCGCAACGGCTATCGCACCTGCGAGGCGATCGACGGCGAGGATGCCATCACCCAGGCGATGGCCGAGCGGCCGGACCTGATCCTGATGGACATCTCGCTGCCCAAGATCGACGGCATGGAGGCCACCCGACGGCTGCACGCGATGGCCGAGTTCAGCGCCACCCCGATCATCGCCCTCACCGCCCACGCCATGCGCGGCGACCGGGAAAAGGCGCTGGCCGCCGGCTGCTGCGACTACATCGCCAAGCCGATCAACGTGCGGGAACTCCCGGCGCAGATCGCCCGCAACCTGAACGGGTGAGAGCCGTGACCAAGGAAAGGATACTCATCGTCGACGACACCATGGACACCGTCGAGCTGCTCCGCAAGCGCTTCCGGGCCGAGGGCTACGATACCGACGAGGCATACGACGGCGAAGCGGCGCTGGTCAAGGTGGCCGAATACCGGCCGGACCTGGTGATCCTCGACGTGATGATGCCCAAGCTCGACGGCATCTCGGTCTGCCGGCAACTGCGGATCGACCCGGCCACCCGCCATCTGCCGGTCCTGATGCTCACCGCCAAGAGCGAGGTCCCGGACAAGGTGGAGGGGCTGGACACCGGCGCCGACGACTACATCACCAAGCCCTTCGACTACAAGGAGCTCTCCGCCCGGGTCCGCTCGCTGCTGAGCAAGAAGATCGCCAGCGCCGAACTGGCCAAGAAGGAAAAGACCCAGGCCCTCGACCAGATGGTGGACGAGGTCTCCCACGAGGTGCGCAACCCGCTGGTTTCCATCGGCGGCTTTGCCCGGCGGGTGATCAAGCACATGGCCGCCGACGACCCCAACCGGCCGTACATGGAGATCATCCTCAAGAACGTCGCCACCCTGGAACGGATGGTCAACGAACTCATCGAGCTGAAGGGGGCATCGGTCGCCTTCCACGAACCCATCGACCTCCACGACCTGATCCGGACGACCATCGACCAGTTCGCCGAGGAGATCCATGCCCGCAACGTCACCGTCCAGCTCGACCTGATGGAGAACCCGCCGCGCATCGCCGCCGACCGGCAGAACTTCGGCCGCGCCCTCTTCAACCTGATCGAAAACAGCCTCGAAGCGATGACCGGGCCGGAGCGCAAGCTCACCGTCGCCACCGAGGTGACCAGCGACGACTTCTTTGTCATCCGCATCAGCGACAGCGGCTGCGGCATCGGCCAGGACAAGATCAAAAACATCTACGACCCCTTCTTCACCTCCAAGACCTATGGCCCCGGCCTGGGGCTGACCTTCGTCTTCCGAACCGTCCAGAACCACAACGGCATGATCACGGTGGCGAGCGAGGAGGGGCAGGGCACCACCTTCACCATCCGGCTGCCGATCCGCGCCGGCCAGTGAATTGTTGAGTTTTGCGCAGAAAGATACGCCCCCTCACAAAAAACTTGCCTCCAGCCCCAAGAGTGCATACACTGGTGTATATACACAAAGGTGGGCGACATGGATACGGCAAAGATCTTTAAAAGCGGCAACAGTCAAGCGGTACGGCTGCCCAAGGGGTTCAACTTCGAGGGCGGCGAGGTCTACATCAAGCGGTTGGGAAACAGCGTCATCCTCACCGCCAAGGATGACCCGTGGCAGTCGCTGCTCGACAGCCTGGACAAATTCAGCAACGACTACATGGCAGAACGCAGCCAGCCGCCGGTTCAGGAAAGGGAGCGGCTGTAATGCGGTACATGCTCGACACCAATATCTGCATCTACCTCATCAAACAAAAGCCGCTTTCGGTCCTCAACAAACTCCGCGCCATCGCAATCTCGGATGTTGTCATCTCCGCCATCACCCTGGCCGAACTTGAGTACGGCGTTGCCAAAAGCAGCAGACCAAGCCAGAACAACGACGCCTTGCAGGAATTTGTCGCCCCCTTGGAGATCATGCCCTTTGATGACGCGGCGGCCTGCCGCTACGGTGAAATCCGGGATTATCTTGAAAAGGAAGGGAAGGTGATCGGCTCCATGGACATGCTGATCGCCGCTCATGCCGGCAGCCTCAACTACACACTGGTGTCGAATAATCTGCGGGAATTTGAAAGAGTGCCCGGCCTACTGCTTGCTAACTGGGTTTGATAGTTGACGGCCGCTACCGTTGGATATTAGATTTCTTGAGCACGCTTGAGAACCCATCAAAAAAATCCTTTGCCTCGACGTACCGGCCCTCCTTGACGTCTTCCTCAGCCAGTGCTAGCAGCCTAAACAGTTCATTTGCTTTGCAAATCTGCTCAAGGTCTGCGACAGGTTGGATATCTTCTGGAAAACGATGCGCCACGTGGCCACCTCTTTGCTTGATGCTTTTAAGGGATAAAACGAAACGACCAGGTGATGTTAAAGAGGATTTTCGCGCCACTCTTCATGCCCGTGCCGGACACGGACAATCAGCACATCCCGATTCTGTTCAACCAGATAGACAATGAGGTGCGCGCCATAAGGATGAATCCGGACAGGTGGGGTTATTTCTTTCCGCTCACGGGCCATTTCCGGGTTTTCGGCCAGGAGGGCGAACACTTGCGCCAGCCCAAGATGGTACCGTTCCGCCTGCTCGCCCCCGAACAAACGTGCCCCATCCTGAAAAATAGCGACGATATCGTCAGCCGCCTTACTGGTCAGCCGAAAAGACATTGATCACTTTCCCGCCAACTGCCGGCGGGCATCCTGCAAAATATCATCCATCGACCGGTCAGAGACGCCGCTTTCAAGACCCTCCGAAACCAACGCCTGCATGTGGGCAATCTTGGCTGCCCGCTCCTGGTCCCGGCGGATCAAATCACGAACATAATCGCTGGCATTACTGTACCGCCCGGTCTTGGCCTGCTTTTCCACCCAATGCTTCATCATCTCGGGAAGGGAAACATTCATTGTCGCCATACAACACCTCCTTCCCACAACCTAGCATTTTTGACAAAGTTTGCCAAAAGGTAATAATTCAAATTCATCATCGCCAGAGCATGGACTCGGGTCACTGCCCCGCACAGAATGTGTCCCCACAAGACCCGACCCCAGTTTTTGGTTAGCCTTTAAAGAGCGTCGATTGCGATCTCATTACCAAACGCATACCCAAGCTCCAAATGCATCCTCTTCTCTGAAGAAAAATCTTTCGGCGTATATTCGTTTGATGGCGTTGATTCAGGTAGCAACCCCATTCTTTGAAATGCTTCTGCGATCAACTCGCTACAGAATAATGAGCTTAAATCTTCCTTGTTTTCTCCAAAAATCGAATCATACGCTGACTTAATTAATTCTATTTTATTTTTTTCATAAGGACGTCCGCTTACCTCATGCCGAAAATTGTTCAGTGCCAGAATCATGTCGTTGGTGAGTGGCTTAGTAAGAGGTCGAACGCTAATCTCATAGTCATCTGCAAAGCACCTCTCCAGTCTCTCGGAAAGTTCGACACGTTGCACACCCTTTGTTAACTTGCCGGCCTCAACATCCGCGACATTTCCGATTGAAGTAGATTCCCAGCAAAAAATCGATCCTTTTGGATCAAGATCAGATTCAAACTTATATACCATCCCCACATGTGACCATTTGCTAAGTGTAAAAAATTTTATTCCTTCTGATATTCCACTTTTGCCGGAAAACAACAATACATCACCAGTTTTCAATTCAGACCGCAGAGCATCGTACTTCATAAACTCCTCCTTAAAAGTGGTTGGGTGAAAAGAATGTACCGTTATATTCCAGGCCAACGACTAGATGAGCGGCTGGCCACGGATTAGCAGTAAACATGGCAACGCTAATTCCTGACCGCTTGATTACCTTGTAAGGTTTTATTTTGTTAAATAACCAATACAGAAAGACACTAAGCAAATAAATGCTATAAATAGCCAGTGTTTACTTTTAGCATTATCAACAAGCCACCTAAAACTTAAAACTGGGTGCATATTGCTGATGTGACTTATTTTTCTATGATCAAATTTCTCTTTCAACAAAAGTGAATAATCAAGGATTATAAGTGCAAACACCAGACATACTATTAATAACCATAATGCAAACATTGCTATTTGGTTTTTGTGGAATGGTTGCAACAATATATCTAATGGCAGAATTTCAGCCAATTTTATTGCTGCTAATGGTGTACCTAATAATGCCAGCAAGCACCATTGGACAACTTTCGTTGGGAACATTTTCCCTAATATTGATATTTCGTTGTGTGCCATTTTTAAAGAAACCCAACGACCAGATAAGCGGCTGGCCACGGATAATCACCGAAGGCCGCAGCGCTAATTCCAGTCCGCTTAATTATTTTGTTATGCTTTTCACTTGTAGTATGCGTAAAAATACACTGAGCAGGCTAGGGTTAATACTGAAATACCGATAAACAAGTATTTGTGTTTATTCCTTAATATTACATAAACTTGTTTGCAGAATATTAAAGTTAATAGGAGCAGAAAAAAATAAATTAATCCGTAAACGGTTCTGCTATCAAATCCAAATAGCTTCATCCCCAACTTGATTGAAAACGAAACTGCAATCAAGGTGGTAAGAAAAAAAATTATCGTTAAGACTCTATCTTGAATGGTCGTAGCCAATGGTTTTTCTATATTCCTTTATTTTTTTAAAGCATAACTTTATTATTATGCTGCACGTGCGCAGTATAATTTGCCCCGATTTATTATTATCTAGCACGGCTACCCATTCACCATCGCCAAACGGCAATCCTGTCAATCTTGTTACCCTTTTTTGTCTTCCCTGACAACTATTACCACTCAATCAACATAAACCGAATGCCCACCCGGCATTAACCTCCACCCTTTGCTTGCAGAGCGGCGGCGTAAGGTGTAAGTTGCTGCTTTTGTACTTGTATTTTCATCAGCCCTGGCTGATCGCATAACCACTTTGAAACGAGTTGAAACCATGAAAGTCACCCTGCTTGATTACGGCGCCGGCAACGTCCGCAGCGTCCGCAACGCCATCCGCGCCGCCGGCCATGAGGTGGTGGATGTCGCCTCCCCCGCCGATATCCTCAATGCCGAAAAACTGATCTTCCCCGGCGTCGGCAGCTTCGGCAGCGCCATGGCCCGCCTCAAGGAATGCGGCTACATCGAGCCGCTCCTTGCCTACCTGAAGGCCGACCGCCCCTTCCTCGGCATCTGCCTTGGGCTACAAACCCTCTTCGAGGGCAGCGAGGAATGTCTGGGCGTGGCGGGCCTGGGGCTGATCAAGGGGATGGTCAAGAAATTCGACGAAACCAGCATGAAGGTGCCGCACATCGGCTGGAACGGCATCCTCCGCCGCAAGCAGTCCGCCCTGTTCAACGACTATCAGGGCGAAAAGCTCTACTTCGTCCACTCCTACCGGGCCATGGCCTCGGCCGAGAACCGCGACTGGGTGCTCACCACCACCAACTACGGCGACGAGTTCGTGAGCAGCGTCCAGAAGGGCAATGTCGCCGCCTGCCAGTTTCATCCCGAAAAATCGGGGCAGGCGGGCATCAACATCCTCAAGAACTTCATCGAGGCGCCCGCAGCGGCCGCCTTCGATCCGGCCGCCCAGGCCAGCGAGACCCGGCTTGCCAAGCGGATCATCGCCTGTCTGGACGTGCGCACCAACGACGCCGGCGATCTGGTGGTGACCAAGGGCGACCAGTACGACGTGCGGGAAAAGGACAAGGGCGAGGTGCGCAACCTCGGCAAGCCGGTGGAACTGGCCCGCCGTTACTACGAGGAGGGGGCCGACGAGGTGACCTTCCTCAACATCACCGCCTTCCGGAACTTCCCCATGGAAGACCAGCCGATGATCGAGGTGCTGCGCCGCACCTCCGAGAACGTCTTCGTGCCGCTGACCATCGGCGGCGGCATCCGCGAGTTCACCGACTCCACCGGCAAGAAATACAGCTCCCTGGACGTGGCGGCCGAATACTTCCGCTCCGGGGCCGACAAGGTCTCCATCGGCAGCGACGCGGTGCTGGCGGTGGAGGAGTATCTTAAAACGGGCCAGAAGACCGGCAAAACCTCCATCGAACAGATCTCGCACGTCTACGGCAACCAGGCGGTGGTGATCTCGGTGGACCCGCGCCGGGTCTACGTGCAATCCCCGGAGGCGACCACCCATCACACCATCGAGACCGCCTTCCCCGGCCCCAACGGCGAGAAATACTGCTGGTACCAGTGCACGGTGCTGGGCGGCCGCGAGGGGCGCGACCTCGACGCCTACCAACTGGCCAAGTCCTGCGAGGAACTGGGCGCGGGCGAGATCCTGCTCAACTGCATCGACAAGGACGGCACCAACTCAGGCTTCGACCACGAACTGATCAACCATGTCCGCGACGCGGTCACCATCCCGGTGATCGCCTCCAGCGGCGCCGGCCGGGTGGAGCATTTCTCGGCGGTGTTCGCGGCCACCGACGCGGAGGCGGCACTGGCCGCCGGCATCTTCCATCGCCGCGAGGTGCCCATCGAAGCGGTGAAAAGCCATCTCCGCGATCAGGGGATCGAAACCAGATAACCGTCCGGCCCCCTCCGCGCCTTATCGCCGGCGGCTCTCGCAGGGGAGCCGCCGCGATAAAAAAATTCCCTCCATATCGCACAGATACCGCCGCCCCGCCCGCAAAAAAACTTCTCCACGCACACCAATAACTACCCAAAATCATATCAAAAAAATTCAGCCACCCACCCCAAACAACAACCATAACATGAAAGAATATGCTTAATTATTTAAACGCTTTGAGCTTTTTTTAGTATTTACTTTCAATAATGATTCCCCTAATATGTTTTTCACTATCGCAATAGTAATTTTTACGCTCGTCGGGATTGCCGGTACGATGCGCAACACCACCGTGTTTTATCGATACCAACATAACGATGCACCCCTCATCCTCGATGAGCACACCAACTGCAAAGCAACCCCCCGGCCCAGGGCAACAACGCCGCCAACACCCTGCCCACCCGCGCCGGTATCAACTGTGATCGTTTAAAAACCGTTTTTACCTAACGAGGCTCTCCATGTTCAACTGGCTTCATAACCTGAAAATCGGTGTCCGACTGACCCTCTCCTTCGCTCTGGTGGCGGTGATCACCTTCGCCGTCGGCTACCAGGGGATCACCGGCATCAAACAGACGGAGCAACTGATCAACGAACTGGTCACCGAAAATCTCTGTCCAATGGAATCGATGCTGGCACTTTCGGCCGAAATCAGCCGCAGTCGCCTGAACGAATATGCCCATCTTGGCGCCTCGGACCCGGACCGGATGACGGAACTTGCGCAAAAGATCGAAGCCGCCAACCAGAAAGCCCTCGCCCTGCTGACCCAATACCGGCAACAATCCACCTCCGCCGAAGAAAAGGAATACCTGGATCGAATCGAGAAGGGGTTCACCGCCTATGCCGCCAGCCAAAAGCAACTCCTGCAGGAGAGCACCGATTTCCAGAAAGAGGAGGCGCTGGCACGGATCAACGGCGACGAATTCACCCTCTTTCAGGAACTGTCGGAGACCATGACCGCGCTGGTAAACTATAACACCGAGCATGGCAGAAAACGGCAGGCCATGTCGGCCACGATCCAGCAACAGCTCCATCTCCATCTGGTGGTGGCGGTGATTCTGGCCTCGGCCCTGGCACTGCTCCTTGGCATCATCATTGCCCGCAGCATCTCCCGCCCCCTCACCCGATGCGTCCATTTCGTCACCGTAGTTGCTGATGGCGATCTCACCCAACGACTTGCCATTGCCAGTCGCGACGAGATCGGTGGTCTGGCCACATCCATGAACAGCATGTGTCAGTCGGTGGAGGGTATTGTCCGCCAGTCGGCCCAGGCCGCCGATGACATCCTGGAGGCCAACAACGCCCAGGCCGCCTCGGTGGAGGAGACCTCGGCCTCGGTGGAGGAGTTGCACTCGATGATCCAACAAAACGCCCAGAACACCGAACAGGCCCACAAAGAAACCCAGACCACCGCCAACGCCGTGGAGCAGGCCAACCACTCCATGGCGGCATTGACCTCCGCCATGGAAGAAATCTCCACCGCCAGCGCCGAAACCGCCAAGATCATCAAGACCATCGACGAAATCGCCTTCCAAACCAACCTGCTGGCCTTGAATGCGGCCGTGGAGGCGGCCAGGGCCGGCGAGGCTGGTGCCGGCTTTGCGGTGGTGGCCGACGAGGTCCGCAATCTCGCCCAACGGGCGGCACAGGCCGCCCACAATACCGCTAGCCTCATCGAGGGCACGGTGCAGAAGATCAAAGACGGTGAACGGATGGTCGGACAGACCGACGCCTCCTTCGTCTCGGTTAAGGAAAGCGTACAAAAGGTTTCCCTCCTCATCAACGAGGTGGCCGTGGCCACCGACGAACAGGCGCGCGGCATCGACCAGATCAGCAAGGCGCTGGGCGAGATCGAGACCGGGATGATGCGCAACGTCCATGTTTCCGAAGAACTGACCAACGCCATCCACCGCTTCAAGGTGCGAAAGGAAACGGCTGCCGATCCGGAAGAACAACCGTTGCTCCCCGGATGAGAACGCAACAATTTGCATAGGACCAACCGGCGCGGGCTATCCGGCCGATAATGCAGTCAATAATCAACCGACATGATCTAGGAGGAAGTGTATGCGTAAACCATCTCAATTCAGCGTGCTGCTGGTAACCCTGCTCTGCGGGATGCTCTTCATGGGCGCAGGCCTGGCCGGGGCCAATGACAAATTTCCCCTCCGCGCCAAACACCCCAACCTTTCGCCCATCGAAACCGCTGAACTGGTTTCCAACTTCAGCGACGCGATAATAGTCGATGCCCGCAACAAGGTGGAGTTTGACGTTGTGCAGATGGTGGGCGCCCACAACATCTTGGTAGGGCAAATGAAGGAGGCGGATCTCCTGGCCCTGCGGCCGAAGGACGGCGCCGCCCCGATGGTCTTCTACTGTAACGGCACCACCTGCTCGAAAAGTTACAAGGCAGCGGAAAAGGCCACGGAATGGGGCTTCAAGAATGTCCGGGTCTACGACGAGGGCATCTTTCACTGGGCCAAGAACCAGCCGGAGCGGACCAAGTTTTTCGGCCAGAAGTTGACCGCCGAGACGGTGAAAACAGCCCTGATCAGCAAAGATGAGCTGGCCAAGGCCTGCGTGCCCACCGCCGAGTTCCTCGCCATGGCCGCCAGCGACAAGTACACCGTCTTCGACATCCGCGACCCCAACGAGCGCAAGGAACAGCCCATCCGCATTCCCAAGCTGAAGGTCATGCCCATGGATACCTTCGTCAACCTCCTCGAGAAGAAGAGCAAGGCCATCCCGACAAGCTCCATCCTCATCCTCGACAACGTCGGCAAGCAGGTCGACTGGATTCAGTACTACCTGATCAAGGAAGGGGTAACCGACTACCGATTCCTCAAGGGCGGCGTCCGCCAGTGGGTCAAGGACGGCTACTCTCCTGAAGGGACCAAATAACCCACACCGCATGGCCCGCGCCTCTCGACAGGCGCGGGCCATCCCCTTTAATGACGCCCTTGCCTTTTCCGCGCCGCACAATGCCGACCAGCGCCACGCATGGCCAGCGCGGCTGGCTGCTCGGCTGCGCCCTGGCCATGCTCTGCATGCTGCTCCTGGCCGGTAAGCACCTTGCCGCCCGATTCCATGTCGCCGATGCAGATTTCTGCGGCCTCATCGAGGGGTGGGGCTGCCGGGAAACGATCCAGCACCCTTGGGCCTCCGTGCTGAACCTGCCCGTCGCCCTG
>Ga0224510_10002852_pt1 | contig 10116 bp, 10 predicted proteins | sample SF_May12_sed_USG_FD_170161 | JGI IMG/M metagenome (GOLD analysis project Ga0224510, IMG submission 170161) | Sediment microbial communities from San Francisco Bay, California, United States - SF_May12_sed_USGS_4_1 | ecosystem: Environmental > Aquatic > Marine > Sediment | place: USA: California... | reverse complement strand
GAACAGATCACCCGTTCGACTCCCAGGCGATGGAAACCGAGAACCGAGCCTGTGATGTCGAGCAGGGCATCGCTTGCCCCGACTTCATGAAAATGGACCTCGTCAGGGCTGCAAGCGTGGACCTCGGCCTCGGCCCGGGCCAGTCGACGAAAAATCGCCACAGCCCGTTCCTTAACTGGCGGCTCCAGCTCGGAGCGATTAAGAATGACTTCGATGTCGGCCAGGTGGCGATGGGTCGGGGAAGGTCCCACCTGCACCTCAACCAAGACCGCCCCCAAGCCGGAGCGGTTGACTCGTTCAATCCGAATGTTTGCCTCGGAAAGCCCGAGGATTGACGGAAGATCGAGTAGTTCCCGCTCGGAAAAACCGGCATCCACCAGGGCGCCGAGCAGCATATTTCCGCTGATTCCGGAAAAACAATCGAGATAGGCCAGGCGCATCAGGAAAAGCGTTGTCCGGTTTCAAGCCGGAAACCGCAGAGTAGCGAGGAAATATCCATCCGTTTTTTCCCCTCGGGTTGAACCTCGCGGATCAGCAGATAATTCTCGCCGGTAGCGATGAGCAGCCCTTGTTTGTCGGCCCGCGCAATGGTGCCCGGTTCTTCCCGGACCTCGCCTTCCACCAGTCTGGGGCTGAACATGCGGTAGCGTTTTGCGTCCAAAAAAGTGTAGGCCGAGGGCCAGGGATCAAGCCCCCGGATGAGACAATGAAGCTCTGAGCCCTTTTTGGTCCAGTCGAGATGGCCATCTTCCTTGCGCAACATCGGTGCCATGGTGGCTCCGGCATCATCCTGCACCGTTGCGGTCAGCCGACCTTCCTTGAGCAAGGCTAAGGCCCGTAGCAAGGTTTTGCCGCCCAGATCCGCAACTTTGTCGAACAAGGTGCCGGCGGTATCATCCTCGGAAATGGGAATGGCGGCGGGAAGCAACATCGCGCCGGTATCCATGCCCGCATCCATCTGCATGATGGTCACCCCTGTTTCCGATTCCCCGTTGATCAATGCCCATTGGATGGGCGCGGCCCCCCGGTATTTTGGTAAAAGCGAGCCATGAACGTTGATTGCGCCAAGGGGCGGCAGGTCGAGCAAACTTTGGGGCAAGATTTTACCGTAGGCGGCCACGACCAGTAAATCGGCCCGTAAAGCTTCTAGCTGGCGGAGAAAGGCATCGTTTTTAACCCGCTCCGGTTGCATAACGGGGATGGAATGCTTCTCGGCGAGTACCTTGACCGGTGGGGGAGTAAGTTTCTTTCCCCTTCCCTTGGGCTTGTCGGGTTGGCAAACCACCGCCGCCACCTCGTCGGGACCGTCGAGTAAGGCCCGGAGAACAACCGCAGCGAAATCCGGGGTTCCCATGAATATTATGCGAAATGGTTTCATAATGTTAACTCTTCAGGAGTTTTGCCAGCTTCTTTTTATAAAGCCCGCGTTTCAGGGAGCTGATCCGGTCGATGAAAAGAATACCGTCGAGATGGTCAACTTCGTGCTGGATAATCCGGGCTAATCGAGCCTCGGCATCAAATGAGACCGGCTCTCCCTTGAGATCTTGCGCTTCGACATGGATTTTTATAAACCGCTTCACCTTGCAGGAATAGTCAAGCACGCTCAAACACCCCTCATCGCCCATGACGGATCCCTCACCACTCGAGATCACGGGATTTACCAGGGTCATGTAGTCGCGACCGTCTTCTTTCTCCGAGACATCCACCACGATGAGTTGCCGGGCCACTCCGATCTGGTTGGCAGCCAGCCCCACGCCGGGGGCGTTGAACATGGTCTCTGCCATGTCGGCGGCCAGCTTTTCCAGCTCTGCGTCAAAGGTGGTAATTTTTTCTGCTTTCTTGCGTAAAATCGGATCAGGGTACGTAATTATTGTTCTAATGGTCATTGAGCTGATTCATCAATTAATATTTATCGTTAAGTAATGGTATAGCCTCTGGCAACCCCAATGTAAAGATAGAGCCGGCCTCAAAAAACGATCCGTTCAAAGAGCCCTTGTCTTGCATGGGGTAATTGTGTAGGATCAGGCCGACAATAATGACTCCGCAGGTGAAAATCAACGAACTTATCAATGCTACTAGAGGTCAGGGGTGAGCAATACAAAATATGAACAAGGGCTGAAGCTTCTCCGGCAACCGGTGTTGCCGCTGGTCTCCATGGTCGAATTTTTTACGATGACCGGGTCTTTTGCCACGGTGGGCGACATCGTGAAGGAGCTCCCCCGACCCATTGAGACCAATTATGCCCTGTACATGGACCCCGCCGCGCTCCTCGCTCCCTATCTTGATCTGTTGGCCGGGTTCGTCGAAACGCCCGCCGATGAGGTTTCTTTTCGGGTGGTGAATGAAAACGGCGGGGAACTCGACCCTGTTGTCGCCCGAAATGGTTGGATCAAGCAGCAGATTCTAACCATGGAGCTGGAAAAAATCAATAGCGCGCTCTGCGGCGTTTGTAACTGCACCCTGTGTTGTACCGGCCCCAGCGGCGAGATGGTCCAGGAATTTTTTGAGATTCCGCTTCGCGAAGGGGAACCGGCAGCCTTTGGAGAATCCCCGGTGGTTGACAACGGGGAGAGTCGAACCAGACTCCCCATGGACGAGGACGAACTGATCCATGAAGGCCTTCCTTTTTGGGCCGATCCGCAGCCGACGCTTATTCACTGGAAAAAGGGATGGAGCCTGATTCTGCCCAAAAAAACGTGTTGTCCGAATCTTATCCCGGAAAATGGACGCTGTCGGAGCTACGAGACCCGCCCCTCGGTCTGTCGCCGCCCCCAGATATTTCCTTATATCCTGGAGCCTCTCGACGACCAAGCTGAAGAAATCCCAACTCACCGTTTACGCAATATTATTTTGGCGATCACCGATTGCCCATATGTGAACGATCTGCGAGATGAAATAAGCGCCTACATCGCGGCCTGCGAACTTGAACCCCTCTTTATGCGGAACAAACAATGAACATAATGGAAATTATCCTGCCCATAACCTCGTATCTGATCGGAGCCATTCCCTTCGGACTCCTTTTGAGTCTGCGACAGGGGGTGGATATCAGAAAGGACGGCAGCCGCAATATCGGCGCCACCAACGTAACCCGGATTTTGGGAAAAAAACTCGGCATCGCCACCTTGCTCGCCGACATGGCCAAAGGTTTTCTGCCCATGTTTGTTGCGGGCCTGGTCATTGATCCGGCCGCGGCCAATTATAACCTCATCGTGGCCCTGTGTGGGGCTTTTGCGATAATCGGCCACATGTTCCCGATCTACATCGGCTTTAAAGGCGGCAAGGGGGTTGCCACCGCCTTGGGCGTTTTTCTCTACCTCGCCCCCTTGGCGGTTTTGTTCTGCGTAGCTGTTTTCATTGCCCTGGTCTATTTCACCGGCTATGTCTCCCTGGGCTCTCTACTGGCCTCCTTGTCCAACGTCCCGGCCCTTTATCTGCTCGGGGAACCCAGCTGGAAACTCTACCTCTCCCTCTTCGTCACCATCATGATTTGGATCAAACACCACGAAAACATCGGCCGTCTGTTGAAAGGCACCGAAAAAAGCATGCGCAAAAAATAAATTATCACATCCGACTTGTTGGAAAAAGGAACTTACAACAGCTTGTCAATCCATGAAAAAATTAGTTATCTTTGCCAACTGCCAGTGTAGAGCCTTGGCGCAAACTCTCATGGAAAGTCATGAATTCTCATTATGTTATGAGTGGGATTTTCTTCCGGCGGTTCAAAACCTTTCGAAGCAGCATGTGCCCGAGATGCTGGCAAAGGTAAGGGAGGCTGATTTATTTCTCTACCAGCCCGTTTCCGAGGATCCGACCAGACCGGTTGAAATAACCAGTGCTTTTTTGCGGGAACAAGTCAAACCCTCGGCGACAGCGCTCTCTTTTCCCTCTCTCTATTTTGACGGTTACTTTCCTCATCTCCAAACGCTGCAGGGCTACATTTCCACCTTGTATCTCGTTCACGACTACTTCATTGCCTACGCCTGCGCCATCGGTTTAACCATTGAAGAAACCCTGAGCCTTATTCAAAGTGAGGATTTATATCCCAAAGATGTTTCCATTCGACTCGTCGAGGCTTCATTTAACAATCTTGCCGATCGAGAAACGGAATTCGATATAGATATAAAAATCTCAAGATTTTTAAGGGATAATTATAGACGGGAAAAGTTATTCAATCAGTTCAATCACCCAAAACGGCCGATTCTCAAACATATTGCCGAGAAAATATTAGCAAAAATAGGCTTGGAGAAGCCTCTTCTTCCGGAAATGGGGCCTTCCCACATGGATGAGATCATGACACCCATCTATAAAAGCACTTATAAAAATCTGGAACTCGAGTTCAAGGAGGATTTTTATACCTATAGTGGCACCGGGAATAGTCGGTTAACTCAGTTGGAAGTTGTGAGAAGTTTTTTCGATTTTTATCGCCAACGAAATCTCCCGGATATAAAGCGTCACGTATCTGAAGTAAAACCATTTGTTGTTCATATCATAGAAAATAAAAGAAATAGTATTGGTTCAAAAATAAGGCGTAGCGCTATGAGATATTTCTCTGTGGTACGCAATGTTTTCGGTCCGGCGTAACCACAATCGCGCTATATCCCCTTCAGCTTCAATTTGCTCAATAACATCAAAAAGGTCGGTCTCGCAAACCTCCCGTGGAGATTGCAGCCGGTTCGTCCTGACTTGACAAATATACATCTCTCCAGTGACAATAGACGAGCGGGGGTTGCAACTATTCCGTACGCTCCGAGATGGAGCGAATCAACCGTTGTAAAGAATCGATAAAATAACAGGTGAAGAACATGCTGTCTTGTCCCCGTGAAATCATCACCCCTTTTCGGCCAATCCCGCTGGATGTTCCGGAAGGCATGAAACCAAACGAATTTTTTAATAGTACTGAAAATTTAAACGATCTGGTCCGCAACAACGGCTTGTTACTCAATCCGGAAAATTTATTGCTCTATCGTAAGGCTCTTGGCCATAGCAATGAGTTCGACGCCTCCATCATCTACAATACCTCGGAAGTAATCCTCGATCCCCTCGGAAGACCGGTGCGCAGGACACAGCTGCCGGATAAGGTTAGGCATGTCTGGAATAGAATGAACCGGATAATCATCGAATACATGCTTGAGAAGTATCCTGATCCTGAAAGAGCGTTGGTCCTCGCCGGCGAGGCCAGTTTGGATGCAACCTGGCCGTTAACTTCGCCCGGGGTTCCGAGTATCCGCATGTTACATAATCACTTCATGGTGTTTGATAAAGATGAATTGCGAAAAGCTGCACCAGCGGATCCCGCTAATCCGAATCTGACGGATGGGGGACAAAACAGTCTGTTCGAGTCCCAGATGCATGATGTGTATCGTGAATTTATTTGCCGGGCCCTGGATTTGAAAATTCTTCGGGCCACCAACGAGGAAACGTCTAGAATCGCCTTGACCGGTTACCCTCAAGGCCTGCCGAGCTGGGAGATCAAGGGCGGAGTGGATGCCTTGGGGGATATATGTTTTTGGAAGGAGTATGATCTTGTTTTGAAAGGATTTATTGATTTTTATAGGACCTTCTTCGGTCAGGTGTCCACCAGGAATGCAACCATGCCGGAAAGAGTATATTTTCCCGAGCAGGTCGAGCGGGTTTTGCTATTCAACAATGATTTTTTAAAAACCGCTAAAATGGTGCGGGATCGTTGTATTAAGGATGCGAGATACGCCAATGCCGTTCGGTGGCAACCGGCATTTAAACAGCTCATATATCGCAATGATGGGGGAAAACTGATCGTTACGATCAGTCAAAACTCCATTGGCAACGCTATCACCGAATTGTTGGGTGTGGTGGTGAATCGCAAGCCTGATCCGGAGGCGTATGAAAGAGTTGAAAGCCGGCTCATGGGTAAATTATTCGAAATCCGACGGAGACTTATCGAAGCGGATCTCGGCGAGCCGATCAAAAATCGTTATTATGAGCAGTAATTCTAATAGGAAAAGCAAAAACATATTGATTTGATTATGCTTATTCCTTGGGTCTCAAGGGCGTGTTTAATTGGTTTTCCCATGCAGCGTTTTCTTGATGGGAAAAAAGTTTCTTTTTCCCATCAAGCAAGAAAGCCGTAACCGGTCACAGGCCTTCATTGAACTGATATCAGGCATGGCCGACGCGGCAACCAGAGGTCAAGCAGCCACGTTCCAGCCATCTGACCAACGCCTCTTGCTCGCTACGCAGGTATTTGAGCAAGCGATGGGCATGGATTGGCGGCAGGACTTCGTTCCAATTTCCTCCGGGATTCACCACCCGGAATGTTTCCAGTATGCGACGCAGCTCCGGCATGGAGCGTCCGGTAATCTCACCGATTATTTGAATAAAAAGCTCCTCTCTCGTCATACGAAAAACTCATCATTGAAAAGTCAAATTTAATAGCAAGCAATTAATTCAAAAAATAGCATCTTTACTGTTATCATTCATTGAGATATAATACAAGTAATTCCCAATTGGGAATAACTATTACTTGCTTTTATTAGTACTGCTTGGGTAATCATTTATTATAATAACAGATTTTTAACATTTTTTCTACCGACATTAACTAATATGCTCATCGCTGAGTACCACAATATGACATTTAGTGTTGCCATTTATAGTGGAAATCTGTATTGTTTATTAATCACGTACAAGTAGAAATTAACATTACCGCAATCCCCCCGAAACATGAAGGTTTTAAGATGTGATTGTTGATAGTAACTTTTCGATAATATTAATATTTATGATCTGCCAGTTGCTTTCGTTGACGTTTTTTTCATTCCACTTTTTTTCCCGTCCCGCCGGTCCATGCACCTAACCATCGCCATATGCACTTACAATAACGCCAAATTGCTCGCTGATACCCTTGCAAGCCTTGGTAGTTTGGAAGTTGATCCTGAAATTGATTATCAGGTCCTCGTAGTCAACAATAATTGCACAGATGAAACCGATCTGGTTCTCAGCACCTATGGAGAAAAAATAGACAGGCTCACAACTGTTCATGAATCACGCCAAGGTCTGAGTTATGCTCGAAATAGAGCCCTAAGCGAAGCCGAAGGGGATTACGTTTGCTTCCTTGATGATGATGTGGTGGTTGATCCTGAATGGCTTAATGGTGTGGCCACCGCATTTAAACGATATCAGGCTGATATCGTAGGCGGTAAAAGTTATCTCATTCTTCCTTGCGATAGACCCGCATGGTTTTACCCCGAACTCGAGATTCTTCTCTCCAAGCTTGATTATGGAAGTCAACCGCTTATCGGTACCGATAAGGAGCTTTTTGGCCTAAATTTTGCAGTAAAAAAACAAACCGCCCTGATGTTGGGAGGATTTAAGGATAACCTGGGTAGAAAAGGAAATTTGCTGCTGAGTGGCGAAGAAAAAGAATTTCAAAAAAGGGTGATCGCCGGAGGCGGCAAATGCGTCTATCAGCCCGAGGCCGTAGTCGGTCACGTGGTACCGCTCGGTCGCATGAAAAAAAAGTGGTTTCTCAAGCGGATATTTTATGGCGAGCTGGGAGCTCGACTAACCGGAGAAGTTCACGACCCCCTGTTCCCCACCCTGGTACAAACCATAAAATGCATCTTGGGTTTAATAAAAAGTATTATTATTCGTGACTGCGACGCGGCACAATTTTTTCATAAACAGATGGTTACCGCCATTTATGCCGGCCGGGTGATCTCTCATCTCCGCGGCCCCGTGAGCCATCCATTATCAACCAGTCGCTAAATCCGGGCAGAAAGATAACTGTCGAGAAAGCAATGGGCCATGAAAAGGTGACCCCCAAAAAGCTTGGTGAGCAACGAGGCGACCGGCTTCGTTTCAGTGTCATAATTCCGACTTTCAACAGGGAGAAGTACGTAGTCCGTGCCTTGGACAGCATCCTGGCTCAATCGGGGGAACAGCCGGAAATCCTGGTTATTGATGACGGCTCCACTGATCGTACTGCCGAGGTTCTCCGGCCCTACCAAGACCAAATCAGATATTTTCACACCAAAAACCAAGGAGTGAGCGCGGCCCGCAACCTGGGGATTGAAAAAGCAAGCCACGAGTGGATCGGTTTTCTCGATTCAGACGACGAATACCTTCCGAACTATATGAACACCCAAAGAAATAACATTCTGGCCAACCCGGAATGTTACATGCACATGATGAACTCATTCCAGGTTGATCTTCAGGGTCGGAAAGTTAACACGTTTCAGGATAATCCATCACCCATTCCAGCCAGCCATGAGGTGTTCAAACCCAGCGATCCTTTTTGGTTCGTTTTGAAAAATCATCTTTATTACCTGCAGCCAACCGTCATGCGCAAATCAGCCCTGATTGCCGCAGGCATGTTCAACAGGGAAATCAGCATCGCCGAGGATCTCGATCTGGTGGCCCGTGTCGCCCGCCAGGGGCCAATAGCTCTCTATAATCCCCCGATGGTCGCTATTTACCGTAGGGAGGAGAACAAACAAAATCTCACCGAACAAATTTTCAGCCACGGAATCCGCAGCCAGGATGTGCTCGGAGGGATCTACCGAAACCTGTTGGCCATGCCCGACCTCACGGAAAGACAGGAAAAATTACTTCGCTCCCTTTACGCGGCCAATAGAAGGGCCGTGGGCAATCTCTATCTGCGAAAGGGCATGCGGGAGCGAACCATCGCCTCCTACTACCAAGGCTGGCGGGTGGACCATTCCTGGAGATCAGCCCTGAGAATGCTCTTGGCGTTTTTACCCAAGAGAATCGTGCTGAAAACAATTCGTAAAGAATGGAACGTCAACCCGTGAAAACGCTCGTCTCCATTCTCATACCCGCTTATAATGCGGAGAAATGGCTAAAGGAAAGTGTTGAGTCGGCCCTGTCCCAAACTTGGCCCGATACCGAAATCATCATTGTTGATGATGGTTCAACGGACAGCACGGCCGCCATTGCCCACAGCTTCAAATCCGCAAGGATCAAAGTCATCAGCAAGAAGCGGGGAGGGGCCAGCTCGGCGCGGAACACCGCATTCAGCCATGCCCAGGGGGACTACATCCAATGGCTTGATGCCGATGATCTCTTGGGACCCAACAAAATAGAATTACAGATACGGGAGGCGCTTACCCGGTCTCACCCCAATACCTTGTTTTCCTCCTCATTCGGCTGTTTTTACTGGCGACCGTCGAAATTTTTTTTGCGGCCAACCATGCTTTGGCAAGATCTTAATCCAACAGATTGGATTTATTATAAGTTTAAAGAGTTCAGTTGGATGAACCCGGCGGTCTGGCTGGTCAGCAGGGAGCTGAGTGAAAAGGTTGGGCCATGGAACGAAGAACTGTCCCTGGATGATGACGGTGAGTATTTCACCCGGTTGGTGGCAAAAAGTGAGCATGTTTGCTTTATCGAACAGGCCAAGAGTTTTTACCGCCTGGGCAATATAGCCAGTTTGAGCCGCAGCCACAGCGCCGAGGCCTGCCGATCCCTGTGGCGGTCAATGAGCGCTTCCATCGATCAATTACTGGCGCTTGAGAATTCTCCCCGTACCAGAGAAGCATCTCTTCGCTACCTGCAGGATTGGTATATCTATTTTTATCCGGAGCAGGTGAGCTTGTTGGATGATATCCATGCCAAGGCCGCCTCGTTGGGAGAAAAACAGCTCAAACCACCGCCCCTGGATCTCGAGTATAAACTCATCTTCCCTTTTGCCGGCTGGAAAGGCGTTAAAGCAATGATGCACCTCATCTCTGATACGAAACTTTCCCTGAAAATTATTAGCGATCGATTTCATCTTCTTTAAGCGGCTAGGTATGCAAATGTCTCACCACGATTTTCAATCTAAAAATTCCTTTATCAGCGAGTTAGGGGTGATCGTCCGGGAGCTCGTCGAGTATCGGGAACTCCTTTATCAGATAACCTTGCGCGATATCCGCATCCGTTACAAACAGGCGGTGATGGGTCTTGGGTGGGCGGTTTTAATGCCTATTCTCATCATCCTCTCCGGCTGCATCGTGCGTTTTGCCATGGCCTATCTGGGGGGAAGCAATATAAAATTGATGGAACTCGCCGGAATCACGGTCAAGGCGCTTCCCTGGGCCTTTTTTGTCGGGGCGGTGGGGTTTGCCAACACCAGCCTGGTCAATA
>Ga0224510_10002851_pt1 | contig 10116 bp, 7 predicted proteins | sample SF_May12_sed_USG_FD_170161 | JGI IMG/M metagenome (GOLD analysis project Ga0224510, IMG submission 170161) | Sediment microbial communities from San Francisco Bay, California, United States - SF_May12_sed_USGS_4_1 | ecosystem: Environmental > Aquatic > Marine > Sediment | place: USA: California... | reverse complement strand
GGGACATCCTCATTATCTCCACGCCCCAGGATACCCCTCGGTTTGAACAGCTTCTGGGAAGCGGGAACCAGTGGGGGTTGAATATTCACTATGCGGTACAGCCTTCGCCCGAAGGTCTGGCGCAAGCGTTCATCATCGGAGAGTCCTTCATCGGAGATGATCTTTCAGCCCTGGTATTGGGCGATAACATCTTTTATGGCCATGATCTTCATCGATTGCTGGACAATGCGATGATCCGCACCGATGGCGCGAGCGTGTTTGCGTACCATGTGCAGGATCCGGAGCGCTACGGGGTTGTCGATTTCGATTCGGGAGGAAAGGTTCGCTCGCTGGAAGAAAAACCCAAACAACCGAAATCAAACTATGCCGTAACAGGTCTCTATTTCTACGATCAACAGGTGGTTGATCTGGCCAAAAGCCTGAGGCCTTCCCTACGAGGTGAGTTGGAAATCACAGATCTCAATCGCTTGTATCTAGAGCGGGGCAAGCTGAATGTCGAAGTCATGGGCCGAGGCTATGCTTGGCTGGATACTGGGACCCATGAATCGTTGCTCGACGCCAGCCAGTTTATTGCCACACTGGAAAACCGTCAAGGCTTGAAGGTGGCATGCCCCGAAGAAATCGCCTATCGACAGCAATGGATCACTGCCACTCAGCTCGAAAAACTCGCACAGCCATTATCGAAGAATAGCTACGGGCAATATCTGCTGCGGGTGCTGAAAGAAGAACTACTGTGATGAAAGCAACCCGCTTAGCCATCCCCGACGTGGTACTCCTCAAGCCCGAAGTGTTCGGTGACGACCGCCTGCGCGGTTTGCACTACCAAATTCAACGGCCTTGGGAAAACTGGGACGCATTGTGGCACAGGAGATGTTTGATGCGCCGTGAACCATCGCAAGAGTTCGACGACGTTTGGCCAATGGCTGGGCGAAATCCTCAGTGCAGAAAACAAGACACAGATATGGATCCCCGGTGGTTTAGCCATGGGGTTGTCGTGTTGACCGATGCCGCCGAAGTACTCTATAAACGAAACGGCCGATTACGTGACCCCCGAACAGAAGCGTCGTATCGCCTGAAATGATAAAACCCTGGCGATCAGCCGGTCTATTTGTGGTGAGTCGATGCTCTCCAGCCCGCAATGCTCAGTACGCCGTGAAAAGGCGGCAACACTCTTAAAAGAGAATACAGCAAGACAGCCGAAAATCTCCCTCTTGAAATGGTCGCGGAGGGCAGAGGGCTCCCATCTGTTGCGTTTACTGAACTGGGATGTTGTATCCACGGCCACGAAGGGTGCCGGTCGAACAGCGGGATCGGCTGATTCAACAACTGAGCGATCTGCTCCGCAACAGACCAGAGATTCTCTTTGCCTTGATGCATGGGTCGTTTCTGGCGGGCGGTCTGTTCCGGGATGTGGACCTTGCTCTGTATCTTGATCCAGGGGCAATCCAGCGGGAGGCATTTCGTGACTATGAGTTGGAACACGGGGTTCGATGGAGCGCAGCCCTCGGTCTGCCCGTCGATGTTCGCCTGCTTAACGATGCGCCGGTGAGCTTTCGGTACCATGCCTTGAGAGGAGTTGTCTTGTTCGTGCAGGATGAGGAACTGCTCGACGAGTTTCGTGCTAGAACGTGGGACGAGTACTGTGATTTTGCGCCTTTTGCCAGACGGTATCTCCAGGAGGTGATGGGTGAGTGAGCTCAATGTGGACCGCCTCCGGGAGCTCTCCGGGCACCTCCGAAATGCCTGCCGCCAACTGCATGATCTCGGGGATCAAGGAGAGGAGACCTTCCTCGGAGAGGCAAAAAGCGTCAATAGCGCAAAGTATCTTCTGATCGTTGCCACGGAAGCCGCACTCGATATCTGCAATCATCTTGCAGCCAGAAAAGGAGGGCGAAGTCCAGAAGACTATGCGGACTGCATGACCATCCTCAGTGAATTGGGCGTGTTCAACCGGGATCTCAAAGTTCGAATGAGTAGAATGGCTCGATTACGCAATCTGCCGGTCCATCTTTACTGAATGGTGGAGGACCGGGAGGTGTTTCGGATCATAAAAGAGCCCCTCTGCGACTTCGATGAGTACCTGCAGGCGGTGGGGCGATTCGTCGAGTCTGAACTGTAAGTCTAAAGGATGAATGCCCCCCCTGAACTCTCCGTAGCGATCTGCTTGTTTCGTATGCGGTGCAATTAAAGAAGCCACAACCCCAGCACGTCCGATTCCCTCTCTGAGCGACGGGCAGCCGATGGAGCGTGAACTGTCATGCAACAGTTCTCAACTTCTCCCAAAGAAATCGTCGCTAGTCTCTGGCGGAACCGCCAGCTTATCCTTGCTTCGACCAAGCGTGAAGTCATGGGCCGGTACCGCGGTTCGATCATGGGGCTCGCCTGGTCTTTCTTCAACCCCGTGCTCATGCTGGTGGTCTATACGTTCGTCTTTTCCGTCGTGTTCAAGGCTCGCTGGGGGATCGCGGGTGAGGAAAGCAAGGCTAGTTTCGCCATCATGCTCTTTGTCGGCATGATCGTGCATGGTTTGTTCGCCGAATGCATCAACCGAGCCCCAGGCCTCATTCTCTCCAACGTGAATTACGTTAAGAAGGTGGTGTTCCCGCTGGAGATTCTGCCATGGGTTGCCATGGGTTCTGCTTTGTTTCATGCGATGATTAGCTTGGCGGTGCTGCTGATCGCGCAACTCATTGTGAACTTCTCATTGCCCTGGACTGCTGTCTTCTTTCCGCTAGTTATCCTGCCGCTACTGATTGCCACGATGGGGTTTGCCTGGATTCTGTCCGCCACCGGCGTGTTCGTTCGCGACATTGCTCAGACTACGGGCATCATCACCACCGTCCTGCTGTTTGTATCGCCGGTGTTCTATCCTGTTTCCGCCTTACCGAAGGAATACCAGGGATGGCTGCTGCTCAATCCGTTGACCTTCTTTATCGAGGAAGCGCGGAACGTCCTAATATGGGGAAGAATGCTGGACTGGACAGGCTTAGGGCTCTCCCTCATAGTCGGCATAACGATTGCCTGGGTGGGGTTTTGGTGGTTTCAGAAGACAAGGAAGGGATTTGCCGATGTCCTCTGAGAGTCTCGTAAAGGAATCCTCGATCCCCTTGCAGGAGAGGGGCATGAGTGATGGGGAAAGCCAAGCCCAACAGGTGGCTGGCAACATTGTCATTCGCGTTCAAAACCTGAGCAAGTGTTACCAGCTCTATGATCGACCAGAAGATCGGTTGAAGCAGGCGATCTATCCACGCCTGCGGCGATTGCTGGGCATGGAACCGAAGAACTACGCCAGAGAATTCTGGGCCCTGCGGGATGTGTCCTTCGAGGTGAAGAAGGGTGAAACGGTGGGGATCATCGGCCGCAACGGATCAGGCAAATCGACGCTCCTGCAAATCATCTGTGGGACTTTAGCCCCAACAGACGGTACGGTAGAAACCAACGGCCGCGTCGCTGCGCTCTTGGAACTTGGCTCCGGCTTCAATCCTGAATTCACCGGGCGCGAGAATGTCTATATGAATGCCTCAGTGCTGGGTTTGCGCAACGAAGAAATTGACGCGCGCTTTGACGACATTGTTGCTTTTGCTGATATTGGTAGTTTCATCGAACAGCCAGTGAAGACCTATTCCAGCGGCATGATGTTGCGTTTGGCGTTTGCCGTCATCGCACATGTGGATGCTGACATTCTAGCGATCGATGAAGCACTCGCTGTCGGTGATGCATTCTTCACACAGAAGTGCATGCGGTTCCTGCGCACATTTATGAAGGCCGGCACTGTACTTTTTGTCAGTCATGATACCAGCGCTGTGAAAAATCTCTGCGGTCGCGCCATCTGGATGGAAAAAGGGAAAGTGCAGCAGGAAGGCAGCCCGAAAGACGTATGTGAGCTATACCTGCAAGCGTTTTACGAAGCGCAGCAAGGTAAGGGTAGTACTACAAAACTCAAAGCAACCAAAAGCCAAGACAGCGCTCATCCCCTAAAGGACCAGCGTCTGGAATTTATTAACGCTAGCAATTTGCGCAATGACTTGAAGGTGTTTAAGTTTGATCCAGACGCCCTGTCTTTTGGAAAAGGCCGCGCAGTAATAACAGATGTGCGATTTACAGACACTATAGGTGCCACATTATCTTGGGTAGTCGGGGGTGAACAGATCACCCTCACAATTGAATCAGAGGTAAACGATTTTCTTGATGCGCCGATAGTGGGTTTCTACGTTAAAGATCGATTGGGACAACCCCTTTTTGGCGATAATACGTATTTGAGTTATCTTGATAGAAAAACTGAATGCAATCCGGGCACAAAATTGATTGCTCGATTCACATTTTGCATGCCGTACATTCCGAAGGGAGCGTATTCGGTTGCTGTGGGTATAGCAAACGGTAGTCAAGATGTACACACTATGGAGCATTGGATACACGATGCGGTTATCTTCCAGAGCGAAAATCAAAGAGCAGCAGTCGGCTTGATTGGCATACCTATGCAGGGCATTGCATTATATCAATTTAATGCAGCAGAAAGGACTGCGGAATGAATTTAACGACCAGTCTGATTGAGGAAAATAAATCGTTTAATAGGGATGGTTATGTCGTCATTAAGGGGCTTTTAAAACAAGCGGAGGCGAGCATCCTGAAACAGGCTATAGAGAACTGTGAGCCGATGCAGAAACGAAAACAACAAGTGCAGGAGCGTTGGGCAACCGGACGGCGTGCAGCGTTTGAAACGATTTTCGTTTGGAACGATGTCACGGGTGAAGACCTATTTTGCAAGGCAACGCGGCGTGAAGCCCTGTTTATCAGACTGCAAACGTTTTTCGAAGATGAAGTTTACCTATATCACAACAAGGTAGCACTCAAATACCCATCTGCAGAGGGCTTCCGTTACCACCAAGACTATTTCTATTGGTACGGCATGGGAAACATTTACCCGGATATGGCTACCGCTCAAATTGCCCTTGATTCTTGTACTAGGGGAAACGGCTGTCTAAGAGTGATACCAGGTACCCACAAATTGGGTAGGCTAAATCACACCTCCCTCGCTCAGTCTTCTGACTCAGGTGTAGATGAAGAACGATTGCAAGAAATTCTTAAGCGATTTCAGGTTGTTGAGGTTGAGCTTGCGGTTGGTGATGCCGTGCTGTTTCACGCGAATCTCTTGCATGGATCCGAAGATAACACTTCAGAGGAAGCACGGGTCACGCTACTTGGCTGCTACAACACCAAGCATAATAGTCCCTACCGTACATCCTGTGGTCACCCTTACTACTCCGTTCAGAAGCCGCTGATTGATGAAATATCGAAGAGCGATTTGACGCGTATGCCGAATTTTGATCTCATGTACGAGTAGACATTTGACCAGACACTTGTCTCAAACTAAAAACCGATGGTCTAAAGAGCACAGGCGTATGACGCTGAGATACCGACACGCACATTTTCGATTGTGTTTGTTCCTTCTGATGCTTCTGTCTACGTTGCGAGGATCCGATTTTCTCGAAAATCTATTCTGAGATAGATTTGTATCTGAGAGAAATTGAGTCTCGGTTCAATCGCTGCAAGAAAAACCACATCAAGCTCTTCCTGGGATGCTTCTTGGGTTGAAGTTCTCGCCAAGTACCAATGTTATTTGGGGATAAGATCTAGAATGCGACGTGAAGAAAGAGCGGGGGAAATGGAATTTACCGGTGAACGTTTTGTGCCTGAAGTGCACGGCAATATCGAGCTAGAACACCTCCATCGATATCTATTTGCTTGCAAAGCCATCGCTGGAAAGACTGTGCTTGATATCGCTAGCGGAGAAGGCTATGGCAGCGCCATGCTTGCCAGGACCGCGCGCAAAGTCACTGGCGTGGACATGTCTGAAGAAGCTGTCTCGCACGCCCGAGCAAAGTATCAATTCAAAAATCTGGACTTTTGTATTGGCTCATGTTCGGCGATTCCGCTCGAAGATGCGAGCATTGACGTGGTTGTCAGTTTCGAGACCATCGAGCATCACGACGAACATGAAGCCATGATGCGAGAAGTAAAAAGGGTTTTACGGCCCGGTGGTGTACTGATTATTTCAAGTCCGGACAAGCTGGAATACTCGGATAAGCCTGGCTATAGCAACCCGTATCACGTCAATGAGCTATACCGTGAGGATTTTAATAGGCTTCTGGATTTGCATTTTAAGCACCGTAGCATCTACGGACAGCGAGTAGTTTTTGGTTCCGCCATTTTCTGTGAAGATGGTCCTAGTCCAATCAACAGTTATAACCTCGTAGATGGTAAGGTGTCGGCGATTCAGGGGGTACCTTATGCAGTGTATTTGATCGCCGTTGCCTCTGATGGGGAGTTGCCCCTGGCCGAGAGCGGGATGTTTGAACAACCGATTGAGGAATCGGAGGCGGTGCGGGGGCAGATCGCTAGCTTCACCCAACTCGCGGCGGAACGGGACGGGCAGATTGCGAACCTGAATCAAGTGATGACGGATCGGGGAGGGCAAATAGCGACTTTGAATGAGGAGCTTGCCTGCCTCAATGTCGAGCTAAATGAAATACAGGAAAGGTTGGCAGCGATTACACAAAGCAACTCATGGAAACTGACCGTACCTTTGCGCGAAGCTCGCCGATGGGTTATGCAGCCAGGGCTCCAGGTGCGTCGATATATCGAAGCCGGTCTTAGAATTGCGAGGCAAGGGTATCAATCCCTGCCGTTGAGTTGTCAGACTAAGGTAAGGCATCGCAGTCTACTGGCAAGGCTATTACCTAAGATTCTTTTATTGAGCGGTAGCCATCCAGCTATAATCGTTGTTCCGTCGGATCCTGTATCTCCATTGCAAGAAGTTGTTAGTGATGTGTCTCGATTTAGAGAAAACTCTAGTACGTCCATTGCTTTGCCTACATCCACTAATCCACTTGTTTCTGTGATCATCCCCGTTTACGGAAAAATTGAATACACGCTGTGCTGTCTTGATTCAATTGCCAGGAATCCCCCGGAGGTACCTTTTGAAGTAATCGTTGTAGACGACTATTCTCCTGATCATTCCATCGAGGTGCTGGGAAAAGTCGCTGGCATTCAATTGGTCCGCAATGTGGAGAATCAAGGTTTTATTCGTAGTTGCAATATCGGTGCTGAAGTAGCACAAGGTGAATACTTACACTTCTTAAATAATGATACGCAAGTTACTCCTGGCTGGCTCGATGAGTTGCTGAGAACTTTCGGCGAGTTTCCGGGTACTGGCCTGGCGGGCTCCAGGTTGGTCTATCCAGACGGTCGACTACAAGAGGCTGGTGGGATTATCTGGCAGGATGCCAGTGCTTGGAATTTCGGGCGATTACAGAACCCATCGCTGCCTGTATACAGCTACGCTAGAGAAGTGGATTACTGTTCTGGCGCTTCTATCATGGTGCCAAAAGGACTGTTTAACGAGCTGGGCGGCTTTGATGAGCATTATCAACCAGCGTATTGCGAGGACTCAGACCTTGCAATCAAAATTCGCGGTAGAGGCCATCGTGTCATCTATCAGCCGCTGTCAACGGTGGTCCACTACGAAGGCATTACGTCCGGAACTGATGCCACGCAGGGTGTCAAGGCTTATCAGGTTGAAAATGCCAAAAAACTTTTTGAACGCTGGCAAGAAAAGTTGAAATCTCATCAAGCGCCTGGCACCGATGTGGATGATGCCAAAGACCGTCGAGCGAAACACCGCATACTAGTGGTAGATCATTGCACACCGATGCCTGATCAGGATGCGGGTTCAGTAACAGTATTCAACCTTCTGTTATTGCTGCGTGAGCTGAATTTTCAGGTAACATTCATCCCTGAAGACAATTTCCTCTATCTGCCAGGCTATACTACTGCACTGCAACGTACTGGTATCGAAGTCCTTTATTCGCCCTACTGTACGACGGTTGAGCAACATGTGAAAGAATTTGGCCAGCGCTACGATCTCGTCTTCTTGTTCAGGCCTGTCGTCGTCGAACGCAGCATACAGGCAATCCGCAAATATTGCCGTAAGGCGAAGATCCTTTACCATACCATTGATCTTCACTTCCTCCGTATGCGGCGAGAGGCAGAGATCCAGCAGGACCGAGCGAAGCTCAAGCAAGCCACAGAGATGAAGCAGCGTGAAATGGAGGCAATACGGTCTGTAGATGCTTCAATTGTTCATAGCACGGCCGAGCTTGAATTGCTGCGATCGGAATTGCCTGAGGCGAAACTCCATGTCTTCCCGCTTATCATGGATGTTCGTGGCACTAGAAATGAGTTTAAAGACCGGAGCGATATCGTTTTTGTCGGAAGTTATCAACACCCGCCTAATATCGATGCTGTCAAGTTCATGGTGGGGGGCATCATGCCCTTGTTACGCCATCGCCTGGCTGGCACTAAGTTTTACGCGGTAGGTGGCAACCCACCCGAGGACATCAAAGAGCTTGCAAGTAAGGATGTCATAATTACAGGCCATGTGGAAGATTTAGGTCGCCTGCTCGATAAAGTGCGCGTGTCTGTTGCCCCTCTGCGCTATGGAGCTGGGATCAAGGGGAAGATCGGAACCGCCATGGCAGTCGGTTTGCCTGTTGTCGCCACCTCGCTTGCGGCAGAGGGGATGTCGCTGACCGTCGACGAAAATATTCTGGTAGCAGATGGTGCGGAAGCATTTGCTGATGCGGTGGTCCGCCTGTATGAAGACGAAGGGTTGTGGAACCAACTCAGTAAGGGCGGTCTGGTATTTGCTGAGCGTGTTTGGGGTGCAGAAGCGGCCTTGAGAACCTTGAAGAGTATTCTGAGTAGTATCGGGATGTCTCCTAAACGCGGGCCATATCCACTTTCGCTGTATAGGGGGCAGCCTAGCCCAGCATCATTTTCTGATTGGCTGGTTGAACTGAATCACCAAAAAACAAGACCGGAACCAAAGTCAGGCTATGCTCAAAAGATTGAGCGAGAGCTCGCAATATATGAAAAACAAGTGAAGGTCCATGATCTTCCTGAAATCTATCATTACTGGTCGAATAAATTCCTAAAGCCAATTTTTGGGGAGGCAGGGTTCCAGTCCGTAGAGAATTATTTTGTTGAAAACTTGCTTGAAGCTAAACGCCGGACTGGGCGGTCAAGCGCATATTTTGCAAGTATAGGGTCTGGAAATTGTGACTTGGAAGTCAACATTGCGAAATGTCTTATTGACTCAGGATGTCGTGATTTTGTTTTAGAGTGTGTCGAAATCAATCCGTCCATGTTGGAACGCGGCAGACAACTTGCCATTGAACACAACGTCTTCGCTAACGTGAAGTTCGTCGAGGCCGATTTCAATGTTTGGAGAGCATCGAGGAAATATGATGCAGTGATGGCAAATCAGTCCCTGCACCACGTGACCGAACTCGAGCACCTTTACGACCAGGTAAGGGCGGCGTTACATGAAAAAGGCAGTTTTGTAGTTAGTGACATGATTGGCCGCAATGGCCACCAACGATGGCCTGAGTCATTGGAGATAGTTCATCGCTTTTGGAAGGAGCTGCCACACGATTACAAATTTAACGTCCTTCTGAAGAGACATGAAGAGGTTTATGATAATTGGGACTGTAGTAAGGAGGGGTTTGAAGGGGTCAGGGCACAGGACGTGCTTCCATTGCTGCTTAATAGGTTTGAGTGCGAAAAATTTATTGGCTTTGGAAATGCCATCGATATTTTTGTGGATCGATGCTTTGGGCACAATTTCGACTCGAATATTGAATGGGACCGAAAATTTATCGATAGGGTTCATCACGAAGATGAGAAGGGATTGCTTGAGGGGAGATTAACGCCAACCCATATGATGGCCGTTTTTGTAAAAGAGTTGTCTGTCCCCACATTCTGTTCACGAGGGCTCTGTCCTGAAAAGGCGGTTAGGAAGACGGTAAGGATTGGGGGTAGCTAAGCCCATGTTGCTGGTGGTAGGGACAACAGAGGAAGTCATTTAGTTGAAGAGGGAAACCTAAAGCGTAATGTTCGCGGAACGTCATTAATTGCAGCGCAGATTCAACTTCCCAGTGCATAACTTCAGCGCCGTTGAGCCAGCGCGTGAAAGACCTCGTTGGGCGTGTGAAAGCCGAGTGATTTACGAGGGCGCCGATTGAGCAGGCGCTCCACCTTTGCCACGGGCGCTGGATG
>Ga0224510_10002848_pt1 | contig 10122 bp, 10 predicted proteins | sample SF_May12_sed_USG_FD_170161 | JGI IMG/M metagenome (GOLD analysis project Ga0224510, IMG submission 170161) | Sediment microbial communities from San Francisco Bay, California, United States - SF_May12_sed_USGS_4_1 | ecosystem: Environmental > Aquatic > Marine > Sediment | place: USA: California... | reverse complement strand
CTTGCTGCGCACACAACTGGGTGAAGGGGGGTATCTGGGGATCGAGCTTGAGGTGAACCAGCGGTTGGTCAACAACGATGGCCCCCGGTGGCAAGCGGTGCAGGAGCAACTCGTTGCCAGTCTGGCCTCGGCTACGGGCGCTCCTTAACGGCAGGCTTCAATGATGGACTCGCAGGTAAGCGAACAAGGTAAGACTCCGAAAACGCGAATCCATCGTGTTATTGCGCCGTAACCACTTGCTTTTGTGTGGTGGACCTGTCGGGACAACGAGTTTTTGCGACTTCATCTTCAATGGCTGGGGGAGTTTTCTTCGGGCGGCAGCGGCGGCAGCACCAGGCCGTAGGTGCTGCCCAGCCTGCGAACCAGGTGGAGGAAATGGTGGGGCAGCGGCATCTCGCGGTCATCCGCCAGGAGCCCGCGTTCCTTGGCCCGGGCCAGAAAATCGGTGTCATCCACACCCTCGCGGGAATCGCAGAGAAACTGCATGCGCAGTCCGTCGGTGAGGGGGATGAGGAGGTTGGCAAAGCGGGAGGGGAAGTCGGCGATCACCGTGTCGATGAAGCCACGGTTCTCGGCCACGAAGGCGACAACGGCAGGCTCCGGGTTGACCACCCCGAAGAAGTCGTTCAGAACGGCGCCGGCCACCCGGCCGGCCTCGCCGGCCCGGGCCGGGTAACGGGCGGCCAGATCCTCCTTCAACTCCTTGAAGAGGATCATCTTGACCACCTCCACCGCCTCCCGGAGGATGGGGAGCAGCCTGCTTTCAATCTGTGGCGATTCTTCCATGGCGCGGTTCATCATTGCGGGGTAAAGGTTGCCGGTTTCGTCAACAGACGACAAAATCGACCGCTTGCTGGCCGCACCCGGTCGATTTTGCGTGGCGCACCTGCACCGGCAACGACTCTTCACCGCTTCATCACGGTTGGGGTTTCACCTGAGACGGAAGATCTTTTTACCATCTTTGAGCGTGCTGCGCACCTTTTCCATGCTCCCCAGGCGGCCGATCTCCCGCTCCAGCTCGGCCGGTTCCATGGCCAGGCCGCCAGCCAGTTCTCCCAGCGAGGCGCCATCGCCCGAGGCCAGCCGGTCGAGAATGCGCCTCTGGACCGCGGAAAGCAAGGCCCCGCTCCCCACCCAGCTACCCGTCCCCGGCGAGCAGACCCCGGAGGGGGCCAGCACATCCATATAACACTCCCTGCATAGAAACCGGCCGTTGTGCGCGGTTTCCACGCCCAGCGCCATCAGCACGCCGCATCGTTCACACTGCATAACCTCACCCCGCTTGAACCTGACCCTTGCGGTATCCATCCGCGAATAATTCTCCTGGCCATCTGCTCGGGCCAGAAGACCATGCTTTTCGGTTTGTTGCAACTGATACCAAAGCGGGATATCCAAAACTATATAATTCTCGCACACCATGACTGCACTGCCAATTTTTTGGTGCTAAATTGTGTTTATTCAATTACTACATAATATGCCTATGCGGCCAGGCGCTTCCCGGTTCCTTGTCAGGCACAAAGTCCCCTGCCGGAACCCTAAGCCACTGACACCGCAACCGCCCCATGCACCAAAAACAATCCGGCCGCCCATGGCAACGGCCACCTCCCCGGAGAATGTCCAGATGGCAGCGTTGGCCCATGAGAAATTGCACCGCAAGATCGAGGAACTGGAGCGACAGGTTGAAACCAGCCGGAACACCATCGCTTCCCTGGAGGAAAACGTCGACCGCTACCGCGGCCTGGTGGACAGCGCCAGCGACCTCATCCACAGCGTCACTCCGGCCGGCGCCTTCCTCTATGTCAACCGGGCCTGGCGTCAGGCACTGGGCTACAGCGAGGAAGATATCAAGAGCCTGTCGCTGATGGACATTGTCGACGAGGGGTGCCGCGACAAATGCCGCACCATCTTCAAATCCCTCATCCACGGCGAAACTCTCGACCGCAACGAAACCGTCTTCGTGGCCAAGGACGGCACCAGAATCAGGGTGGAGGGGCGGTGCAGCACCCGCTTCAAGGAGGGCCGGGCAGTGGCCATGGTGGGCATTTTCCGGGACATCAGCGAACGGGCCAAGAACGAAAAAGCCCTGCGGGAAAGCGAAAAACGTTACCGGGATCTATTCGAAAACGCCCACGACCTCATCCAGATCATCCGCCCCGACGGCCGGCTGCTCTATGTCAACCGCGCCTGGCGGCAGACCTTCGGCTACAGCGAGGAGGAGATCGCCGCCGGCCTCACCATCTTCAACCTCATCTCGCCCGATTGCCACCAGCACTGCGAAGCGACCTTCCGGAAAGTGCTGGCCGAGGAGAAGGTCAACTACATCAACACGGTCTTTGTCGCCAAGGACGGCAGCCGCCTGATCATCGACGGCAACGCCATCTGCAAGTTTGAGGATGGCAAACCCCTTTACACCCAGTGCATTTTCAGGGACGTCACCGAAAAGAAAAAGATGGAGGAGGAGCTGCTCAAGGCCCAGAAGCTCGAATCGGTGGGGGTCTTTGCCGGCGGCATCGCCCACGACTTCAACAACCTGCTCACCGCCATCCTGGGCAACATCTCGGTGGCCAAGCTCTACCTCAACCCCGGGGACGATGTCTTCAAGCGGCTCGCCGAGACGGAAAAGGCGACCTTGCGGGCCAGAAGCCTCACCCAGCAGCTGCTCACCTTCTCCAAGGGGGGAGCGCCCATCAAGAAGACCACCACCATCAACGAACTGCTCAAGGATTGCTCCTCCTTTGCCCTGCGCGGCTCCAACGTCCGCTGCGACTACCTCCTGGCCGACGACCTGTGGCCCGTGGAGGTGGACGAGGGCCAGCTCAGCCAGGTGACCCAGAATCTGGTGATCAACGCCGCCCAGGCCATGGCCGACGGCGGCATCGTCACCGTCGCCGCCGCCAACCTGGAACTCGCTGACGGCTTTCTGCCCACCCTGAACAGGGGCCGCTACATCCGGATCACGGTGAAGGACCACGGGCCCGGCATCCCCAGGGAGCACCTGCCCAGGATCTTCGACCCCTACTTCACCAGCAAGGAGAGCGGCAGCGGCCTGGGACTGGCCATCGCCTATGCGATCATCAGCAAGCACGACGGCCTGATCACCGTCGCCTCGGAACCGGGACAGGGCGCCACCTTTTCCATCTACCTGCCCGCTTCGGACAAAGCGATGGCCGCTGCGGACGGGACAGATGAGAAAATCAGGGTCAGTACGGGAAAGGTACTGGTGATGGACGACGAGGAGATGGTGCGGATGGTGGCCTGCGAGATGCTCAAACACATCGGCTGCGAAACCGAGGAGGCCCGGGACGGCCAGGAGGCCATCGACCGTTACCGGGAGGCGCTCAAACAGGGGAAACCCTTCGACGCCGTAATCATGGACCTCACCATTCCCGGCGGCCTGGGTGGCAAGGAGACGGTGGGCAGACTCAAATCCCTCGACCCGGGAGTCAGGGTGGTGGTTTCCAGCGGCTACGCCAACGATCCGATCATGGCCAACTTCCGGCAGTACGGCTTCAGCGGTGTGGTTCCAAAGCCCTACAGCATCCTGGATCTGAGCCGGGCCATGTCCTCGCTGCTCCGCGCCGAACCGCTCAGCGCCTGATCGTCGCCATTCACCCCTTAGCGGCGCCGGTGAGGAAGCGGTCCAGCTGGTTGGCGAAGGCCTGCCGGTCACGCTGGTTCAAGGCGGCCGGACCGCCCTGGACCATGCCCCCGGAACGCATTTCCTCCATGAAGTTGCGCATGGCCAGCCGCTCGGCAATGGTTTCCTGGTCGTACATCTCGCCGCGCGGGTTGAGGGCGTGGCCGCCCTTGGCGATCACCTCGGCGGCCAGAGGAATGTCGCCGGTAACCACCAGGTCGCCGGCCGCAAGGTGCGCCATGATCTCATGGTCGGCCACGTTGAAACCGGCCGCCACCCGCACCGTCTTGATGTAGGGCGACTTGGGCGGCCGCATGAACTGGTTGGCCACCAGGGTCAGCACCACCCGCCGCCGCTCGGCGGCGCGGAACAGGATCTCCTTGACCGCCACGGGGCAGGCATCGGCATCGACCCAGATCCGCACTTACGCCTCCCCGCTGCCGGCCCCGCCGGCCATGCCCTGCCGCAGCCGCCAGAGGATCACCCTTCGATGTTCCTCGGCCAGCGGCTCGATGTTGGCGACGAACCGCCAGGCCCTCTCCAGCAATTCGGGGGGAAAGCTTGCCAGCGGGCTGATCAGGGACGACTCCTTCATCTTGTAGCCACCGTCGCCTCCCCCCTCCTCGGTGTCCACCACCTGGCCGAAACGCAAGGGCAGCTCGGCACCCCCCTCAATGTGGTTGCCGAAAAAGGTCAGGTTGAACCGCACCAGCCGCCCCTCGCGCTCCACCAGGAAAAGCTCGCAGTTGTCATGGCCGCGCAGCCAGTGCGGCTGGCCGTCCTCCTCCTCTTTGAGGTATTGCGGGTCCACGGGATAGAGCCGGAGGGCGGAAAGTTCCAGATCAAAGTAGCGCAACACCAAAGGGCGCAGCCTCTCCTTGCTGCTGCTGTCGAACTGGCAGCCGACGATCTTGCCGGCGCTGCGCACCACCAGCATGGAAACCGGATGCCTGTCGCCGCCGAAGAGGAAGTCGCCAAAGATCATGGCGCCTGGCGGCGGCCACCGGCGGTGGCCGTCGGCAAGCAGACCCACCCCGGAAAAAGAGAGGTTGGCGAGACTTGCCGGATCGCCGGAGCCGGAACCGGCCATGACGAAATGGATATTGTGGAGCGGCAGGATATGGACGCGGGGCGCCCTGGTCACCCGCAACTCCTCCGGCTCTGGGGCCGCGGCCGGCTCCGCAGGGGCATTGCCGGCCAATCTGCTGAAGATTTCCTTGATGAAACCCATCACATCACCGTCACAAAGGGGATTGTTGAAATGCCTCCCTCTTTCCTTACCGCATCATCCCTGGGCCGTCAATGCGCGAGGCGACTTGTGCCTCCGCACCACCCGACTTTGCCATTTTCATCCCGCCCCGCTCTTCCTCCCATGATCACAGTTGCCAAAGCGGACCAGGCGAGGTAAATGGCAGTCTCAGGGCGGGCGTTGCGAAGGTTGCGGCGCTGCTCCCGTGGCGGGAGTTCCTGGCCAGCCCAAAGGGCGGCCAGAGTCAGGGACGGAACCGCAGGGACGGGCCCGGCAAGGCGTCCCATGCCAAATGGAAAACCCGGAGTGGTGCCGAAGAGGCGTCTTTGCAGACGAGGGGAAGGATGCTTACCTACTTGAAATACGGAAACGGCAAACTGCAGATGGCCGACGCCCTTGATGATTGTCAAATCGTCAGGGTGGTGGCGCCCTCCAACACGGAGATGGCCCTGCTCGGCGACCGCCTCAACATTCCCCTGGACTTCCTCACCGCCGCCACCGACCGGGATGAGCGGCCGCGGGTCGAAACGGACGAGGAGTGCCGGCTGATGGTCATCCGGATCGCCCACCAGCGTGGGGGGCCGGACACCCCATACGTCACCACGGCGCTGGCCATCATCCTCACCCCCACCTACATCGTCTCGGTCTGCTCCGAGCCGTCGTTGGTATGGGAGGATCTCCTCGGCGGGCGCATCAGGCTGCCCCACCCCAGGGATCGGGTCGCCTTTCTCTGCGCGCTGTTCATGCAAATTGCCCGCCAGTACCTCGCCATGCTCCGCCTGATCCGCGAAGAGGCGGACGCTGCCGAACGGGCCATCCAGCACTCGCTGAAGAACGAGATGCTGATCCACATGCTCAACCTGGAAAAGTGCCTGGTCTTCTTCACCACCTCGCTCCGGGCCAACGAACCGATCTGGGAGCGATTCCGGCGGCTCCATGGCCGCGAGTTGACCGAAGAGGAACGGGACATGATCGATGACGTCAAGGTGGAATTCCGCCAGGCCAAGGAGCTTGCCGACATCTACAGCAACATCCTCAGCGGCATGATGGATGCCTTTGCCTCGATCATCGCCAACAACCAGAACATGGTGATGAAGCTCCTCACCTCCATCACCATCATCCTCATGCTCCCCACCCTGGTGGCGAGCATCTACGGCATGAACGTGGATCTGCCGTTCCAGCACTCACCCCACGCCTTCCTGGTCACCATGGCCCTTTCCGCCTTCATGTCCTCGGCCGGCATCGCCTTCTTTTTCAAGAAGAAATGGTTCTGAGGTTCGGTTGGCAATCCCCCCGCAGAACCGAACCAAGGAAGTGACAAACGGCACCAAGACCAGATGTTATGCCACGCAGAGGCGAGGCCAAAGCCTGATGAAGTCGCAAAAACTCGTTGTCGCGACTTCATCACCAATCCCGTTTTTATCCAGTCGCCGGCCCGGAACTGCAACAAAGAATACCGCCCTAACCGCTCCATCCACCGCAGCCTTTCCTAACAAAACCCGGCAAAGTCAATCTAAAAAAAAGTCCTGTTTCTTTTTTCCCTGGCGTTTCCCCTTGAAACGTGGCTGGGCAGGCTTACTGCTTGACGCTTCGGCAAAACATCCTTGACCGGCAGGGCGGCAAGCCCCACAATATATCCACGCCTGACCCTTCCGGGCCTTGCTGGCAACACCGTGCAGCCGGTTCCCTCAACACCGGGTCGCCAACCGCTTCATTGCTCCCTCCCAACCTTACAAGGAATCAGCCATGCCGCAACGCCTCCCCCCCCTGCTTTTCATCGGCCTCATCGGCACCCTGGTCACCGGCTCCATTTTTTTCATGCAGTACGGCCGGGCGACGTGGGGCGACCAGAATATCTGGTGGACCCCAAGACCCTTGGCGGTTTCTCTTGCCGACACCCGGCAGGAGTTCGAACTGTTGATAAACGATGAGCTGCTCCAGAAACACATCCAACACCAAACCCTCATGGTCATGGACGTCAACGGCGGCTCCTATCCGGTGACCAAGGAAGACATCAGGGTCCGGCTCAACAACTGGTACAAGGTCAAGGCCTCGTTGCTCAATGCCGCGGTCCTCACCGCCTTCCTGCTCGGGGTATCGGTCACCTGCCTCATCCTCGGAGCGATCCCCATGGGCGGGAGCAAGGAAAACCCGCCACCGACAGAGTGAGCCCGCCCGACGCACGGCAATGGGCCAGCCCTGGCCCCCCTTACGGAGACCCGCATGGCCAAAATCGTCAAGCTGGCAAACGCCAAGGAACACTTGAGCCGCCGTAAGGCCGGCCCCGCCGCCGAATGCGATCACAAGTACGTCACCGTTTACCGGGCCACCCGCACCGTATACTGCGCCACCTGCAACCTCTCCCTGGACCCCTTCGACGTGCTGGTGGATATCGTCAAGGGCTATGTGCCGGCCGCCCCGCCCGGCCCCCGCCATGACGACGAAAGACGGCTGGCCAACGAAGAAGAGCGCCGCAAAAAAAAGCCCGGCGACGACGAGCCCGCCGGCGCCGGTTAACCTTGCCCCGAGGAAATCCCGCTGTGCATCGAGCCCCGTCAAGCCATCTTCTGGTGACCATCCAGATGACCGGCATCCTCCTGGCCGCCTGGCCCTTTGCGACGGCCGGCCATGGCCACCCCGCCCTCTTCCTGGTTTCGGCGGCGGGCTTCGCTCTCGGCGCGACCGCCCTCGCCCACAACCGGCCGGGCAACTTCAACATCTATCCGGAACCCAAGCCGGACACCCGGCTCATAACCTGCGGCCCCTACCGCTTCATCCGCCACCCCATGTACACGAGCCTTCTCCTGATCATGCTCGGCATCACCCTCTACCGCCGCCAGCCCGGCAACTTCCTGGGCTTGGGGCTGGTGGTCCTGGCCGTATCCGGCAAGGCGGTGCGGGAAGAGGCGTTGCTGGGGCGACAGTTCCCGGCCTACGACGCATACTGCCGCAAGACCTGGCGCTTCATCCCCTGGCTTTTCTAGCGGCTCCCCGCCGCCAAAAAAACGGTCCAATGCTTCATACCCCTCAGAAGCGCAGGACTTTGGGAGAGAAGGTTTTGAAAGCAATCTTCCTCCCGGGCGGCCACGGCTTACAGTGGGAGCTTTTCCGGCAGCACCAGATTTTACTTGCCTCGCCGGGCCTGAGGCGCTACTTCTTTCTTAAGTTAGATTTCTCAGCTTTGCGGCACCGTGTTTGCACGGCAACAGAAACCTTGGGCAGGAGGGCATGACGATGAAAAGAAAATACCTCTACAACCTGGCAATCTTCCTCATCGTGACAACGACCGCAACCCCTGCCCTGGCCATTACCAGTTCCTATTTTATTAACGACCACTGGGGGGACAAAATCTGGCACGACGCCGACAAGACCCGCAGCAACACCGAGGATGACTTGATGTGCTGGGCCGCGGCGGCCAGCAACATCCTCGACTTTGGGGGCTGGACCCCGAATACGACTTTGAACACCCACGATGCGATCTTCACCTACTACCAGAACCACTGGACCGATGCGGGCGGGCTACAGGAGTATGGTTGGGAATGGTGGTTTAACGGCATCAATGCGATGCAGGGCGTGTCAGGTTGGTCGCAGGTCGACGTTGCAGGCGGCAACTTCTATTCAAGCCTGGATTTTTCAAAGTATTATCATGAAGATTGGAACCAATCCACGGCACTGAGTTCCATCGACACTTACCTTCACAACGGCTACGGCACCACCCTTGCCGTCTATACTCCGAGCGGCGGCGGTCATGCCCTGAGCGTCTGGGGTATCGAGTATGATACCAGCGGTTACCTGGGGCTCTGGCTGACCGACTCCGATGACAACCTAGACAGCGACAGTCCACCCGACACCCTTGACTATTACGCCATTAACTACCTGGGGAATAAGTGGGTGTTCGACAATAAATCCAGCTACAAGGGTTGGTATATTGGCGGGGTCATGGCCCTGGCCGGAGCGCCGGTACCGGTGCCGGGCACCCTGGTACTGCTGGGCACCGGCCTGGGCACCCTCCTCGTTGCCAGAAGGAAACGATCCCTGCCCTGTTAACCCCCCACCCCGCCGCCGGCGAATTTCAATGCCGCCATAAAAAAACGGCACCCCTCCTTCCCGGAGAGGTGCCGTTCGCTTTTTACCCTTTCCGGCCGCTTCAGGCCGGGATGTAACCGGGGTTATCCCTGGCGCATGACCTCGGCGCTGATCCCCACCTTGCCGTACTTGCTGGCGCCGCATTCGTTCTTGCCCAGGTCCATGACATCGGCCTCCTCGGGGGCGGGCTTGAGCCAGCCGCCGTTGACCCGCCGGATTTCGGTGTAGACGCCGGGCTGCTGGCGCATGTTGTCCTGGATGAACTCCTTGAACTTGACCTCGTTGGCAACCTGGAAGGCATCGACCTGTTGGCGAAGATTGCCCAGGGTGTCGGCGAAGAGCAGCCGGTCGTTGGCTTCGTCCCAGCCCACATAGTGGCCGGGAAGGACGACCAGATCGTCTGAGAGGGCACGCATCCTGACAAAAAGAGTGAGGTAGAGCACCCGCGACCACTCCTCCCACTTGCCGCCCAGGTCGGGACGGCCGGCGGTCTTGATGAAGACGGTATCGCCGCTCACCAGGTACTTGCCGTCCACCAGATAGCAGGTGGAGCCCATGGTATGGCCGGGGGTGTGGATGGCCTTGACCTCCACCCCGCCGCAGCTGTAAGTGGCACCGTCGGCCACCTCTTCGTAGTCAAAGGCGGCGCCGTCAAAGTCCAGGCGGCTGGCCATGATGGTGCAGCCACTGGCCTTCTTGAGCAGCTGGCAGCCGGAGATGTAGTCGGCCTGGCGGTGGGTCTCAAAAGAACGGCTGATCTTGGCGGACAGGGAATCGGCCAGCCTGGTGTAGACCTCCACGTTGCGGGAGGGGTCAAAGACCATGGCCTCGCCGTTGGCGACCAGCATGTAGCTGCAGGAAGCCTTACCCGGCCTGATGCACTGGTAAAGCTTGTATCCGCCCGACTCGTTGACCAGACAGGGAATGAGGGCGTTGCCCCAGCCGACGATGCCCTGTTTAAGGTAGCCCACGTCGGCAAAGCCGTTCTGGGTAAGGAGCTCGGCCACATACTTGGCCGACCCCTCCTTGGCGCAGACGATGCGGATCTTCTCGCCCTTGGGGATCATGGCCACGGAGGAGGCCACATCCTCCATGAAGTTATAGTAGGGGATGTTGAGGTAGGGACAGAGATGCGGTCCTTCCACGCTCC
>Ga0224510_10002847_pt1 | contig 10126 bp, 4 predicted proteins | sample SF_May12_sed_USG_FD_170161 | JGI IMG/M metagenome (GOLD analysis project Ga0224510, IMG submission 170161) | Sediment microbial communities from San Francisco Bay, California, United States - SF_May12_sed_USGS_4_1 | ecosystem: Environmental > Aquatic > Marine > Sediment | place: USA: California... | reverse complement strand
GATCAGGGCGAGGAGGATGAAGGCACGGACATCCTCCTCGCCGGACAGCTGCGCCATGGTGGTGTATAAGACGTAGAACAGCACCAGACTCATGGCATCCTGAACGGTGCCGCTGGTAATCGCCCACAGGAAATACGGATGCGCGATCACCGCCACCAGCATCGCCAGCCGAAATTTCACCCCGTAGCCGCAATCGCGCATCTGCTGCTGCCAAAAAACCAGCAACCCCGCGCCGGCGCAAATCGAAGCGAGATAGGGGGCCAGCATCGGTGGCAGGCCGGGGAGCCAAAAGAACGGGACAAGCAGATAGTACGGCAGGTGCGGGTAGACCAGGCCGAGATTTTCAAACCGGAGTTGCGGGGCGCCGAAGATGCCGATCAACTTTGCGCTGCGCCGCAGAGCGATATCGTTGATGTAGTTGTGCTCCAGCAGCCAGACCGTACAACCGCCGAGGACCACGAACAAAAACACGAAAAGGGCAAGATTACGTGAGGAGAACAGCTTATGCAAGATCCGTCACCGCCTCCAGCACATCGCCCGCCTCCGCATCACTGAGGCCATGGGTGGTCTTCTCCCAGTAAAACGGGTTATGAATCAATTGCCAGAACGCCTTGTAAGCGGCCACCGACATCAACAGCCAATAGAAGGGGGAAAGAACCGCGTAGGGGATCAACGTGAAGTACCTGCGCTTGAAGGCGCCGACCATGGCGATATAGATCAAAAAGGTGTTGCCGAACAACAGGTTGAACAGGCTCAGGTAGAGGATCGCCTGCGGATAGATCGTCTCCAGGATGCGGGTGCCGGTGACCAGCCACAGCGCAAAGGCGCCGTAGAGGAACGGCACGATCAGCATGTTGAGGATGGTGCCGCCGATGAAGAACTGAAACCCCCAAAAGCCGACATGGCCGAGACTGCGATAGAGCACGCGGGGATGACGCATGTGCACCAGATAGGTCTGCATGTAGCCCTTGATCCAGCGTGAACGCTGCCGGATCCAGTTGCCGACCCGGCTGTTGGCCTCTTCAAAGGTGGTGGAGTTGACCACGCCGACCCGATAGCCGCGCTGGGTGAGACGCACGCCGAGATCGGCGTCCTCGGTGACGTTGTACGGGTCCCACGCCTTGATCTGTTTGAGCACCCGCATCTGGAAGTGGTTGGAGGTGCCGCCGAGCGGGATGGGAATCTTGAGCGCCTCCAGGGCCGGCAGGTAAAAATCGAACCAGAGCGAGTACTCCAGGGTGAACATCCTGGTCAGCCAGTTCTGGGTCGAGTTGAAGTAGTTGAGACGGGCCTGGATGCAGGCGGTATTCGCCGGTGCCTTGCGGAAGGCGTTAATCACCTTTTTCAGCTGGTCCGGCTCCGGCATGTCCTCGGCATCGTAAATGGTGACATACTCGCCGCGCGCGAAATGGAGGGCGTAGTTACACGCCTTGGGCTTGGTCTTGGGAAAAGAGGGGGGCACCCGGATAATCTCGAAGATCCCCTCCAGGCCGAGCTCCTTGGCGGCCAGGATGGTCTCCTCGTCATCCTCCTCGAGGATCAGCTTCACGTCCAGCTTGGCAAGCGGATAATCCAGACGACGCAGGGCGGCGGTCAGCTTGGGCAGCACCGCCGCCTCCCGGTACATGGGGACCAGCACCGTGTAGGTGGGCAACTCCCGATCGATCATCGCCGCCACCTCCCGATCCGTTACCTTGATGTCGATCTGCGGCGCCCCTCCCACCCAGACCAACAGGGCGCGCATCCCGAAATTGAACAGGAAGAATACCGCGATGACGACATTGAACAGGATCAAGGTGCCGATCGGTGCCGCGGAAAAGGCGAGAAGCGCGAATACGAGACAGGCGGCCAGCACGGCAAGCTGCCGGTTGGTAAATACGTAACGCGCCGACTGCAAGGGGTTGCACTCCGCCAGATCGTTGACCGCCAGCTCACTGAAATAGCTGTCGGAACTCTGCTGCAGATGCCAGATGACATCGAACTTGGAGGTAAAAACCAGCTCCACATTGTCGCCAAAACGCTCGGTCACGAAGGCCATGGCCTCTTCGCCCGGGTCCACCACCGCCACATGGTAGACACCGTCTCTCAGCCGCCAGGGGATAACCAGCAGCTCGCTGTAGCGAAGCAGGTCGCGGCGGGACAAGAGCTTTGGATCAGGCGGCTCCCGCATCAGGTTGACGAAAGGCTTGCCGTAATGAGCGGCCAGGGTGGTATAGAGGTCAAAGGGGCGCACCCAGCCCTTGGCGAGAACGATGTCCCCCAGCCTGGTTCCCCATTTCCGTTGCAGTTCGAGGGCGGCCTGCAGCTGCTCCTCCCGGAGAAGGCCGGCGCGGACCAACAGATCCCCCATCCGTATCTTCGGTACTTCCATCGTCTTTCCTCGCGCCGGAGCTCCCCCCGGCGCCATTATTCCTGCTGCCTGCGGCTGCGCATGTTCTGGCGGAACAGATAGATCGCGCCGACCCCGAAGAACAGCCACCCCAGGGCCACCAACCAATACCGGTAACGCCCCAGCAGATCAAACCAGCTGCTGTATTTCGGGTAATACGGCTTGAGGAAAACATCCCGACGGCTGTCGAAGGTGAGCTGCACCCCGCGCGCATCGAGGAAGGCGACATCGTTGTCGTTCAAGTGCAGCGTCTGAATGGCGGTCAGATCGCCATCGTGGGCCGGCGCCAGCCAGAGGCCATAATGCGAGCCGCTCTCAACCACCTGCGCCACCGTGATCCCCGGCAACTCGACGGTGTTGAGAACGGTGCGGTTATTGTCGTCCATCATCTTCACCGCGCCGCGATCCAGATGCACCGGCACCCGGTCAAGCGCCACCGCGGCCTTGCCCACCAGCAGAAACGGCGCCGTCGGCCGGACCTCCTTCGCCGGATCAAAGAAGAGCAGTTGCCCGTTCTTCACCTCCAGGGCCAGATCGGCGGTCAACCGGGCCAGCAGCGCCAGTTGCACGTGGGGCCGGGCCAGGGCGGTGCGCGGCAGCAACAGTTGATAGCCCTCGGCAAAATAGGGTCGCAACTCGCTGAACCGGGCAGGCTTCACATGCACCCGCTTCATCACCAGCCGCGACTGGGGAAGGATCTGGATGGGATACTGGGTGGGCGCGCCCTTGCAGTCACCCATTTCATCGCTGCGCAACGCCACGAAGCGAAGCTCGTTATAGAAGCGGACATGCTCCGGGAGCAAGTTGACGCTGAAACTATGAGTGCGTCCGTCATCCTTGAACTGCAACACCTCCTGCAGAACGTCGTTGAGGTAGACGCTCATGATCAACGGATCCTCGGTCTGACTCGGGGAGGCAACCACTTCCAGATTGAGCTGTTCGGGGATATAGTCGGGGGGAAACGCCGCGTTGTCCGATGAGAGTGCAAGTTTCCACGCTACCTCGCTGTTGATCAGGCGCGGCGAGGTGTCCATGCCGAGATCGGCGAGGCGGAATTCATATCGATCCTGCGCATCGCCGCCCTTGCCGGTAAGGGGGAGGCCGCGATACCAGCGGCCGGCGACCGCAGCACGCCATCGCTGTTCGAGCAGATAGAGGGGGGCGTCGGTGAACGGTTCGGTGAGCGCCAGGAAAGAGCCGCCAACCGCGGTGACCAACCCCATCTGGCCGCTCTTTTCAGGGAAATGATATCCGCCATCCGCCGCCGGCCAATCGCGGTAGTGCTCGTCCAGGGCCGCCCGGATCTCCGCCGCCGGCGCGACTACCACCTGCCCCAAGGTCGGCAGGGAGACAAAGGAAACCTTCTTCCCCTGGCGCACCAACATCTCGCCCATCTCCCAGGCGACCCGGAACTCCTCCTCGCGCAAGGCCCGATTGGGAATGCTGATCTGCACCGCTTTCGGCAGCAGGGCCCAGAACCCGCGCACCGAAGTAGCGGCCCGGCGAATGTCCAGCGACAACGAGGTATCCGGCAGAACCTGAAGGTAGCCGTTGTTGACCCTGGCATCGAGACACCTGTCCTCCTCGACCACCAGCGTCGTCCAGAGGGTGAGTTTCATCGGCCCGGCCTTGATCTCCCGGCCGGCCAGGGGGATGGTCAGCAGATCGCCCTCGCCGGCCAACCTGGCAAGGCGAACGGTTGCCCGCGGGGTGTCGTTAACATCCACCCGCAAGCTGGAAAGAGGCCCCAGTATCTCGGAAGCACGGAAACGGACACGCAGCACCCCGCTGTCGATGACCGTGTCGCTCGGCACCGTGAAATAAAAATGGTGCGCCTGCTTATTCTCCGGACCTTCGATCAAATATCCGGAAGGATAGCCGAGATCGGTGAAATCGGTGGTTAAGGTAATCCGCGCCGGCGCCTTTTCAACAAGATCGGCCGCCACCCACCCCTTGTCGTTGGACCCCTGGCGCGCTATCCGAACGTACTTGCGGCCAGGCGAACGCGCCAACTCCACCCCGGTTTCCCCAGCCTCCATCTCCGCCACCACCGGGGCAACACTCCGTGCCTCGGCCAACAGCCGTGCCGACGAGGTCGTCACCAACAGATCGCCCGGCGCCGCCATCCCGCCGCTGACCACAAAAAAAAGACTGCAAAGCAAAATTGCCGCCGCGGCCGCCCACCTCCCTAACCAACATTCACCCACGCTGTCACCTATATATAAATGATACAACAACGCACACATATTCCACCATGTGCATACATATTCAAATTCATTACTATTTCCAAAATAGACTAACCGGAAATACCGCCGATAACAACCCGATAGATTACTGCCTTTATGCGGTACTACATACCGTAAAAAATGATACCCCCTGCCTTCGCGGAGACAACGCCCGTCCGCGAGGGCAGGCATCAATAAACATCAATAAAACAAGATGTTAACACAGGGCAAGGCGAGAGGAAGGGGAAGTTCGCAGGGCAGGACGCCCGACGAGAGCAGAGGCGTAGGCAATACTAGCGACGGTAAAACATCTTGCGGTCTACTTTGAGCAACTCGGCGGCGCGGGTTTTGTTGTTACCGCATCGCGCCAGGGCCGCCTTGAGAGCGGCGCCGATGACGTTATCGAGGGTGAATTCCGAAGGCGGCATCGCAATGACGACCTCATCCGACGCGGTATCAAGAGTGTGCGCCTCGCGCGGCAGAAATATCTGCTCGGGGCCGATGGGGGCGTCCTCCTCGGCAAGAATCGCGGCCCTCTCGATGCAATTCTTCAGTTCGCGAATGTTGCCCGGCCAGTCATATTGCCGCAACTTCGCCATTGCCTCGTCGGTCACCGCCGGCACCTTCTTGCCCAGTTGCGCCCGCAACTGCTCAAGAAAATGATTCACCAGCAACGGCACATCCTCCCGCCGCTCGCGAAGCGGCGGCAACAGAATGGGGAAGGCGGAGATACGGTGAAACAAATCCTGCCGGAACCTGCCCTCCCGGACCAGTTTCGGCAGATCGTTATGGGTGGCGACGATTACCCGGCATTCCACCTTGCACTGACGGTTGGAACCGACCATCTCGAAGGTGCGTTCCTCGATAACCCGTAACAATTTGCTCTGCATGTCCAGCGGCATGTCGCCGATCTCATCCAGCAGCAGGGTCCCGCCGCTGGCGTAGGAGAATTTCCCCTCACGCTCCCGCTCGGCGCCGGTAAAAGCGCCCTTGGCATGACCGAACAGTTCACTCTCGATCAAGGTTGCCGGAATGGCGGCGCAGTTAACGGCGACAAAACGGTTTTCCAGGCCGTCGCCGGCAAAATGAATGGCCCTGGCCAAGACCTCCTTGCCGGTGCCGGACTCACCGCTGATCGCCACCGTCACGGATGGAATCTTCGCCACCTTGGCCGCCAACCCAAGGGCATCGGTCATGACCCGGGAACAGGTACGGATATTCTGAAAGCTGTACTGACTTGCCAGATGTTCCTTCAACTTGATGTTTTCCGCCTGCATCCGGCCAATATTCAGCGAACGACGGATGGTGGCGAGAAGGTTGTCCGGATCGAACGGCTTCTCGATGTAATCATCCGCCCCCTCCTTGAGCGAATAGACCGCATCGGTAACACTGCCGTGGCCTGTCAGGAGGATGAAGGGGATATGGCCGTGTCGCTCCTTCACCGCCTGCAGGAGGGTCAGCCCGTCCATGCGTGGCATCTGCTGATCGGAAAGAATCAGATCGACATCCTGCCCGCCGTCGAGAATCGCCAGCGCCTCCACGCCGTCCTCGGCGACTCGGCAGGCAAACCCGCTGCGCTCCAGCTTATGCTCAAGGCTCCGCCGGGATACCTCGCTGTCCTCGACGACCAACACCACCGGCTGTTTTTTATCTTCTGCCACTCCCCACCCTCCCTCAGGCAAGCTCGCCCGTCAGTCACCCTGCTCACGGATCAACGCGTTTAACTGCAACACCAACGCTGCCACTGCCTCGGCAAGTTGTTCAAAAGATACCAAGGCCTCTCTACAATCACAACTCCGGCCGAGAACCTCCAGACGGGCGGCATGCTCCCGAGACGACTCAGCGCCCAAGGCGGCAAGTTCGGTCTTGAATTTATGCGCCAGTCGAGACAACGCCTCGCCGTCACCGGCCGCTATCGCCTCGGCGATCAGTCGCATCTGCTCCGGGCAGCCCCGGACAAAAAGGCCGGCCAAATCCCGCAGAAAAATATGATCGCCGTCCACCCCGCGCAAGGCCTGTGCGCGGTCAAAAACCACCCCACCCCGCGACCTCGGCGCTCCAACCACCTCCGCCATGGCGCGGTAAAGTGCGGTGCGGTCGATGGGCTTGGTCACAAATCCATCCATGCCGACCTCAATGCATCGCTCCCGATCCTCCCGGAAGGCAAAGGCGGTAAGAGCGAGGATCGGCACGTTGCCACCCTTGTCCCCATCCATTTTTCTGATCCGCCGGGTCGCTTCATACCCATCCATCTCCGGCATCTGTACATCCATCAGGACAAGGTCGAACCGGTAGTTGTCCATCGCCACCAGGACCTCTTTACCGGTGCGGGCCACCACCACCTCATGCCCCCCCTTCTCTAGAAAACGAACCGCCATCTTTTCACTGAGCGGATCGTCCTCGGCAAGCAGGATATGCAGCGGCGGCAGCTCCACCCTCGTGCCGACTTGCACATCTTCCTTGCAACCGGCGGCATCGCCCCTCCGTTTTTCACAGAACAACTCCAGCAGCGTCCGATGCAGAACCATCCGCCCCACCGGCTTGCTCAAGTAGGCGGCAAACCCCAGTTCCCGCGCCCTGGCAAGATGCCCGCTCCGGTTATCCGAGGAAAGCATCATCACCTTCAACGAGGACAAACACGGGTCGGCGTTGATTGCTTCCGCCATTGCAAAACCATCCATAACGGGCATCTCGCAATCGAGCAACACCAGATCGAATGGCCGCTGCTCGGCAATCGCCGCCGCCAGTTCCGCCAACCCTGCCGCTCCGTCGCCCGCCTCATAGACCTCCACGCCCCATCCGACCAGAAATTCACGCAGGACGAATCGGTTGGTCTGGTTATCATCAACGACAAGCACCCTCGCTCCTTGCAGATTGCCCTCCGGAGCGGGATCGGATGCCGACGGCAGGCCGTCCGGGACCCTGAAAACCGCGGTAAAGAAAAATTTGCTGCCGCGCCCCTCTTCGCTTTGCAGCCAGATTCGCCCGCCCATCAGGCCGACAATCCGCCGGCAGATGGAAAGGCCCAAGCCGGTGCCGCCATACCTTCTGGTGGTCGAGGAATCCGCTTGGGTAAAACTCTCGAAGATATGCCCCTGTTTCTCCAGCGCCACGCCGATGCCGGTATCGGCCACGGAAAAAAGCAGGGTGACCGAATCGGCCGACCGCTCCTGCAGATCGACCCGCACGATCACCTCGCCCTGCTCGGTGAACTTGACCGCGTTGGCGATCAGATTGGTCAGCACCTGCCGCAGGCGATCGGAATCACCGACCAGTCTGGCTGGCACATCCGCCTGGAGATGACAGGTGAGTTCCAAATTCTTTTTATGGGCCCGCAGCGCCATCACCTCACAGGTTCTGCCCACCACCTCTTCCAGATCGAAAACGCCCAGATCCAAAGCAAGCTGTCCCGCCTCGACCTTGGAAAAATCGAGAATGTCGTTGATCAGCCGCAACAGATTCTGGCCGGCGGTCCGGAACATATCGACATAGCCGCTCTGCTCACGGTCCAGCCGGGTTTCCTGCAACAGATCGGCCATGCCGACTATCACATTCATCGGCGTCCTGATTTCATGACTCATGGTGGCGAGGAACTCGCTTTTAGCCCGGCTGGCGCTCTCCGCCGCCTCCTTGGCCGCCTGCAGCTCCGCCTCTACCTTCTGCCGCTCCGCGATCTCGCAGGTCAGCTTGACATTTTGAAAATCAAGCGCGCGGGTCCGCTCCCGCACCTTGCCGTCGAGATGCTCGATATGGGAGCGCAACTGCGCCACCATGCCATTCATGGTGGACGCCAACAACCCCAACTCGTCATCGCCTCCGACATCGCACTGCACGGCCAAATCGCCGTCCCGCAATCTGGTCGCCATGGCCGAAAGCTTGCGCACCGGCAGCAGCAGCTTGTTGACGAAGAACAACGCAACAACCACCAGCAGAAAAAAGATCGCCCCTGAAAGCACCAGGATCCGCTGGCGCAAGGTATCGGCGGAGGCATTCAACTCCTCCGTGTAAACCGAGGAGGCGATATACCAGTCAAAATCCTTGAAATGACGCACCCAGGATATCTTGTCATAGACGTATCGCCCCTTGTCTTCCGGCTTATCCCACTTGTAACGAAGAAAATTTTCGGGACTGCCGGCAACCGCCATCAGTTCCTTGCCGATGGACTTGCCGGTGATCGGATCTCGCAGGAAGGCAAAATTGGTCTTTTCGATGTTGGAGTTAGGGTGGATGATCATCTGCATCGCGCCGTCAAAGATATACATGTAGCCGGTCCGGGCAATCTTGATCTTGCGCAGGGTGGCCCGCAGTTCCTCGATCATCTTCTCCTTGCGCCGCGCGACCTCGTCCTCGATATCATCAACATAGACGCCGGTGCCGATCACCCATCGCCACTCCGGAAAATGACGGGAATAGGTGAGCTTCTGCACCGGCTTTTCCGTCCCCAGCCGCCGCCACCAGTAGGAGGTGTAGCCCTCACCGCTCTCTCTCGCCACTTGGACCATCGGCGGCACGATGAGATTGCCGTAGATGTCCCGCACCTGCGAAAAATCGGCCTTGTGCAGCTGCGGATCGGGATGGGAGATGAGGACTGAATTATAATCCGAAATCCAGAGATAATCGTTTTTGCCGTATTTAAAGGAACGAACCTCCTCGAGGGCAGAGGCCTTGGCCTCCTGTTCCGTCAGCAGGCCCTGCTGGTATTTACGGTATTTATCGGACAGGAAGGCATCAAGAATCAAGGTGATGTTGCGGAGCTCCCGCTTGTGGGCTTCAAGCGAGGCGGCACGATACGCCTCGATATCGAAGGCACGGGATTCGACCAGGTTATAGACACTGGCGAGAATGGTCTGGGCGGACTCCGCTTCGTTTGCGTACACCGTCTTCTTGATCAAGGGCACCGAAAAGAAATAGACGGCAACGAACGAACTGAGAACGATGAAAAAAATTGGAAAAAAAATCTTCTTGAACAGAGAGGATGAAAACATGTTTTTCAATCGCCAACCACCCCCGAATAAGGACGAATAATCAATCTTGAGAACGCATATAAGCTTACCTGCTCACCCTAGCAAGGCAATATCAATTAATACCACAAAACTACTTGGCCAACCCCCGTATTACGCCCACCGCGAGAAACGTTTATGCATCATCCCGGCAACTTGGTATATACTGCCCTTGCGGAGAAAAATATTTTCCAGGCGGGAAGAAGATGGCGGCAAAAGCGATCCAGGAATACTACCCCGACCACCTGAACCAGTGCCACGGCTGCGGGGTGTTCAACCCGCAGGGATTGGGAATCAGAAGTTACTGGCACGGCGACCGGGCGGTCTGTACCTTTACCCCCGAACCATTCCACCTCGGGCCGCCGGGCTTTGTCTACGGGGGGCTGATCGCCTCGCTGATCGACTGCCACGCCAACGCCACCGCCAGCGGGGCCGCGCACGCCGCCAGCGGCAAGGAGCTGGGCGACGGCATGCTGCCACGCTTTGTCACCGCCTCCCTCCATGTCGACTAC
>Ga0224510_10002845_pt1 | contig 10130 bp, 10 predicted proteins | sample SF_May12_sed_USG_FD_170161 | JGI IMG/M metagenome (GOLD analysis project Ga0224510, IMG submission 170161) | Sediment microbial communities from San Francisco Bay, California, United States - SF_May12_sed_USGS_4_1 | ecosystem: Environmental > Aquatic > Marine > Sediment | place: USA: California... | reverse complement strand
ACGGACGGACTTCGTCGTGTCACAACACAGAAAGAGTTTGGAATCATGGTGCGCACAATCTGGTCTTGTGTCCTCGCTATTACGAGCTGTGTCGGAGTGATGGTCTCGATGCTCAGCCCATCCCCTGTTGAGGCGTCGTGCGGCTCCGTGAGTTGCTTTGTCGTGATCGGGTCGCAGCAGCAAGTGCCGATGAAAGGGCTACTGACCGTCAACGCAATTTACAACTGGACTCCGATGGAGGCGCCGCCTGGTGAGGGGGGGCGAATCCCATTTGCCAACCAGGGAGCCAGAACGCTTACGTTGGCCAACTTGAACGTGAACAGCATCAAAACCACGACACGCACGGCGACATTGGATCTCAATTATGGTCTCACCGATCGCCTTGGGATCCAGGTGGCGATTCCCTACAAGCACGTGGAATCCAATGCGCAAATCGGAGGGCTTGTACCTGTTCCGTATGGTGAGGGGGGACTTGGTGATATTCGTGCCTCTCTGAAATACAACGTCTTACCGACCCTCCGCAGCATGATCGTGTTGGGGGTCGGCGTCGATTTCCCGACCGGCAGCTATGGCCGGTTTGCGCAAGGCAATACCTTAGCCGAATCGACTCTGCAAATCGGCCGCGGTAACTTCGGGATCGTGCCCATGATCTATCAGACGTATGAACTAATTCCCCATCGGGTGAATCAGTTTGCGTCGGTCAGTTATCGGCACACGTTTAAGAACAGCGACGGATACAAGTTCGGCGACGAAGTGAGCGGGGCGTTGGGCCTCAATGTGATCCCGCTGGAACAGACGCCGTGGTTAGTGCTGACGCAGCAGTTCAATTTTCGATGGATGCAGAACGACGCCATGGACGCATCGTTGTTCCAGTTCAACCCGGGAGGGTTTCCCACCGTGCTCGACCCAACAGTCAAGTTTCGAGCGGTCCCCACCACCGGTTCGACCTATGTTGCCTATTCGCCGGGAGTCATGTTCAATGTCATGAACTTCGCATCGTTCTATTTCATTGCGCAGATCCCCATTCACCGGGACTTCAACGGCAACCTGGAACAACAGATCAGCTACATCTTCGGCATGACCAAGTCGTTCCAACTGTTCGGCGGAGCCTCGTAGAACGGAGACTGCACAAGCACGATTGAATCGATCATGTTAATGAAGGCACACCAACATATTTCTCGGGCGCTAGCAGGTTGCTGCGCCGTGCTCTGGCTGACAGGATTGTTATCAGTCGGGCAGGGGAATCTCACGACGCAATGGACAATGCCACATTGTCCGAGCGGGCAGGCACAGAACAGTCAACACGGTCACAATCATTGTACCTGGCACTGTGGTGGCTTCGATCTTCAGAGCTGTAGTGGGCGAGGGGAAGTCTCCACCTCAGCGCAGGTGAGTTGGGTCTGGAGTCTCGGTGACATCCCATTTCAGGGCGCAGCGGTTGATGGCGAGTTCCCACCCCGTGGCCCGCCACAAGGTGTGCTTGAAATGGCATGGCACACATTCAGTCAGGGAGCCGGTATCGCTCCCTCAGTATTGGAAGCTTTAACTAATCTATAAGTGACGAGGAAGGAATTTTCCATGGACGCAATGAAGAGAAACAACTTTGTATCAAGTATCACAACTAGCGTGTTAGGCCTCGCGCTGATCAGTCTTGCCGCGTGCAGTTCAGGAGAGTCTACTCCCACTACGGGAACGCCGGCCCCGGGCGGCAGCGCTGCTCTGCAAGGGGCGATTGTATTTGTAAATAATACGGGAGATAGGACGCTGACGAGCGTGGCCTTGCGAGGAGACACCGGAAATTTTGTTCTTAATACATTGGGTGCGGCTTCTGCGCCAAATACGCCAGGTGCGTTTGATGGCAAGGCGTTAGGTGACATGCAGTTCAGTGAGGGCGAGTGGCTCTTTGTCAATACTAGCGGTATCAACGATGGGCAAAATAACAATCAGAATGTCGGGACTAAGGTGGCAGCCATTGACCCGTTCAATGCTGCGACACCCATATTCAGGACCAACCTCACAACCGCAGTTCGCCCTGTTCACATCTACCGTGATCCAACGGATGGGGAGGTCATTTGGTCCATGAATGACGCTGTGACGCTCAATACTACAACACCCGGTGACGATACCATCAACTGCAATGTCCCTAATAGAGCAGGTGGTCCGGTTGAAGGTGGATCCGTCACGATTATCCACAATTCCCATTTAGGTCCGGGCGCCAGTAACCCGGAAATTAAAGCGACTGTCTGTCTGCTTGCAGACGGGCATAAGGTTGCCGCCTTTTCACAACCCACTGCGACCGACGCTACGATTTTGAGGCGGGCTTTTGTGTCCAGTGAAACAGCTGGAGAGATTGCGGTGATCGATAATGAGCCAGCTTCTAATCCCCGCTACCAACTGATTCGCCGGATCGACCTGTGCAATCCTTCGCGACAAACCTGTGATCAGGAGAATCCAGTTGGAACGACGTTGTTCACTCCTAATTCGTCAGCGCCACACGGTATTCGTTGGTCTCAAGTAAGTGGGAAAGTGTACAGCATCCAAGAAGGGTACAATGAGATTGCAGAAATCGATCCGACGACGTTTGCCGTGACCCCGAAGTTCGACCTCACAGGAACGTCCTATACTTCCATTGGGATCTCTCCAGATGGACGGTTCCTTCTGCTGCGGGGGGAAACGACGGCTCCAGCTCAGGCCACTAAGTTAGGGGTCATCGACTTGAGTCTAGCATCTCCTGTCCGTACGGATTTTACGATACCGGAATTGAACGGTACTTCTCCGGGGTCATTCAAGTTTTCACCTGACGGAAGGCGATTCTATATCCTGGCGGGCAACGGGGCTACGGCAACGAAAAAAAACCGTCTGTTTGCGTTTGATGCTTCAACATTGGCGGCAGCGGTTCCATCACTTACGCTTTTGCGGGAGATCGTATTGGCAGACACTGGTGCTCATAGCTTTGATGTATTAGCGCTAGGATCCGGCGAGGCCAAGTACATCGCCGTGTCGAACAGTACAGACAATTCACTGTCCATTATCAATGCGGCAAACAATCTAGTTACAGAGACCATTCAAAATGTTGGGGCGCTTCCCGGCAGCGTCTTGATCTATCATCGAGGTGCTGCTGAAACCAACAACCAGGCGAGTAGTTAGTTCGCCACAATGAGGAAGTCCATCGCGATTCGTCAGAATTCGATGGGCTTCCCCTCAGCGGTCAGATGACCGATTGATCGATTGCCCAAAGACCATTCTGTTCGAGCCGGCTGCCTCCGGCTCGGTCCAGCGCGGGACGAGAGGATACGTCCCTTGGCCTCCGTCCCCCACGTGGCTTTTGTCGTCGATTCTCGTGTTGCTATAGAGGTCTGTGACCGGTCATAAAGGAAGTATGACATTGATTGATAAACCAGAATTTATGATTCCGGCCTGGGCTATCTCATTGACCTTACATGGAGTAGCAGTTGGCTTAGCCTTCGCGTTTTCCACGCAGATTAACCCTCTGGCGCAGCAAGAGCGCTTCACATGGGACGTTGCGTTAGTGCAACGGGCAAGTCCCGTCTCCAAATCCGAATCAATCGAATCGACTGCCACTTCGACACCACCGCCGATCAAGAAATCACTCCCATCACGGCCCAAGCCAGTGGCGGACACTTCCCGCCCGGTCATGTCGATGGAACAGAATATTGAAACGCCGCCGCCAAGGATCGAACAGATGGCGGAGGTTCCTCAGGTCCGTGAAGAGCCGGCTGAGCAACGGGTCGTTAGCGCCGAAGTTCCCAAAACTGAGCCGGTTACAGAAACCAAGACATCTGAGCCTGTCGCGGTTGCTGCTTCGCCGGAACCAGTTGAGTCTCAACCGGTTCATCAGGAACCGGCGGTCATTGCATCGGCTCCTGCCATGTCTTCCGAAGTTCCGATCTCACAGGAGAAGACGGTGGATGCTATTGCGACGCCCGGGCCGGAAGTCAAAGCAGATAACCGATGGTTGGCGGAGTCACTCTGGCGGCGAGTGGCAGAGCTCAAGCGTTATCCGAACACGGCTCGCATGAACGGACAGGAAGGGAGAGTCATCCTGAAAGCCACCATTCGAGCGGATGGGCAGCTGGCGGATGTGTTTGTCCAAAAGAGTTCCGGGTACAGCGCGCTGGATGAGGCAGCGATCGAAGCTGTGAAGCTCGCTTGTCCGCTTCATATGAAACATGCCATTGGGAAGCCGCAGATCGTCGTGAGTCTCCCGATTGTCTATAGTTTGGCGAATTGAACTTCGAAACCTCTGAACATTGTCAGAGATCCAGACAGATGAAAGAACATGAAGGTTTACCGATGCAACGAGTGACAGTCGCTTTTGCTGTGCTGCTGTTCACGTTGGTGCCATTACAGGGGTGGGCTGAATCCCCACAGTCGGCCATCACCATGGGCCAGAGGACTATCACGGTTCATCAGGTGAAGAGCGTGGTCGGGCCGTCGGTGCACATCGATGAGAGGGGTTTTATTTCAGCGGCGTGGGTGGAGGAAGACAAGGAGGCGCGGGCTATCCTGTTTGCTAGGTCGGACAGGCCGGGAGGGGCGCTCGGAAGTCCAGTCAAGGTGAATCACCCAAGCGAAGAAGTCTACTATCGACAAGAGTCTCCGGCCTTGGTGGTTCAGGGGAATCAGGTGTTCATTACCTGGTCGAACACTCATCCGAAGATCACGCCGGATAAGCCCTTTGCAGGGGAATTACGGTTGAGTAGGTCCATGGACGGGGGGCGAACGTTCGAGCCGTCCATCTTGGTGAACGATGATGGTTTGGTGGCTCAGCACACGTTTGACTCCATTCAACGGGCTCCCAACGGGACCCTGCACATGGCATGGATCGACGCTCGTGAAGGAAGGAAGGAACCGGGAACGTTCGCCGCCAGGTCGACGGATCACGGCGGCACGATCAGCAAGAATGTGAAGATTGATGACGACACCTGCGTCTGTTGTCGAACAGCCATCGCCACGTCGGTAGACGGAATCGTGTATGTCGCCTGGCGGAAGATTTTTGACGGCAGTATCCGCGAAACTGTCGTGGCTCGATCGGCGGATGACGGCGCATCCTTCTCCCCCTCGGTCATCGTCGGCAACGATCGATGGGTGTATCCAGCCTGCCCGCATCGACCGGCATCCCTCGGGGTTGATCGACAAGGGCGACTCTATGTGGTGTGGTACACGGAGGGTGCCGATGAAACCCCCGCTGTGTATCTGGCCTATTCGGACGACCAGGGCAAAACATTTTCCGCTAGAACGCAATTGAACCGCTCGAAAGGCACCTTCCCTGACCATCCACAGATGGCGGTTGATCCGGCAGGCAGACTTGCGGTGATCTGGGAGGAACAATCGCCTGTTCGACGAGAAGTGGTGGCCAGCTACTCGCTCGATCGAGGCCAATCGTTCAGTGCGCCGGTTAAACTGAATGAAAAGAACGCCCAGACACCGACCGTGGCAGTCAATCAGCATGGAACGGTCGTGATGGGCTGGAAGGAACATGCGATGCCGGCGCATCGGTTAGTTTTTCAAACCGTGCAATTTCCTGTGGGTAATGGGGCGGTTGAAGAGACCGAGCGCCATGGACCGTAAAGCCTCGCGTTTGCTGGTCACCGGGTGTCTTGTCTGGTGCCTTCTCGCGCTTGGCGTTGGCACTCATGCGACTGCCGTAACGAGCGATCCCTTTGCCGTATTGCGCGTCACTCGAGTCGCAGCAGATTCACCGATCGGCTCATTCGATCTGAAGGATCTCGATGGTGACACTGTTCGATCAACGGAACTGGCTGGAAAAGTCGTGCTGCTGAATTTTTGGGCGACCTGGTGTGGGCCCTGTAAAGAAGAAATGCCGTCGCTGGCAAAGTTGCAGTCACAGTTCGATCCTGCTCGCTTCCAAGTCGTGACGATTACCACGGACATGCATCCGAAGGGGATCAAGCAGTTTCTCGATCATCTGGGTATCCGTCTCCCCGTGCTGTTCGATCAGCACGAAGACGTGTCGAGGTCCTTTATGGTGCGGGGTTTGCCCACGACTGTTCTCCTGACACAAGACGGCCGGGCTATCGGTCGTGCCGTCGGGCCTCGAGCCTGGGATAGTGAGGCGTCTGTTGCACTGGTCCGGCATGTGCTTGAAGGGATGAAATGAAGCGCTGGGCTCCCATCGTTGCAGTTGGGATGGTCTTGCTCTACACGGCACTGGCCTTGGGTGCCGCAGGCTGTCTCTCCCTGTCCGATCTTCAGGTAGGCCATGCGCACCATGCTCCGTCTCATGCGGAGCACTCTCCATTCTGTGCCTGGGCGTGCCAAGCGAATCCTACTGCGAGTATTCACGCCGCTGCGCCGGTTCTCGGAATCTTTGTCCTGGTGGCGATCCAGCGGTTCATTCGTGTCATCCCACACACAGTTCTTCTCGCGAGCGTTTCTCGCGCTCGTGCTCCTCCTCTCTAGCTCTGTTCTAGCCCACAAGAAGTTGTAGGTCGGTGTGCATAGGCAGCCTCATGGGGCTGTGCCTTGCCCACTATTGCTCAACATTTGCCTGAATGAGGAGTCGGTGATGATGGTTGTATCGGTACCTGTGTTTCGATGGGGCTGGGCGGTTGTTATTGGAATTGTAGTGATGTGCGGAGTCGGAAGCGGTCGTGTGTTGGCTCAGGATGCTCCGGCTGTCGAGCCATCTGTTTCACCGCGTGAGAAGGAACTTCGTCAGCAGCTGAAGACCATTCTGCAGGAACTGGATGAGATGCAACAGAGGAAAGAGGGTGCGAAAGCAGAACCTGAACGTCCTTCCATCATCAAGGAGAAAACGGAGGTCACGTCCCCGGAAGGGACTGCTGAGGCTCCGTCCTCAGTAGAGTCGGATTTTGACTTGTCCGATATGAGTATCGTCAGCAAGCGATTTCAGAAACGGCCGGAAGGTGTTGCACTGTCTGCGACCGTTCCTTCCGAAACGGAATCCCAGCCCACGAGAACGATGAAGGAGTCGATGGAATCGCTTCCCGGCGTCGTATTGCGGCAGGCCAACGGGCCACGTGATTTCAGCATTATGATCCGCGGACAAGGCGCCAAGACGACCTTTGCGATTCGGGATATCAAGGTGTACGAGGACGGATTCATCCAGACCCAATCCGATGGTCTTTCGCGGCTCGACATTCATGATCCCTGGTTCATGCGAAGCGTCGAAGTGATTCGAGGTGCATCATCTTCTCTGTACGACAACTATGCCCTTGGCGGGATGGTTCATTTCCGAACCAGGCGTGGCAGCGACATTCGTGGGGTGGAAACATTCTTTTCGGGCGGGTCCTATGGCTACCAGAAGTACGGTGTCGCCATCGGTCAGGAAACAGAGCGATTCGATGTGTCGATGTTCGGCAGTCACGTGTCGGAAGACGGCTATATCCAACACAGTAACTACAATACGCAGACAATCAATTTTAACGTTCGCTATAAGATAGACGACAAGCAAAACTTCTACTTCAAAGCGATCAACAACTGGCTCAATACGAAAGTGCCGACCAGGCTGACGCAGAGTCAGTTCTTCACGGACGAGCGGCAGGCAGGAGGTGCACAAACGACCTGTACCCCCGGCACCTTTAACGGAGGTTGCGCCAATGCGCTCCTGCTCAACCAAAGCCGGGTCGATCGCCGCACGATTGTCGGAGGGATCTATGAGCGACAGCTCGATGCGAATACCGTGCTGACGGTAGAAGCCGACTACGATGTGAAAGACATCCAACAGTCATTTTCCCAAATCACCGAAAACACGAACCCCAACTACAAAAGCTATGCCGATGTACGACATGACGGTCAATTGGGGACGCTGCCGTTGCGAAGCTATGTCGGATTTTTCGTCAACCAAATGGAACAGAAGGGGAATTCTTTTCAGAATCTTGCTGACAGTTTTGGGACCAAAGGCACGTTGATCCAAAATAGCCGGGGGACGATTTTCAACATCGGCGGTCGTATCCGGGAGGAGTTGGAATTCTTTCCGAACTGGACCTTGGCGGTCGGACTCGGATTTGAGCAGTCGCGTCTTAGCGTGCACGCGACGAACTATGATCCGACGAGCGGTGCTCTGGCTTCTCGGGCAAGTGCGAATCGCACGTTTTCTAACTGGGCGCCGGAGGGCTCGATCACTTGGAAGCCTTCGGCGGACTATCGCTATTGGATCAGAGCTTCGACTGGATATGGGATTCCTCAATTCAGTAATCTTCTGCGAGATCCTGTGACGGGACAACCAGGAACCAACTTCAGTCTGAAGCCGCAAAAGAACCTCAATCTGGAAATCGGTACGGAGGCGAGATTGCATCCGACACTACTCGTCCACGTCGCGGCGTTCTACACTTTCTATAAGGATGAAATCATCACACAGGTCGTTACGGGCAATAACACGGCGTCTGTGAATGCGGACTCGTCCCGATATCGCGGCGTCGAAGTCTTCGCCGATTGGCGGCCGATCGCAGGTCTTCGGGTGTCCGGAGCCTATACGCACATTGATTCGGAGTACATCAACTTTTCCGATCGAACTGCAGCTGGATTTCTTGTTCGTGACGGAAAACAAGTGCCCAATGTGCCGACCGATATCTTGAACGGCAAGCTGGAATACTATCATGCGCCGTTGGGATTGGGTGCCTGGGTCGAAGGCAATTACTCCAATAGCTATTTCTTGAACAACAGTAATACGTTTGGATTCCCCTCCTATGTGATCGGGAACGTCAATGTCTACAAGAACATCGAGATCGGGAAATCGTCGTGGGTTCGATTCGCCAAGCTGTTTGTCGAAGTCGACAACCTCGCCGATACGAAGTACGCCGCATCTGGCCAGGTCATCGGCGGAGAAACTCATGCTGCTGCCGCCGGTCAACAGGTGTTCTTTGCCGGCTATGGGCGAGCGATCTATGGCGGCGTGACCTTGGGGCTCTTTTAGGAGTGTGAAGGGCGAGAGGGCTGCATGGCATGTTTGTTCGGAATTGAGGTGTTCGTAATCGGGTCGAGTGTGGTGGGTTTCATGCTCGACCCGGTGTGGAGTGGAGGTGCATCTCCCTGGCCTCTGTCCAGCCATTTTTACGGAAAGGAGCGCTCAATGCTTATGATTGGTGAAGCAGGCACCATGAACAAAACGTTGCTGCGAGTGGGAGAAGCGGCGGAACTGCTCTCGGTCAGCCGCTGGACGATCTATCGATGGGTGGAGGACGGGCGGCTGCGCGGCACCAAGATTGGGAAGAGTAGTCTTCGAATCTTTCGCGACTCTATCGTTAGCTTGATCGAGAGGAATGACTGCACCATGCCCGTTGGGCTTGCAAGATCAGAGCATATATAGCGCGACGGCGCTCTCGATGGCGGACGCTGATTGTGTAGCATCAGTGAGCAGGCATTGGTAGACAAGCTATCAGGTATGCCGTATAGAGGTGGTGACTATGACGAGATTCATGACACGAGCCCGTCGTTCCTATCAGACTCTGTGCCTCATCGGCCTTATCACACTGGTCTATGGGGCGTTGCTCGGGATGGGTGCGAGTTGTGCGCTTGCCCATGCCGACCAGTCTCAGAGTCAGCAGCATCACCATGGTGAAGAAGAATCCTCCGTGCAGAACGTGCTCTGCGCATGGGCGTGCCAAGCAACGGCCGATACCACCGTGACGATTGGTCCTCCATCGTCTGTTTCAGAATTGGTCGTTGGGTTTTCCAATCTCGTCTCCGATCCGCATAGTGATTCGATCTCTTCCTCGACAGCGCACTCTCGTGCGCCTCCGTCGATCTCCTTCGTCAGGCTCGGATAAGCAATAGCCAGTCGTTTTGTTCCAGGAAACTGGTGCTTGTCTAGCCTCAGCGCCTGTATTCACAACGAACGTCAAAACGCATTGTCCGAGTAGGTCGCCCTCCCGCTCGGACCAAGCGCGGGGCGAAGGTTGGCTGCCTCCTCCTTGGCCCCGCCCTTTATATCAGGGTGAGCGACTGTCCAGTGACAAGAGTCGACAGCGTTCTTCAGGCCTCTAGAAGTTGTGGGAGATCACAGTGCTCTAGCTCTGGACAGGTGTTATCAGAGCGAGAATCTTCATTGTTGGGAGCGATTCGTACGGTTTGTCCGAGCAGGTGGCCCCCCGGCTCGGACCAAGCGCGGGGTGAAGGTTGGCTGC
>Ga0224510_10002844_pt1 | contig 10131 bp, 1 predicted proteins | sample SF_May12_sed_USG_FD_170161 | JGI IMG/M metagenome (GOLD analysis project Ga0224510, IMG submission 170161) | Sediment microbial communities from San Francisco Bay, California, United States - SF_May12_sed_USGS_4_1 | ecosystem: Environmental > Aquatic > Marine > Sediment | place: USA: California... | reverse complement strand
ATGGCGGAGCTACGACAGTGTTACGACTCCGACTGGTATCTTACAATAGCAGGACAACAGACGGTGTTGACGCCAATGTTTCCTGAAGACGTCTTAAGTTTCGAAGGTAAGCTTTGCATTCTTTACATACATGCTTATTATGACCTATTGGTGGTATTAAGGTCGTTTGCCAAGTACGCTTTATTAGAAATCTATACAGGCCATCAGTGACTGATCATTAAGGAGGAGATGCAAAGTTAAATGCCCAAAGCAGCCAAAAATAGTCAATTAGTCATGTTCAAAAACGAGCAATAATATTGAAATGAAATAAGTAAAATATTGTTATGTTACCTCAAAAATACAATTCCATAGTATATTTTGTAATAAAACATAAAAATAATCGTTAATTAACCATTAATGAGCCAAAAGAATTGATTTTACGCGGGTTAGCAGACCCCAAAATTTAATAAGAACATACCTTTCACACTTAGCTATATTAAACTCCATGCACCAACGGAGGTAATCTTAGAGTTTTATAAGTGAAACATCAATAGTTTATCCAAAAAAGAAAGGTTAGAAAGAAATAATAGTTCAAACCAAAATTGATTTGTCTTTTTTGGACAAATGATTCCATTTTATTGCTAGTTTTTGATAATGATAAATTGAGTATTTTGGGCTGCTTTTAGGCATTTAGCTTTGTATCTCCTCCTTAAAGAATGTTAATCGCATCTGTTCAGTATTACGAACTGAAAATCGCGTTATCAAGTAAAATGCAAAGGTGTTCTTAAACACTTAATTGAAACAACAAACAAATACTTTGTTTAAATTGATATTTACATTTCATGTATGCTGAATTAATAAAAAACAACACTATTGTTTAAGTATATCTGTCTTAAAATGTAAAGGGAAGTAATTTTTCAAATTTTTACCTTACACTTATATGGAAAACATTCATTCAGTTAAATCTTGTTTCAAATTTTAAATAATAGAAATTATTAAAATATCATGGGGATTTATTTTAAAACATGATAATTCTATGGTTCTACTGTATTTCTGCAATGTGCGTTCTATGCACAGCTCGCCATTCTTACAAAACGGAACAAGAACTGCAACATATGTCTTTAAATCTATTCAATTCAAAGTGAAAACCTTCACATCCACAGTAAAATTATGATTTTAAATGTGTTTTTTCAGCCTACAACACGTTACCATGGCAAACACCTGGGGTTCATGAGGCTATTCTAAAGAAGATGATGTTTTGTCAAATGGTGAGATATTTAAAATTCTGACATGGTAATGGCCCGCGCGTTTACGGCTTTATACACGCTTCGTTGACTTAGTGTACAAGTAGGTTATAGTTTGTATAAAACAAATATGTTAGTTACCGATGACGTAAAACCGCGCATTTACGGCTTTATACACGCTTCGTTGACTTAGTGTACATGTAGGTTATAGTTTGTATAAAACAAATATGTTAGTTACCGATGACGTAAAACCGCGCATTTACGGCTTTATACACGCTTCGTTGACTTAGTGTACAAGTAGGTTATAGTTTGTATAAAACAAATATGTTAGTTACCGATGACGTAAAACCGCGCATTTACGGCTTTATACACGCTTCGTTGACTTAGTGTACAAGTAGGTTATAGTTTGTATAAAACAAATATGTTAGTTACCGATGAGGTAAAACCGCGCATTTCATTTTTGACATGATTATTGCAAGAAATTAAGGAAACGGTTTGATTTTTGAAGGTTTATGTAAGGTTACAATTATAAAATAAAAATTTTGAAAAACTTTTAAAATGTAAACTTGTATATGTCCCGGTTTTTTATGACGTCACAACTTAACGACAATTTTCTCCTGTGTACAAATGCTCAGTAGGTTAGGGAGATACCCTGAAGTCGGACAATAAACTATTTTTCTAATGGAAATGGGGTTATACAATTTTTTTCATGGATATCCTTTACAAATATTTTACTTAATCCGTAAAAAATTGTATATATTTTTTATGTAGTGTAAATGGTATTTGAGACGATTTTGTCATTTTAATATTGACATAGTGTAGAATAACTCCCCTTTATGTATATTTTAGGTATTTGTCCCAGCTAAAGAGTTCGAACGCGATTCTCAGGGGCTAAGATTAACACACTCACCCACTGGACGAACGTTCCATAAACACCAAGTTGGTCAAACATACTTCTTGGAGACTCCTGGATACTTCATTTGTGCAAATGATTTCAACCGAATATACAGGTACTATTTATTATTAGCACATGATCTTTCCCTCTCGTCCAATATACATATATTGTTTAAATATAGCACATGGTATTTTGCCGCCGTCCAGTACACAAGGTCTCTCACGCACGTCGAATATACAGGTACTCTTTATAAATAGCATATGGTTTTGGGACTCGTTTGATTTACAGGTTCTCTTCATAAATAGCACATGGTATTTGGATCTCGTTCGATGTACAGGTACCCTTTATAAATAGCAGATGGTCGTTGGATCTCGTTCGATGTACTGGTTCTGTTTATAAAAATCACATGATATTTCTCCCTCGTTTAATGTACAAGTACTGTTTATTTATAGCATATGGTCTTTCCCCGTTCGTTCAGTATAAAGGTACTGAATATAAACAGCAGAAAAAGATGGTCAGTTCCCCTCCTTTAATAAACAGCTACTGTTTATTTATAGCATATGGTCTTTTCCCCGTCGTTCAGTATAGAGGTACTGTTTATAAATAACATAAAAAGATGGTCCGTTCCCCTCGTTCAATAAACAAGTACTGATAATAAAAGCATGGTCTTTCCGGCGTGTGTAATATACAGGTACTCTTTATAAATAGCAATTTTTTTTATCTCGTTTTATGTACGGGTACAGTTTATTTATAGTACATGGTACAAAGTACAAAGTAAATGGTTTTGATCTCGTTCAATATACAGGTATAGCATGCGTACAATAACCCCGACTTGACCTTTATGCAAGAATATATTTTCTTTTGAATACGAACGCAAAATTAGTTCCCGATAATGCAATCGCTGACAGTCGTCTAAGATCGTGCATGTTTGTTGAACAATCCTAATGTTTATGTATTCAATACAAATATGAGGCGTAACAGTACCGGCGTGGTCAAAAGGTGTTACCTTGCAATGCCCGTGATCGAAAAGTCACGGGTCCGAGCCTCAACAGAGAAGTTTTGTTTCAATTATTGGAATACTGGAGTCGACCTTGGATCGAGTGGCAAGGCATGGCATTTAGTTTATCGTGTAATTTCGTAAAACTCGTGAATTAAAAATAGACTTTAAGATGTACGTGTAAACTTAATGCACTGTTTTATTTCTGTGCGCATTGTTTTAGTTCCGCTGTATCATTAAATAAAATGTACATTAAACAAAAAGCTAGTAATTGAACGATTAAATAAAAAGTAAATAAACAATACAAAACATTTACAAAAATGAAAAAAAACACATAAAAAATAGCAAAATATGAAACTCGAACCAGCATTTTTTTTAAATTAATGTCAAAAGAAACTCGCTGCTTTACGGATTAGGCTAACAAACAGCACATCTGTCTGTCGTATAAATAAAGTAGATAATTCTTAAGCTTTGAACCTACAAAGCACGATTGATTTTCATTTGCATGCGTAAATTGCCGAGGTGGAAGGAAGGTGCGGTTTTGATGGTATATAGGTGTGAGCTAGATCGTTGATAGATGCTAATTCTAAAGGTCAAGTCGGGGTTATTGTGCGCATGCTATACATAATACTGTTTATTCATAGTGCATAGTATTTTTCTCGTCTAATCAGGGGTTGCTGTATGTTTATAGCGATCGTGAACTACATTGCATAGCTCACTACTGTAGAAAAAATGGAAGACAATATGGAAATGTGTACGACCATTGATTAATATTCCATATGCTTTATAGCTAGGTTTATGTTTGCAAAGATAAACGTGAGCTTGGTATCATTATACGTTCTTATTTGTGTATGTTTTTTTAATGATTTTTACCTATTTATAAGGGTTATATTAAATCGGTCAAAATTTCGTGGTTTCAATGCAATATTGTACAATATCGTATAAATTTATAATAATGCAGCTTTTGCACTTGCGTCGTAAGTCGAACCCTTGATTAACATACTACAGCTGGCGTTTAGAGCCTTTGTGGCGGCTGTAAAACATCGCCCCGTACTAGTGTAGTTATATTTTTCTGGTCCTTAGAGATCATGGATTGTATTATGTTGTGTACATTTGAAAATAGACATCCGCTCATTCGCTAGCGGTGCATCAGTGGTGTGACATTTTTAATTTCCACCGATGAACAACTACAATAATACCAAGACTGCTATATTCCCATGCAGGATATGCTTCCTGGGGGCTTTCCCTTTTCATCAGTTAAATGCAATGTGAACGTCCATTAGATTTTGATATGTCTAATAGTTAGTTGTCAAAAGTATTGTTTATGAATTTATGAATTTAATGAGTTAGTTATAAAAAAGAAAAAGAATAATTTCATTATAAACCAAACTATAATCAAAACCTTTAGTAAATATCTTTTAAATAACGACGACCTGGTTTCGCTTAGTAGGTAGAACACGGACCTGTTATCGAGGGTCAGGGTTAGAGTTCACACATAGCTGCAAACTTTCTCCGTGATTATCGATTACTAAATGGAGAAGGCACTGTCGAGTTCTGTTTCTACTCACAGCTGGCTCAAAGCTGGCTCACGAGAGAATGCACTTATTGTTAAAACCAGATACGCTGGTAAATGAATTGTTCATTTAAAACGCCGTTAAATCAAACAAATACATGTTCAATTCTTGTTTCAGGGAGCTGTGGCCAAACCGCACGATACAATATAGTGCAAAAGAACCCTCCTCATCCGTAGATGAAAATAGGATCTCTACAAACGCATTATCGAATTCTACGGTATCAACAACCTCTTCCGATTCTCCAACAGCATCAGATTCTACAACATCAAAAACTGCTTCCGATTCTCCAACCACATCATCCGATTCTACAACATCAAAAACACCTACCGATTCTTCAACCGAATCATCAGATTCTACATCAACAACCTCTTCCGATTCTCCAATCACGCTCACAGATTCTACATCAACAAATCTTGCTGGTTTTTCTTCATTATCAGGTTCTACAGTCGCAACACCTCATCTTGCTACTCCTGCTTCTTCGTTATCCGGTGCTACAGTATCATCAACTTCTACTGGCTCTTCTTCACCGTCATCTTCTTTATCATCTGCATCGTCTTTATTGGATGATTCTTTAGTATTAACAACCTTTTCGGATTCTTCTACACCGTCTTCTGCCTTCTCAACTGTGTCGTCGTCACCGTATGATTCTTCAGTACCATCAACTTCTTCTGGCTCTTTGTCATCTTTATCTTCTCTATCATCTGTGTCTTCTCTAGATACAAATTCAGAAAAGGACATTACAACCACATCATCGAATTCTTTAGTGTCTATGTCTACTGATTCTGCAACCCTAAGAACGACTTGGTCTACCACCTCGGCGACAACACCACCGACAACAACAGAGTTCACAACGCACCACCAATCATCGCAGTCTACTGTCGCTTCTACTACTACAAATGAAGCTACTACAAGCGAGTTTGACCACCTTAAAAGTATTGGAGAGTCGGTCTATGTAATTCACAGTATCAGGCGAGCGTTTGCTATCTTGGCTAGTGGCTATTTGGTCTTTATAATATGTCTAAGGATTTAATGAAAACAATCATTTACGCTCGTAGATCGTTGTGACGATGTTGTAAGAGTTCACTGCATAGAGTTTTCGCTCTGTATTGTATAGTAGATGGTAGATAATGTGTTTTCTTCAGTTTTGATTTGAAATACCATCTTAAAGATTCTGCAATTCCCGGTGTCTGTTTGGTTTCATCGTATGTATTACGTCAACCATGTGAACTTGGTGTTGTGTAATAACAGACTGCGTCTTCTCACAAACAAAATCATAATTCATAAAAGAATCAGTACACAAAGTATACTTCAATGCGTAACTCCATCTGTTTTCCCAAATGTCTTATTTAAGCTCCGCCAATTCGTCTTGTCATCAATGTTAAGTTAAAATGACCATACTTTACATTAAGATTTGGCGACGTCAGTGACGTTACCCAAATTAACGCCAGTATTGAGCGCAACGTCTACTACATTAAAAAGGGTCGGAAACCCAGTTTCGCTTTTTTAACGATCGTTTAATGTTAGTACTGACAAATAAAATGTAACAGTTTCATTACTATCTTTTGTCAACTAACTAGAATTTAGTTTATTGACCATATTATGTTAATTGTGTTTAATAAAGTTAATAGTTTTAATAATTTCAATATTGATAAATAATTTAGTGATAAGTAAAATTATTTTCCAAACAAGTTATAACCTTGTACATTGGTCGTTGAATCTGAATAAAAGTAATGTATTGTGTTGTTGTGTTTATTTTATTCATTTTTGTGCACATTAAATGTGCTTTTATTTAAAAAGTATCCAAACATTATATAACGTTCTTTATGAGTGTAATTACAACCACATAAAATTGCACGTAAAAAAGATGTGGTCAGTTCTCCAACTGTCAACCATGATCATTTATAACAGTAAATTGTCAATTTAAACAAATGGATTAGGGTTATAGCGTCAGGTGACAATCTGATCTAGTAAATACTAAAAGCGTACTTCCTGTTAGTGATGAACCTTTTACCACGAATAAAGGAAAAATATCTAAACTTACGGAACTATACATTGTTACCCCTGACGACGCTTTCAAATCACAACACGGTGTTTCTTAAAGATAAAAAAACAACACCATATGTTTTCCTTATTTTATTGTATTTAATAATTTATATTGAGAGTTCAACTAGAAAATCTAAAACACGGAATACGTAAGTATCTACAACACAAATATTATATTGTTTTGCATATCAAAGGGTTTGATGCAAAACCATTTATCTACCTTATTTTGTATAACAAGTAACAATAGTTTTGCACCAACGCCTTGATATATCTGATTCCTGCAACGATTTTCATGTCTTTGATAACTGCTCCAATTAATGGCCAATATACTAGTGTGTGCTATCGTCTGACATTTTGTGTCCAGTACGAAATGACGTCACCGATACAAATGACGTCAAAATGGCGTATAACATTATGTTTTATTTTAGGTATTTTGTCTCTGCCCGCATAGATAAGTATTTAAAACGATTGTGTAACTATATAAAACACAACAGATGATAAAAGCTTGTGTAAAAAATTGACATTCAGCAAACAGAACATAATTTGGCTGTCTTTTCACTATACCATTGGCAATTCTACCCCTTACCTTACGGGGTTAATAAAATGTTTTATGTTCTTTAGTTACTGTTTTTTTTTCTCAATTTAATATATGTATGTATGGTCGACTTTAAAATTTCAAAGGCAGGAGAACCGTTGACAGAGTCATGTTTATAATATCAATATCACTCAAAACAACGTCACTCAAAACCAAACCACTTCAAACCGATACTTCAAACGCAAAAACACAAGGTATAGATGTACAAACGTTTTGTAAAACTAGGAGCAAGCATGATTTAAAAGACAAATTATAGTTGTTACTAAGAGACTTTCAAATACAAAAAAATGTGTGTGCGTCTGCAATAAATTGATAAACTAAGAGAAACATCAAACGGAGAAAGGCGAATCCGTTGGGTGTCACAAAATACATTATGACTTGTTTTATGTTCGAACAGTCTGCTACATGTACGATAAGCCCATCCCGTCAATAGCCTGATTTGGGGAAACTTCACTGATCTGGGGGTACAAGAGGCTCAATGATGGTTTAGTTTTGTCAATTGCAAACCACTCACTGCATGTAAAGCTTAATTTATGTGTATCTATCATAAATGCAAATAACTTAAATAAAATAATGAATATAATAAAATCAAAGAGACTGTCGTAACATAATTTTCGTTAAATGATTGTCTTTTTGTATTTTATGTTTAGCATGAAAAAATTCAGCACAATAAAACCGTACAGAAACAAAATGTTCAATCGACCAACAAATCATTCAACAAATCATTCAACAAATCAATCAATCAATAAATCAATCAATCAATCAATTTATCAATCAATCAATCAATCTCACAACATGAAATGTATGAGACATTATCAATACACTTTGAAAACAGTCTTGTAAAACGGTATAAAACATAGAAAAACATGACAAAAAGGAATTCTGGTGTTATCTGGATTTCTTAACGAATACTTCGAAATATTATATGATCGAGATTGTATAAAACATGTTGAGGAGTCAAATGTGATACGCATTTCTACAAAGCAATTTTGAAGTCATTTGTAATCCGGATTTCTAAAAAGACATATCTGGAATTCAAACGGGATTTAGGATTTAAAAAACTATATTCAAAATTTGAAGGTGACCCCCCAGAGTTGTAAAACGAGTATTTTGAATAATTTTGGTGGCTTTAACAAACAAAGGAAAATCAACAGCAGTATAATGGAATTGCGAGATTTGTTACAAACAAAAACTGGTACAATATTGAAACTAGACAACTGGCAATGTAAAATAAAATAATGGCAATGTACATATTGAAACTGACAATGTAAAACTATAAAATACAAATTAACAACATAAAGTGGTTTTCTTTATCAAAATTGTTTTTGAGACAACAAACTTATATTATGACAGAATAATGATAAGACGGTAATGATATATAGTCTTATATATGTCTTGTCCACTGGGGTGATTGATTGTATGTTTTTTATGATTTTGTGTGGCATATTTTATATCCATTGATAAACAACTTCAATAAAATCAATGCTGCTTTTTTCTCTATGCAAACTTTGCATCCTTAGGAATTCTGTTAGGAGTGTCCTTTTTTCTCAGCTGTTTAATGCTTAAATTGTAAAACCAGATAATTCGAATTAACTTAAAACCTCAAACCTCATAAACAAAACTTTTTAATAAAACTAACCGTTTTCTTTTAAAAACTTTAATTGTACGCTTTGATATTTTACTAAGCGTCAGAAGAAAAAGCAGACGTTTATAGTCCTCAGGAATCATGGATAACAAAGGAAAACGAGCAGCCTCGAATTTATAAAAGGTGTTCATTTCTGAAAATTCTGGAAAAAAAAACCCTGTGATAATAGTTACAATTTGACAAAACATATGGTCCCAGATTCAAATATTCACAAGAAATGCTGGTACCTGACACACCAGAAAAAGGACAGTTTATGTAATATATTTTAATATATATTATATATGTGTAAAAATGGTTTTAAACTCAGATAAAATATTATTTTTTAAAGAGCACGGTTTTTCCTTTTAGACTTTAAGCACACACACAGTTTGAAGATAATTGCGATCCAGATTTCAAAACATAAATTGAGAATTCAAATATGATGGGATTTCTAAAAACATAATCTAACAACAACCTTTGATAAATTAAAGTTTGCGTAGTAAAAATATAAAACACTTTAGACATTTTCGGTGTCGTTGAAGTATACGTGTTTTAAATGTCAGATCATATTCGTTAATAAATGTGCATACATGACGTCATAAGTTATTCAAATGTTAATGTTTAAATTAGTTAACCATTGTTTTACCTTTCTCGACCGCGTCTTTAGAAAAATGGTTGAAAAACATCTCGCGAAAAGCCCTCACAAATACTTTTCAAAAAAACGCCAAAATATGACGCAAGAAAATTGGAAACAAAACTTTGTTGATGATTTTCTTCATAAATTACTCGACTGGGGTCGGAGTTTATGGTTCAGTCGGTAAAAGAAAAACAATGGTCGTTGTATTTCAAACCTAAGATTAATTCTATTTACAAATATAGAGACAGAAAAAGATTGTCACAATAAGAAGTATAAATAACAGTTACATTATATGTGTCAAATACGACCGAAATTTTAAAATATGGAATATATGTTCAAAAGTTAACAATAATAAAGAAACACCTAATATGTATTATATAAAGAAAACAACAAAGTAACAAGTCACACAAGAATTATACTGTTAAATCAGAACTGTTTGCGAATGTACTAATTTTGCGCGTTTTAACACACTGGCTATTAATCGGAATACCTCGGCCATTTTGAGAAAAAATAAACCTCGGATACCAGACGGGGAAAAAGTAG
>Ga0224510_10002843_pt1 | contig 10136 bp, 8 predicted proteins | sample SF_May12_sed_USG_FD_170161 | JGI IMG/M metagenome (GOLD analysis project Ga0224510, IMG submission 170161) | Sediment microbial communities from San Francisco Bay, California, United States - SF_May12_sed_USGS_4_1 | ecosystem: Environmental > Aquatic > Marine > Sediment | place: USA: California... | reverse complement strand
GCGCCACTGATCGGGGATCGGGTCTTGGGTGCGATCTACGGTGAGAGATTCGCCGAGGCGCACCGATACCTGGTCATCCTGATCGTCGGCAACGTGGCGTTGACCCTGTTCGGCGCGAGCACGGTGACCCTGACGATGGCCGGCCGACCCCGCCTGGCCATGCGCCTTTCAGTTGGCTGGCTTGCCTGCGCGGTGCCGATAGCGGTGGTGGTGGCGATGGCCTGGGGGGCCACTGCGCTGGCCGTCGTCTCGGCGGCCACCACCGTCGGACTGTACCTGTTAATGGTGGCGGCGCTGTGGGCCATCTCGGGCATCGTGCTGATGCCCAGCTGGCCGGGTTCCATTCGACGGCATTGGCGGGCGGCGAATCTGGAGCTCCCGCTGGCCCTCGTGCCGGGCGATGGGCCGGCGTTGGCCGGGGCCGAGCCTGCAGGCCTTGACGGGAGTAGGCGCCGGTCGTTGAAGGACAACCGATGATGGCCAGGCGCACCGTGTGGTGGCTCTGGCCGTCGGTGCCGCTCTGCCTGTTCGTGCTGCCGACGCTCGTGATGGCCGTGCTACTGCCGGCAGACGTGTACGAGGAGGCCTGGCGCACCCCGAAAGCGATCGAGGGTCGCACCTTCACCCTCATGGCCATGGGCACGCTGGTCTTCGCCCTCGGCACGATGGTGGCCGCCATGGCCGAACGGCCCGTCCGCAGCGAACCGCAGCCGCCTTGGCCGGCCCTTTCCCGACGGAACGAGGAACTGCTACGACGGCTCTACCCCTGGCTGTGCGGAGCGACGCTGGTCGGCTACGTCGTGTGGATCGGCAACGGGCTTCGCAATGGCCTCACGATCGATGACATCCGGACCGTGCTCACGAGCCAAGACAACTTCACGCTCCCGATCAAGTCGAAGCTGGAGACGATCCCGGGGGTGTCGACGCTCACCCAGGTGGCGATGACGGCGGCGATCGTCGGGGTTCTGGTGGACCTGACCCGACCCTCGGCCCGCGTGCGCTGGAGTTACCGGCTCCTGCTGGCGCTGGCCACCGTTCGAGCCGAGATGCTGGCCGAACGCCTGGCAGTAGCTGAGATCCTGGTGCCGGTGCTCGTACTGCGGGCGGCGGCCTACGGGATGCGATCGGGCCAGCGGGGCCGTCGGCGCCTCGCCTGGGCGCCGATCGTGGCCATCTGCGTGCTTCTTGGCGGCTTCAGCGCCTCGGAGTACTCCCGGAGCTGGATCTACTACCGGGAAGTCCGCCACCAGCCCTTTGCCGTGTTCGCGGCCGAACGACTCATGGGCTACTACGCCACATCCCACAACAACGGGGCCCTGCTGATCCAGCACGTCGACCGGAGGGCCGAGACGCCGTACTACACCACGGCGTTCTTCTGGGAGGTCCCGCCCGGGACCCTGCTCGCCCCCGGCCTGGCGTCCGGCGCCCAGGACCGCCGGGGCGAGGTCCTACGGGACTTCGGCAACCCCGAGTTCAACAGCCCGAGCGGCGTAGCGAGCCCGTTCGCCGACTACTCCGTGATTGGCGGGCTGACCTTCTTTGCCGCCCACGGCCTGGCCGTGGGCGCCGCTCACGTGAGCTTCATGCGGGGTCGGGCCGTCGGGCTTCTGCTCTACCCTCTGGCCTACGTCGGCCTGCTCGAGCTCCCCCGGTACCTGTACTGGTACGAGGGCCGCTCCACACCGGCCCTGGCGGCGGCGGCACTGGTGGCGCTGGCCATGGCGGCGAACGCCCGGTGGCGCCTCCGCCAGCTCAGGCTCACCACCGAACGACAGTGGGCGGCGGTCTGAGATGGGAAGATACGAGCGGCCGCTGACCTGGCTCATGCTCGCCTCCCACGTGCCGGCCGACGGGGCCCGGGGCGGCATGATCCGTTATGCGGTGGAGGCAACCCGGGCCCTGAATCGCCGTGATGACGTGCGGGTGCTCGTCCACTGCACGCCTGCTGCGAGGCCGCTGTTCGTCGACCAGCTCGGGATCCCCGCCGATCAGATCGTGGCGGAGGCCCGCGGCAGCGTCGTCGTCGATTCCCTCATCGAGCTCGGGGGACTCTCGAGCACCCTTCGGCGGCACAAGGTCGATGTGGTCCATGGCACCAAGCACCTCGTACCCCTGCGGGGCCAGGGGGCGCTGCGCATGTTGACCGTGCACGACACGATCCTCTTCGACCGCCCGCAGGAGTACGGGGCGGTCAAGCGGATGGCGCTCCCTGCCGCCTACCGGGCCAGTCTGCGCCGGGCCGAGGTGCTGGCCTGCGTTTCCCGGGCGACCCTAGGCCGGTTGGCGCTCCGGCTGCCGGGCCCGGCCGCGTCCGGCCGGGTGGTGCCCTTGGCGATGGCATCGTCACTGCTGGAGGCTTCGTCCAGGCCGGTGCCAGCCCTCGACGGCCGGGCGTTCGCCCTCGTTGTCGGCGACCTGTCGCCCCGCAAGAACGTCGGGTATCTCCTCGGGTTGTGGCCCGATGTCCGACGGCGGGTGCCCGACGCCCACTTGGCGATCGTGGGCCCCCCGGGCTGGGGCCGGCAGGGCCCGCTCCCAATGCTCGACGAGCTTCAGGCCGATGGAGCGGTGTCGATGCTCGGTCGGATCAGCGATGGGCAGCTGCGTTGGGCCTACCAGAACGCTCGGGTGGCGCTGTGTCCGAGCCTGCTCGAAGGGTTCGGCCTGCCGGCGATGGAGGCAACGGCGTTCGGTTGCCCGACGGTGCTGTCGGAGGACCCGGCCATGCAGGAAGCGGCCGGTGGTCGGGGCCGGGTGATCGGCCTTGATCGGCCGGGTGAGTGGGTGGAGAGCATTGTCGAGCGGCTCGGTTCAGCCGCCCTTCGCCCGGCCCGCGGTGCGGTGCGCTCCTGGGATGACGTTGCCGCCGAGCTGGTCGGCCTCGCCCGATCCGCCATCGGTGCTCGAGGACCCGAGTTCGGGAACACCGGGGCCGGGCCGGCCGGGACCTCTGGCGGGCTCGGGCAGCGGTCATGAACCTGGGGGGGGCGGGCACCGTAGGGGGTGGGCAGCCGACCACCGTCATGCTCACCGGGGGCACCGGCTTCATCGGCTCCCATCAGGCGGTGGCCCTGTTGACCGCTGGTCACGACGTCGTGCTGGTGGATGACCTGTCGAACTCCCATGCCGCTGTCATCGACCGAATCGGTGCCATCGCCGGGCGTCGCCCCCATCTGGTGGTGCTGGATGTCCGGGACTGGGCGAGCGTGGCCTCAACCCTTGTCGAGACCGGATGTACCGCCGTCGTGCACTTCGCCGGGCGCAAGCATGTGGCTGAATCGATGGCCCGGCCGGCCGAATACTTCGACGTGAATCTGGCCGCCCTCACCGGTGTGGTGCGGGGCGCCCACGAGTCCGGAGTGCGCCGGCTCGTGTTCAGCTCCTCGGGCTCCGTGTACGGGCCGGCGGCCACGTTCCCTATTCCCGAATCGGCACCGAAGCGGCCCACCAACCCCTACAGCCTCACCAAGCTGCTGTGCGAGCAGATGTTGACCATGCTGTGCAGAACCGATCCGAGCTGGTCGGTGGTCGCCCTGCGATACTTCAATCCGGCCGGTGCCCACCCCTCTGGCCTATTGGGGGAGAGCTCGACCGTGGTCAGCAACCTCCTTCCTGTGGTGATGGAGGTAGCGGGAGGACGAAGGACTTCCATCCCCATCTACGGCTCCGAACTGCCCACCACCGATGGCACGGCGGTGCGGGATTACGTGCATGTGATGGACGTGGTGCAACTGCATCAGCGGGCGCTTGCGCTGCTGGCGCGGCGCCGGGGCTTCTTGGCGCTGAACATCGGGCGTGGGGTCGGCGTCTCGGTGCGACAGATCGTGGCAGCGGCTGAGCGGGTTGTCGGCCATCCACTGCCCACCGAGGTGTTGGCCTCGCGCCCGGGCGACGTCGCTACTCTCTACGGCGACAACCGGGCCGCTGCGAGCGCACTCGGACCTCACCGCTACCGCGACCTCGATGAGATCGTCGCTGACGCCTGGCGGTTCGAGCAGGCCCAGGCCCGGACACCCCAGCCCGCAACCTTGGGCCGTTCTGCCTAGCACCCAGGTGGTACCTGGTGCCTCCTGCATGGTGCCGGTACGATCGGTGCCTTCCGGGCGGATCAATGGGGCAGGGTCGAGACGGGGAACGTGAGCGGAATGCGGCAGCAAGCCACGATCGAGACCCGGGGCCGGCGTCGGCTGATTCGGGTCGTCGTCATGGCCGGATTGGCGGTTCTGGTCGGGCTGACACCGTTCGTCGGCTCGACACCAGCGCCGGCCGGTGCATTGATCGATGTGGCGGTGGTGGTGAAGCTCGGGCCGGGGGTCGATCCGGCTGCATTCGTGGAGCCATACGGTTTGGTCATCGCTGCGCCGCTCGTGCCATCCCGAGGAATCTATGTCCTCGAGCTTGGTCCCGGTAGTCGGACGGCAACCAGCAAGGAGCGCCTGAAAGCGGCCAAGGACGCCGCAGCTGCGCTCGACAAGTCGTCCTCGGTCCTTTATGCGGAGGTGGCGCCGAGCAGCACCTTTGGCGACGACGGGCGGGTGCATGCCTTCCCTCGGGGCGCCTGGTCGCCGGTGAGTGGAGGTACCGAGGTGTGGACAGGCCAAGAAAGTCTGCAGTACCTGCAGCTCGGCCGGGTGCACACCTTGACCACAGGCGCTGGCGTGACGGTGGCCGTGATCGACACGGGGGCGGACCTCACCCACCCCTATCTGGCAGGTCATCTCGCCGGTGGGTACGACTTCGTGGGCGACGACCCAGACCCCACCGACCACGGTGATGGCGTTGACAACGACGGTGATGGCGAGGTCGACGAGGCGTTCGGCCACGGCACCCACACCGCCGGCCTGGTGGCGCTGGTCGCACCTGGCGCCCAGATCCTGACGTACCGAGTGCTCGATGCCGATGGGACCGGCGACCCCTATCGGGTTGCGGAGGCGATCAACGACGCCGTGACAGCGGGGGCGAAGGTCATCAACCTGAGCTTCGGTGCCGATGGCGAGCTCGACTCCAAGGTGCTCAAGTCGGCGATCAAGAATGCCATGCGCCACGAGGTGGTGATTGTGGCCGCCGCCGGCAATGTCGGCACCAACCGTGAGTACTCGCCCGCCTCGAACAAAGAAGTTCTGAGCGTTGGGGCCACCGACGCTGGCAACGGCCGGCTGGCCGACTTCTCGAACTATGGCAAGTGGGCATTGGTGGCGGCGCCCGGGGTCGACATCGTGAGCACGGTCCCTGGTGAAGGCTTTGGTGCTTGGAGCGGCACGTCGATGTCGACCTCGATCGTGAGCGGCGAGGTGGCGCTCATCCGCAGCTTCGATCCATCGTGCAAGCGTAAGAAGGCGATCGAGGTGGTGGGTCGCGCCAGCACCAAGCTGTCGGGGCGTAACAGGGTGGAGCGGGGGATGATCGACATCCTTCGCTCGCTCGATCAGACCTGACCGGCCGGCGATAGCTGTCGGCCGTTCTGGGTTGGACCCGGCTGGCCAACGACCCCACCGGGTTGGTGGCCGAGGGCAACTCGGGACTTGATCCGCACGTCAGGCGGTACACGTCGGCGACCGCTCGACCTGTCCTGCGGCGGGCCTTGAGTGGTTTCTTGCCTTCAAGAGATCGTGCCGAGTCGAGCTTCCCACTGGAACGTGGCGGAGGTCCGAGTGGCTTGGAGGTGGCTGGGCGTCTCGGGCTGCAGGGTGTAGCCGAAGCGGTAGGTGGCCCTCTGGTGGCCGGCGGCGGTCCAGCCCCCGATCCCCGACAACCACTCGTCATGGGTCTGCACGAAGTCGGCCACGGTCCCGGTGTACACGGTGGCGGCCGCGGTGAAACCGGCACAGGTACCGAAGCCGCCGCCCGATCCCCGCCGGACGACGAGGTCGAGATGCTGGCCCAGGCCTGCCGGGTCGGAGGCCCCAGAGGCGAAGAGGACCACATCGGCGCTGGTGGTGGCGGCTACGACCTGGAGCACCTCGTCGCCGGCCTGGTGATCGAGGCGGTCGTTCACGGATTTGAACCGGTCGACATCGAGCAGTACGAGCGAGAAGGGGGTGTGGGACCGGCGGCTCTCAGCCAGGAGCTCCCCGCACCGGAGATCGAAGGAGCGCCGATTGGCCAGCCCGGTCAGTCCATCGGTGACGCCAGCCCGACGCGACGCCTCGAGCAGCTCGGCCCGGGACAGGGCAATGGCCGCGGGACAAAGCCGCCAGGATCAACGAGGCGGTGAGGTAGGCGGCTCGAGGGCCGACCATCAGGTCGACCTTGCGGGAATGGGCCAGCGGCACAAACCAAGCAGCATCCGTAGTGCGCGTCGACACGCGCACGTCGCTCTCCCCAGGAATCGGGCCGTAGACAAGCCAGAACCCTAGGAACAGAGCGGCGTGCGCTCGCGGATGACCTCACCCCAACCTCACCCCAACCTCACCCCCAACCCACGACAGGCGCGCGTGCGCCTCAAGTTCGTCGGTAACTGGTCGAAGGATGACGAGCGGCTGATCTGTCACGGTTGCTTCATTTGGTCAGCGGAACGGGCGAATCGAGAGATCATGGATGTCAAACGGAATCGAGTAGCGATCGCGGTCTTGAGCGGCGTGTTCGCCGCAGGGCTCATTGGCGCGTCAGCGGCGACCCTTGGCGGGTTGAGCGGTGCCGGTCTCGGCTCCGATGACCAGATTGTGGCCTCGTGCGACACCGATGGTATCACTACCGGCTACACGACCTCATACAACGCTACAGCTCAGTACTATGAGGTGACTGCCGTCAACTTCACTTCGGTGAACGCGGCATGCAACGCCAAGGCGGCGCTGGTATCGCTGCGCAATGGCGTCACCAATCTCGGCTCGACAAGCGTCGGAAGCATTACCGTTGCCGGCAACGCCTTTTCGATTACGTTGAGCTCGCCCATCCAGGCATCGTTGGTCACCGGCTTATCCCTGCTCATCTCCGGGTGACCGGGAGTAGGTAGGGGCGAAGCGGTCATCGTGAGCATGTGGTCCCGGCTCGCTCTGGTCGCTTTCGTCGTGGCCGCCGGTTTGAGCACGAGGCTGGCTAGCGCAGCGTCGCTAGGCGGGCTGACCGCCCGTTCACTGCTGTCGGTGAACCATTCTGGGGCCCCGACTCCTCCGACCGTGCTCGGGTGCGACAACTTCACCGGGACAACGGGGAACTCGATGGCGGGTCGCACCGTGGCCGTCGCTTCATCGTGCTCGTCTTTGGTCTGGACCGCGCACGTCGGGACCTGGACGATTCAAAGCAATCGGGGCGCGTCGAGCGCGACGGCATCAGCGGTGACAACACTCAATACGTCGTTCGTCAATGGCTCGGTCCAGGTCGTGCTGACCAGCCTCAACACCGGGGGTCGATCTGGGGGCCTCGTAGTTGCTCATGATGGCGCCTCGACCTACCTGGCTGCGGTGATGACCGACGGCTCGCCTGATCGCGTCGAACTCCGCCTCGTGACCAGTGGCACTCCGGTGGTGTTGGCCACCGTCAACCCGACGTTCGCGACGACGAACACCTTGGGCGTGAGCCGCTCCGGTTCATCATCGATCACGGTAACTCTCAACTCAGCCACCGTGATGACCTACACACTGTCGGGTGCCCAACAAACAACCCTCGGCACCAACGGCCGCGCCGGTTTGTTTGGTGGCAGCTCGTCAGTCCGTTTCGACGACTTCGTGGTGACGAATCCATGAGCCGCGATTCCACGGCCCATCGCCGCGTTCCACCGTCCTCGGCGCGGACTGGGCGAGTCAAGCGAGCAGCACTCGCTATTCTGTCAGTGCTCCTGACTTGGTGGTTGTGGCCCAATCAGCTTGGCGGAGCCACCACCTTAATTGTCGTACGGGGAAACTCGATGCTGCCGAACTTGCGTCACGGTGATCTCGTGGTCGCTCGAACCCAAGACCTGTATCGTCCGGGCGACATCATCGTCTTCGCCGCCGATGTGGGGGGCCAAAGTTCGCACGGACCGCGCATCATTCATCGGATCGTGTCAACTGGACCTGGTGGTTACTTCGTCACGCAGGGCGACAACCGCCGAGCGGCAGATACGTTCACGCCGTCAGCTGACGACATCATTGGTCAGGCACGTTGGACGATCCCGCGAGGTGGTTTCGTCGTTTGGGTCCTGTCGAGATGGTGGTCGCTGGCTATAGTTGGCGGCGTACTTGTCGCCATGCACGTCCTGAACGCGACGAACGCGACACAAAGGGCCCCGCAGACCCTCGAGCGATTTTTTCGGTCCACAGCGCCGAAGAAACGGCCACACCATGTGCATCCAATACCTGGAGCGCCTTTCGAATTCGCTGAAAGGAGGCCACCGAGCACAGGTTCAGGCGGCGGAAAGCTAGCCGACACCAGGCTCCAACCTCCAGCTGCGATCATGGAGTACTCGGTCGCCCTAACCTACCTTGCCCGGTTCATCAACACTGTTGAACATGCGCATCCAGTCCCAAGCCGCCGCCCTCCGACGCAAACCACGGGCACACGTCGGGCCAACTGCGCTTATCGTGGGTGGTCAGGGGGTCCAGGGCAGTGTGGGGCCGAGGCCGCCTCGGTTGAGCATGATGATGGTGATGAAGCTGGCTGGGTTGTGGAAGCCGTTGGCGTTGCGGCGGATCCGGCCGATGACTGAGCTGTGGCTTCGGCGATGCCGTTGGTGCAGCCCCATTCGATGGTGGCCTCGATCGAGTCCCGGTAGCGGCGGATCGTGCGGGCCAGTGCCAGGGTGTCAGCGGGGTTGGCGGTGGTCGCAGTAAACGCAGCGTCAACACCCGGAGCCGCTGCGGCCATCGTCGCTGCCATCACGAGCGACACCAGGGACGCTGATCCACGCCACCACCGATCCACGCCACCCCGTTGATCGGCCAGCGTAGCTTGCTGCCATGGGTCTCCCTATCGGAACCCGGGAGATGCCGTTGAACCCGGGACAGCCCGCTCGAGGTCATAGAAACGGCCTATGGCCCTACCCGGTGGTCAAGCGGCTCTCACCACGTGAGGGCGAGCTGGCGGGGACCCCGGAACGACAGGTTGGGGTGGTAGTCGAGCGGGGCGGCGTCGGCCCGGCGGAGGCCGGGGAACCGGCGGGTCAGCTCCTGTAGCGCCACCTCCAGCTCCAGCTTGGCCAAGGGCGCCCCCAGGCAGTAGTGCTTGCCCCAGCCGAACGACAGGTAGTGGCCGTCGGCCCGGGTGATGTCGAACCGCTCCGGTTCGTCGAACACCGCCGGGTCGTGGTTGGCGGCGCCGATCAGCAACAGCAGCTTCGCCCCGGCCGGCACCGCCGTGCCGCCGATGGTGGTCTCGACGGTGGTGATGCGTCGCCAGGCGACCACCGAGGAATCGAACCGGAGCACCTCCTCCACGGCCCCGGGAATGGCGGCTGGATCGGCCACCAGGCGGTCCCACACACCGGGCTCGCCCAGGCAGCGGTGCAGGGCGTTGGCCAACAGGTTGGTGGTGGTCTCGTGGCCGGCGAAACTGAACCCGAAGATGATGTGGGCCGCTTCGGCCAGCGTCAGCTGCTCGGGATCATCCCGGTGGTACCGCAGCAGGTCGCTGGTGAAGTCGTCGGCCGGTTCGGCCAGGCGGCGGGCCACGTGGGCGTCGCAGTAGGCCCGGTAGGCGACCATGTCGGCCGCCGTGCGGGCCTGCTCGGCCGGCGACGGCCGACCCCAGCTGAACGACAGGCGATCGTTGGCCCACGCCTTGAGCTGGTCGATGTCCTCCGGTGGGAAGCCCAGCAAGGTGAAGATGATCGTGGCCGGCAGGGGGAAGGCCAGACCCTGCACGAAATCGGCGCCGGGGCCGGCGGCCTCGATGTCGTCGATGAGGGCGGTGGCGGTCCGGCGGATCACCGGCTCCAGGGCCCGCAGCCTCCGGGGCGTGAACCCGACGAGGCTGTAGCGACGGTTGCGGCTGTGGTACTCGCCATCGGCGTTCGACAACGTCTTGAGCGGCACCCACCCCTGGGCGAACACGGCCTGGGCCTCGGGGTGGAGGGGGAACGCCGGGTCCTGGGCGTTGCCCGCCGAGAACGTGGCCGGGTCCCGGAACACGGCCTCGATGTCGGCGTGGCGGGCCACCACCCACATGTCCAGCTCCGGGTTGTAGTGGACCGGCGCCTGGCTGCGGAGCTGGGCCCACACCGG
>Ga0224510_10002841_pt1 | contig 10140 bp, 9 predicted proteins | sample SF_May12_sed_USG_FD_170161 | JGI IMG/M metagenome (GOLD analysis project Ga0224510, IMG submission 170161) | Sediment microbial communities from San Francisco Bay, California, United States - SF_May12_sed_USGS_4_1 | ecosystem: Environmental > Aquatic > Marine > Sediment | place: USA: California... | reverse complement strand
GAAGGTCAACTTCGACGAACTGTACGCCGGCTATCGTGAGCTTACGGTGGCGCCGGAGGTGCTGGAGAATTTTTACAAGCAGGAAGAGGTCGAGATTGAAGGGCAGGCTTTCTTCCCCAACGAGTTCGTTCTCCTCACCGACGAAAACAACCCAAAGCACAGCGGCATTGCCAGGGCCAGGGATGAAAAAACCCTGATCCATCTGCTCAACAAGCATGAGACGGTCTGGCAGATCCACCCCCGCAACCGCGAGCAGCGGATGGCCTTTGAACTGCTGCTCGATCCCAAGGTCTCCCTGGTAACCCTGGTCGGACAGGCCGGCACCGGCAAGACCCTGCTGGCGGTGGCCGCCGCTCTGGAGTCGGTGATCAGCTTCAACCGCTACGACCGGCTGCTGGTTTCGCGGCCGATCATCCCCATGGGCAAGGATATCGGCTATCTGCCCGGCGACAAGGACGACAAGCTCGCCAACTGGATGCAGCCCATTTTCGACAACCTCACCTATTTGATGGGGCTCCATACTGGCAAGGACGAGGGTGAGGCGACGGTGCGGTTGAAGATCGAGAAGCTGATGCGGGAGCATATCATCGAGCTCGAGGCGCTGACCTATATCCGCGGCCGTTCCATCCCGCAGCAGTACGTGATCGTCGACGAGGCCCAGAACCTCACCCCCCACGAGGTGAAGACCATCATCAGCCGGGCCGGGGAGGGTACCAAGATGGTGCTCACCGGTGATCCGCAGCAGATCGACAACCCCTATCTCGATTCCAGCAGCAACGGGCTTTCCTACGCGGTGGAGCGGTTGAAGGGGCTGGCGGTGCACGGGCATATCACCCTCCGCAAGAGCGAGCGGAGTGATTTGGCCGGCGTTGCCGCCGCCTACCTGTAATCGTCCGCAATGCGGCGCATCTGCTTTGTCATCGGCCGGTTCGCAGAGAGGGGCTCTGGCTAACCGGTCTCTTCCGCGCATCTGCACCACCTTGCGAACGATTACACTTAGGGGAGTCTGCGGCGTTTTGTGGCTTCTTTCTCCTCTATTGTGTCTCCTGCACCCTGACTCGCTTTACTTCTGGTGGTGGTTTGGGGGGGGATTCCTTGCCGGGTGACAACTTTCACTTTGTCGGGCCAGGGGAATGAGCTATATTGTCTACTTTGCTTTTTTAGCGATCTTTTTGCGTCAGATTCTAGAAAATCTCCCGAGGAGACCCTGTTGTGGATTTTGAACCGAAATGGCTGGCCTGGGAAATCACCCGGCGCTGCAATCTGAAGTGTGTGCACTGCCGTTCCTCATCGGAACTGGCGGTTGAGGGCCATCCTGATTTCTCCTTTGACGAGGCCAAGCGGGTGCTGGATGATATCGCCTCTTACGCCTCGCCGGTGGTGGTGCTCTCCGGCGGCGAGCCGCTGTTGCGCGGGGATGTCTTCGATATCGCCGCCTATGGGGCTGGCAAGGGCTTGCGGATGTGTCTCGCCACCAACGGCACCCTGGTCACCGAGGAGATCTGCGGCAAGATCAAGGCGGCCGGGATCAAGATGGTCTCGCTCAGCCTCGACGGCGCTTCCGCCGCGATCCACGATGACTTCCGCTCCCAGCCCGGCGCCTTCGCCGGTACCCTCAACGCCGCGGCGTTGTTTAAAAAGCACGACATCAAATTCCTGATCAACTCCTCGTTCACCAAGCGCAATAAGGACGAGATTCCCAAGATCTACAAGCTGGCCAAGGAGTTGGGCGCCACCGCCTGGTATATGTTCATGATCGTCCCCACCGGCCGCGGCGAGGATATCATGGCCGAGCTGATCCCGCCCGACATGTACGAGGAGCTGCTGGAGTGGCATTACGAGATGGAGAAGGGCGAGGACGAACTGCTGGTCCGGCCCACCTGCGCGCCCTCCTACTACCGGGTGGTGCTGCAGAAGGCGAAGGAGGAGGGCAGCGACTACAAGCGGCGCAACCTGCAGTTCTCCACCGGCGGCTCCAAGGGCTGTCTGGCCGGGCAGTTGATCTGCCTGATCGACGTCGACGGCAACGTGTTGCCCTGCAGCTACTTCCCCAAGGCGGCGGGCAACATCCGTGAGCAGTCCTTCAAGGATATCTGGGAGAACGCGCCGCTCTTTAAAGACATGCGCGACTTCAAGAGCTACAAGGGCCGGTGCGGGTCCTGCGAGTACGTCAACGTCTGCGGCGGCTGCCGGGCTCGCGCCTATGCGGTGAGCGGCGACTACATGGCCGAGGAGCCCTTCTGTAAGCACACGCCGTTCAAAATGGCGAAGAAATAATCATCAACCGATAATTACGAACATCGCGGAGAAGATATGAACGATACATTCCTCAAGGCCTGCCGGGGCGAGAAGACCGACTACACACCGATCTGGATCATGCGTCAGGCCGGCCGTTACCTGCCCCAGTACCATACGGTTCGTTCCAAGGGCACCTTCCTCGATCTGTGCAAGAACCCGGAGCGGGCCGCCGAGGTCACCATCCAGCCCATCGATTACCTGGGGGTGGACGCGGCGATTCTCTTTTCAGACATCTTGGTGCCGCTTGAGAAGATGGGCGCGCCGCTGGATTTCTATGAGAAGCGCGGGCCGGTGTTTGCCAACCCGATCCGCGACAAGGCGGCGGTGGATAAACTGGTCATCCCCGATCCGGAGATCGATCTGGTCTATGTCATGGACACCATCCGGCTGCTGCGCAAAGAGCTGGCCGGCCGGGTGCCCCTGATCGGTTTTTCCGGCGCGCCCTTTACCCTGGCCACCTACCTCATCGAGGGCGGCAGCTCCAAGAACTACTTCGAGACCAAGAAGATGATGTACACGGCGCCCGAGTTGTACAAGGCGCTGCTGGACAAGATCACCGACTGCACCATTACCTACCTGCAAGCCCAGGCCGCAGCCGGCGCGCAGGCGCTGCAGATCTTCGATTCCTGGGCCGGGGTGCTCGCGCCAGACGATTTCGCCGAGTTTGCCCTGCCCTACGTGCAGCGGATCATCAAGGCGATCAAGCCGTGCGGGGTGCCGATCATCTATTTTGCCAACAACGGCGCCACCCTCCTCGATCTCTCCAAAACCAGCGGTGCCGACGTTTTGGGCCTCGACTGGCGGGTCAACATCGGCGACGCCATCGCCCGCCTCGGCCAGGATGTTTCGGTGCAGGGCAACCTTGACCCCATCGCGCTGCTGCTCCCCGCCGACAAGCTTGAGAAGCGGGTGCAGGCCATTGTCGACGCCGGCAAGCAAGCGCGCGGCCATGTCTTCAACCTCGGCCACGGCATCCTGCCGGAGACCCCGCCGGAAAAGGCGAAACTGGTGGTGGAACTGGTCCATCGGCTGAGCGGGAAGGCGTAAAGACTGCCGGGGGTAAGGAATGACGCCGACGGTGCGGGAATGTTTCCGGCTGATGGACGAGTATGCGATGCTCGACAATATCCGCGCCCATTCCGTGCTGGTTGGCCGGGTGGCGGAGCGGCTCGCCTGTGATCTGGTCGCGAGCGGGGTCGCCCTCTCCGTCGAGGTGGCGGTGGCCGGCGCCCTGCTCCATGACATCGCCAAGACCCCTTGCCTGCACAGCGGCGGCGACCACGCCGCCGAGGGTGCAGGCATCTGCCGGCGGCACGGCTTCGAGGAGTTGGCCGCCATCGTCGGCGAGCATGTGATGCTGGCCGATGACGGCGAGCCCGCTTGCTGCAGCGAGAAAGAGATCGTCTATTACGCCGACAAGCGGGTCAAGCATGACCGGATCGTCGATCTCGATGAGCGGTTGCAGTACATCCTCGACCATTACGGCAAGAACGATCCTGAACTGCGCCGTCTCATCCGCAATAATTTCAATCGCTGCCGGCAGGTGGAGGCAAGGATCTTCGTCAGGCTCGGCTACGGGCCGGCCGACCTGATCCATCTTGTCGAACCGGTGGCCGCCGATACTGCGCCGACCCTGCGTTGGCAGGGCGTGTGCGTGTGAAAAAGGAGCAGCAGGCCATGGCGCAGGAATCCGTCGGAGTGATTCTCCTCAACATGGGCGGACCGGACACCCTGGCCGATGTCGAGCCCTTTCTCTTCACGCTCTTCTCCGACCGGCAGATCATCCGGCTGAGCCCCTTTCCCTTTCTGCAGAGGTTCATCGCCCGCCGCATCGCCCGGAAGCGTGCCCCCAAGAGTTGCGAGGCGTACCGGTTGATCGGCGGCGGCTCCCCCCAGAAGCGGCTTACCGCTGAACAGGCCGCCACCCTGGCCGGGATGCTTTCGCCCCACGGCGATTTTACGGTGCGGTTGGCCATGCGCTACTGGCCGCCCCGGGCCGACGAGACCCTGCGGGAGTTTGCTGCTGCCGGGGTGCGCCGGCTGGTGGCGCTCTCCCTCTACCCCCACTACTCCAAGGCCACCGGCGGCTCGTCGCTTATTGATCTCAGGCGGGCGGTGGCTGAGTCGGCGGCCCCGTTCGAACTTGCCGAGGTTGCCTCCTGGCCCGCTGCGGCGGAGTATGTCGATTGCCTGGCCCAGGATATCGAGGCGGGCTTGCGGGGTTTCCCAGGGGCTGGCGAGCCGGTGGTGGTGTACTCGGCCCATAGCCTGCCGGTGCGGTTCATCGAGGAGGGCGATCCCTATCTCGACCACCTCCAACAGACCGTTGGTGCGGTGGAGGCGAAAACCGGCGTCAAGGGGCGGCTCTGTTTTCAGAGCCGGAGCGGGCCGGTGCGCTGGCTGGCCCCCTCCACCCCGGAGATGCTGGCGACGCTTGCGGCCGAGGGGATCAGGCAGGTATTGATGGTGCCGATCAGCTTTGTCTCCGACCATGTGGAAACCCTTTACGAGATCGATATCCTCTACCGCGAACAGGCCGCCGCGCTGGGGATCGAGTTGCGGCGCACCCCCGGCCTCAATGCCAGGCCGGAGTTTGTCGCCGCCCTGCGCACGCTGGTGCTCGACGCCTGTCGATCACGGGATTGGCTGGCCGATTGACAAGCGTTTGAAATCTGGTATATGTTGGTTTTCGTGGGGAAATGCGGGGCAACCTTGCCTGCCGGCGGCGTCGGTAGGGGCATTCACGGTTCCCGGTAGGTGCCGCGGCACCGCTGTTGTTGCCCGTATCTAGCCGATATTGAAGTGTTTTGTGATGTTGTTGCGCCTTGTCCCTGAGCAGGAGCGCACGCTTGCGGGAATCCGGAAGTGCTCCTTTCTCAAGGTCTTCTATAACTTCATTTCCTGAAAGTGTGTATGCGTTCGCCTCGCCTTGCCGCCGCAGTTAGTTTCTTTTTGTTTGTCGCCTTGCTCTGCCCAGGCCCGGCCCACAGCGTCGGGCCGATCCCGATGGATAAGGCGCTGGCGGATGCGGTGGCCTCCTTTGTCGCGGATGCGGTTTCGGTGATGGCGACCAAGGAGCCGTTGCGCCTGATTCTGGTCGTCAAGGACCGGCAGCGGCTGTTCGTGGTGGAGCACGACGGCCGACGGCCGCGGGTGCATGTCCAGTATATCTGTGCCACCGGCGAAAACCGGGGCAACAAGAAGGTGCGGGGCGACGAAAAGACCCCGGAGGGCGTCTATTTCATCACCCAGGTGTATGCCGACAGCAAGGTCACCGTCTTCGGCCGCCGCGCCTTTCATCTCGATTATCCCAACTATTTCGACCAGGAAGCCAAGCGGGGCGGCGACGGCATCTTTATCCACGGCACCAATCGGGAATTGCGCTCCAACAGCACCAACGGCTGCGTGACCCTGGACAATCGCGATCTCGATGAATTGGCCCGCTATCTGGCCAGGGATGAGGTGCCGGTGATCATCGTCCCGCAACTGACCCGCGCCAAGAAGCGGGTTGAGGATTATGACGCCAACCAGATCGGGCCGGTGAAGGCGTTCCTCCTGCCCGACGGGGTTGATCGCGAGCAGATGGATTTCGATACCCTGTATATGGTTCGGGCCAGTGGGCAGACGGTGGCCGTTTCCGAGTTCTCCGGCATCGGCAAGGACGGCGACAAGGGCATGCGGGGCTACAGCCGCAGCTACCTGCAGTACGCCCCGACCAGCGGCTGGGTCACCGCGCAGTGGGTCTGGCATCCGGCCACCAAGCAGGTGCAGACCGCCACGGCCGTCAATGCGGCTCCCCGCCGGTTTATCCTGTTTTGAATCTCGCTGGGCCGGGTTGAATCCCTCCCGGCCATTCCCGTTTGATCTTAAATGAAGGAAAATCCATGGTGATGATTGATGTGGCCCTGGAAATTGTCCGTTCCGCTGTCGTCGGCGTCATCATCTATTCCCTGTGGCGGGCCGGTAGCAAGGAGGGGGGGCACGGAATCCGTGGCTGGCGATGGATATTCTACGGGTTCGTGCTGGTGTTTTTCGCAACCCTCATCGATATAACCGATAACTTTCCCGGCCTCGACCGGTTTGTGGTGGTCGGCGATACCCCTGTTCAGGCCTTTCTCGAGAAAGTGGTCGGGTATCTGGGCGGTTTTACGTTGCTTGCGGTCGGCTTCTGGCAGTTGTTGCCGGGGATTGCCAGGCTGAAGCAGGCTGAAAGGGAGGTGCGGGAGGCGCGGGACAACCTGGAACAGCAGGTCCGGCAACGAACCATCGCCCTGGTCCACGCCAAGGAGGCGGCGGAATCGGCCTGTGTAGTGAAAAACCAGTTCCTGGCCAATATGAGTCACGAACTCCGTACCCCCCTGAACGGGATCATCGGCTTTGCCGATATCCTGGGCGATATGGATATCGGCGAAGAGCCGCGTAAATTCGTGCGGATAATCAAGTCGTCCACCGACGGGTTGTTGAAGATCATCGATGATGTCCTCGATTTCTCAAAACTGGAAGGGGGGCGGCTGACCTTTCATGAGGCCGATTTTTCACTGCGGCAGGTGCTTGACGCGGTTCGGGAGAAGATGCGGCCGGCGGCGGCAGGCAAGGCGCTGGACCTGCAATGGGAGATTGCCGGGGATGTGCCCGATGCGTTGCGGGGCGACGGCGCCCGGTTGGCGCAGGTGGTCACCAACCTGCTAGACAACGCGGTCAAGTTCACCGAACAGGGGGTGGTGGGGTTGCGGGTTGGGCTGGCGGGTGCCGAGGCCGGCGACGGCGGTGTGCAACTGGAATTCGCGGTGCATGATACCGGTATTGGTGTGGTGCCGGACAAGCGGGAGACGATTTTCGAGTCGTTTACCCAGGCGGATGGCTCCCATGTTCGCAAGCATGAGGGCGCGGGCCTCGGGCTGACCATCGCTTCACGGCTGGTGAGGATGATGGGGGGTACGCTCTGGCTTGCCGAGAATGCCGAGGCGGGGCGTGGTAGTGTCTTCCGGTTTACGGCGAGATTGGCGTGTGCCGTGACCGAGGTGGAAGGGCAGCCCGAGGCCGGGATGTTCGCCACGGTTGGGCGTCGCATCCTTCTTGCCGAGGATGAGCCGGTCAATCAGATGCTGACCATGCGTATCCTGAAGTGGCAGGGGTGGGAGGCCGACTGCGTCGATACCGGCCGCAAGGTGCTGGCAGCTCTGGCGAAGCAGTCATACGACCTGATCCTGATGGATGTGCAGATGCCGGAACTGGACGGCCTTGAAACCACCGCCGCCATCCGCGCCGCCGAGAAGGTCAACGGCGGCCATGTCAAGATTATCGCCCTTACCGCCCATGCCATGCCGGGTGACCGCGAGGAGTGCCTGGAGGCGGGCATGGACGGCTATGTGGAAAAGCCGTTCCGAGCCGAGGAACTGGTTGCGGTTATTGAGCGGCACCTGGCTTGAGTGCCGGCGTGGCGGCCGCTTGTCGTTTTTCAATCTCAGGGAAGTGTTTTTGCAGGCAAGTCGGGCAGATGCCGTGGCTGAAGTCGGCCTCGGAGTTTTTGCTCAGGTAGGCTTCCACCTGATTCCAGTAGCCATGGTCATCCCGGATGTTTTTGCAGTAGGCGCAGATCGGGATGATGCCCCGCAGGGTTTTGACCTCGGCCAGTGCTTGCCGCAGTTCCTCGATCATCCGTTCTTTCTCTTCCTCCGCACCTTTTTTCCCCGTGATGTCGGTGGCGATTTCCAACCGGACGATGCGGCCGTCGATCCACGGGATCGCCCGGTCACGGATATCGTACCAGTGGCCGTTGACGGTGTTCTTGAATTCCCAGGCGTACATCCCCTGTATCTTCCCCTCGCTTGAAACCAATTTGTCGTTGGAGCAGAACTCGCATGGCCCGGTCTGGTTGGTTTGCAGTACCTGCCAACAGGGTTTGCCCACCCCGTCACCGAAGATGTCGCGGCTGAAGCGGTTGAGGAAGAGGAGTTCATGGGTTTGGATATCGGCGACATAGACGATGGCGTCCAGGCTGTCGAGGACGGTGAGCAGCATCTGGTGCGTCCGGCTCAGGGCCTCGATGTTCTCGCGGGTTTGGGAGGACTTTTCCTGCAGAGGCTTGTAGAGGAAAAAATAGATGAACGGAGCCACGATCAGGAGATGCAGTAAGGCGTGGCCGTGCGGCTGTTGGTTGGCAAGCTGCGGGTTAAAATGGTGGATGGCGATGATGAGCAGTTCGGTGACGATTACAAGCAGGGCGACGGTAAGGAGAGAACGGAGGATGGGCGGGGAATTTTCGGTTGGCATTTATAGCCCCATTTGTGATTGGCGTTATTTGTAAACATTGTAGTTGTCAGTATGGGAAATTGCAAGAAATTGCGGCCACTATACGGGAGTCGGTTGTGGTGGTCAATAGGTAATGTCTGTCAGGATGGCGGCCAGCTGCCCGTGCAGGAGGGCGTTGCTAACCAGGATCTCGTTGTCGATGGGGGAGAAGGGGTTGTCCCGGAAGTCGCTGACCCGGCCGCCCGCCTCCTCGATCAGCAGCAGCCCTGCCGCAGTGTCCCACGGCTTGAGGTTGATCTCCCAGAAGCCGTCCAGCCGCCCGCAGGCCACATAGGCCATGTCCATGGCCGCCGCCCCGGCGCGGCGCACCCCCTGCGTGCGGGGCAGGATGGAGGTCAGGGCATCCATTACCTCGTCTATCTTCTCCTTGATGTTGTACGGGAAGCCGGTGGCGAGCAGCGATTGTCGCAGTTCGGCGGTTTGTGAAACCCTGATCCGTTTCTGGTTCAGCCAGGCCCCGCAGCCGCGCCCGGCGAGAAACAGCTCATCGAGAAGCGGCTGGTAGATCGCCCCGGCCTTGATTTCGCCGCCCTCGGCGTAGCCGATGGAGGTGGCGAACCAGGGGAAGTGATGGGCGAAGTTGGTGGTGCCGTCCAGCGGGTCGATGATCCAGCAAGGGGTTGTCGGCATGGCGGTGGGCGGCGCGCTCGACTCCTCGGCCAGGAAGCCGACATCCGGAAAGGCGGCGTTCAGGTGGGCGATGATCGCCTGTTCGGCGGCCACGTCCGCCTCGGTGACCAGATCGATGGCCCCCTTGTGGTTGATCTGGTGCGGCTTGCCGTAGAGATCCCGGAGGATCGCCCCGGCCTCAAGGGCGGCGGCGCCGGCGGCGGTGATGAGGGCGGCGAGATGGGAATCGGCGCACTGTTCGGCGCAGGCGGTTACTCGGTGCATGCGGGATGTTCCTTGTGTTCGGGTTGCAGCAGGTTGGCCAGGGGCTGGGCGTAGAAACAGAAGAGCATCCCCAGGGTGGTGGCGCCGGTGGTGGCCCAGAAAAGAGCGAGGTGGAGGGTGGGGTATGGGTAGAAATAGAGATCGAGGACAAAGAGGATCAACCCCAGATGCATGAGGGTTGAGCCCAGCCGCAGCCAGTAGCCGGTCCGTTCGAAGCGGATGCGCTGGCTGCCGATTACGGCAAGCACCAGCACCGCGAGCTGCAGGAGAAGCGAGGCGGCAAGGATCAGCAGCAGGGCGGTCTTGGCCCCGAAGGCGAGCCCAACCGTCCCAGCCACCGTCAGCAGCAGCACCGCAAAACGGTTCAGCCAGTGGGTGGGCAGCAGCCGCTTGGGGATGCAGATGCCGAGGATGGTGATCAGGGCGACGACAAAGGGGGCGACGATGGCGTTGAGTCGGTCCATGTGCGCGTATTTCAGCGCCGGCGCCATGTTCTGGACCTGGGCGAACTTGAAGGCGAACATGCCGTAGATGCAGATTGCCGAGATGGCGAAGAGCACCCCGACGGTGGCCAGGATCAGGTAGTAATCGTAGGAGGCGGTCCGCGGCGGCATCGCTTTCCTCACTGGAAGGTGT
>Ga0224510_10002840_pt1 | contig 10141 bp, 8 predicted proteins | sample SF_May12_sed_USG_FD_170161 | JGI IMG/M metagenome (GOLD analysis project Ga0224510, IMG submission 170161) | Sediment microbial communities from San Francisco Bay, California, United States - SF_May12_sed_USGS_4_1 | ecosystem: Environmental > Aquatic > Marine > Sediment | place: USA: California... | reverse complement strand
AACGCCGGCGCGACGACACTTCGGTACGTCGCCAGCACTAGCCACAGCAGCATCACGAGCAGGCCGATCTTGACGCCTTCGGCCAGCAACGCTCCTATCAGGACCTCCCCCGCGGACTGCCCCTTGCCCATCGCCGCCACCGCGGCGGATGCCCTGCCGGCAATGACGCTTACGCCGCCCCCGAGGAGAGCAGACAACGCGCCATCGGCACCGGCCATGATCCCCCCGGCCAGCGCAAGTACGGCGGTGGCTATCAGCTGCCAGCGCAGGACTGTGCGGATCGGCTTTCGCAGGGCGCCTAGGCCCGTGTTCACGCCCCAAGCCTTCCGCGAAGGCGTGGAATTTTATCGCCTTGCGCCAAGAATGGTCAACGCGTTGCGGTGCAACATGGGTGCTGTTTCATCGCAGCTTCTTCAGCAGCTGATCCAGATGGTCGAGACCGGAGTAATGCACGATGACTTTGCCTCGGCCCTTGCGTCCTGCGCGGATCTCCACCGTCGTCCCCAGGCGCCCCGACACCTCCTCCTCGAGCCGCGAGAGGTCGCGATCGACCGTGCGTGCACGACGCGTGCCGTGGCCGCGATGCATCTTGCCGACCAGGGCTTCGGCCTCTCTTACCGACAGTCCGCGCGCCGCAATGCGATTTGCCGCCTCGATCTGGCGCGCGCTGTCCAGTGACAGCAGGGCGCGCGCATGACCCATCTCCAGCACGGCCTGCATCACCATGCCCTGCACGGGCTTGGCGAGCCGCAGCAGGCGCAGCAGGTTGGTGGTGGCGCTGCGCGAGCGGCCCACTGCGTCCGCCGCCTGCTCGTGGGTCATGCGAAATTCGTCCACCAGGCGCTGCAGGCCTGCGGCCTCCTCCATGGGATTGAGATCCTCGCGCTGGATGTTCTCGATCAGCGACATCGCGAGCGCCGATTCGTCGGCCACTTCCCGCACCAGCGCCGGGATTTCCTGCAGCCCGGCCATCTGCGCAGCGCGCCAGCGTCGCTCGCCCGCGATCAGCTCGTAGCGCTCGCGATCCATGGGGCGCACCAGCACCGGCTGCATCAGCCCCTGCGACTTGATCGAGGCGGCGAGCTCGGCCAGCGCTTCCTGGTCCATGCGCGTGCGCGGCTGGTAGCGCCCCGGCTGGATACGCGCCACCGGCAGCGTGGCGAGGGTATCGCGCGGCGCTTCGTCGCCGCCCAGAAGCGCGTCCAGGCCGCGCCCCAGTCCCTTGCGTTTCTGGTTCATGCCGCAGCCGCCGGCACCGGAAGACGTTCGCGATCGAGCATTTCCTGCGCAAGCGCCAGATAGGCCTGCGCGCCCTTGGACGCAGGATCCCAGACGACCGCGGGAATGCCGTAGCTGGGCGCCTCGGCCAGGCGCACGTTGCGCGGCACCATGTTGCGGTAGACCTTGTCGCCGAAATGCGTTTCCAGTTGCGCCGACACCTGCTGCGCCAGCGTATTGCGCGGGTCGTACATGGTGCGCACCAGGCCCGTGATTTCCAGCTGCGGATTGAGGTGCGCGCGCACGCGCTTGATCGTGCCGACGAGGTCGGACAGTCCTTCGAGCGCGTAGTACTCGCACTGCATCGGAATCAGCACCGCCTGCGCGGCCACCAGTCCGTTCAGCGTGAGCAGCGACAGCGAGGGCGGGCAGTCGATGAAGACGAACTCATAGTCCGCGCGCACGCCCGCCAATGCCGCCTTGAGCCGGCCTTCGCGGTTGCTGAGCTCGACCAGCTCGACCTCGGCGCCGGCCAGCTCGCGGTTCGCGGGCAGCAGGTCGTACCCACCCTGCTCGGAGCGGACGCGAATCATGGCGACTTCGCCCAATCCGAGCAGCACGTGATACACGGTGCGCGCGGCGGTGCGCTTGTCCACGCCGCTTCCCATGGTGGCGTTGCCCTGGGGGTCGAGATCCACCAGCAGTGTGCGGTGCCCTGCGCGCGCCAGCGCGGCCGCGAGATTCACGCTCGTCGTCGTCTTGCCGACGCCGCCCTTCTGGTTCACGACGGCGACGATGCGTGCTTCGGTCATGGCGCGCAGCGACACAGCACCAGATGGCGCTCCGCGTCCAGCATCGGCACCTGCAGCCGGCGCACGTCGCCGCAATCGGCATCGGGCGGCAGGCGATCGAGTTCGTCTTGCGGATATGCACCCTTCATGGCTGCGAGCACGCCGCCCTCGCGCACCAGGTGGCGGCAGCTGGCGACGAACTGCGCGAGTTCGGCGAAGCCCCGAGCGATGACGCAGGAAAACGGACGCTCGGGGCGCCACGCCTGCACGCGGCCCGTGTGCACGTCGGCGTTCGTCAGGCGCAACTCGATGACCGCTTGCTGCAGAAACGCGGTCTTCTTGTGGCTGGCGTCATTCAGCGTCACGCGGCGCGCCGGTTCGGCGATGGCGAGCGGAATGCCGGGCAGGCCGCCGCCGGAGCCGACGTCGGCGAGGGCGCCCGCAGGTAGGTGCGGCAATACCGCCAACGAGTCGAGCAGGTGGTGGGTGATCATCTGCATGGGATCGCGGATCGCGGTCAGGTTATAGGTCTTGTTCCACTTGGACAGGAGCTCGAGATACGTGAGCAGCTGCTCCTGCGCGGTCTCGGCCAGCGGCTGGCCGAGACCGGCGAGGCCGCGACGCAGCGCGGTAAGCGGCGTCATGCACTTTTCTTCTTTGGCGCCGCGATGCGCTTCAGGTGCACGAGGAGCAGCGCAATTGCCGCTGGCGTCACCCCTGCAATGCGTGCCGCCTGGCCCATGGTCTCGGGCCTATGGCGCTGCAGCAACTGTTGCACTTCCTTGGACAGCCCGCGTACCGAGGCGAAGTCCAAGTGGGGGGGCAGACGCTGGTCTTCCTGCGCTGCATGTCTGGTCACCTCGTCACGCTGCCGGTCCACGTAACCGCGGTACTTGGCCTGGACTTCGATCTGTTCTACAACAGCCTTCTCAGATACGCCGGCTCCGGAGTTTGGTAGTGTCATAAGTGAGTCATAACTCACATGCGGTCGCCGGAGGAGCGCAGCGTACGAGTACTCGCGCTCGAGTGGCTGGCCGAGTACCCGAACCGCGTCGGCTTCCGGAATCGTCCGGGGGCTTGCCCAGAGTTTTTCCAGTCGCGCCTGTTCTGCAGCAATGGCATCGCGCTTCCGGCAAAAGGCGGTCCAGCGCGCCTCGTCGACGACGCCCAGCCGGCGACCGACTGCGGAAAGGCGCAGATCGGCGTTGTCCTCGCGCAGTTGCAGACGGTACTCGGCGCGGCTGGTGAACATCCGGTAAGGCTCGGATACGCCCCGCGTCACGAGGTCGTCCACCAAGACGCCCAGATACGCTTCGTCGCGGCGCGGACACCACGGCGCTTCGCCGCGCGCCTGCAAGCCTGCATTCATCCCCGCGAGGAGCCCCTGTGCCGCGGCCTCCTCATAGCCTGTCGTGCCGTTGATCTGCCCAGCAAAGAACAGGCTGCCGATCGTCTTGGTCTCGAGCGAGGACTTCAGGTTGCGCGGATCGAAATAGTCGTACTCGATGGCGTAGCCCGGGCGCAGGATATGCGCCTGCTCAAGGCCGCGTATCGAGCGCACAAGCTGCAGCTGGACGTCGAAAGGCAAGCTGGTGGAGATTCCATTCGGATAGATCTCGTGCGTCTCCAGCCCCTCGGGCTCGAGGAAGATCTGGTGGCTGGGCTTGCTGGCGAAGCGATGGATCTTGTCCTCGATCGACGGGCAATAGCGCGGGCCGACCCCCTGAATCGCGCCGGTATACATCGGGGAGCGATCCAGGCCCTCCCGGATCAGATCGTGCGTGCGCTCGTTCGTATGCGCGACCCAGCAAGGCAACTGCTGCGGGTGCATCTCGCGGCTGCCAAGGAACGAGAATATCGGCTCCGGCGTGTCGCCCGGCTGCGCTTCCAGAACGGAGAAATCGATCGTGCGCCCGTCAAGGCGCGGTGGCGTACCCGTCTTGAGCCGGCCCACGGGCAGCCGCATCTCGCGCAGTCGCGCCGCCAGCGTAACCGACGCTGGATCGCCCGCTCGGCCCGCCTCATAGCTCTGCAATCCAACGTGCACTCGGCCCGAAAGGAAGGTCCCGGCTGTCAGGACTACGGCGCGGGCGCGAAAGCGAACGCCAAGCTGCGTCATCACTCCCCGCGCGCAATCCCCCTCAAGCAGGATGTCGTCCACCGCCTGCTGGAAGAGCGTCAAACCGGGTTGATTCTCCAGTCGCGAGCGGATAGCGCGCCGGTAGAGAACACGATCAGCCTGAGCTCGCGTCGCGCGCACGGCAGGGCCCTTGGACCGGTTCAACGTACGGAACTGGATTCCTGCCTCATCGGTTGCCAGTGCCATCGCGCCCCCCAGCGCATCGACTTCCCGGACCAGATGCCCCTTGCCGATTCCGCCGATGGAGGGGTTGCACGACATCTGGCCGAGCGTCTCAATGCTGTGGGTCAGCAACAAGGTCTGGCTGCCCATGCGCGCGGCGGCGAGGGCAGCTTCGGTGCCAGCGTGGCCGCCACCGACGACGATGACATCGAATTCAGTCGGAAACTGCATCTGAGCCTACTTCGGGAGAGGGCGCATGATACGTGAATGTTTCACGTGAAACCAGTTCGTCCGCCAATCGTGAATCGTGTTCCACGTGGAACAATAGCAACTTAGCGTGTTGCTGCAGTGCAGCATCCTGCCGGTCCATGGGAGAATCGCGGCCTTCGTCCCATGGCCCCCCGATGATCTCCCTTGCCCGGTACGCTCGTGTGCTGGCGCTCCCCGACGTCTCGCAGGCGTTCGTCAGCTCTTTCATCGGGCGAATCCCGATCGGCATCGCCGGCCTCGCAATTCTGCTCCTGGTGCAGAGCGTGGAGGGGTCCTATGCCCAGGCCGGACTTACCGGCGCCGCCTACGTCGCGGGTCTTGCGTCCGCCGCGCCGCTGCTGGGCCGGCTGATCGACAGGATCGGGCCGCGCCGAGTGCTCGCAGCTTGCGCGCTGCTGTACCCGGCGGCACTGCTCGCCTTGGTCGCTGCGCTGCTGGGGCGTGCGCCCAATGCCGTCAGCCTGCTCTTCGCCGCGCTGGCCGGCGCAAGCTTTCCGCCGGTTACGGCGTGCCAGCGCGCTTGGCTGCGCCAGAAATTAGGCGATGACGCGCTGCTCACGGCCGCGTTCTCCCTCGATGCGCTGCTCGTGGAGCTGGTCTTCATCGGCGGCCCGCTGCTGGTGGCGCTCCTGGTGGCGCTGTTCTCGCCGGCAACGGCGGTGATCGCGGCCGCGATCTGCGGACTGCTGGGCTCCCTGCAATTTATGCGCGCGCGCGCGCTGGCGAACTGGAGCAGGGCGGCGCGATTTTCCGGCGCCTTCCTGGGGCCCCTCGCCGAGCCGCGCTTTGCGCTCCTGCTGCTCCTCGTTTGCTGCTACGCATCGGTATTCGGACTCGTGGAGATCGGCGTTGCAGCATTCGCTGCGGAATCCGGCCGGCCGGCGATGGCGGGCGTACTGCTCGGCGTCATGAGCGTGGGCAGCGCTGCCGGCGCGCTCGTCTACGGCACCCGCCATTGGCGTGTGTCCCTCTCGCGGCAGTTCTCTTATTCGCTCGCACTGATGGGCCTTGGCATCGCGCCCCTCGCCTTCGTTACGCAGACCGCCCCATTTGCGCTTTGGTGCGTCGTTGCCGGCATCGCCATGACGCCTACCCTCATCATCCAGGCCACGCTCGTTGCCAGGTCGGTACGGGCGGAATACGCGACCGAAGGATTCACTTGGTCAGCGACCGCGTTGCTGGCAGGCGTGGGCATCGGCCTGGCTGTCGGCGGACTGTTGCTCGAGCAGGGCGCCGTTTCCAGGCTCTTTGCCGTGGCGACACTCGTCAGCGCTGGCGCCGCTCTATTGGCGCGCGCCGCACTGCGCGGCTGATTTTCGCAGGTGCCATGAAATCCAACCCAAGCGCCAGCTTCCAACCGTGCACCGCATGCAAGCCGGTGATCTCGCCCGCGTCAAGGAGAACCAGGAAAGCGTATACCCCGACATGGGCGACTGGCGTATCGCGCGGCTCGAGAGCCAGCTCCGCACCGTTTCGCAGGGTCAGGTCGTCGCATGTCTCGACAACCTCAGCATCGCCGAACGGCCTTCAATGAACAACCTATCGAGAAATCACACCTAGCGCCGCCTCCGTGCGCCCTCGCCGCGGCGCCGCTGCCAGAAATAGACGAAGGCGATGAGCGCCAGCGCCGGGATGTAGACCCAGTGCTCGGAGGGCCGCTCGGTCGGCACCTTGACCGCGGCGACTTCGAAGCCCTGCTGGAACCCGGATTTCTTGGCGCGACTGCCAAAGCGCACCGCGGCGACGCGCACGTCTTCCCCGAGCGCCATGATGGTGAGTCCTGCGGCGGCTAGGCGCTTGCGCCCATCGCCGGCGTCGGCCATCTGCACCGCGACCGTCTTGCGCACGTCTTCGCCCTCGATGTTGGTGCCCTTGATCACCAGCACCAGGCGATCCTTCTCGCCCAGCTCGCCCGCCACGCGGAAGATCTCCTTCGCCGGCACCTCGGTGTAGGGCGCGTAGAGCTTGTCCATGAAATAGTCCGGACGAAACAGCGCGAATGTGCCGACCAGGAGCAGCACGATTTCCCACCAGCGGCAACGCGAATGGAACCAGCCGAGCGTGGCCGCCGAGAACGCGAGCGAGGCGATGGTCGCCGCGGATGCGACCAGCAGCACCTCCCACCAGCTGCGCACGTCGATCAGCAACAGCATCGGGTTGAAGATGAATACGAACGGCAAGACCACCGTGCGCAACGCATACACCGTGCCTTGCAGGCCGGTCTTGATCGCATCTTCGCCCGAGATCGCGGCCGCCGCGAACGTCGCCAGGCCGACAGGCGGCGTGATGTCGCCCATGATCCCGTAATAGAAGACAAACAGGTGCACGGCGATGAGCGGAATAACCAGGTCCGACTGCGCACCCAGCTCGACGATCACCGGTGCCATCAGCGTCGCCACCAGAATGTAGTTTGCGGTGGTCGGTACGCCCAGGCCGAGCACGAGACACACGAATGCCGTAAACAGCAGCATGGCGAACACGTTGCCCTGCGACACCACTTCCACGAAATCGGTCATGCGGAACCCGAGCCCGGTGAGCGTGATGCCGCCGACGATGATGCCCGCGGTGGCCGTGGCGATGGCGATCGAGATCATGTTGCGCGCGCCTTCGCTGAGCCCTTGCACCACTTCGGCCCCGCCGAGCCTTGCCGCCTTGGCCAGCTGGCGCTTGCCGCGGAAAAACGCGGTCAACGGACGCTGCGTCGCCATGAGCACGATCAGGGTCGCCGTCGCCCAGAACGCCGAGAGCGCCGGCGAGAGCTCCTCGATCATCAGGCACCAGATGAGCACCCCGATCGGGATCAGGAAGTGCAGGCCCGCCTTGACGGTGGGCCAGGTGTCGGGAAGCACCGGGTTCTCGACGTCGATGTCCTGCGGCAGATCGGGGCAGCGCGCGGCCACCCACACCGTATAGACGTACAGCGCGGCAAGGAGCACGCCGAGCACCCAGGGCGCCGCTACCGGACCGAACAGGTTCTTCGCGCCCTCGGCCACCCAGTAGATCAGGCTGCACACCACGATCGACCCCGAGACGCCAAGACCCCAGGCGGTGAGCTTCTGGTGGAACGGGCGCACGCGCGCGCTCGCGGTCGGCTCGAGGCCGAGCTTGAGCGCCTCCAGGTGCACGATGTAGAACAGCGCGATGTAGGAGATGAGCGCGGGCAGGAACGCGTGCTTGATCACGTCGGTATAGGGAATGCCGACGTACTCGACCATCAGGAACGCGGCCGCGCCCATGACCGGCGGCATGATCTGGCCGTTGACCGAAGACGCAGTCTCGATGGCGCCCGCCTTCACGCCGCCGTAGCCGGCCTTGGTCATCAGGGGAATGGTGAAGATGCCGCCCGAGACCACGTTGGAGACCGACGACCCGGAGATCAGCCCGTTCAGCCCCGAGGACACTACCGCGACCTTGGCAGGCCCGCCACGCAAGTGCCCGAGCATGGCGAAGGACACCTGCATCATGTAGTTGCCGGCGCCCGCCTTGTCGAGCAGGGATCCGAACAGGACGAAGATGAAGATGTAGCCCACCGACACGCCGAGCGCGACGCCGAACACGCCCTCGGTGGTGAGCCACTGGTGCACCAGCATCCGCTCCCAGGACGCGCCCTTGTGCGCGATCACGTCCGGCAGGTGCTGACCCAGCATCGTATAGGCGAGAAACAGGATCGCAAGGATGGTCATCGGCAGGCCGACGGCACGCCGCGTCGCCTCGAGCAGCAGGACGATGCCCGCGGACGCGATGGCGATGTCCTGCAGATTGGGCTGTCCCGGGCGAGTGGCCAGCTCTGCGTAGAAGAAAAGGAAATAAGTGCCGGCCACGGCGGCGGCGATGCCGATGACCCAGTCGAACCACGGAATGCGTCCGCGTTGCGACGCCGTCCGCATCGCCGGATAGCACAGGAACGCGAGCAGCAGACCGACGCCCAGGTGCAGCGAGCGGGCCTCCGTGTCGTTGAGCACGCCCCAGCCGAAGGTGAAGGGCAGCGGCGAGGCGTACCAGAGCTGGAACAGCGACCAGCCGAGCGCGAGCGCGAAGATCAGCTTCCCGGCGATGCCGCCGGCGGCGCGCCCGCCGGTGTCGGCGTCCGCAATCAGCTGCTGCAGGTCGGCGCTCGGTGCAGGCGCTTTCTTGGCCATCGTCTCCTCCCCGGAAACAAACAGGGGGCGAAACTCTCGTTCCGCCCCCTCGGTAGAGCTAGATCAAGCTGCGGCCTACTTCAACCAGCCTTTTTCCCTGTAGTAGCGCACCGCGCCGTCGTGCAGGGGCGCGCTCAGCCCGTCCTTGATCATGTTCTCGGGCTTGAGCACCTGGAACGCCGGGTGCAACTTCTTGAACTCGTCGAAGTTGTCGAACACTGCCTTCACCACCTGGTACACGGTGTCGGCCGGCACCTTCGACGACGACACCACAGTGGCGAGCACGCCGTAGGTCTTGGTGTCCTGGGCGTTGCCCGGGTACAGGCCGCCCGGGATCGTCGCATGGGCGTAGTACGGGTGTGCCGACACCAGCTTGTCCACCGCCGGCCCGGTGACCGATACGAGCTTGGCGCCGCAAACCGTGGTCGGATCCTGGATGTTGGCCGAGGGATGGCCGACCAGATAGAAGAAGCCGTCGATCTTGCCGTCGCACAGCGCGGGCCCGTGCTCGTCCGCCTTGAGCTCCGAGGCAAGCGCGAACGCCGAAAGATTCCAGCCCATCGCGCCGATCAGCTCATCGAGCGTGGCGCGCGTACCCGAGCCCGGGTTGCCGACATTGAACTTCTTGCCTTTCAGTTCGGCAAAGCTGTTGATGTTGGATTCCTTGCGCACCACCACCGTCACCGGCTCGGGATGCAGCGAGAACACGGCGCGCAGCTCGCTGAACGGCTCCTTGAACTGCTGCTTGCCCTTGGCCGCATTGAACTGCACGTCCGATTGCGCGACGCCCATGTCGAGCTCGCCGGCCTTGATGGTATTGATGTTGAACACCGAGCCGCCCGTGGACTCGACCGAGCAGCGGATGCCGTGCCTGGCCCGGTCCTTGTTCACCAGACGGCAAACCGCGCCGCCCGCCGGGTAATACACGCCGGTGACGCCGCCCGTGCCAATGGTCATGTACTTCTGCTGGGCCTCGGCCGCGGACGCGAAGGCGCCGGCGACGATCAGGCTTGCTGCAAGCGCGCTGAGTGTGCGCATAGTGATCTCCTCCTTGAAAGATTGCTTGTGTAGCTTAGCGGACTGGGCCTCTATGCGGCAACCCTTGCGTGCACTGCCGCGTCGATTGCGCCACCGAGCTTGTCGATCAGCTCGTCGAGTTGCCGCTCTTCGACGATGAAAGGCGGTGCCAGCAGCACATGATCGCCGCGGGCGCCATCGAGCGTGCCGCCCATCGGATAGCACATCAGGCCGACTTCCAGCGCCGCCTTCTTCACGCGTGCGTGCACGCGCAGCGCCGGCTCAAACGGCGCCTTGCTCGTCCTGTCGGCAACGAGTTCGAGGCCCCAGAACAGTCCGCGACCGCGTATCTCGCCGACGTGCGCATGCGCGCCGAACGCCGCGCGCAGCTTTTGCTCGAGCAG
>Ga0224510_10002839_pt1 | contig 10141 bp, 6 predicted proteins | sample SF_May12_sed_USG_FD_170161 | JGI IMG/M metagenome (GOLD analysis project Ga0224510, IMG submission 170161) | Sediment microbial communities from San Francisco Bay, California, United States - SF_May12_sed_USGS_4_1 | ecosystem: Environmental > Aquatic > Marine > Sediment | place: USA: California... | reverse complement strand
GGCCAGAAGGTGTTCACGCTGCAGACGCTAGCGGCCGAGCCGGACGCGCCGCGGCCGGAGCTTGCCGAGAGCTCGGGCTTCTCGCTGCACGCAGGCATTGCGGCAAAGGCCTCGCAGCGTGACAAGATCGAGCGCCTGGCACGCTATGTCTCGAGACCGCCGGCAGTGCGGTGGGCAATTGCGTGTCATCGCCAGCATCGAGGAACCCGCAGTCATCGAGCGGATTCTGGAGCATCTCGGCCATACGGCGGAGCCCGTCGATCCGGCGCATCCGAGCCGAGCGCCGCCGCAGGGCGATCGCCTGGTCTGACCGCTTCGTCCTGTTCTTAACCACCCGGGCCACCGTGCAGGGACGGGCGGTTTTTGGCTTGCGCCGTGATGCGCCGGCATTTCCGGGTGAAAGGGAGGGATGCACGCGCCTGAACGACCCGGGGTCGGACCGGCTCCGTCGGATGGCCGCCTCGATCTGCCGTCATCGGCCCGGTTGCAGCCGGTTTCAGCTCGCTCCGACGGTCTCGCTCCTGACACAATGGCCCCTTATACGCACTATCCGCGTGGCTGACCGAGTTTCACCCTGTCGCCCAGGGCGACGAGCATGCGCGGCTTCAAATCAACAGTGTCGGGGCCCAGCAGGGCGACGGACGAAACCGGCGCGCCCGCCGAGACCGATTGTACGGGCGCGCCCGCTATCGGAATCGTCAGTCCTTTTCGAATCTTAAAGTGCATCCGACCGATCGCCAACGGGTTTCGTCAATGGCTCAATACCGACCGTGTTGCTTGAAAATGTAGTTGCTGAGTTCGATGGACTCATAATTCATGCTGTGAACAATCCGATGCGCTGAGCGCGCGACCGCTCGCATGACTTTGTAGACGATCTGGGGATCCTTGTCGACCAGCGCCTCGAAATCCTTGCGTTTCAGGCTCAGCACCTGGCAGTTGCACAATGCCCTGAGGCCAACCGAGTGCACCTGACTGTCGATAAAGCTGAGCTCGCCGGCGAGGTCACCGTCACGAAGCACGGCGAGGCTTGCCATGGCGTCCATGCTGGTGCGTTTCATCACCTCGAGCTTGCCTTTGACCAGAACGTATAAGGAATTGTCCGTCGCGCCTTCCTCGAACAGAAACTCACCGTCCACCAGGTCTCGCGAATGCATCAGGGCGCTGAGTTCCTCTGCCTGGCTATCGGACAGTTCCTTGCCCAGAGATGACTGCAGAATCAAATTCGTTAAGTTGTTCATGCCCTTGCCCCTGTTAGATACATCACCCGGCCAAATCGGACACGAGTCTGCGTCAATACTACTCTCTGCTGAATACTGGAAAACCCATACCGATACCATGCAGTGCCAGCGACTCGCCGCGGAGCGTGGACTACGTTGTTTGGCAAGGGCCTCAGTAAATGTCCTTATGTATCTGCGCCGGTGCCCGACTAGTATCGATCAGGCCATATGGATGCCAACGATCTGACAAAACGCGCGGACCTTACGCGCCACGGCCGGGGTACGGGTGCGATGCGCAACCGTCGGCCTGACTATGTTGACCTGCTGCCGCCGTGCAACGACGCCTGTCCCGCGGGAGAGAACATCCAGGCATGGCTTGCTTTGGCACAGGCTGGCGACCACGAGGCGGCGTGGCGCGAGCTGGTACGAAACAATCCGTTGCCGTCGGTGCACGGACGCGTTTGCTATCACCCCTGTGAAGACGTGTGTAATCGTGCATTTACCGACAGTGCGGTCAGTATCCACGCGGTGGAGCGTTTTCTCGGCGATCTCGCGATCGAGCGGCGCTGGAGATTCACAAAGCCCGCGACCAGCAGCGGCAGGAAGATCCTGATCGTCGGCGCGGGTCCGAGCGGCCTGTCCGCGGCCTATCACCTGGTGCGCATGGGGCACTCTGTGGAAATTCGCGAAGCCGGCCCGGTTGCCGGCGGCATGATCCACTTTGGCATCCCTGCCTACCGCATGCCGCGTGCCGAACTGCACGCGGAGGTTGAGCGCATCGAGGACATGGGCGTCAGGATCACCCTGAATCATCGTGTCGACGACGTGCTGGCCGAAAAGCAGGCGGACGACTTCGACGCGGTCTTTATTGCGGTCGGTGCGCATATCAGCAAGAAGATCGATATTCCGACCCGCGATGCGGGCAAGATTCTCGACGCCGTGAGCTTCCTCAGCAGTGCCAACGAGGGTGAGCGGCCGCTGATTGGTCGGCGCGTCGCAATCTATGGCGGCGGCAACACGGCAATGGATGCCGCCCGCACCGCCAAGCGCCTCGGCGCCGCGGAAGCGATTATCATTTATCGGCGCGATCGCAGCAGCATGCCCGCACACGATTTCGAGGCCGACGAGGCGCTCGAAGAGGGCATCAAGATCAACTGGCTGCGCACGATCAAGGAGATTGACCACACGACCTTCAAGGTCGAGGTCATGGAGCTCGATGCGGACGGCCGCCCGCAACCGACCGGCAAGTTCGAGTCTCTGCAGGCCGACTCCCTGATACTCGCCGTCGGCCAGGATACGGACACGGCGTTTCTCGAATCGGTGCCCGGCATCGAATTCAAGCCTGACCACACCGTCGTCGTCGACGACAATATGATGACCGGCCACGCCGGCATCTTCGCGGGCGGCGATATGGTGCCCAGTGAACGTTCCGTGACCATTGCCGTGGGCCATGGCAAACATGCCGCACGGCATATCGATGCCTATCTGCAGGGTCGCAGCTACGAACGCGCGCCGCGACACGCCCTGATCGGCCACGAAAAAGTGCATCTCTGGTACCGCACGGCGGCACCGCAGATGGAACAGGCGCGATTGCCGGTCGTCGAGCGCACGGGCGGGTTCGATGAGATTCTCAAGAACCTGTCGGCGGCGGAGGCGTTGTTTGAGGCCAGGCGCTGCCTGTCGTGTGGCAACTGCTTTGAATGCGACGGTTGTTTCGGCGCCTGCCCCGAGGACGCGATCATCAAGCTGGGTCCCGGCAAACGCTATCGATTCAACTTCGATCTCTGCACCGGTTGCGCCGTCTGTTATGAACAATGCCCGTGCCACGCCATCGAAATGATTGACGAGCCAACGATCGGCGAGTCAGAAGCGACCGGACAACCAGCGACATGACCGTGCAACGTACGCTGGAAGGCAACGAAGCGGTTGCACGGATTGCGTACGCCGTCAGTGAAATCTGTTCGATCTACCCGATCACGCCGTCGTCGACGATGGCCGAACTCGCCGATGTCTGGGCCGCAAGCGGCAAGCAGAATATCTGGGGCCAGGTGCCCGACATTATCGAGATGCAGAGCGAGGGCGGTGCCGCGGGCACCGCGCATGGTGCGCTGCAGACCGGGGCACTGACGACAACTTTCACGGCATCGCAGGGGCTGCTGTTGATGCTGCCCAACATGTACAAGATCGCGGGCGAACTCACCTCAGCCGTATTTCACGTTGCGGCGCGATCACTGGCGGCGCAGGGTTTGTCTATTTTCGGCGACCACCAGGACGTCATGGCGGCGCGTACCACCGGCTTCGGCCTGCTCGCAGCCTCGTCGGTACAGGCGGCACAGGACCTGGCGCTGATCAGCCATGCAGCGACGCTGCAGGCGCGCGTGCCGTTCATACATTTTTTTGACGGCTTTCGCACGTCGCACGAAGTCAGCAAGATCGATCTGCTCTCGACAGAGCAGATTGGCGCGATGATGAATTCGGAGCTGGTCTACGAACATCGCAGCCGCGCTCTGAACCCGGATAATCCATTCATCCGTGGCACGGCGCAGAACCCCGACGTGTATTTCCAGGGCCGCGAGAGCGTCAACCGTTTTTACGCGGCCACACCATCCATCGTGCAACAGACGATGGATCACTTCGCCGGGATAACAGGTCGACGGTACCGATTGTTCGATTACTACGGTGACCCGCAAGCGACGCGCGTCATCATTCTCATGGGCTCCGGTGCCGACACCGTAACGCAAACTATCAACGCCTTGCCGTCCGCGGGTCTCGGCGTGGTTAATGTTCGCCTGTTCCGGCCATTCTCGGCGGAGCACCTGCTCGCCGCGCTTCCCGACTCGGTACGATCGATTGCAGTGCTGGATCGCACCAAGGAAGTCGGTGCCAGCGGCGAGCCGCTGTACCAGGATATCGTTACCTCGCTGGCGGAAGCCGTCAGCGAAGGGACGCTGGCGGCGATGCCAAAGGTGATCGGCGGTCGCTATGGACTGTCTTCGAAGGAGTTCACACCGGCGATGGTCAAGGCGGTTTTTGATGAGCTCAAGAAGCCGCAGCCGAAGAACCATTTTACGATCGGCATTAACGACGATGTCACGCATACCAGCATCGACTACGACAGCGCTTTCCAGATAGAGAGTGATGCAGTAACGCGCGCGCTGTTCTTCGGCATGGGCTCCGACGGCACGGTCGGCGCCAACAAGAACAGCATCAAGATTATCGGCGAGAACACCGATCTCTACTGCCAGGGCTACTTCGTTTACGACTCGAAGAAGTCCGGGTCGCAGACCGTGTCACATCTGCGATTTGGTCCTGAACCCATTCGTGCCCCCTATCTGATTCAGTCGGCGAATTTCATCGCCTGTCACAAGTTCGACCTGCTCAACAAGATTGAAGTACTGCAAAAGGCCGCCAACGGCGCCGTGTTCCTGCTGAACAGTTCGCATGCGGCGGATCGCGTCTGGGATGAGCTGCCGGCAACGGTGCAACAATTGATTGCCGATCGCGGCATCCGGTTTTACGTGATCGATGCCTCGCAGGTTGCCGGCGACTCCGGCATGGGCAAGCGCATCAACATGGTCATGCAGGCCTGTTTTTTTGCGTTATCGGGTGTGCTGCCCCGTACCGAGGCGATCGCGCAGATCAAGCAGGCGATCGAGAAAACCTACAAGGCCAAGGGGCAGGCCGTTATCGACAGGAACTTCGCGGCCGTCGACGCTGCGCTCGATCACCTCTACGAAGTCGCAATTCCAGCGGACCGGTGGAGCCGCAGGCCGGCTGACGAGGTTGTGCCCGCGGACGCCCCGCAATTCGTGCGCGAGGTCACGGCACAAATGATGCGCGGCCACGGCGACGACCTGCCGGTCAGCATGCTGCCCGTGGATGGTACTTACCCGAGCGGTACGGCGCGCTGGGAGAAAAGTAACGTATCGGACCGCGTGCCCGCGTGGGAGCCCGAGCTCTGCATTCAGTGCGGCAACTGCAGTTTTGTCTGTCCGCACAGCGTTATCCGCGCGAAGTTTTACCACGAGAGCGCGCTGCAGGCTGCGCCGGCCGGTTTTCCATCGGCGCCAATCAGTGCCCGCGGTTTTCCGGAAACGCGCTATTCGTTGCAGGTGTATGCGGAAGACTGCACGGGTTGCAATCTCTGTGTCGATGCCTGTCCCGTCACGAGTCCCGATGACCCTGAAGTTCGTGCCATCAATATGACGGACAAGGCACCGCTGCTCGAGCAGAGCAGGGTCGACATACAGTTCTTCGAATCGCTGTCGTTTAACGATCGCGCCACGCTGGATTTTTCCTCGGTCCGCGGTGCACAGTTTCTGCAACCGTTGTTTGAATTCTCCGGCGCCTGCGCCGGCTGTGGCGAGACGCCTTACGTCCGCCTGTTGTCGCAGTTGTTCGGGCCGCGTCTGCTGGTCGCCAACGCCACCGGTTGTTCCTCAATTTATGGCGGCAATTTGCCCACGACGCCGTGGACCAAGAACGCCGAAGGTGGTGGTCCGGCCTGGTCGAATTCCTTGTTTGAAGACAATGCCGAGTTTGGTCTGGGCATGCGTATCGCGGCCGATCATCATGCGGCGATTGCCAGACAACTGCTGACGGAACTAGCACCGCTGGTTGGCGAGCAATTCGCGGACGAAATCGTAAACGCGGGGCAACGTGTGGGTAGCGAGATCCGGGCGCAACGCAGGCGCGTTGCCGTATTGAAAGCACAGCTGCAGAAACTCGTTGCCGCAGACAAGAATGACAAGGCTGCTGCCTTGCTGTCGATCGTCGATCATCTGGTGCGTCGCAGCATCTGGCTCGTGGGCGGTGACGGCTGGGCGTACGACATCGGCGCCGGCGGACTGGATCATGTACTGGCGGGCGGGCGTAACGTCAACGCGCTGGTGCTCGATACCGAAGTGTATTCCAACACGGGCGGGCAGATGTCCAAGGCGACGCCGCTGGGCGCTTCGGCGCGGTTCGCGTCGGCAGGCAAACGTATCGGCAAAAAGAGCCTTGCCCTGCAGGCTATTTCGTACGGCAATGTCTATGTCGCCCAGGTAGCTATGGGCGCCAACCCGCAGCAAACCCTGCTGGCGATGCGCGAGGCCGAGGAGTATGAGGGTCCGTCGCTGATTCTTGCCTACAGCCATTGCATCGCACATGGCTATGACCTCGCCGACGGCCTCAAACAACAGAAGCTCGCAACCGCCAGCGGCTACTGGCCCCTGATTCGCTACAACCCGGCACTGCGAGCGGCCGGCAGGAAGCCGTTTGTGCTGGATTCTCCGCGGCCGACGATTCCGCTCAAGGACTATGCCTACAACGAAATGCGCTACAAGGTCTTGCTGAAGACGCATCCGGACGAGGCGGAGAAACTCATGCGCAGCGCGCAGGAACTCGTGGAGCTGCGCTGGCAAACGTATGAGTACATGGCGAATCAGCCGCCGTCGAAATTCCAGCCCGCCGGTTAGCTGCATTCGCACAGCTCTCCCGCGCCAATCTGGTCATGAACGCTGGATATGCCGCTGTCGCTAGCGCATCTGCTGCGCTATCACGTGCACAGGGCCTGACTCTTTCAGTTCGCACGGGCCAGGGAGGGCCGCTTGAGTCTCGCAATACTAAAGAGTCGTGCGCAGCTCGGCAGCGACGCCCCACCGGTCACGATTGAAGTGTTCCTGTCCGGCGGTCTGCCGTCGTTTTCCATCGTCGGCATGCCCGAGACGGCCGTGCGCGAGAGCAAGGATCGCGTGCGTGGCGCGATCCTGAGCTCGGGCTTCAAATTCCCGCAGGAGCGCATCACAGTCAGCCTGGCTCCGGCTGACATGCGCAAGACCGGCGGCCGCTTTGATCTCGCGATCGCACTCGGCATCCTGGGCGCGGGTAAGCAGTTGCCCGTCGATGCCATGCACGGCATCGAGTTTTACGGCGAGCTCGCGCTCAATGGTGACATCCGTGCCGTGCCCGGCGTGCTGCCAATCCAAGATGGGGACATCCCGGTGGCAATCGACAAGCTCGAGAAAGCGTTGATCCGTACCGACGGTTGTGTCCTGAGAGGTTCGCCAGACGGCAACGGGCCAGAGCGTGATTGGATTACGGACTGCACCGCGCAGATCGAGACTTATGCCGTTCTCAGCGCAGCGCTGGATGCACTTACGCCATAGCCGCTCAGGCGGATAGGAAAAAGCGAGGTGTAACCGCCTCGATCTACGAAACCCCGCACCCTGCAGACGCTACCGGCCGAGCCGGACGCGCCGCGGCCGGAGGTTGCCGAGAGCTCGGGCTTTTCACTGCATGCGGGCATCGCCGCGAAGGCCTCGCAGCGTGACAAGATCGAGCGCCTGGCGCGCTACGTCTCGAGACCGCCGGTGGCCACCGAGCGCTTGTCGCTGACCCGGGGCGGGAACGTACGCTATGCGCTGAAGACACCGTATCGCGACGGCACCACGCACGTGATCTTCGAGCCCGAGGACTTTATTGCGCGACTCGTCGCGCTGGTGCCAAACCCCCGCGCGCACCTGACCCGGTACCACGGCGTGTTCGCGCCGGCGAGCCGCGACCGGGCAGAGATTGTGCCCAGAGCACGCGCCGCTGCTTCCGCCGAACGCGCCGAAGTCTCGGTCAGCGACCGGCAACGGGCGATGTCATGGGCACAACGCCTCAAGCGGGTGTTCGCTATCGATATCGAGACGTGCCAGCAATGCGGCGGCCGCTTGCGCGTCATCGCCAGCATCGAGGAACCCGCAGTCATCGAGCGGATTCTGGAGCATCTCGGCCATACGGCGGAGCCCGTCGATCCGGCGCATCCGAGCAGGGCGCCGCCGAAGGGCGATCGCCTGGTCTGACCGCTTCGTCCTGTTCTTAACCACCCGGGCCACCGTGCAGGGACGGGCGGTTTTTGGCTTGCGCCGTGATGCGCCGGCATTTTCGGGTGAAAGGGGAAGATGCACGCGCCTGAACGACCCGGGGTCGGACCGGCTCCGTCGGATGGCCGCCTCGATCTGCCGTCGTCGGCCTGGTTTCAGCTCGCTCCGACGGCTTCGCTCCTGACATGATGGCCCCTTATACGCACTATCCGCAGCCAGACCTTGATAGTTGAGACGCAAAAGTCGTTGATCCGATTGGGCTATGATCCCGGGCCTTTGGGCCAGGCGGGCGCGGAATTGACCGGCGCCGTAATGGCGTACCAGAAAAGCAAGGGGCTGCTCGGGACCGGTGACGTGTCTCAGGCACTGCTAACCCACATGTTACGCAACGGCGGCTGACGCGGCGGCCGTTGCGGACATCGGCAGTCCGGCTTATCGCGGCGCGGTGTTACCAGCCGCGAAAGCCAAGTTTGGCAAACGGCGTGAACGGCTCCTCCAAGAAATTAAACGTTCCCAGAGGTCATCGAATGGCGACAACGTGTAGCCGATTCGTTACGTGTTAGTAAGATCGTTTTCATCGGCGATGATCGCGATAGAACTGAATGCGCAGTGCGACCAGAATGACGAACAACAGCATGAAGATGAATGCGCCAGTCCGAAATGAGTACGAACTCAAAAATCCCTAGTATTCGCCAGCACTGCGCTAGTATCCGACCCCGTGCCCGGTGCCGGATCGAGGACTCGAACGACGTGGAACCAATCGAGTCAGAGCGCTGCGCCGTCAAAACAGCAGTGACCATCCTATGGTCAGCGTGTTCAGGTTCGAACCCGTATCCTCGTGTGTGCGATTTACGATATATGAAACTGAGACGCCCTGGGCCTTTGCGACCGGAAATCCCGCGGAAATCGCGGCCAGAACGACGCGACTCTTGTCACGCCCGGGTACACCGTCGACTGTATTTTCACCACCCCAGCCGTATGCTGCGCTCAAAGACGACCACAGGCCAGGCCTGAACACCCTGATCAGATGCGCTTGCACCGCATACAGTGGGTCCTGTTCGCGCATCGAGCTGATCAGAAATTTCTTGTTGTCGGTAAAGAAGAATGTCGAACCTGTAAGTTCGTACGACCACGCGCCGCGAGTATGAACTACACCTACCTGCGGTCGAATGATGTAGCGATTGGAACCCAAATTGAGCAGCTTGTCATCAAGATACTCGCCCAACGGGACGGTGACCGCGATGGCCACTCCGACCAATGTGCTCACATCCTGATTTGCAACGTATGTCTGAGATTCATTACCGCTAGCTGCGGGAGCTCCAAACAGATTCACCGAAACTCGAAAACTGGGATCGGCAAGACCCACTCGAGATACGCTGGCAGGCGCGCCTTCAAGCAACCCGCTCCAGTTCGCGTTCTGCCACGGAACGATCACGTCGAGACGACTCAATCTCCCGGCAAAGGCAAAAGACCGGGCATAGGCAACAATCAGGGTGTCCACATCGGCTTGCGCATCTTCGACCAGCAATACCGGATCAAACAGAACGTCGCCGCTGGTTCTTGCGTATGCGGTGCCCAAAATGTTCGTTCCGTCTGGGAATGGCGTCCAGCGTCTTGGTTCGACATCCTGACCACGGGCGTTCTCGGTTGCGAGAACGCACGAAATTAATAGGAGCGCAAATACAGGATTTCGACTAAAGCCATTTCGGAACTCTTGACTTTCCATTGGCACCGTCACGAAAGACACATTAACGTAAGTTCAGTATATGCAAATCGGCGCAGGCGGCAAATTATCGAAGCGATACCGCCAGGTGGGTGTCATCTCCTGACATATTCCGCCGGCGGAGGATTGCAAACGGAACAGCGGCGTTGCTCCTTCGCAGCCTGCTGATTCTCCGTGGAATATAACCGGGACACGTGCGTATTCGGTCGAGGATAGGGCCTTCTTGGCGCCTGACGGATTGCCATGGCCGAGGTCTATGCTCACTCTTTCGAGTCAGTGCAAGGACGCACGGCATGGGCGCGGCGTATCGCGACATTGCGCAGGCGAAGGATTTCATCGCGCCGCCGGGG
>Ga0224510_10002838_pt1 | contig 10143 bp, 6 predicted proteins | sample SF_May12_sed_USG_FD_170161 | JGI IMG/M metagenome (GOLD analysis project Ga0224510, IMG submission 170161) | Sediment microbial communities from San Francisco Bay, California, United States - SF_May12_sed_USGS_4_1 | ecosystem: Environmental > Aquatic > Marine > Sediment | place: USA: California... | reverse complement strand
TGGTTGAAATGAATATTTAAAAATGTCAGCAAAGGATTAAAAACATAACATGATTATTAAATACATTAAACGAGATTATTGAAACGTTTCTCACTCTAATAAAGTCAGTTTAGAATTGTAATAGCATTTTTTTGCAATAAATCAAAACCGTTCCAACGCTTTATTTTGTAAACATTGATCTAAACTTAGAATGACCTATGAACGTGCGGCGTTATTTTGACCCTAGCAAGGTGCGAGGCGAAGAGAATTCCGTTATATTTATAAACTGTGAAATCCTTCCAGCACCAGATGACGCTCGTATTTGTTTTACATTTTCCTAACGACAACGAGGCGTTTCAATGAAATTCAAAGGTGTATTCTATTGATAATGATTATCTGTAATATTTTTGTTTGTTTTATGTCATTAATTATAGGTCGCCAAAGCAGGGATAGGAGCTTTAATGTACACTGTTTAAGAGAGCACTATATGTGACACAAGGACTGCTGATAAGGCATAAAACATATGTCTGTGTCCTGTAACCTGCCTGACCATCTGTTTTTAATGTGGCGAAGCATTTATTAATATCCATTATGTACACTGATAGTCACATTTTGAATTAAAACAAATAAACAAGCACTATTGTTTAACTTCATTAAAACAATTTTGGTAAGTCATTTCAATATACAATTCCCTTGTCGTAAAACATTACAACATATTGTAATTAGTCATAATTAGCCAAAACAATTGATTTTACGCGGTCGAGCAGAACTATAAATGTATTAAGAATACATGTATACCTATACAGGCTCGAACTTTATGCATTAACGGTACCGTCCTAATAGCATTATCATGAGTTTGGCCAAAAAGACAAATAAGTTTGGGTTTAATGACCTACATTGATAACGTCCTCCTTTCTCTTTCACTTTCACTATGTCTTATTATCTAGAAATGTTGTTGTTGTTATTGTTGTTGTTGTTGTTGTTGTTGTTTTTGTTAGACGTTGTTTTTCAGAGTTCAGATATATCATTGAATTGTATGTATCTTCAAAAGCAATGACAAAATTAACAAGAATTAGTCGCCGTTTATCATGAACCGTTATAGTTTGTTTTTGATACTTTTTTACCCCGTATTTAACAAAGCATGACCCTGAATACTCAAATGAAAATAAAATACCTTTAAGCTTAGGAAGAAATGCACGAAGAAATGTATTTTCAGCTGCATCTTCAACATTTAGCATGCTGGCTCCATAGTGCTCACAGAATTTCTGCAAACAACAGCATATGTACGTCATAATGTTTTCATGACCTCGAATAACTGGTGTGTTTCACTGAACACAACATACATGTAAACCGTACTTGTTTTAACACTTTGTTGATTAATATAAGACACATACACAAATTTGTTAAAGTGTGTTTGGTTTAATATCTATTTATATTTTTAACGTTTTTAGAATTAAAATATGCCATAACAAAGTGAATAGTGAGGTTGAATTTAAATTATGAATGCAAATACAATTTTATATGACCAAATCAGCTTACTAGTAATGTGTGGAACTCACCAACCTGCGTTAACAAAGTCTATTTTACCACATATGTATGGCAGCCGGATGTTCACATACTATACACTCATATTTATAGTTTACCTAGCACGAGTGCCTACACATATACGATTTAAAGATGCTAAAACTGGCCGTAAAATATTACACAATTTGCATAAAGGGAAATCAATAAAACCATCTAAAAAGGAAAGTCTTCCGGAAGCGTAGCATACATGGGGTAATTAGCAGCATTTATTTCATTGAGGCTGTTTATAAATAGTAACTAAAAACAAACAATACGAGCGTTTACCTGCGCGTCATAAAATGGCATGTTTAGTGCTCCAAACAGGTAACATGAACTCTGGTAATGTACCCAACCGTCTAGGCACCGGTCAGCGGATTCTAAAGAATAATAACTTAACATATAACTTTTCAGTGTGAATTAAACATATTTTAATTAACATTTATGCACGAGTGCACTGGTACTTTAAAATAGGAGAATTATTAAAATAGGAGAATTAAAGTGTTTTCGTCTACAATTCGAAATATGTCACGTTAATATCCTGTTTTGATAAACAAAAGATTGTTGATGCACTATTAAGTATTTAACAAGTGTCCAAACAAAACAAAAACACAACAATATACATAATGCAAGTACATCTCTATGTCATATTGTATGTGTTACAAAAATACATGCACACTGTATACCGGTTAGGTCAAAGCGGAATATTTGACCGCTGTAGAAGGATGTGATTTCTATGCGAAGACACTGGAGGTATGCCCGCACGGGTAGCGAGTGAAAGTGTAACTCATTGTCACCATAACCCTCGATTTCCTGAAGAAGGTAGGGCTTGTTTATAGTTGGTACATCTATAATAAATGTAAACCTAAATAGATGTACATATTTTGAACTATATTTATTGATACCATCAATCAAAAATGCTTATTTACCAAAACACGTTTAAGGTCATTACTTTACTAAACAAAATGAAAGTATACACATTTACGAGGGTCATTCATAAAGTTCCCGGATTGGGGCTATAACTTGTATAAACAGTATGTTTTTTCATTTAACTACTACTAAACTAAATAAACATAGTATTGTATACGTCGTTGGTCATCAAAGAACACCCTATACTATATACGCATCATAAATTTCAATGTAAAACATTGATGGTTTGTGCACAGAGGCTTAAATATGGTTCCAATGCAAATGTCAGTAGGAAATACTATAATCGCAGTTAAAACACACATATGTACATTGTTGTCTTGTTAAATAAAACCACTGAAGATGTGAAAAGGGTAATATTGATAAAATAAAGTCACTCTTGTATGAAACTGTTTATTTAAATCTAAACAAATGTAAAATTAAATGGTTTTAACAAACTAAAATGCATACACAATTGTAACCATTTATTTGTTTTTCCGGTTTTACCCCTATTATAATTAAAAGGCTATTGAATTTGCTACAACTAATTATGAAATTCAGTTGTGTCATGTTCATATACATATATGATGTTATTAACAACAAACAATATGCCACAATAGTACTTCAAAGCATTAATCAGAAATCCTAATGCCGTTGTCTTACAGCTGGTGTTTAGTGCCTGTGTGGCGGCTGTAAAATGTCGCCCCGTACTTTATCATTGTGAAGTTATATTTTTCTGGTTCTCAGGGATTATGGATTGTATTTTGTCTACATTTGAAAATAGAGTTCCGTTCATGCGCTTAGGGGAGTCAGTGGTGTGGCATTTTTCATTACCACTGATGAACAGCTTCAATAAATCCGAGGCTGCTGTTTTTCCCATGCAGGCTGTGCTACCTGAGGGCTTTCCCTTTCATCAGTTTAATGTTATTTCTTCTTTCAGTTGCTCCACTAGCATTTGTCATTGATAGTTATGCCGAGATATCCGCTACCAGACGCAATCGACGTGATCTTGAAATATGCAGGTATTCAGATCTTGGTGGAATGACTTACGAATAATTTGGTAACCTACTTACAAGACATAGCCCAAAACTGTACTTAAGTCCAACGGTCGTTTGACGCAGTTTGTAATTAAATCATTAACTAGAACATATTTACTCTCTTGCTTTTCCTACGATGAGCGTATTTGCCCCTAATAGTGTGCATAACCCAATGAACGCAGTGTTTAGGAATACCTGTATAATGTACCTACGTGTGTGAATGGTCGCGTGAGTTTAAATGACGCGAAAACTTAACGGATGTCAAAAACAACGATTACGTTAAGTTAATTTTTTGCTTTGCCATTTAAAATTTTCATGTCACGTTCAAACACATTTAGCATCAATTCAGCGAAAATATTAGACATGAATTTCCTGATGCCATTATCGGTGTTAAAACGCCGATAATGAAATAATAAACTGATGACAGGGATAGCCATGCAATTCACTCCCGTATAGATGCTAGGACTGTTTTTTCATATCCTTATTTTCAGTCACAAGCTTTGTAGTTTTGTAAGGATTCTAAATGAATTAACATTACAAAGGGAATTGCCAATGTTTGGGACAACAAGTAACATACTACAAAAACAAAACACCAAACATAAGAGTTCCCCTAAGGATTCACTGCTGCTTATGGTTCAAGGTAAGACACAAACACTTCCGGCCAAAATATACAGACATAACATCTTAAGATATTAAGATTTGCAACGTCAATTGCCCTAATAACATCAGACGAGTAATAAATAGATGTTGTAATCTTACGTGCGCGGTTCCATCTACGTTGAGTACGTAGGCACCGTCCGTGCAAGAGCGATCAGCCGTGTAGAATATTTTAAACTTCACTCGAGTATTTCTGGTAGCACTTTCAATGCGGGTTCTGACGCTTTGAATCTTAACAATACTACTAAAACGAAGCTACAAAACAAACGATCTATTACTTGGAAAATGTATGAAACAATAAATGCATGTTTAATGAATGTTTCAGTTATTCATGTTGTCGCATTGTTGTCTTGCAAAAAAAGATCACATCTTAAGGTAAAATATGTATGGCTCAAAATTGAATTTTCTGGAAACAGTCAATACAGATAATTAAAAGTGGCGGAAACCAAATTGGTATGTCTGTTGCGTCATGATGTTGTAGAGTTTTTGTGTCGTTCCTTGTGTTAGGTTTTGTACGGGCCATTTTGTCATGGTGCCCTTAAACATGACATATCTACATTGTTTACAACATTCTTTGTTTGAACATCTCTTCAATTTATATTATAAATGTCTCCTACTGGTTCTAAACCTTATTAGGCAAAGAACACAATTCAGGAAACCGAACGTATGTCACTTTTGATTACTGTTTGATATAGTTTGTTAAAAATACATTTTACCAAACAAAGTAATTCTTAATTATGAAGTCACGTGATTGTTAACAACGCATGCACTATTTTACATGTACTAGGTTACTTCACTGAGGGTTTATGATCATCAAGAAACTAGTTTGAAGATAAAATATATAGTAAATATCTACCAGAGGTTCAATTAACATGTTACTCTGTTGATAAAGGATCACCTACACTTATAGTATTTTTTAGAAAATATTAACTAAGAAGTACCTGGAGATACGGCATTGTAGCCGTGTCTGAAGGAAGGTTCCATCCAGCCAGGTATTTCGCAGTGCCGTAAAGTTCTTCGATGATGACATTGGACCCAGCAAACGCAGATACTTGTTTTTCTTCGATTTTAGGCGTCGCAGGAAATGAGTCATAATGACTGACTTGAAACATTTAAACGTAATAAACATTATCAGTGTAGAAAAACTTAGTGTATATTATTTTTATATGTTGATCGCAAAGAAAGGATATATAGGTTACTAGTTTTTAACGTATATGGCTCCCCGCAAAACCTGATTTGACTCAGCACACCGCACTAGAGGCAAACTTATAACATAGTATGTCACCGCTACAAATAATTTAGCTTAAGTTAAACACTGTAATGAATTGTAGACTCACATGTTTATGCAACTTAAACAAAGACATTTTTAAACTCAACCCTAATTAATAAAAATCGCAAAAAACGAATCAACAAACAAATAATCAGGAGTCCTTTATAAAGACTCTTTGAACAACTCGGAAACATATTCTTAACATTCTGTAGTGTTGCATTGAAATATAACTAATGTTTAACAGTATCAGGAAATGATGTCGGTTGTTACACGCACTCGCACATTAATAACACATATTTTGATTTCCATCGAAACAATTTTAGTGCCGTTTTTTATATAATGTTGTCTCTTTCTTATCTTTTTATCAATTTTAAATCGTAAATAGTAAAAATTGTCCTATAAAAGTGGTTCAAAATAAAACCCTGAAAGCCCGCGTGACAGCGCATCACCTATACCCCAGTGCTAATTTTGATTTACGTCAGAACTACTCACTTATCTACCATAAAGCCCTACGATACTCTCTAGGCGACCTGTTTAAAGCCAATTCGAGTCATTGGTTTATATTTATAAACTCTGCTGTATACAGAATATGCATGCGCGCCACTTTAAACCAAATTTACAATATAACCTCGTCGGGATAATCTGACCAGTAAACAATAACAATAACACGCTCCCATTGATGTGAAATAGGGGAAGCGGGATTATAAACAAACCTACGTGGCGTGAATATTATTATGATGATTTTTTGGTCGACAGACCCAGAGTTTACGAGTTTCCAAACCATTGACAGTTTCTATTAGTCTAAAAATAGATATTGTTTCGAACCTAATAGACGCCGTGATTCAGGCAGATGAAAAGTAGTTCTACTTTTCAAAAGCTCCTGTTCAACTGCACAGAGAATTGCACATCTTGAAATGATGTGCAAAATGATAAAGACTATGTTTGAAATTATCAAAAAATCATTATATATATAATAATAAAACTCCATTCACTTGGAATGTTACACCATATTCATGCGCGATTTGTATCACGATTCCGCGGGTTCTACAAATAGTAATTACCGCATAACATTTTAGTCAATCGGAAGGCTCTAATTCGAGCGTTAACTATCATTTCGAAATGATCAGTTGTTGGTTGAATATGAAACCCAAAGAAAATTGGGACAGAAGAATGAATAATAGAAACAAGAAGGCACTCAACATTTTTCGAAAGTGCATTAGTTGCGAACGGCCACTAAGCTTGCCTGCAGATATAAATAGAAAACTGTTTGTTTCTAATACAAAGTAATTTGTTGTTGTTAGCTCACCTGAGCACAAAGTGCTCAGGGTGAACTATTGTGATCGGTCTTTGTCCGTCGTCCGTCGTGCGTCGTCCGTAAACTTTTTTACTTAAACATCTTCTCATCTGAAACCGCTCATTGGATTTTGACCAAACTTCACAGGAATGATCCCTGGGTGGTCCCCTAAAAGGTTCCAGTGGTTGCATCAGTAGGTCACAGGGTCAGAAAATAGGTTTTAAAAAAAGCAATTTTCAAAAATCTTCTTGTCTAAAACTACAAGGCCCAGAGCTTTCATATTGGGTATATAGCATTATCTAGAGGTCCTCTACCAAAGTTCTTCAATTTATGCCCCTGGGGTCAAAATTGACTCCGCCCCGGGGGTCACAATTTTACATTGAATTATATAAGGAAAACTGCAAACAAATTCTTCTCTTGAACCGCTTATGGGAATTTGACGAAACTAAACAGGAATGGTCCCTAGGTGGTCCCTTACAGAAATTGTTCAAATGGTTCTGACTGGTTGCATAAGTAGATCACGGGGTCAAAAAATAGGTTTTCAAAATGCAATTTTCAAAAATCTTCTCGTCTGAAACTACAAGGCCCAGGGCTTTCATATTTGGTATATAGCATCATCTTGAGGTCCTCTACAAAATTTGTTCAACTTATGCCCCTTGGGTCAAAATTGACCCCGCCCCAGGGGGGGGGCACAATTTTACATTTAATTATATAAGGAAAACTACAAACGACTTCTTCTCTTGAACCACTAATGGGAATTCGACCAAACTCAGCAGGAATGATCCCTAGGTGGTCCCCTACCGCAATTGTACGAATGGTTCTGATTGGTTGCAAAAGTAGGTCACGGGGTCAAAAAATGGGGGAGGGGGTTTCAAAATGCAACTTTCAAAAATCTTCTTTTCTGAAACTACAAGGCCCAGAGCTTTCATATTTGGTATATAGCATCATCTAGAGGTCCTCTACCAAAGTTGTTCAAATTATGCGCCTGGAGTCAAAATTGACCCCGCCTCGGGGGTCACAATTTAACATTGAATTATACAAGGAAAACTTCAAACGACATCTTCTCTTGAACCATTAATGGGAGTTTGACCAAGCTTCACAGGAATGATCCCTGGGTGGTCCCCTATCAAAGTTGTTCAAACCGTTCCAGTTTGTTGCATAAGTAGGTCACGGGGTCGATAAATAGGTTTTAAATGAAACTTTGAAAAATCTTCTTGTCTGAAACTACAAGGCCCAGTGCTTTCATATTTGGTATATAACATCATCAAAAGGTCCTATACCAAAGTTTTCAAATTATGCCCCTCTGGTTCTCTATTATTGGCTCCACTGTAACCTTTGATCTTTTCCTCAGGTGAGCGACCCAGGGCCCTCTGGTTTTACGTGTAGCATTTATTATCGGCTTGGTCCGGTATGCGTTAAAGGGTTAAAAATGGTGCTTAAACGGTCATGAAATAATTTAATAATGACATTTCGGCTCCAAATAAAGACAGTTCTCGTTTCCTTTTTTATTCATTTATTAGGACATTGTATTTTTGTTAGTTTTTTTGTGTTACTGTTCTCGTGTAGAATATTTTTGATCTCGCCACTGATCTCACTTGGAAACAATGTATTCATGTATTATTTCATATTGCTGTATAACAAGTGTTTATTCACATGTAGCTTGAGTTTAAATCTGTTACTAAGTGTTAAGCTGCCCCCAGTGGACATCTTCATTCTAGTCAGGGACATCATGCAGAATCCATGTGTTTTTATACTGAACAGAAAAGGACAATGACATTGAATATGACCTAACAACTGAGAAAATTATACGTTTATCTCGTAATATGCTTTCTTACGATTATCAAAAGGCAAAATGTTTTTAAAGTTGTGAGTCTTGTAATAATTATGTTTTGAATTTGAACAGTGTTATACAAAAATATTTCAAGAAAATATCCCATCCCTCGGCATTTACATTAGTTGTTACATTGATAGTACAATATCCATTTATTCTGTATACTTCCATGTGTACCTTTTGCATAATATTACATTTTAACTTTTCATGTGAAGAGATATGTTTTATATGTTTCACATACATGTCAGTTTTGATACTTATAGTTTAAAAGTTTACAAATAAATGTTCACTGAACTGTTTTATTATTTTTATTGTTTTTGTAATTAGTTATCTAATATGTACCCATTACCTTGCCAACTAATATGTACCCATAACCTTGCCAAGTAATATGTACCCAGAACCCTGCCAAGTAATACCTATACAGCGCCAAGTAATAATAGTACAACGGCAGGTAATACCTGTACAATTCCTATTCCAATTATGTATCTAGTGTTCATAAGCATAATATCCCAACCAAATCTGATACTAGTAATCAGCCCAATTGATCCAGCTACCAGAAATAGCCCTTCACTAGCGAATACATGACAAAATGTTAATCTTCACTTTACTTGTTGGAATATAGATGGGCATTTTATTGGTTAAGTTTGTCAGTCACATTTTCTGGAACATAAACCAACATCTTTCCACAAAAAACTATACCAAAACGGTCTCTTAATCAAATGGTTTTTTGATAGCCGACCCTTCAGTACCTTCAGTCCTTTGATTTTGTATTGAACTAGAGAGCCAGTAATCGCAAATACCCGTTAGCCTTATGATATGCACTGTGGCGTGCGATTTTGCCGGATACGGTTCAAATACCAGATAATAACTTTTAAAAACACATTTTCCGTAACATAACTGCTTTGACAAGTGTTTAGGTATGGATAGTTTTTCGTGTCGTAATAGATCGTTTTACTCGTAAATGTACTTGTACACAATTCACTATGTAACTAAATGCGAAGCGTTGATTTCTTAGTGTTTGATACGTTTTATTTATGCATCCTTCAAATAATAGACAAATATTGACCCTATTTCAATTATCAGAAACATTTTAAAGGTTTTTATTAATGTACTTTATTTAAATTTGACTTCTAAGTTAAATTGTTAAAAATAGTGTAAATAATATGTACGAAGGCACTGCCTCCAATCGACCGTACGCGTTTTACTATTTTTGCCGTTTATAAATATCACATAACATAAACATCCCTTATAATGTATCAAAGACTCCTACATGTCAAAGGCTCTTTTTATATTATAAATATATTTTTAATAATGCCTAAAACAATATGTATGTTTCCTTTAATTTTCATTATAAAATATATTGGATCCGCTAGTGATGGATGCAGCACCAACCCTAGTCAGTGTATGGGCAGTTATAATGCTAGATAATATTTAGATCAGTGATCTACATGTAGTGTAAATGAATCTGTCGTGTAGAAATACGGATTGCTATGGACACATTTCTCTATTTATGCAAACTAGTTGCATTTGAAACCTCTCCAAGTGTATGAGAAATGTTTCTTAACAAACATCTAAAAAGAGTTATGGTGTTTGTGGATTGCCTTCCCTA
>Ga0224510_10002837_pt1 | contig 10144 bp, 7 predicted proteins | sample SF_May12_sed_USG_FD_170161 | JGI IMG/M metagenome (GOLD analysis project Ga0224510, IMG submission 170161) | Sediment microbial communities from San Francisco Bay, California, United States - SF_May12_sed_USGS_4_1 | ecosystem: Environmental > Aquatic > Marine > Sediment | place: USA: California... | reverse complement strand
GTGCCGCCGCCGCCTCTTCGAGGAAGCGGGTCATGGTCGGCGTGACCTGCAGCGGAGTCGGGGCGGCCAGTCGTCCGACGATCCGCGCCGCCATCACCGCGGCGTTGTCCTCCCTCGGCATGGAGCCATGGCCCCAGGTCCCCCGGACGCGGATCCGATAGGGCGCGATGCCCTTCTCGGCGATCTGGATCGGGTAGAGCCGACGGCCCGCGATCGTCACGGACACGCCGCCGCACTCGTTGACCGCTCCCGCGGCCCGCAGCCAGTCGGGGTGCTCGGCCGCGAGCCACTTGGCGCCGACGTCGGCGCCGGCTTCCTCGTCCGCCGTGCAGGTGAACAGGACGTCGCGACGCAATCCCGGGATGGGGTCGTCCGCCGGGTCTCTGCCCGCGGCCCTCGCCTCCGCGACGAGTCGTGCCACGACGCCGTACTCGAGCGCGACCATCCCCTTCATGTCCACGGCACCGCGGCCGTAGACGTATCCGTCCGCGATGTCGGCGGCGAACGGGTCATGGGTCCAGCGCTCAGGGGGTGCCGGAACGACGTCGAGATGCGACAGCAGCAGGAACGGGCCTCCGCCGGTGCCGTCGCCACGGAGCCGTGCATGCACGGAGCCGCGGCCTGGGACGGGTTCCACCACCTCGGGCTCCAGCCCGAGTGCCGCCAGGCGGTCGGCCAGATAGCGCGCCGCGCGCGTCTCCCCGTCGGGGGCGTCGGCGGGGACCGGGTTGACCGAACGGATGCGGATGAGGTCCCGTAGCGTCGCGAGGACGTCCGCGTGGGCCGTCTCCCACGCCTCATCGGCGATCCTGGCGGAAGGGAGCGCTGCGATCGCCGACATCGTCAGCCGCCGGACGTCGGTCCGACGAGGGCCAGGATCGTGCCGATGATGAACCCGGCCCCGACGATGACCGCGACCATGGCGACCAGGAGCCGCCAGTAGCGGCGCTCCTCGGCCAGGGCGGGCCCGATATCCGGATCGTCGCCCCCGGCGATGTACGGTCCGGGCAGCCCCTTTTCCCGGGCGCGTCTGGCACGCGGGGAGTCGTACCGCTCCGGGTCGGGCGGCACCTGGAGCGGCGGGGCGCTGGTCGGCTCGGTCACGAGGCCATCATGCCCCGTCAGGAGCGCCTGCGCTCCAGGTCGAGGAACGGCAGGGCCGTCACCACGGCCGGCACCCGTCCGCGCCGACCTTCCACGGTCCACTCGACCTCGAGCTGCGAACCGACCGGCTCGTGCCGGACCGGCACCGATGCGAGCGCGATGGCCTGCTTCAGGATCGGACTCCAGCCCAGGGAGGTCACCTTGCCGACCTGGCGTCCGCCTTCGAGCACCGGTCGCGGCGAGCGGTCGACCGATGGCGAGATCGCCGGCGGGATGCCGCGGGCGTCGTACAGTCCCTCGATCCCATACCAGTCCAGCGTCAGCCCGACGAGGCGCCGGCGCGGACCCCCTTGCTGCTGTTCCGTCGCCAGCGCTCGGCGACCGACGTAGTCGGCCTTGTCGAAACTGACGAGGCGGCCCAGTCCCACCTCGAACGGGCTGTAGTTCTGCTCGGGATTCATGGCGTGGCGAGCCGACGTGTAATCCACCTCGAGCAGGATCAGTCCGGCCTCCAATCGCGTCACGTCCAGCGCCATCATCCCGGCCGGGCGAAGGGCCCAGGCGGCCCCGACGTCCATCAGGCGATCCCAGACCGCGACGGCCGAGTCGGCCGGGATCCAGATCTCGTACCCCAGGTCGCCGGTATACCCGGTGCGACTGACGTCCACGTCCACGCCGGCGATCGTGGCCGCGCGTCGCCGGAAATAGCGAAGGTCGGCCAGCGAGGTTTCCGCGGCCGCCTCCAGGAGGTCGCGGCTGAACGGGCCCTGGAGCGCCAGCGCCGCGACCGACTCGGACTCATCCGTGACGTTGACATCGAGGCCGGCGGCGTTCATCCGCAGCCAGCGGTACTGCGGATCCGCCGCGGTCCATCGATAGGACCCGTCGTCGAGTCGATGGACCGTGCCGTCGTCCACGATCTTGCCGTGCTCGTCACACCACGGCGTGTAGTAGACCCGCCCTTCGGTCAGCTTGGTCGCGTCGCGCGTGATGACGCGGTCGACGAGGCGCATCGCGTCCGGTCCCGAGACCCGGTACTTGTACAGGGGGCTGACGTCGATCAGCGCGGCCGCTTCGCGGATGGCGTTGTACTCGATGTCGTGGAAGTCGGCGTAGGTGGACGAGGCGAAGTAGCCGGACCACTCGCGCCACTGCATCTTGCGGTTCAGCGGCGCCGTCCGCGGATGGAATGCGGTCCCGACGCTCATGTAGCGACCTCCCTGCTGTAGCCGCGAGCCGGGCGAGCCAGGCTGGCCGGATCCCACCGCGCGACCGCGGAGCGAAACGGCCGGCGCGCCGGATGACACGTCGAGTACATTGCATCAATCCTATGCACCTCGCATAGTCCTGTCTCGCCTTCCAGGAGGGCCCAGGTGGCGCAGCGCTACGACGCCGTCATCATCGGTGGTGGCCACAACGGCCTGATCTCCGCCGCCTATCTCGCCCGAGCCGGGATGCGTACGCTCGTCCTCGAGCGGCGCCACGTCCTCGGCGGCGCGGCCGTGACCGAGGAGATCGTGCCGGGGTTCCGATTCTCCGTGGCGAGCTACGTCGTCAGCCTCCTGCGACCCGAGGTCATCCGCGAACTCCGCCTGCCCGAGCACGGACTGGACATCCTCCCGCTCGATGGGACGTTCACGCCGCTGCCCGCCGGTTCCGGGGCCCACACCGGTGGCGGGGACTACCTGTGGCGCGTCAATGACCATGGCCGCACCGTCCGCGAGCTGCGCCGCTGGTCCACGAGTGATGCCGAGGCGTACGAGGAGTACGGCCAGCTCATGGTGGAGATGGCACGCTTCATCAAGCCGATCCTCGGGATCGTGCCGGGCGATCCGACGGATCGGGATCCCCGCCCGCTGCTGCCGATCGCCGCGCTCGCGCGCAGCTTCGGACGGCTGACAGAGCGCCAGCAGGCGGTCTTCGTCCAGCTCATGACGATGAGCGCGGCGGATTTCCTGGACCAGTGGTTCGAGACCGATCCGCTGAAGGCGACCATGTCCGCCTCCGGGATCATCGGCACCTATCAGGGCATCCGGTCGCCGGGCACGGCCTATGTCCTGCTGCACCACTACATGGGCGAGATCGACGGCGCGTTCCGGGCATGGGGCATCCCGAAGGGTGGGACGGGCGGCGTCTCGTATGCCATCGCCAGGTCTGCCCAGGCGCTGGGTGCGGAGATCAGGACCGAGGCTCCCGTCGCCCGGATCCGCACCCACGGCGATCGCGCCACCGGCGTGGTCCTCGCCGACGGCGAGGAGATCGACGCCTCGGTGGTCTTGTCATCGGCGGACGCCAAGGTCACGTTCCTGGACCTGCTGGCGCCCGGCACCCTGGATGCGTCCTTCGAGGAGGAGGTCCGCCGGTTCAAGTTCCGTGGCTCGTCCGGCAAGGTCAACCTCGCGGTCGATCGCCTGCCGGACTTCACGTGTCTCCCGGGCGTTGGCGAGCACCTTCGCGGTGCCATCTCCTTCTCGCCGTCGATGGACGACATGGAGCGCGCCTACGACGATGCGAAGTACGGCCACTGGAGCCGGAAGCCCTACATCGACATGATCATCCCGACGCTCGTCGACCCCCAGATGGCCCCGCCCGGCAAGCACGTCATCAGCTGCTTCGTGCAGTACGCCCCGTACAAGCTGGACCCGGCGCTCGGGACGTGGGACGACAATCGAGAGGCCTTCGGGGACGCGGTCATGGATCGAATCGCTGAATTCGCCCCGAACATCCGCGACATCACCATCGGCCGCCAGGTGCTCACGCCGCTCGACATCGAACGGACGATGGGCCTCACCGAGGGGAACATCTTCCAGGGCGAGCTGTCCCTGGAGCAGCTCTTCTTCAATCGACCGGTCCCGGGCTATGCGCGGTTCCGAACCCCTATCCGAGACCTGTGGCTGAGCGGCTCCTCCACCCACCCCGGCGGCGGCCTGATGGGTGCCAACGGACGCCTGGCGGCACTGGAAGTGCTCAAGTCGCGCGGCCGGAAGGTGGCGTGACCATGACCGAGACGACCGTGTTCGACGCGATCGTGGTGGGGGCCGGGCACAATGGGCTCGTCACGGCGGCGTACCTGGCGCGAGCGGGGCGCACGGTGTTGGTGCTGGAGCAGCGCGAGCGCGTCGGCGGCGCCGCGGACACGAGCGAGATCATGCCCGGGGTGCGCGTCCCCACCGTGGCGCACACCGTGGGGCGGCTGCGCCCGTCCGTCGTCCGGGAGCTGGACCTCAAGCGTCACGGCCTGGAGCTGATCGCCCCGGAGGTCCGAGCGTTCGCGCCGCAGCCGGACGGACGCGCGGTGACGTTGTGGCGCGACGTGGCCGAGACGCAGGCATCGCTGCGGCCATGGTCCGAGAATGACGCGCGCGCCTATGCGCCGTTCGATGCGCGCGTCCGAGGCCTGGCGAAGTTCCTGGCGGACCTCGGCGACGAGGTCCCGCCAGACGTCCGCGAGCCGGGGTTCGGCGATGCTCTCATGGGCCTGCGCCTCGGCCGGACCTTCCGGGGACTCGGTCGCGACGACGGCCGGACGATCCTGCGGGTCCTGGCGATGTCGGTCGCGGACTTCGTTGCCGAATCGTTCGAGAGCGATGCGATCCGGGCGGCGCTCGCCTGGCGCGGCGTGCGTCACACGGCGATGGGCCCGTGGTCGGCCGGGACGACGAAGGTGCTCCTGGATGATTCCGCGGCCAGCGACGGCGGCGCCTCCGGGGAGACGGTCTACGCGACCGGCGGACCCGGCGCCCTGGCGGAAGCGCTCGTATCGGCGGTCCGTGCCGCGGGGGGCGAGATACGGACCGGCGTGGAAGTCGTGGCGGTGACCTCGATGGACGGGCGCGCCACCGGTGTCGCGCTCGCGACCGGCGAGGAGATCGGCGCGCGGGCCGTCGTCAGCGGCCTCGATCCGAAGCGGCTCCTGACGACGCTCGTGGATCCCGTCGCGATCGGACCGTCGCTACGCTGGCGCGCCAACAATATCCGGACGCCGGGACGCTCGGCCAAGGTCAACCTGGTCGTCGATGGCCTGCCGGGATTCCCGGCTGCGGCCAGCGACCCGCGCCTGCTGCGTGGCCGGATCCTCGTCGGGATGACCGGGATCGATCAGGTGGAGCGCGTGTTCGACGCGACCAAGTACGGCACGTTCGCGGACGAACTCGTGGTCGAGGCGACGATCCCATCACTCGTCGATCCATCGCTGATCGCCCCGTCCGCGGACGGAGCGCACGTGCTGTCCGCCGACGTCCAGTGGGTGCCGACCACGCCGCGCGACGGCACGTGGGACGACCGGCGCGAGGCCCTCGGCGACGCGGTGGTGCGTACCCTCGAGACGGTCGCCCCCGGCCTGGGCGGCCGCGTCCGAGCCCGGCAGGTCATCACACCGGCGGATCTCGAGCGCGACTTCGGCCTGACCGGCGGTCATCCGCTCCATGCCGAGCCGGCGCTCGACTCGTTCTTCGCCTGGCGGCCCCTGCTTGGCTGGGCCCGTTACCGGATGCCGCTCGAGGGGTTGTACCTGGCGGGATCCGGCGCGCACCCGGGTGGCGGGGTCACCGGCGCTCCGGGTCGCAATGCGGCCCGCGAGGTGCTGGCGGACCTCAAGCGACGCCGCTGAACAGCGGTCCCCGGAAGAAGATCTCGTCCGGGAGCGGCCGGTAACCGAGCCGCGCGTTCACCGCGCGCATCGGGCCATTGGCCTCGTCGTTGCCGGTCTCGAGGGCGGTCAGGCCGGAACGTATCGCCCACGCGATGGTCCGCTGCTTGAGGACGGTCGCGATGCCACGACCCCGCCACGAGCGGCGCACCGCCGTCATGTCGTGCCAGGCCACCGTGGTGGAGCCCGGCACCAGCATCAGGCTCGCGTACCCGACGACCTCGCCGGTCAGCGCGTCGAGCGCGACCATGAACGCGTCGGCGGGAATGCCCGGCCGATCCACGTCACGGGCGCGGAACTCGGCCAGGTCTCCGGCTTCATCCGGTTCGGCGCCGCCCGGGATGTCCGCGAAGGCCTCGAGCGCGACGGCGTGGATGGCGGACACGAGGTCGGGCCGGTCGGCGAGGGTCGTCAGGCTGATCCCGGGCGGCGCCTCGGCTCGTGGGGCTTCAAGCCCGGCGAGTTCCAGGCGAACGGTCTTCGAGCGCTCGATCTCGCGGAAGCCGCGGTGTTCCAGGAAGCGGATCCCCTCCGGCCGGGCCTCGGACGTCCGCAGCTGCAGGCCGGTCTTGCCCGCCGACCGGGCCCGTTCCGACACGGCGACCAGCAGCGACTCACCGATCCCCTGACGGCGAGCCTCCGGCTTGACGGCGATCGTCGCCCACAGGTCCGGGTGGTCGGGCGGATGCACGTAGATCCGCCCGACCGTCGCGACGCCGACCGCTCGAGCATCGAGCTCGGCAAGGAACCGGGTGGCCCCCGGGTACGTGGCGTCGGACCAACGGATCTCCTCGAGCGAGGTCGGGTTGTCCGGCGTGATCGTATTCATGAGGGTCACCAGGGACGCCAGATCCGCCTCGTCTGTGATCTCGCGGATGGTCGCCGGCGTCGACCGCCCGTGGCGCGGTTCCGTCATGCCCCGATCAGGTCTCGGAGCGGCATCGCGATGTCGCGGACCACGTCGTCCACGCCCGCGGCGCCGAGCCTGGCCGGCATCCCAAGGATGACCGTGGTGGCGCCGCGTCGAACGGCCTCGTGCGCCTGGTCCACGGCACGCCGACGATGCTCCGGGCTCGTTCCCGTGGGGACCTGCGCGGCGATGTCGAAATCGGCCGGATCCCGGCCGGCGGCCTCGAGGGCGACCAGGATCGCGTCGCGTCGCTCACTGAAGTAGGCGAGATCCGATGGGCGGCCCGGACCGGACGCGGCCGGCAGCACGGCCGGGAGCAGCCAGCCATCCGCCACGGCGGCGGCCAACGCGATCCCGCGGCGCTTCTGACCGCCGAGCCAGAGCGGGGGCCCGCCCGGCGTCAGCGGTGCCGGCTCGTTGGTCGCCTCGACGAGCGGGTAGTAGGGATCGGGGCGGGTCACACCGGGCGGCCGTGCAGCGGGATCCGACCATAGCGCCCGCAGGACGTGGACCGCCGATTCGAAGCGGTCGAACCGCTCCGGCATGTCCGGCATCGGGATGGCGTACGGCCGGTGCTCGCCCTCGTGCCATCCGGCCCCCAGCCCCACGATGAATCGGCCACCGGTGGCGTGGTCCAGGACCGTCGCCGACTTCGCGAGAACGGCCGGATGGCGGAAGGTCGCGGACAGCACGCCATGGCCCAGCCACTTGCCGGGGACGCGATGGGCGAGGGCCGCCATCGCCGTGAGCGCCTCGAAGCTCGGGCCATGCTGCTCCCGCGACACGTCCGTCAGGTGATCGTTCATCCACACCGAGTCGAAGACATCGGTCTCGCCGATCCGGGCCCAGGCGGCCTCCAGCGTCGGCCAGTCCACCGACTGGGGCGAGGTCTTGATGCCGATCGGGATCCTGCGAGTCACACGCGGGCTCGGTGGCGGATGGCGCAGGATCGGATCATCGGCTCGCTGAGAGGTTCGCAGCCATGCGCGGTCCGGTCGTCACCGCGCCTGTCGACGCCGAGCCGACAAGGGCGGCGTACTTGGCCAGGACGCCACCGGTGTAATTGGGCGATGGTGGCGTCCAGCGCGCGAGGCGAGCCGCGACCACGTCCGCCGGGACGTCCAGATCCAGCGCCTTCCGATCGACATCGATGACGATGGGATCGCCCTCCTCGACGATGGCGATCGGCCCGCCGAGCGCGGCCTCCGGCGCGACGTGACCGATCATCAGTCCGTGGGTCCCGCCGCTGAAACGCCCGTCCGTGAGGAGGGCGACCTCATCGCCAAGGCCTTCGCCGACCAGTGCCGCGGTGACGCTCAGCATCTCCTGCATGCCCGGGCCGCCGACCGGTCCTTCGTAGCGGATGACCACGACATCGCCGGGCACGATCCGCCGTTCGCTGACGGCCTCGAAGCAGGCCGCCTCGGAATCGAACACCCGCGCCGGACCGCGGTGGAGCCGCCGCTCGTGACCGGCGAGCTTGACGACACATCCGTCGGGGGCCAGCGTGCCGTGGAGGATGGCCAGCCCCCCGGTCTGCTTGAGCGGCGTCTCGATCGGGAGGACGACCTGCTGATCCGGCGTCTCCACCGCCGTCGCAGCGATGTGGGCGATCGTCTGTCCGTCAACGGTCGGAGCCTCACCGTGCAGCAGGCCGGGGCGCTTCAGGAGTTCACGCATGACCAGGCCGGTGCCTCCCGCGTCGTACATGTCCGCGGCCGTGTAGCGTCCTCCGGGGCGCATGTCCGCGACGACCGGGGTCCGCTCGGCGATCGCCCCGAACTCGTCGATGTCCAGGGGGATACCGAATTCGTGGGCGATGGCCAGGAGGTGGAGGACCCCGTTCGTGGAGCCGCCCGTGGCCGCGACGCTGGCGATCCCGTTCTCAAGCGATGCGCGGGTCACGAATCGCGACGGGCGGACGTCGTGCCGTACGAGGGTCATCGCGAGTTCGCCCACTTGGCGCGCTGCGTCGTCCTTCCGTGGGTCCTCGGCCGGGATGCCGTTGAGTCCGGCTGGGGAGAGGCCCATGAACTCCATCACCGTCGCCATCGTGTTGGCCGTGTACTGACCGCCGCAGGCCCCCGGCCCGGGGCACGACACGTTCTCGACCTCGTACAGCTCGTCGAGCGTGATCTTGCCCGCCCGGTAGGCTCCGATCGCTTCGAACACGGTCACGACGGTCGCGTTCCGGGCGCCCTTGTAGGTCCCGGGGTAGATCGTGCCGTTGTAGAGCACGAGCCCCGGGACGTCGAGCCGTCCGAGGGCCATCGCCGCCCCCGGGATCGTCTTGTCGCACCCGACCAGGCAGACCACGCCGTCGAGCAGATGCCCGCGGACCACGAGCTCGATGGAATCGGCCACGACCTCGCGGCTCACGAGCGAGGCCTTCATCCCCTCGGTGCCCATCGAGACCCCGTCGCTGACGCTGATGGTGTTGAACTCCATCGGCGTCCCGCCGGCCGCCCGGATCCCCTCCTTGACGAACTCAGCCAGGCGACGCTGGTTGTAGTTGCAGGGCATCGTCTCGATCCAGGTCGTCGCAACCCCGACAAGCGGCTTGGCGAGGTCGTCGTCCGAGAACCCGATGGCCTTGAGCATCGCGCGAGCAGCCGCTCGGTCGGGCCCATCCGTCAGGGCGGCGGAGTGGCGCTTGGCCGGATCGCTCGGTCGATCGTAGGGGTGGTGGGGCAGAGGGTCGGGCATCTGGCGCTGGTCTCCGGTTGCAGGGCGTCGGGCGACCAGTGTATGGCTCCGGCGTGGCGAGGGGTCAGATCCGCCGCCCATCGACGAGGCCCCGCGGCGATCGGTTCGAGGCTCAGGCTGCGGACCCCTCGAGCCGTTCCTTCACGAGTGCCTGCGCCAGCAGCTCGCTGGCACCGTGGCCGGTCACCGCCTCGATGAAGGACGTGCGATCGAGCGTGAAGGCGTCGATCGGCTCGAGGGCTCGCACGGAGGCCGTCCGCGGCACGTTCCGCAGCAGTGCGATCTCCCCGACGCCGGATCCGGGTCCCTCCGTCCGGATGACGACGCCCCCTCTGGACACTTCGATCCGTCCCCGCTCGATGAGCACGTAGTGATCGCCGACCCCGCCCTCACGCATCAGCCACTCGCCCTCGGGAACATGGAGCGGCTGGAGCCTGTCTGCGATGTGCTCCACGGATGCCAGCGACAGCGGTGCGAGCAGCGGCACCTCTCGGATGAGCGCCGAGCGCCGGACGAGTTCCGGCCCGCCCTCCTGGACCGCCCGGAACGAGACCCACACGAGGACGGCGGCGACGGGCAGGATCGCCCCCGTCACGACCAGGGCTCCGCGGATCCCAAGCCAGGTGATGAGGATCGGTGCCGCAAGCCCCCCGAGCGCGACGGCGACGTTGGTCACGCTGTCCACGATGCCGAGGACCGCGACCCGGCTGTCGTTGGTGGACGTTCGCTGGAGGAGGGTGAACCCGGAGATGTCCAGGAAGGCGTTGCTCAGCCCG
>Ga0224510_10002836_pt1 | contig 10148 bp, 6 predicted proteins | sample SF_May12_sed_USG_FD_170161 | JGI IMG/M metagenome (GOLD analysis project Ga0224510, IMG submission 170161) | Sediment microbial communities from San Francisco Bay, California, United States - SF_May12_sed_USGS_4_1 | ecosystem: Environmental > Aquatic > Marine > Sediment | place: USA: California... | reverse complement strand
GACCTGATCTTCCGCCATAGCGTTTCTCCTCGTAATGAATTGATCGTTGCATCACGGCCGGATATCCACGTTGTATTTGAAAAAAAACGTGATGTCTGAATCTGGCCGGGAGGCGCAATAGTATTTACTAATCGTTATTTGGGGATTTTGTTAAGTAATTATCGGAAATGGTAATCGTTCATGTCAACGAAAATTTTTGTAATATAAAGTAAATGATAAGCGTGTTGAGAATTTAATTATAATTACCGTTATTTATAATAGGTTAAAATTTAGTAGTAATTGTTTAAATCAGTAAAAATGGAGGACGGCGGGTGCCAAAAATGAAGGCGATCTGCGAAAGGAAGCGGATTTTGCAGGAGGGTATTTTCAGGTTTCGGAATTCTTGAGGGCAACATCGACGATGGAATGGACATCCAGAATCAGGCAGACCTCACCGTTGCCGAGGATGGTGCAGCCGGAAACGCCGCCGACATTGCCGAGCCCTGAAATGTATTCGGAAAGCCCTTTGATGACTGTCTGCTGCTGCCCCATGATCTCGTCGACAAAGAGGCAGAAGTTGAGGTCTTGACCTTCGAGAACGATGAGGATGCCTTTTTCAAGGTCGGTATAATCAGGGGTGATCTTGTGAAGTTCATGCAGCCTGACCACCGGCAGCAGGTTGTCGCGGACCTTGACCAGTTCCTGGCCGTCCGGTGAGACGGTGACCATGTCGACGGTCGGGCAGAACGATTCCCGAATCGAGAGCAGCGGCACGATGTACAACGCCTTGCCGACCCTGATCATCATACCGTCGATGATCGCCAGGGTCAGCGGTATCCGCAGGATAATGGTGGTGCCGTGCCCGCTCTTGCTCTTGATCTCGATTTTGCCCTTGATCTTCTCGAGATTTTTGCGGACCACGTCCATGCCGACGCCGCGACCCGAGACATCGGTGATCTGATCTGCGGTTGAAAAACCGGGCAGAAAGATCATATTGAAGACTTCCGGGTCGCTCAACTGCGCTCCATCGTCGTCGATGATGCCCTTTTCCATGGCTTTTTTGATGATTTTTTCCCTGTTCAGGCCACGGCCGTCATCGGTGATGGTGATGAGAACTTCCCCCTCCTCGTGGCTCGCCGACAGGCGCAGGATGCCGGTTTCACCTTTGCCGGCCTGAGTCCGTTCGGCAGGGGGTTCAAGGCCGTGATCCATGGAGTTGCGGAGAAGGTGCACCAGGGGGTCGGTGATCAGTTCGATGACCGTTTTGTCGACCTCGGTGCTTTCGCCGACCAGTTGCAGGTCAACCTTCTTGCCGGATTTCCTGGAGAGATCGTGCACCAGCCGCGTCATGCGGCGGAAGAGGCCGGCCACCGGCACCATGCGGATCAGCATCGCCATCTCCTGCAACTCGCGGATGATTTTGTCCATGTGCTGACTGGCCTTGTTGAAGTTCTCCAGTTCAAGGCCGCGCAGGTCGGGGTTATTGATCAGCATGTTTTCGGCGATAACCATCTCACCGATCAGGTTGATGAGGCTGTCGAGCTTGACGAGATCGACCCGGATGTCCTGCCGGGCGGCAGTTGCCGTTGTTGCCGGCGCGGGGGCGGCTGCTTGCCTTTTCTGGGATTGCACCGCTTGGGCGATCTGGTCTTCCGTGACGGTTCCTGAGTCGACCAGGATTTTTCCCAACGGTTTGTTCTGCGTGTCAAGGGCCTCTTCGATGACGTCTTCGGTGACCACCCCCTGGCTTACGAGTATTTCGCCGAGTTTCGGCGTCGGTGCGCCGGATGCGCCAGGTTCGTCTGGTAAGAGATTGGTCAAGGCTTCCAGGTAGAGGCCGATCCCTTCTATCTTGCATTCCTCGCCCAGGGCAATCTTTTCCATGGTTTGACCGAGGATATCGATCAAGCCAAGCAGGGTTTCAATCGCCTTGGGGCGGTTGATATCGGCACCCTCGCGGGCGGCGTCGAGGAGGTTTTCCATCCCGTGGGCAAGTTTTTCCATGGGATTGAAGCCGAGAAAACCGCTGTTGCCCTTGAGGCTGTGTATGTTGCGGAAAAGCTGCGCCACCAGTTCCGGGTTTGCATCCTCCGGATTCTTGCTCCATTGGAGCAGTGCCTCCTCGCTCTTCTGGATGAGTTCACCCGATTCCTGGAGAAAATGGTGCAGGGTGTCAGGATTGATAAGCTGGGAGGGGTTGAGGTCGAGATCGATGATCGGCCCGGTCGCGGCGTCCGCCTCAGATGCTGCTGGTTCTGGCTCGGGAGTGCCGTCGATGGCGCGAACGAATTTGTCGTGGAGCTTGTCGGCCTGTTTGACAAGGTTCCGGTCGTTCAGGTTGGTTTCAAGTTGCACCAAGGCTTCCTTGATGAAATCGCAGGCCTGGCACAAGAGGTCGACATGGCTGGGTTGAATGGTGATCTCGTCGTTGCGGAAACGGTCGAGGAGGTTTTCGGCGCTGTGGGCGCATTTGACCAGGTTGTTGAATTGCAGGAAGCCGGCGCCGCCCTTGATGGAGTGAAAAGCGCGGAAGATGGTGTGCAGCTTTTGCAGGTTTTCCGGCGAGGTTTGCGCTTCGCTGTTCTGGTGAATGGCGGCCAGGGTGATAATGTCCGCTTCCATGGCTTCCACGAGATCGCGGACTTCACAGATGAATTCTTCTATGATCTCAACTTGTTCGTCAGGGAGTTGGTTCGACATGGTTATTCACCTTTTGTCACTTTGTCTGCGAAGCATGCGGCCGAAATTGTCAGTTTTGAGGTTGCGGATTGTTCTCCGCTCGTCATTTTCCGGCCCGCCAAGAGGGCCTTTTCCAGCGCGAAGCGGTCCTGTTCTGGTTGTAACCTCGCTAGCGTCCTGATTGCTAGTTTTTAGTCGGCATAGAGTCCGGAAAGTATGCTCGCATCAGATGTTCAAGATCTTCAAACCGGAGAGGCTTGGTCAGATAGGCATCACAATGTTTGGCCTGCAGCAGTTCGTCCTTGATGTTCTGGTCATCGAGGGCGGTGGTCATCACCACCTTACAGGAAAGGGAGTCACCCATCTCTTTTTCGAGGCGGCGAATCTCCTTGGCAACCTGCCGGCCATCGAGTCCTGGCATCATGATGTCGAGACAGATCATGTGGTACGGCTTCTTTTCGATCATCGCATTTTTAAAAGCCATGATTGCCTCGTAACCGTCGATGGCGACATGGCTGTTGCCGTACGGTGTCAGGAATTCCTGCAGGAGGTAGCGGCTGATGAATTCATCTTCGACAATAAGAAATTTGAGGGGTTGGGTCGATTTTGGGTCGCCTTGCCCTTTGTTCAGGATGGCCGTCAGTTCGTTGATGATCTTATCGGAGCGCCTTTGCAAGACCGGGCCGGAAGGGTCGGCGGAACGGAGAAGGGTAAAGCAGTGCTCCAGGCTTGATGAAAGCTTTTCAATGATCACGCTGTTGAGCGCTGTCTTGTCCTCCTTGATGGCCTCGACGGCTTCAGTTAGCTTGCCGCTGAAGCCGGCCAGCGCCGCCATTTCGTACATGCTTGCGGTTCCCTCAACGGTATGCAAGGATCGATGCAGTTTTTTGCGCAGTTTGGCGGAATCCGGGTCTGCCTGCAACTCCTGTAGCATCTTGCGGACCTCGTTGAGCAGTTCGCTGATTTCGTTGATCAAGGCCACGGTTTCGGGGTCGGGCTCTTTTTCCGCCTGGGGGGCTGGTTTTGGGGGAGCCGGCGGCGGTTCGGGTTGGGGCGCGGAGGCAGGGGCGGGGGACTGCGGCGTTGCGAGCGGCGCGCTTTTGGTCGAGATGGCAGGCGCCAGTTGGGCAAGGATGAGTTGCGCCGATTCCTGTATTGCCGGGGATTCCGGATCGTCCGTCTCGATCATGGTGAGGATCTGGTCGCGGGCGGTGAGAAGGACCTCGCGGAGCGCGTCGGGGACAACGCCGCTTCCTTCGCGGATCTTGTCGATGGCGGTTTCAACCTCATGGGTGAACTTGGATACCGCCTTGAAGCCGAACATGGCCCCCGAACCCTTGATGGTATGAAAGGCGCGGAAGAGGCGGTTGATAAGCTCGCTGTCGCCTGGATTGTCGCGCAATTCCAGAAGAGCCGCTTCTATATCGTCAAGAAGGTCGTAGGCTTCTTCCTTGAAGATATCGGTTTCCATTGTTCCCATGATAAAAATGCCTGAAAAGGTGTTTGCCGGGGCCTGGCCGCGTATCGTTCAGGTTTCTTCCGGCATTTTTCGATTCTCCGGATTAAGCACCGGTAAATTTCTACGCTACGGTTCGACCAGTCGCAGCGTCAATCCTCGGTTTGAGCGGTGATCTTCTCAATATCCGCGATGAGAATAATGTCCTCGTTGCCAAGGATTGTGTAGCCGTTGATGCCGCGGATGTCCTTGAAAGCTTTGTACCCGTCGGAAAAGGTTTTGACGACAATTTTTTGATGACTCAGCACCTCATCGACCCAAAGTGCGATGTTATGTTTTTCGCTGACGATGATAACATGCCGGTCGGTGACTTGCTGCGGCGGTTTGGCCTTCGGGAACAGGAACGAGCCCAGATTGATGACCTGGTAAACCGAGCCGTGATATTGGATGCAGTTGTCGCCGGAAAAAAGCCTGGTGGCCTCCTCCTCCTTGGCTTCAATGGTGGCGGTAATGTCTTCGGAGGGGATCGCCAGGGTCCGATTGTAGACGGTCACGATCATTGCTTCCTTGGCGACCAGGGTTTTGGTCAGCGGAATCTTGAGCAACACCTTGGTCCCTTGGTTCACCACCGACTCCACCTCGACGGTGCCCTGGGTCTCCTTCAAGACCGACTGCACGACGTCCATGCCGACGCCGCGACCAGAGACATCGCTGATATTTTCGGCGGAACTGAAGCCGGGTTTGAAAATGAGGTTGATCAGTTCACGGTCGGAAAGCTGATCCGCCTCTGCCGGGGTGAGGAAATTCTTTTTGATCGCCACGTTCTTGATCGACTGCGGATCCATGCCCTTGCCGTCGTCGGTGATGGTGATATAGAAATAGTTGTCATCCACCGCCGCTTTCAGTTCCAGGGTGCCGGTGGTCGGCTTGTTGTTGTTGGCTCGTACTTCCGGCAGTTCGATGCCATGGTCAACCGAATTGCGCAGCATGTGGACCAGGGGGTTTTCTATTTTTTCCAGCAGGTCCTTGTCGATGACGGTCTCTTCCCCGACGATCCTGAAATCGATATCCTTGTTCAGGGAACCGGCGAGTTGGCGGATAACGCGGGGAAACCGTTTGAACAGGGTGTCGATGGGGACCTTCCTGATCCCCATGATGCTTTCCTGGAGGGTATCCACCATTTCGTCCAGCGAGGTGATGGTATTGGTGAAGCGGGCCATGATGTCGTAATCGACCTCCGCCTCTTCCAGCTGCTTTTTCAGGAAACTGAAGGAGTCGATGTTGATGAACAACTCGCCGACAAAGTTGGCGAAGCTGTCCAACTTGTCCTGATCGATACGGATGGTTTTTTTGATTTCACGGCCGTCCGGAGCCTTCTTGGTGTGTTCCTCAAGGGCGTTCTTTTGCTGGATGGTCAACGCTTCCTGGAGGTCGGTTGCCCTCAAGACGCCGTCCTCCACCAGGATTTCACCGACCTTTTTCTGTTTCTTGAGGGCACTGGTCAGTTGATCCGGTGAAACCTTATTCTGGGAGATCAGGATTTCGCCGAGCTTGCCGAAGGTTTCGGTGCCGGTAGCCGGTGCTTCTTCGGTTTCGGTGATCTCAAATTTAGCCAGAATGGCGTCAATGGTTTTGCTGGTCGAGGCGGTGAATTCATTGCTGGCGATCAGCAGCGCATCGTCGAAGAAATTACACATGGATTGCAACTCTTCAAGCTCATGGGCGGCATCGCTGTCGTTTTTGAACACTTCCCGCAGTGAGGCGAGGACGTTTTCAAACTCTCGTTGCAGGTCGCGGTCCACCGGGGTTTTCTTGTCCATCCGGCTTGCCACGTCGAGCATCGGTTTGACAACGGCGGTGTAATCTTCGTCGCCGATCATGTACCTGGCAACCGTGGAGCGCCTTGCGGTCGCGCCGGAGCTTTTGGCATCGTTGATCAGGAGTTCGATTTCCTTGTTTGCTTTTTCGATCCTGCTGAGCAGGTTGCTGATCAAGGTGTTTTCGCTGGGCGAGATATCGTTGTCCATTGCCTCCTTGAGGAGTTTTTCCAGGGTGAGGACACTGGTGATGGAGCCGGCTGGTTTTTCCGGCTTGATCCGTTCGACCTTGGCCAGGAATTCGTTTTCATCGTCGCGGAGAACGGTGTCGCTGGGGTCGTTGTAGGCCCGGTCCACCATCTGCCGCAGATAATCAGCGCCGCCCAGCAGGGTGTCGATGATCTCCTTGGTAATGACCAGATCGCCTTTACGGACGTTGTCGAGCAGGTTTTCCAGGCGGTGGGAAAACTTGTTGATGTTGGTGAGGCCGAAGAAGCCGGAGTTGCCTTTCAGGCTGTGGATCGGCCGGAAAATTCGGTTGATTATTTCCAGGTTGGCCGGATCTCTTTCCAGGTCGATGAAATCCGCTTCGATGCCGTGCATGGAATCGGCTGATTCGTCGAGAAAACCATGCAGTGCCTCGAGATCCATTTCGCTGCTCATGGCTTATTTTTCTCCTTCGGCTGCTAGTTTATGCAGAATGCTGTTGACCCGGTTGAGCTTTACGGCCACGCCGTCGGCGGCGGCGATGATTTCATTGATATCTTCGAACGGCTTGAAGAAGATGTCGACCGCGCCGTAGCGGAAGGCGTCCAGGGTGTTGCTGATGGTGATATGGGCGGTCATCATCACCACCTGAATCATGCCGTTGAAGTTCTTGATCTTGCGCAGGAGGGTCAGGCCGTCCATCTGCGGCATCTGGATGTCGCTGATCACCATGTCGAAATGTTGGTTTTCGATCATCTTGTAGGCCTGCAATGGATGATCGATGGTGGTGACGTCGTAATCGGTGGGCAGGAACGCCATTTCCAGCATGCTCAGGATGTCTTTATCGTCGTCAACGATCAATATCTTGTAGTTTCGTTTCTCTGGCATGGCGTTGCTCCACTTGGCTTCGAGGGGTGGTTTGTCCGTGTTGCCTTGTCTTGTCCGTTCCAATCAGGATATTTCGATGGGTCCGGCCAGCGGTATCTTGATGTTAAAGGTTGTTCCCTGGCCTTTTTGGCTTTCAACCAGGATGTCGCCGTTCAGCGCCTTTATCGAGCGCAGGCACATATACAGCCCCAATCCGGTACCGATCGGGCCCTTGGGGGAGGGGTTGCTGTCGTCGTGTTTTGGTTTGGTTGTGAAGAACGGATCAAATATCTTGTTGATATGTTCAGGCGCGATGCCGCCGCCGGTATCGGTGATCGACAGCCAGGCATAGTGGTTATTGAGCGATGTCGAGATGGAGATTGTTTGGTCGGCATTGCCATGCATGGCATCTATGGCGTTGCTGATCATGTTGTTGAAAACCTGGGCGATCTCAGGGGCAACGGCCAGGATTGGGATCGGCTTCGGGGTCAGATCGATGTTCTTTTTGATATGGTGTTTGAAGTGCAGATCTCCCTCGAGAAAAGCCAGTTCGGACCGGATGATGCTGTTCAGGTCGAGCCGTTCGGGTTTGCTGGACTGATCGGCGCTGCTCTTCGACATCAGCGAGTTGATCATTTCGGTCAGGCGACCGGAGGCGGTCTCGGCAAGATCGATCGCCTTGATCGCGCCATCGGTCAACTTGGCGACCTTGGTGACATCCGGTAATGGCGCATCACCGCCTTGCTCGATTTCGCTGCGAATCATTCTGAGGGTGGAGCGGCAGGCCTGGGAACTGCCGCGGATGGTGGTCAGCGGCCCCTTGAGGTTGTGAACGATTCCCTGGATAAGCTGGCCAAAGGCGGCTTGGCGTTCGGTGCGGATCAGTTCCCGAGAGCTTTCCGCCACCACTTTCTCAAGTTCTTCATTGTAATGTGAGATCTTGTCCATGGCGGCCTTCAGCTTCAGGTGGGTTTGCACCCTGGCCCTGACCTCACCCTCCCTGATTGGTTTGCCGAGATAGTCTTCGGCGCCGACGGCAAAACCCGTGACAAGGTTTTCGGTGTCGGTGAGGGCGGTAACGAAAATGACCGGTATATTGGTGGTTCGCGGGTCTTCTTTTAGCCGGCGGCAGGTTTCGTAGCCATCCATGTCCGGCATCATGATATCCATCAGGATCAGGTCGGTCTTGCGATGCACGGCCGCCTCAATGGCCTCGATGCCGTTGTTGGCCTCGTGGGTCTGATATCCGTCCTGCTCCAGGATATCCTTGAGTAGAAATCTGTTCACGAATTCATCGTCAACGATGAGAATGTCGAATTCCGATTTCTCAGGAACGGTAAATGGCTGAAGGAAAGGCTTGCTGGTTTCCTGTTGCATGGCTGCTTTTGTATGGCCATAGGTCGGTGGTGGCAAGGATTGACTTATGGCAGGTTTCAGCTGTTTACAGTCCACACATGGTGTGTTGACATAAGGGACCGTATTCGCAGTTAGATCATAGGAATAATTGTCAGTAAGTCGATTGTCTACCTGTACAAAGTTGACTTTTCCATATTAGACATGGAAAGAGGAAGAGTTCAATGAAATTTCGTTTTTAAAGTATGACCGGTGAGGCTCTGATATTGCGGAAGATGAATGTCGTGTGCGTTTCAGCCGAAAAAAAGATAGCAGATAGCTATGGCGGCGGTGATGCCGGCGGCATCGGCAATCAGGCCGCAGGGGACGGCGTGGCGGGTTTTTTTGATTCCCACCGAGCCGAAATAGACGGCGATGATGTAAAAAGTGGTCTCGGTGCTGCCCTGCATGACCGCCACGATCTTCGCCACCAGGCTGTCGACGCCGTGGGCCTGGATGGTTTCGATCATCAGGCCGCGGGAGCCGCTGCCGCTCAACGGTTTCATGAACCCGGTGGGCAGGGCGTCGACAAAGGCGAGAGGGGCGCCCTGGTAGTGAATCAACCCCATTGTGTCGAGCGACCAGGCGATGGCGCGCACCACGGCATCGATGATCGACAGAACGATATCCATTGCCCCGCTTGCTCGAAAAACACCGATGGCTACCAGCATGGCGACCAGGTATGGGATGATGCCGATCGCGACTTGGAAGCCCTCTTTGGCGCCCTCGATGAATTGTTCGTAGACGTTGATCTTTTTGTGGACGGCAAGGAGCAGAAAGAGAATGATCACTCCGAAGATGAAGCCGTTGCTGGCGGTGAGGGAGAGGCCCTGCATGGTCTCGCGGTCGAGGGTGAGTAGGCTGGTGAGCAGCAGGGATATCACGGTGAAAACGGCGCCGATAAAGAGGAGCCGGCGCGGGGTGAGGAGATTGATGCGCTGATAGAAGGAAACCGCGATCAGGCCGGCCAGCGAAGAGCAGCTGGTGGCGAGCAGGATGGGGATGAACAGTTCGGTGGGGTTGGGGTAGCCGAGCTGATAGAGATAGGTGAAGATGGTGGTGGGGATAATGGTCACCGACGAGGTGTTGATGACCAGAAACATGATTTGGGCGTTGCTGGCTGTTTCCGGGTCGGTGTTCAGGGACTGGAGTTCGCGCATCGCCTTGAGGCCGAGAGGGGTTGCGGCGTTATCGAGACCGAGCATGTTGGCGGCGATGTTCATCACCATTGCACCGGCCGCCGGATGATCTCGGGGCAGTTCCGGAAAGAGAACCCGAAAGGGCGGCGCCAGCCAGCGGCTGAGCAGGGCAACCATCCCGCCCGCTTCGCCGATCCGCATGATGCCGAGCCAGAGTGTCATGACGCCGGTGAGGCCGAGGGAGATGTCAAAAGCGGTTTTGGCGGTCTGGAAAAGGGTGGTCATGATCTCGTTCAAGACCGTTGCCTGTTGCAGGAACAGGGCCTGATAAAGAACGGAGAGCGCAGCCAGGAAGAAGAAACCTGTCCAGATGATGTTGAGCACGAGGAGCCTCGGTGGATGTTGACGCCTGAAAGGGTTGGTAGATTGGTCTGTCAACATACCAAAGATGACGGTTGCGGCATAGGGGAAAACAGGGTCGACGGATTGGCGGGGCGGAGTCGCTGTTTGCAAATGTTATGTGCGGCTGCGCGGTTTCGCGATGGACGTCTTCATGGTATAATCATTTCATTAAATTGCACCCAGCAAGTAAGCGAGGCATGATGGAAATCA
>Ga0224510_10002835_pt1 | contig 10151 bp, 10 predicted proteins | sample SF_May12_sed_USG_FD_170161 | JGI IMG/M metagenome (GOLD analysis project Ga0224510, IMG submission 170161) | Sediment microbial communities from San Francisco Bay, California, United States - SF_May12_sed_USGS_4_1 | ecosystem: Environmental > Aquatic > Marine > Sediment | place: USA: California... | reverse complement strand
AACGACGCCCTGCTGGCCGACGCCAAGACCTGCGGCATCGACAAAATCTGCGCGGTGATCGACAACGGCACCGCCTGCCCCGGCACCCCGCTCGGCCAGTGCAGCGCCGCGTTCCAAAAGGCCTTTGCCAACGCCGACCTCATCGTCAGCAAGGGGCAGGGCAACTTCGAGACCCTCTCGGAAACCGCCGCCCCCATCTCCTTCCTCTTCACCGTCAAATGCGCGGTCGCAGTCCAGCACGTCAACGCGCTGGCAGGCGGGCAGCGCGTCAAGTCGGGCGACATGGTGCTGATGCAGGCCCCGGCCACGAACCGGTAGCATCTTCCCTCCCCGTGCGCTATCCTATATAATGTTCGCCATACACGAATAAGACGACCAAAGCCTGCGGGCAGCCGCACCGGCCGCAATCAACCAGACGGGAACAGCCACATGGAATCCTCGAAATACGATGCCCTTGTCAGCGAACTGCAACCCTTCGCCAAGGCCGCAAACCCCATCGCCCCGGAGCTCCTGGCCGTCATCCCCTACTTCACGACCGTTTTCCCCGACAAGCGGCTGCACGCGCTGCTGTGCATGCTTGCCGGCCAGGACGGCACCGCATATCTAGAGAAGAAGCATTTCAAGCCCGGCCAGAAGCTGATCGGCAAGGGCCAGATCGACCAGATGATCTACTGGGTGCTGGAGGGGCAGGTCAATGTGGTCACCGAGATCAACGGCCAGCCCAAGGTGATTCACACCTCCGGCAAGGGGGAATGTTTCGGGGCGCTGGGCGTGTTGCGGGGGGGCGATCAGAAACGCCGATGTGGTGGCCGGGGAAAAAGGGGTGACGGTGCTGGAGCTCGACTGGTCGCTCACCGACCGCAACCAGGAACTGGGCAAGAACCTCTACCACCTCATCGCCCTCAACCTGGCCGACAACCTGGATAAATCCTACGACAAGCAACTGAAGATCATCGGCAACTCCCTCAACGTCCTGCACGAGCGGACCTTCAAGCTCCTTGAGATAAACCGCAAACTCGAACTGTTGCTCAAGCAGCACGGTATCGCCTACGAAATCGACGAAACCGGCCACAGCCAGGCGCTGGAGCAGGCCATCGTCAACATCCGGGAGAGCCTCGCCCTCCTCGAACGCCAGGAAGAACGCCGCAACCTGGATCAACTCGGCGCAACCTGACCCGCAAGCACTACTGCCTTACCGGATACCGATACCGGCAAAGATTTCAAAAGCAATCCTGACTGACAATTTTAGTTGACTTACCCTCCCCTCCTCGTATCTATTCCTAAATGATATAAATGGCGACAGACCAATGGCCTTCAACCGGGGATGTGCTGCCTGTTGATCGTTCGGAAACTTATGTGTCAGGAGATAGACTTGCTGAAGAAAAAGCAGGTGAATTTACAGGGAAGTTTGAAAGGAACGAATCGCCGTCGAATAACCAAACTGCATTATTATGCAGCGCTGCATAATAATAAATAGACGTACATTATACAGCGCTCATGAAGCATAAGAATAAGATTACGGAGTTATTCGAGCGCGATCTGCCGGATTTTTTTGCCAATCTTATCAAAAACGAGTGCTAGATAATAAAAAAGTTAAGTGACAATAAATGGAAATATCTAAAATATACGAAAATTTATACCACTATACGACTTGGGGTGGGCTTCAAGGGATTTTAGCAACTCAATCGCTTTGGGCAACTCATTACAAGTTTTTAAACGACTATTCTGAAATAGTATTAATGAGAGAAAAGTTGATATCATTTCTCGAACCTTTTGTGCATAGAGCATATTTAGAAGCAATGGATAAAAAACCTAAAATAAAAGAAAAAATTAAAAAAGAAGGAGGGTTGGGAAAGGTTATCGAGCATGACACCAGGGTTACCGTAGACGCTCAATATGAAGCTATTGGCGAAGAAATATATATTCTGTCTTTTTGTGGCCAGAATAATGACGATTTTATAAACAAAAATGGCCTATTGAGTCAATGGAGAGGGTATGGAGTTGATGGTGGTGTATGTATAGTTTTTGATACGAAAAAGCTAGAAGACATTTTTGAATTTGAAGTAAATGAATATGAGTACAGTATGATTCACTTGTCAGATATTATTTACAGTGATGATAAAAAGAAATTTCAGTCTGAACTATCGGATGACATGAGGATAATATCAAAAGATGTTGAAAATATGTTTAGCGTTGAACACCTAGGAGGCAAATTAGAGCTTAAGGGTTTTTACTCATTTGTGAAATGTATAAGTAGTTACAAGCACTGTGGATTTAAAGAGGAAAACGAGGTCAGAGCGGTAGCCATGCCAACGGTTTTTGACAATGAATTTTCAAAACATGCACAAATAAAGAAAATTGAACCAAAAAAAGAAAAAGGAAGAAAATTCAGGAAATATAACGGTATTGACATACCATATATTGAGTTATTTGAGTCGCAAGAAGCAATATTGCCCATTAAGAAAATAATCATCGGCCCACATAAAGATAAAGAAGTGAGGGCGGCCTTTTTACGAGTTATGCTTCGCAAAACTGATATAGAAATATCGGTATCAGAAATACCATTTGCAAATTAATTTAACCCCAAAACACACTTAACAAAGCAGTTCGGCGGTCGCCAAGTGAGCCATAAATTACATTACCCACACAACCATTTAAATCAGTATGCTCAACCTGGAAATTAATCCAATGAAAGTATTTAACAAGCCAAAAGGAGATTAATCGAAATGGATATTTTTGATAGAAATTTATACCACATATTAAGATTTCTCATTAACCTTAATGACGATGTTATTAATAAAAATTACCCCAAAGAAATAGCCGGGATGTACTTATTGCAATTAGGATATAGCATAGAAGAGATTGAAGACATTTGCGTGGAAGTTAATGTTGTTCTTCAATCGCTTGATGCAGAAGCACCTGAACATGCAATTATAATAGTAGCAAATGAAGCTACAAGTAATGAACGTTTAAAATACGTTGTGATATCATGGCTTTTCACCATATTATACTGTTTACTAGAAAAACCAAATGAAAAACAATTAAACTTCATAAAGTATATGATTGCATCCCTAGATATTGAACCAGCACTTTTGGAAACAATGGTAGACGAGGGAGACCAACGGGGTTATTTTCTCCTAAGATCTTCTGCTGCTTATTTTATGGAAGGATTTCATAATAAATTTTTAGAGAGATGCAATTCGTGAATTTTACAATTAAATATTCTTCATAACGGTTATGTTGATACTGCTGTTTCTTCATGGCACACAAATGCCTATCTAACGTGAAATATTTTTTAAATATAACGAAATAGTTAAAGGTGAACAAATGGGATTTCTTGACAAGGTCACCAATAAAGTTACAGAGTTAGCCAAAAAAGCAAAATGTGCAACTGGTTTTCACGCAGGTACTTTTGTGCCAATTAATGGACAACCAAAGTGTCACAAGGAAAAGACTTGCCCAGACTGCGGTAATCACGTCACAGCCATTGAGCATAAATTCCCAGACTGGAAAAGTGTTGAATACAAAGAGTATCGTAGTTGTCTAAAGAAAAGAAAATGCGAATATTGCCAACATGAAGAAAGAAAAGAAATCCATGAGGGCTTTGAAAATACATGGAAAAAAGATGACTACTGCTTTGAAATTGAAATTTGCACAAGATGCGAACATAAAAAACGTGGCAGCGAAAAACATATTTGGGAGAAAAAAATAGGCAATTATGATGATGATACTGTAACAGAATATTGCATAGACTGCAGAAAAGAAAGAACTCGAAAAAAAATCAAGACTAAGTGAACTTGATAGCTTTTTGTTGGGAGGTGTGTTGCTACGATTGGAGTGTAATATATGGTATTTCCAGGCTCTAAAGCTTATGATTTAAAATGTTTGTCTTGCAAATGGGAGGAGATGGTTCCTATTCGACCAATCATTCCTAACATTTCGACCTGGTTAGATAAATTTAAATTACCATCCAGCTGCCCTGAGTGTGGTAGCCGCAATTTAAGTATAAAAGAGAATAAATTGGTTAAATTCTAACCATGAAAAGACTTTGAGGGTAAGTCAATGGCCAATAGTAGCCTAACAGAAAACAAAATTATGGGAGCTATTGAGTGGGCATACGATAAGGCCATAAATGGAGCACCAGGTCTTGATACTGCACAAGAAATGGCAGAGGATTTTTTTTCTGGTGATGGAACATTGTGCGAAAAAGTTAATTCACTGATACGGTGGCAAGTTACGAAGGCAGGAACGTCAGGATTTCTGACAGGAATTGGTGGACTGATTACCATGCCAGTCACTATTCCTACTAATATCGCAAGTGTTATATATGTTCAAATTAGGATGATTGCTGCAATTGCACACATGGGGGGGCATGATTTAAATAACGACAAAGTTAAATCTTTAATCTTTGCGTGCCTTGCAGGAAATGCTGCAAAAGATATTTTTAAGGATATAGGCATAGTTGTTGGAACAAAACTTACAACTCAGGCAATAAAAAATATTTCTGGGAAAACCATTACTTCAATTAACCAAAAAGTAGGTTTTCGTCTTTTAACCAAATTTGGCGAAAAAGGTGTAGTCAATTTAGGGAAAAGTGTTCCTTTAATTGGTGGAGTTATTGGGGGAACAGTTGATTCCGTTGCAACAAATACAATTGGTAATATAGCGAGAGATGCTTTCATTAACGAGTAATTGATAATTGATATTGGATATTTTTATCAATGTCATCAATAAATAAATTTAACGGCAAAAATCGCCGAACCAGGCACTGCACATGGAACAAAAGGGGCGCGGTCTTTTGGGCATTGGCAACTAAGGTGTCTCCGTTGCCTTCACGATTGGGTCAGGCTTGACAATTTGACATTAGGGCGACTCTGCACTTGTCGGCCTCTGCCATCCAGAATCCAATCCAAAATCCTGTCACCCACCCTCTTCGCGATTTCCATCACCCCCCTCTTCAACGACATTGCGTTCGTCGTTCGCCGGAAGAAGATGCAATGATGAAAATTGACAGCCTCTCAGATTAGTGTGTATAGTACACATCATGAAGAGTGGGGAAATCATAAAAAGACTGAAACAGGATGGCTGGGTTCTCCATCACACCAAGGGGGATCACCACCAGTTCAAACATCCTGAAAAACCAGGAAAGGTCACAGTTCCCCATCCTAAAAAAGACCTCCCAATCGGCACCCTTCGCAACATCTTCAGGCAAGCAGGTTGGGAATGGAGGTGAATGTATGAGATATCCAATAGTAATCCATAAAGACGAGGCATCGGATTACGGGGTCACTTTCCCGGACCTCCCAGGTTGTTTTTCCGCGGGAGATACCATCGAAGAAGCGATTATTAATGCCCAAGAAGCAGCAGAGTGCCATATCGAGGGGATATTGCTCGATTCGGAACCAATCCCTGTCGCGATGGATATTGAAAAGCATAAGGACAATCCAGACTACAAAGACGGTGTTTGGGCCCTTGTCGATGTGGATTTAAGCAAACTTTCACTCAAATCAAAACGGGTGAATATAACCATGCCCGAGAGGTTGCTCAAATCCGTTGATTATTACGCCAAGAAGCATGGAGAAACCCGCTCAGGCCTTTTGACCCAAGCGGTGACGGAGTATATGGCATCCCATCAGTAACATTAAATGGCGAAGCACGCAGAGAAGGGCGAAAAAAACCGTGCGGCGGATGAGCGGCGTTAAACAACCATGAATGAACCAGACAACAATGTGATGAATATTCCCGGCAAAACCGAACTCCCATGGGGAGTGAAAGGCGCATTATTGGTGTTTGCGGTAAGTTTTTTATCGATCCTCGTGCCGACCATCTTTCTGACCCAACTCCCCATAGATGCATCCGCACAATACTTCATTGCCGAATCCATCTTCCCGATCCCCTTCTTTGTCTTCTTCTATTTCTGGCTCAAGAAAAAGGGCATCGATAAAAAGGCAATCGGCCTCTGCCTGCCTGCATCGAACATCCTGCTGGCTACCCTCGTTGCGATCACCATCGCCGCCCTCTTCAAAGGGCTCGATTTTCTCCTCTTCTTCGGCTCCCTCTCCGAACTGAACCCAAACCGGCTTGCCATCGCCGCCGGGCCATCATTCGCGGTCACCTATGGCCTCGGCCGGGTCATTGTCACGCCGTTGATGGAAGAGGTCGTGCACCGAGGGGTGATCTACGGCTATCTGCGCAGCCGGTTGGGCTGGCCGGCAGGCCTTGTTTTGCAGGCGTTGATCTTCACCCTGGTCCACCCCAATGTCTATCAGGGCGACCTCACCATGATCCTCTTCTATTTCGCCTTTGGCCTCGCCTTCGGCACCCTGTACCAGTTTTACCGGAGCCTCTACCCTGCCTTCATCTGCCACGCCGCCTTGAACTACCTCGACGCAACCATCCAGATAGTTTTTTGACCAAAAAAAAACGGGGCGACCAGCCGCAGCCGGTCGCCCCGTTTCCATTCCGAATCACCAGCGATCATCTGCCCTTCTGCAGAAACCTCGCCATGTCCTTGGCAAAATAGGTGAGGATGATGTCGGCCCCGGCCCGGCGGATGGAGAGCAGGGTCTCGGCCATCACCCGTTCCTCGTCGATCCAGCCCTTCTGCGCCGCCGCCTTGATCATCGCGTATTCGCCGCTGACATGGTAGGCGGCGATGGGCAGATCGAACTCGTCGCGCAGCCGGCTGATGATGTCGAGATAGGCCACCGCCGGTTTCACCATCAGGATATCCGCGCCCTCGTCCACATCCAGGGTCGCCTCCCGCAACGCCTCGCGGGTGTTGGCGGGGTCCATCTGGTAGCTGCGGCGGTCGCCGAAGCTGGGGGCGGAGTTGGCGGCATCGCGGAACGGTCCGTAGAAGGCGGAGCAGTACTTGACCGCGTAGGACATGATCGGCACATCCTGAAAGTTGTTTTCATCCAGCGCGCCGCGGATCTCCGCCACCCGGCCGTCCATCATGTCGGAGGGGGCGACCATGTCCGCCCCGGCCTCGGCATGGGAGAGCGCGGTCTTGGCCAGCACCTCCAGGGTGGAATCGTTGTCCACGTCCCTGTTCATCAGGATGCCGCAGTGGCCGTGATCGGTGTACTCGCAGAGGCAGACGTCGGTGGTCACCAGCAGCTCCGGGGCCTTGTTCTTCAGCTCCTTGATGGCGCGCTGGACGATGCCGTTCTTGGCATGCGCCCCGGAGCCCACCGGGTCCTTGCTCTCGGGCAGACCGAAGAGGATGACGTTCTTAACGCCCAGCGCCATGCACTCCTTGGCCTCGCGGCCCAGCTGATCCACCGAGATCCGGTACACGCCGGGCATGGAGGGGACCTCCTCGCGGACGTTCTTGCCCGGCATCACGAACAGCGGGTAGATGAGGTTGGCCGGGGTGATCGAGGTTTCCCGGATCATGGAACGGAACACTTCGTTCTTGCGCAGGCGACGGGGACGATATTCGGGGAAGACCATGTTTTTCTCCTCGGAAGATGGATAAATGTCAGGGGGTTGGGCCGCCGTCAATCCAGGCGGAACTTGCTGCTCACCAGATCGTTGACGAACCGGGTCGGGGCATCGATCCCCTCGGCGGTGATCACCACCTCTTCGATCCCCTTCTTCTCGCTCAGGAGGCGCAGCCCGTACTCGAAGGTGTTGCCGAGCTCCCGGCAGAAATCGACGATGGCCGCGGCGGTCATCGGCTGCCGGGCGAGGATATGATCGATGGCATCCTCGCTGAAGGAGACCTTGATCCCGCACCGGCGGGAGAGATCAGCCGCAGATTGCCTGATAAGCCGGATCCGGTCAACGAAAATGTCGCAGACGGTGCGCAGTTCCAGGTTGTCCGCCTGGCAGCGTTCCGCCATCAGCCGCAGCCGAGCCGGGGTCGCCAGCACCTCGTTCGCCTCCAGGTACGCGCCCTGCTGCCGCAGCAGCCGCTCCGCGATCCCGCACACCTCCTCCTCGGCCAACTCATGCCAGCGCTGGCAATGCTGATCCCGGCACTCGGGGTCGGCGAGCAACCGCTGCAGCTCGGCCAAGGGGTTCTCCACCAGCGCCGGGGTCACCACCAGACAATTCACCGCCGTGGAGGGCAGCCGCTTCTCGAAGTGGAGCAGCACCTTCTCCATCACGCTGACCAGTCCGCGCGCCCCGGTCTGCTCGCGGGCCGCCTTGGCGGCGATGAGCCGCATCGCCGCCTCCTCGAAGTGGAGCTTGATCCCGTAGGCGATGAAATCCTGCTTCTTGCCCACCACCACCGCGCAGTTGGGGTTCAAGAGGATATCGTAGAGGTCGTCCTCGGTGAGCTGATCGAGCACCGCGATCACCGGCAGCCGGCCGACGAACTCGCTCTCGAAGCCGAACTGGATCAGGTCCTCGGCCCGCACCTTCTTCAAAAAACGCGCCGTCTCCTTGGGCGAGGTGACGGTTGACTCGAAGCCCATGGAGCGCTGCTGCTCCCGCTTCTTGGCGATCTCGTCGAGGCCGCCAAAGGCGCCGCTCATGATGAAGAGGATGTTGCGGGTGTTGACCACCCGCCGCTGCCGCTTGCCGGTGGTGCGGAAATGCTCGATGGCCTCCAACTGGGAGACGGGATCGTGGGGCTGCTTGAGCTCGACCTCGGTCTCCTCCATGGGCTTCAGGAAGGCGCGCTGCACCCCGGTGCGCGACACATCCGGCCCCAGCCGCGACTGGCTGGAGGCGATCTTGTCGATCTCGTCCACATAGATGATCCCGTACTCCGCCCGCTCGATATCGCCGTCCGCCTCGCGGACCAGATCGCGGACCAGATCCTCGACATCGCCGCCCACATAGCCGGTTTCGCTGAACTTGGTGGCGTCGCCCTTGATGAACGGCACCCCCAGCCGCTGCGCGATCAGCTTGACCAGGAAGGTCTTGCCGACCCCGGTGGGGCCCATCAGCAGCACGTTGTTCTTGATCCGGCCCACGTCATGCTGGCGTTTTTCCGGGTGGGCCTCGGCGAAGCGGATGCGGTTGAAATGGGTGCAGACCTTGGTGGCGAGCACCGCCTTGGCCTCGTCCTGCCGCACCACATAGTCATCCAGGTAGGCGATCAGTTCCTCCGGGGTCAGGCTGAAATCAAACGGCTTCTTCTCGACCGCCTTCTCGGGCGCAGGCTTCTCCTCCTGAAAGGCGACGTTGGGGAGGATGCCCGAGGAAACGATCTTGACCCGCTCGCCATACTTCTTGGAGAGGTACTCGGAGAGCTCTTTTTCAAGCTCTTTCTGATCCGGCAGGTTGGTGTGCGGAGGCTCGGTCATCGCTTGTCACTCGTCTTCGGGTTGCTGCTCAGGCCGTCAACGGCCGGCGCCGGGGTAAAAGGCTCACGGCGCGTCCGACTCTTCCCCGTCGGTGAAGGATTTGATCTTCTTGTGCAGGTGGCTGCGCTCAAGGCCGACCTGCTCGGCGGTCTGGCTGATGTTGCCGTCGTTTTCCCGCAGTCGGCGGAGGAGAAACTCCCGTTCAAAGACCCGTTTCGCCTCCTTGAAGCTCGTCTCGGCAAGCGAATCGGCAAAATCGTCGCCGACCCCGGCTGCGGCCTGGCCTGCAAGCGGTTCCAGCTGCAGCAGCGACAGCACCATCGCCTCGGAGATCTCAGCGCCGGGGGTCATGATCGCCGCCCGCTCCATGAAGTTTCGCAACTCGCGCACGTTGCCGGGCCAGCTGTGCCTGGTGAGCGCGGCCAGCGCCCCGTCGCTCAGCGCCTTGGCGCCGAGCCCCTTGCGGGAGAGTTCGGCGAGGAACTCATGGGCCAGCAGGGGGATATCCTGCAACCGCTCCCGCAGCGGCGGCACGAAGATCGGCACCACGTTCAGGCGGTAGAAGAGATCGGCCCGGAAGTTGCCGGCCGCGATCTCCTGTTCGAGATCCTTGTTGGTGGCGGCCAGCACCCGCACGTTGACCGAATAGGTGCGCGAGCCGCCCACCCGCTCGAACTTCTGCTCCTGGAGGATGCGGAGGATCTTCGCCTGGGTCTTCAGGCTCATGTCGCCGATCTCATCCAGAAACAGCATGCCGCCGTCGGCGAGATCGAACTTGCCGCGCTTGCTGGCGGTGGCGCCGGTGAAGGCGCCCTTCTCGTGGCCGAACAGCTCGGACTCGATCAGCTCCTCCGGGATCGCCGCGCAGTTCAGCTCGATCATCGG